>Ga0214917_10001561_pt1 | contig 29291 bp, 24 predicted proteins | sample LL_1208_BB_MetaG_FD_177983 | JGI IMG/M metagenome (GOLD analysis project Ga0214917, IMG submission 177983) | Freshwater microbial communities from Lake Lanier, Atlanta, Georgia, United States - LL_1208_BB | ecosystem: Environmental > Aquatic > Freshwater > Lake | place: USA: Georgia | collected... | reverse complement strand
TGGCTATTTAGATGAATATTTGGTTTTTCTGAGATTCAGCATCTCCTTGAGCGTGCTGACAGGCATCCCACCCCTGCCGGAGTGGTAAAAAAGGGTGAGTCGGCGATTTCTGCTACTCATGCGCTCTAAGTAGTCGGTTTGTGGCTCTCAAAACTCCTAAAACTCTCAGCAAAAAGCAGCCCCTCAATCAATCACTGATTCAGGGGCTGCTTTTTTGGTTAAGCCAACTTAATTAACCGCGGCAAGTCCAGTAGGGCCAGAATCTGGTTCTGGATTTTGGTTACCAACTTGGTTGTTCACATTTTTTCCATACTTTTCCGGGAAACGGCGCTCTAGCATCCAAGCAGTTGCTCGCCAAAGGTCTGGCTTTGATCCCGCAATTCGCATGCGTTGTAACAGCTCGAACTCGGAGCTCTCAATCGCCTCGCCAACCCGTGCCGCTAGCTCCTTATAGATTGGTTCTGCTACTTCTGACTTGCCCATTGCAAGCCATCGATAAATGGTGCTCTCGCTGACCCCCGTCAACACGGCAGATCGGGCAATTGTGTCGCCTTCAATGAGGAGATCGCATATTTGCTCGATCATTTCAGCAGTTAGCTTTGGAGGCCTGCCGATCGGATGAGGCCTGGAGCTTTTGTATTCGTCTTTAGCAAATATATTTGAAATGTAATCGGTCATGTTCTATTCCGTATCTGTATGAAATCTGCTTCGACCACATCGCCTCCTATATGGACTTCACAGAGCCCAGAGCATCTGGGTGCTTATTCGAACAAATGTTCGAAATAAAATATTCCCACAAATCTCGTGCCTTTGCTTGAACTTCTATCTTCCCAATCTTGATCCTGGGCCAGGCGAAGGAAGGATCCCCCGCTCGCGAGCAATTCTCAATCGGTTATGCACAGTGTGGACGGGAATTTGAAGCTCTAGGGCAAGCTCCCGAGCAGCCGATGCCTCACCCCAAGCAACCAATGTCGAGTAACGCCAGGCCGTGTAGATGACAACCTCGGTCGAGTCTCTATCCATGTAGTCATGAACCCGCATTAAGTGCTGCGTCATAAAAGCACCCAATTTTGATGAAAGGTTTTGCCTTACAAAAACAGCATCTAACGGTTGAGCACTCTTTTCGACCTCTTTTATCTTCTGCTTTAGCAGGCTATATGTGTTTCCGCGAATATCTATCTGCTCAACAAGCAGCAAATGGATTTGATCGTATTTTGCTGTATTTGATACCAAAAGGAATAAACCGGAGTCAGTCATGGAGGCACTCGCAGCAAAGTTGCCCTGAAAATCAATTTTCACGTTCAAATTGTAGGTAGGGAGGAAGGATTAAGTGGCTTGACATCCACTTAGGTATTAAGTTACTTTAGTTGTGATAGGTAATTTATCACCTGACTGGAGGAAAGATGGTCTTAGATCAATTTGCGAATCATTGTTGGAGCTTTCTGCCTGTAACCAAAAAGACAGTTCAGAACTACAGGGGTGCCTATAGCCGCAATATTTCTCACCACTTTGGATCAAGGGAAATGAATTCAATCAGCAAGCGAGAGTTCCTTGAAGTTTTAGCCCCACTCAACCCTCCCAACTACTTTCAAACCTTAATGATGCTTCGTGTTCTATACAGAGAAGCAATTTCACGAGACTTGGCTGTGGATTCTCCAGTCTCGTCTATCCGCGCACCTAGAATTCATGTCCAGCCTAAAAAATTTTTGACTTGGGAAGAGGTAAGAGACAACAATTTTGGAAAATACGACTCTCAAGTGAAGTTTCTCGCCCTGCATGGGCTTCGGTGGGGCGAAGCTGCAGCTCTTAAAAAATCGGACATCTCCGACAATAAAGTGAGCATCAAGCGAAGCATTCATGGTGCCACAAAAACTATTGCCGGCGTCCGCCAGGTTCCTTATTTTGGTTATTTCAAAGAATTCCCACGAACTAGGGTTCCAATAGCAAAAGCGTTAGAGCCCTATGGAGTAACCATTCACTCATTGCGAAAGACCTATGCCTATTTTCTAAAAAGCAATAACGTGCACGTCACTACCGCAGCCAAGTTCATGGGCCATAGCAACCCACTCATTACTCTCAAAATTTATACCTTGGTACGAGATGATGAAATCGATACCGTAGGTGAGAATCTTCGACAAAGTCTAACAATTGGTTTTGGTGGGAAACTTGAAGATACGCACGCAGGATTGAGCCCTTACACGAAGTAATGTCGAAAACTCCTCTCTTATCCATCATTGAACTAGCACAGGACTTGTGGAATCCAAAAGTGTTTACGAGAAAATCCAGTACAAGGTCGGCTAACTAATTAGCATTCGATTCTGCCTGGAAATGTGCACCGACTAAGAAGGCTTTGAGCAACAAAAGTTAACGCAATCTTGACAATAGAAGATCATTGAAATTAGATTACATAAAACGTTCAAAAAATAGGTTCCAATTTTGACAGAATTGCCAATCCACAAGACAAAGTGAGTGGTTGTTGAAAAAGCATTTAAACTCTAAAATCTCGACCATTTTTCTTTATATAACTAACTTTCTGTTCGGTCTTAATCCACAGGCATGGTCTCTTTTGTGTCCTAACATAAAGACTTGAGGTGTAGCATTCCTCAATGAGATTTTTAATATTTGGTGGTGCAGGATATCTCGGCTCACATTTGGTGGACTTACTGGACTTTACAGAAAATGAAATTGTAGTTTTCGACAACCGTTCTGGAAATATATCAACTTCGTTTTCGTCTAATGTTAAATTCGTTTTTGGAGACATAACCAATCCGGCAAGTGTTAAAGAGTTAGATCAATTTGGTAAGTTTGATGGTGTCTTTCACTTGGCTGCACTGAAGTCTGTCGAACAATCATTTTTGAGAAAGGATGCTTACGCACTTGTAAATGAAACTGGCACTGTAAATATTGCGAAGTATTGCAAAGATAAAGGGATTCGAAATATAGTTTTCTCATCAAGCGCTGCTGTTTATGGTGCACTAGACAGCCCAACACTTATTAGTGAAGATGATCTAACAAAACCAATTAACCCATATGGATTAAATAAACTGAATGCTGAGAATGTCTTACGAGAATTGAGCACTTCGAGCTCCATTAATGTAATGACATTGAGACTCTTTAATTTAGTTGGCGCTGCCAAACCTGAATACAATGATCTCCGAGGAGAAAATGTCCTGCCTGTAATTGCCCGCAAGTTAATGGGTGGCGAATTGTTTAAAGTTTTCGGTAACTCATATCCAACTACAGATGGGACTTGCGTTAGAGATTATATAAATGTTCTGGATGTGGCAATGGCACATGTAATGGCGATGAATTTTCTTATACACAATAAGTTTACGGGCTCGAGTCATACCTTAAATGTTTGCTCAGGAACTGGCTTTTCAATTTTAGAATTAATCACACTAGTCAATAAAGTTAACAAAAATCATTTATCATGGGTTTTTGGCAACGAGAGATTAGGTGATCCCGCAAGCGTCATAGGAGATAACTCTCGCGCAAAAGAGACTTTGGGGTGGATACCAAAAATTAAGATGGAGACAAGCATTACTGAATCGCTGTCCTTAGGAGGAACATTTGAGTGATTGGTGTGGAAAAATATTATTTCACTACCTAAATCAGCGTTAATCAGTTTTTTCTATTTTTAAACCTCCAGAATTGGAGTCTTTTAGAGTTTTGCTCTAATTTTCTTAAGCATCTTGGTTGCCAAAGTTTTAGGGGAACCAATGACTGCCTTCAACAATAACAATCTGAATTTCCGGTCGTACTGATTAACGATTTTAATAGCGTTGCTTAATTCATTTGCTCGAATAAACAGATAGTTGTATTGAAATTTATATTCAAAATCTCTGCGTAAAAGAACGAATCCGCTTTCTTGAAGTAACTCATAAACTTGATCTTTACTTCCCTGTTCCTTCCAATACTCGTAATTTTCGACTTCGATAAAGACCATTCTGATATCTTCACCTTCTAGCCTATTTTTTGCTCCTTCTATAACCTTTAATGAGTAACCTTCCACATCGATCCAAAGCGCCGTTGGGCCTTCAATGAGCTCCAATTCAAAAACTAGGTCTATAGTTTTGGTTGGCACAGTAACCGATTCATACATAGTGTTCTCATCGGTTCTTCTCAAAAATGATGCACTTCCAGGTGTAACTTCTGTTGAATCTGCCTTTACAGGAATAAAGAAATCTAAATTCGCAATAGAATGACTCAACCCAAAATTGTGCGCTTCAACACCGTACTTCATGGATTTTTGCGTCAACAATTCGTAAGTAAATGGATTAGCTTCAATAGCCAAGGCCCTACTTCCCGGCACCAGGGACGTCTCCAAAAAAGCAATGCTTACAGATGCTTCGTGAGCACCTATTTCCATTAAATTCTTGATTTCAAGTCCTCGACATAATTCTAGAAAAAGCCATCGTAATTGCTTCGCTGTATCTGTACGAATTGGGTTTATGAATGGTGTTGATTCATATTTGCTAAAAATACTTTGTACCCAGGTAGAATAATCTTCTCTCATATCAAGATTGTAAAGCATCAATCATCAATCTGCTTACATTTCAAAAAGTATTGTTCAAACTCTATCATTCCGATCCTTTTTTTCTTTTGTATCAAATCGCTAAAATTACTTTTGCCGTGACTAAACATTAATTCACAGAAACAACTCAGATATACACAGACTTTAGATAAATGCATTTCTATGTTCATCAAACACATGTATAAGTTAATGAGTTCTTTTTTGAAAGAGATACTCGAGTAGTAATTTCGAAAATTCTATGGTTGCTATTAGATACCTGCGAAAGAGTCTCCTGGGGTTGCGTATGAGTCGAAATGCCCACTCCAGACCCAATAATCGAAAAACTAGTGGACTCCTTCTTTGTGCGCCTAAAAGAAAGTCAAGAGTTGCTCCTACGCCTATGGCTACTCCCATACTTGTATTTCGTAGGTAGAACTCATTAAATATTTCCTGTTTCGGAGAACCAAAACAGGTAATGATTAAATTCGGACTTGATTTTGAAACTTCCTGAGCTATTTCCCCCAAAACTAAAGGGGAATTAAATACTTCTTGAGGCATGCTATTTTTATAAACAAGATCTATTCTTTCAGTGTTTTCAAACATAAGTTGATCTAATTTTGCATCAAACGAAGATGGAACACCTAAAATTGCAATCTTTAAGATTTTTTCTTTTGGCATATTAAAAATGTATGGGATTAGGTCAGATCCGGTAACTCTTTTCTGTATCTTCTTTACTGCTAGACTAGCAAGTAATGCGATAGGCCAACCATCTGGGAGCACGAGAAGAGCATTTTGACTCGCAATTTGATATTGGCTATTGTTCCTAAGTGAGTTTAAATGCGCAGTGTTTACTGTAATCACTGTTTGACCCGCCATTTTATATGACTCTCTAAGAATCACTTCTGCAAAATATCTTTTGGCACCCAAATTGATCCGGAGATTTAAGATTTGTGTCTTTGCAAGCGGACCGATTTTCATAATCTAAAGTCCTTTCCTTCAATAAAAAAAGCCCTGCCCTGAGTCTTCGGAGAACAAGGCTTCTAGACTAGCCAATTTGGGTGAAAAGTGCTTTACGCCTCACGAATTAGCAGTCAATCCAAATAAGGTAACCTTATCCCGAAAAGCTCACTTAGGGATTGGTGGAGTAGCGCGAATGTTGTTCTACATGGTGACTTTAATCGGTTTCAGCTTCTTAGTTCCACTTAGATTTCTTTTTTGTCTATTCCCGATAGCAATCTTATTTCCAACAGGACAACTTCCCTTAAATGCACAAATTCAATCGGTATATCCAGCACTTTTAGTTGGATTCGTAATTGCAATTCGCAAAATGCTTAACTCGAAAGGTAGTTTCTTTTTCTTACGTGACCGATTTCAGTATATTTTTTCTGTTTTCGGCCTATTTTTTGTAGTTATAAGCATAGCAGTAGTAAATCAATTCAATGTTTCTTCTATTGTTTATTTTTTTTCTATAATTCTAATGTTTTATTTTTTGCCTTTCATTACCCTTGACGATCGAGAGTATGACTTATTGAGCAAATCTTGGCGTTTTTTAATTTTGTTAACCGCTGTGTATTCCATATTTGAGGTGGCGCTTCAACGAAACATTCTGCTCGGAGGCTTTTTTGAGAGAGGAATTAATCCTATTAACGCCTCACTTTGGTCAACATACCGAGCAACAAGTTTTGTTGGCCACCCTCTCTTACTATGTTTAATCATGTCCGTCTCAGCAGTTTTCTATTTATCGAGATTCATTGAAAAACGAAAGTATTTGGACTTTGTGAGCTTTTGTCTTGCACTAATTTCCTCATTGCTAACGGTATCTCGCTATGTCCTTCCACTTCTTTTCATTTTTATTTCCTACCTGTTAGTTCTTCGAACTATCAAAAATAGGGCTGAACATGGAAAAATCAAGAAAAGTAAGAACTTTGGTCTTACATATTTAGCGACGTTCTTTATTTTTGTTGCTGCGGTGCCACTTTTCCAAGAAGTCCTCAGAGCTTTTTTCTCGAGAGCAGGCTCTTCGGAAGGGCTCTATTCAAGTATTGTTAGAGTTCAATCCCTCTCAAGGGCACTTGATTCAGATTTATTCTCAGTGTTTGGAAGTAATACAGGCTTCATCCTGGATATCTTTTCTAGAGGAGTCGGCGCAGGCTATGGTCTCGAGAATTCGATATTGCAAATTGTCGGATCTCTTGGTTTTCTGGGTTCAGGACTATTCTTTATATATATCTTTAGTCTCATCAAAACAAAGCAGAAATTCGTCCTTTCGAGAGCGACTCTGTATATCTACCTATTCTCGCTTCCATTCTTTAATTTTTTTGATGGATACCGTTCAACACACGCCCTTTTTGTCATGATTTTTCTTCTTTGCCGTGGACCCATTTATGAGGAAGATTTCGAAGCTAGATTCCATGAAAAGAAAATGAAAAGGGTACTCAAGGCGGCGTAAATAATATTGAGAGAAAGAATACTTTGAGAAAAAGAAAAGTAATTTGCGACTGGGATCATGACTAAGAGAACGGCAATAAATTTGATAATTGACCACTTTGTTAAGAATAATTGCTCTTGTCTGAATTGAAGTAATACATAGACAGGGAGTGACACAACTCGAAACATCCATCCAATTAGGACATAGACAAAGAAGGTAGCGAGATAGGCGTATTTGTCTCCTAACCCAAAGGAGATCAATTTTTCACCGAAGAAAAGGTAAACAACAATTGTGAAACTGCAGAATATCATCATAGCGAATGTATAAATAATTAGAGTTTTGGTATGATTTCGAGGATTACCTTCGGAACTTAATTTACTTGCTAATGAAATCCGAATGTTTTCAGAAATTATCTGATTTCCTATTCCGAGAACTCTTTCAGAAACATAGTAGTAGCCCAGTGCTATAGGCCCAAAATTGTTTGACACGAGAATGGCTGGCAATACACCTAACAGACTGTTAAAAAAACTTTCCAAGGTTGCATGTTTAGCGAAGAACCAATTTTCCTTTATGTAATCTCTGGTTTCCCTCAGGTTAGCGAAGTTGATGTCCTCGGGTAATCTAATGTAGACGAAAAGGAGCGCGATGAGCTGCGCGAGCAGAGTTCCAGTAATCAGAATCACAAAACTGGGATAAATCATTCCAAATCCAATTTGGAAGAAGCCGGATAGCGAGAGGCGAAGTAATTGCGAACGTGCAATAAGCTGAAATTCTTGTTCATAAGTGCAAATAGCCAGTGCCACACTAGCAAAGCCTGCCCCGAGATTTAACAGTAGGAAGATGACAAAAACCAGAAGATCACTATTTACAAATGGGCGTATAAGTAACGTATATGTAGCGATGGAGAAAAACATGCTTGAAATTGCGACGAAAGAAAAGGCGGAGGCAATTGCTTTTTTCTGTTCAGTCCCTTTGGACACCCAAATTTTAAGATCTAATTTAAGGATCCCAACTGATTGAAACAAACTTGAAAGAATCATCACTAATCCAAACAAGGCCACATCCTGGATAGGGTAGATTCTTGCTATAACTGGGAGACTTAGTAGAGATACGCCTTGGCCAATTAAGCTATTGTGAAAGAGCACCCATTTATTCCTAATATTTTTTTCCTTTCATCCCAGCGACTTTGCATGAGTTCCAAAAACTTATAGATGCTGGGGTTTCGTGATAAATATTCTTGATGATTTCAGACTTGCTCTTGTGCAAAAAAGACATATCTTCAAAACTAAAAGTCTTTTGACTTTGTACACATGCTCCCAATTGAACTAATTTATCGACCCACTTTCCCTTACTTAAAATAATCAGTGGGAGCTTGCTTGCCATGGCTTCAAGAAGCGAAATAGGTAAGCCTTCACTACTGCTGGCAGACATTACCACCCCCCCTAATTTGTACAGATGCAAGATTTCTTTTGAACTCAAATATCCAGTGAACTCTGCTTCCACTTTTATGAATTCAGCCATTTCCTTGAGTTTATTCCCTTCCGATCCATCTCCTACCACAACAATTTTTCTATCATTTTTCTTCGCAAGGACTAACAATTTGTCAACACCTTTACCTTTTTCAAGACGACCTACATAAATGAGAGTTTCGGATTCCGGTGGAACGACATCTGTGAAGAAGGCACCAGAAATCGGAATTGGTGTTTCAATGATTGCCTTGGAAAGAAATTTTGTCACCAAAGATGTGGAATCGAGGTTGACTGTTAGAACTTTTGTTGCCTTTAATGCGGCTAAAAATTCAAAAAGGACAAGGAGTAATCCTTTTACTACTCCCCTTGTTCGCAACGGGCCCCAGGTAGGTGAATGAAGTACCAGAAGGTTAATACCTCTACTATTAGTGAGAATCATTGTCTCGGGTCTATGATGTATTACAAGATCGTAATCACAATTCTCTTTAAAATGCATTTTCAAATTTTTACCGAAATAAAAATGTAAATTCTTGCGATTAGCCTGGCCTACGTCGAACAGGGAGATCCAATTTACATCCTTTCCAATATTGCTAGGCCGATCTCCAATTCCAATCAAAGTCAATTCGAAATCGCTAGGTAAATGACTAAGAGTACGAACAATAAAAGCTTGAATGCCTCCTGGAGATATATCCTGGAAATCACTCGCATAAGGTAGCGCCACTTTCATTCTTTATTCACATCACTTAAACATAAGTTAAAATGTCCCCAAATGTTGCAAAAGTTTTGGTTTAAAGGTACGAAAGTAAAAATCCTCATCGGGTATTCACATCAATCGCGTTTTTTATGACGACTTTTTAGAATAAATTTGAGATGTAATTCTCTACTTAAATATTCTACTGAGCCTTTTACAAGTAATACCAGGTTTAACAAGTAATTCAATAGCCCTATTGCTTTTACGGAGTAAGAGGGAGATGTACAAAGATTAAATCTTCTTCTTAGTGATTTTCTTTTTATATCCTGCCGATAAACAGGTCCATACATAGACAAAGGGTAACCATACACTTTTAAGACCTTTTCGAACTCAACAGCCTGATTAAGGTTTTTGACGGCATCCAGTCTTGAAGAGATCTTGAAATTAGAAACACTTAATCTATCCGCTGAGTCAGTGTTGATGAATTTCAAAGCAGAGTTCAAAAAGTACCCATTTCCAGAAAAGTTTAAATCAAGATGCCATTTATTTTCATACGTCCACCCTTCACTGAAAGGGTACATCTGCGCTATTTCCTTCTTTGCCACTATTCCCATATCGAGTGATTGAGATGGATTAGACTTCCTAGCAATCAAAATATCATCTATATAGCTAATATAATTTTCAAACGTTAGGTTAGACAAATTCTTCCTATATGAAGGAGTTTCAATTCCATTTTCATAAAGAAGTTTAAAGTAAAGGAAATCAATGTAATCCCTTTTTTCATTTATGCAATTATTTATTTCTTCGAACCAGTTAGGCAACAAGAGATCGTCAGATCCTAGAAAGGTAACCCACTCTCCACTCGCTTGGCTAATTCCAAAATTTAGAGCTTTGCCAACCCCTCCATTGTCAGAGTAGTGCAACAGCTTGAGGTTAGGAAGCTCTCCTTGCGAATTAACTAAATGTTTAAGTTCCTCAATGTCCTCAGAACCGTCGGAAATGACAAGGTACTCGATTTGTTTATCAAGATTAGAAAGAACGCTTTGAAGCGTTCTGTCAAATATCTTAGAGCGATTATAAATAGGTGTGATTAAGCTAATCAAAAACTCGGATTTGGCCACAGGTAGGAGTGTAGGGAAATTTTAAATGTTTGTACAGATCCTTACAAGTGGCTGAAGGAATAGGGATATTCAGAGAGCCTTCCGTTTATTCACATTTTCCGTGGATTTAAGAGAATAGATAAGTTTAAAGTTAGTTGTATGTGTTGATTTGCGGGGATTGTAAAGTTAAAAGCTGTTGGCTCTGATCTCACAATCCATCTGGCTTAGACTTGCTATCTTGAGCCCTTTGAATTATGGAATCAAATTCATTTATCATCCTTGACGGTGAAAAACGCTCTCTAGCTTCAGTACTCCTAGTAATCTTTTCTAACTCCGAAAATTGATTTTTGTTAATCAAACTCTCAATGGAGTTTAAGAATGCTGTTGCGCTAAATTCGACTACAAACTCTGATTCCGACTTCACCACTTCAGGTACGCCTCCAACCTCCGCACATACTATTTTCATTCCATGCATCAATGCTTCGGAAGCCACCATTCCAAATGATTCATATCTGCTTGGCAACAGTAGAATGTCGGACGTGCGCATAAGCTCATGCTTTACCGTTTCATTCGGATTTTCAACTAACTTAAAATTCTCTATTGAACCTAGGAGTCTCAGCTCCCTATGAATTTCTGGCAATTCTCCGCCAGACGTGGCTACAACAAACCTCCATTCCGGAAATCTTAAGGAGAACTGTCTTACAATACTGGGAAGTAGATCAGAGCCTTTTCGCCAACGTAAAGGTCCGAAATACAAGACTTGATTAGTATGCGCCAGATTTGTGCAAAAGTCATTAATATGGCCAATAGGGACAACATAGGCACTTCTTGACACAGTGCGTTCAAAGTATGAGTCTAGATCCTCAAGTAATTTTTGAGAATCTGATATCAGAATCGTGCGCGAATCAAAACACATTGAAGACTCATACTCCTTATACAATTTCTCCCTTTTCAGCACTTTGCTTTGTTTCTGATTCAAGTCTTGTGTGTTTCTGTCTAAGCCTCGCGGTGTCATCAAAAGTAGAATTGGAGTTGCTTTGTTTAACTTACTTGAAAAGAACATTTCAATACCAGCGAGTGGTCCTATGAAATATGCATTTTCTTGATCGATCTCTTTTGATTCAATGAAATCTAGGCAGGCACGATTCCAAGCTAGATCATAACCAAATCTTTCTCGCCTTAAGAATTTAATGGCAGACAAACCAATTATTTCAAAATCAGTTTCTGCTCTGTAGTCAAAACCAAAAAAAGTGCTTTCACAGAGAATTATAACTCTATACCTAGGGTCTTGATTTAGTCCTTTTGCTATACTCCCAATCCAGTTTGTCACTCCACTGTTTTGGTTTCTTAGAAATCCGCGGCAAATAAAGAAAAGGGTCATTTCTTTGTTGTCAAAAAAAGAGTTGGTGTTTAGTCTTTGCCCTCTTTTATTTCTTTTTTTCAGCTCCCTAATTTCAAAGAACATTTTTAGCAATGAAAGCAAAGCATCTGTGGTTGGACCATTGACTTTGTTTGCGAGTGTTTTAAATAATTTTTTGTTTGATTTCAACCCAAATGCCTTAAAATTGAACATATCTTCCTCTCATGACGTTGCCAGAGTACTACAATTAATCTATGGAAAATGTAGGTAACGTCTTTGACCAAATATATAAGAGTCAGTTTTGGGGTTCCGGAACCAGTGAAAAACCGTTAAGTGGCACTGGTTCAAACAGCGAGGCTGCGCTCCCATATACTCGCTTTATAGGAGCAATAATTCTCAAACATAATGTTCAAAGTGTGGTAGATGTCGGGCACGGTGATTGGAATATGTGGCAAGAATACAAGTTTGAGAATGTTGCATATACTGGGTTAGATATATCTCCATACATTACTGAGCAAGTTGCCAAAATTCATGCTCTCCCAAATAGAAAATTTGTCACTTCCGACATAACTAAGGATCACCATAATTTTGAGGCAGACATGCTCATAAGTAAAGATTGTCTTCAACACCTTTCAAATCGAGACGTCCAGTTGATTTTGTCTTCAATCCAAAAATTCCACCTGCTAGTGCTATGTAATGACGTCTTTGTTGATTTTGACTCCTGGAGACATCTCGTGAGATGGCATCTCTCTCCTCGTAGCAGAATCAAATCCTTATTGAATTGGTCGAACCCATTTTGTTATCGTAATCGACAGAACAACATGGACATCCAGGCTGGGCAATTTCGTGGACTAGATTTATTGGCTGAGCCATTTTCAAGTTTATTAACAAGTCATAGGCTAGTTGAACAATTTGACTTTGATGGTCCAGCACGATCCGGTTTAAAGAAAAGAGTTTATTTTTTCACAAAAAAAGATTGAGGTGTGTTTGAATTTCGATCAACACCTACTCATAAACTATGAGTGGTTCGATTTTAACCTAATTGGTGAGAGAAAACATAAGGAGATCTAGCCGCTGCGATGATAACCTGAAGGGCAGACCGGATTTGTTACGGTCAATTTTTTTACAGTTTTCCCTTTAGTGCATGTGATTTTAAACTTCAATGTCCTCTTTCGCAAAGCTGTGTCAGCCTCTTTAACAAGAGCCTTTACTTTTAAATCTAGAGCTACAAAATCACTTAACTTAATTTTTGCACTTTCATAAGAAAAAGTTGTTTCTCCGCAAAAACTCAATAGATCCTCACTAGGTAGTACCGGCCACAATTTGTCATATAAGGAACCTTTGAATTTTGACTTTGCTTGAGTCAATGCCATGTCTAATTTTGGCAAGCCCTCTTGAATTTTTCCACAGGTTAACTCTAATTGGGCTTTGATCAAATTTTCACTAAAGACTTTCTTGGTAGATTCTAGTAGTGCCTGCTTTTCTGACAATTTTTCTATGGTATTACTCGAACTCGCACAATCTACTTTAAACAAAGTCATATTAATTGCGCGAAAACTTGAAATTAGAGTTGTCTGTGCAAATTCAGTTTTGGCAATTGTAAGTTCCTCTGTAAAGCTCGCCAATTGTGAACTTAAGCTTGTACAAAACTTTAGGGCGTTATCCTTTTTAACTAGGGTATTGAAATCTTTTACGGCTTTCAAGTCATCTGCATATGCTTTTGAAATACTTGCAGATGTCAGAGAAGTTGGGCAAAGAGGTAGAGATTTAAGTGAGTTATAGTCAAATGTTGATTCAAAATTCTCCCACTGAAGCATCTGCCCTTTTATGAGCTCTGCGGTGCCGCGAGGGCGATTCTCCTCGACTCCAAGCTGTGAGGAAATTTCCACTTCGGATTCATAATTCTTGATCGCAGTGGCACCTGATTTCCTGAATGCTCCCGAAGTGAGATACGGAAGGCAGAATTGCGATACCTGGTAATCAAGTTTTTGTGGAATAAATGTCGACTCAACCATCATGGTGTTTAATGATTGAGGTTTTGTGCGCCCAGATTCGTCAGTAATTCGTGGTGAATACACACCGCCGATCACTTGAGCAATGGTGGATCCCCTGACAGTTCTGCTGGTGAAGTTTGAACTATTGATGACAATTACTGGGGCCAGATTGAAATCACGATACTCGCTGCAACTACCAACTAGTGGTTTGGGGGCCGGTAAAAATCCGACTAACCAAAAGACTTGCCGGGTAGCGCCATCTGTCTCTTGCTTGCGGGCCTGCATGTTTTCAATTACCTCAAGGGTATTGAATGATCTAGTGACTGTAAGGCAATTGGGTGGAAGATTAAGGCCAGGCTTTAGTTGATACGAAAATCCAATATTCAAGGTTCCATCTATTTTTGACCAATTTTTGTCGTCTGTTACCACCACCTCTATGGCAATAGGGGCCGCACCGGTAACTTTCTCTGGATTTACCAACTTCATACTAGTCAAAACCGGCGGCATGGCATCACGACTATCAAATGCAAGAACTGGCGAGATTGGTTGAACTAAAGAAATAGCAGTCGCTACTACGACAGTTGATATAAAAAACTTCTTACCTAAGAAAAGTGCCAAAAAAGATGGGGTATGGAAGGACCGCAGAAGCATTTTAAGAAAGAGTCTCATGCTTAGATTCCTTATCTCTTTGCCCTAGCCCGACCAGCAATCGTCACCTGAATTGCGCAAAAGCAACACTTTATACTTTATCAGACCTAATGCCCTCTATTGAGTTTCTAGATTGGCTAAATGCGCACACATGGGTCGAAATGGGCCCTATGGACTCATGAGACATGAGTGGATGGGAATTTTGCAATCCGACTCATCAGCGCTAATCCAAGAAATGCTCCTAAGCTATTGGCAAACACATCTACAAAGTCACTCACACGGCCTGGAATTAGTAACTGAACGATCTCAATCACGGAACTAGTAGAGACACAAATAAGCAGTACGGTTCGGAAAGAGAGTTGTGGAAAAGAAACTCGTGTGAAAACTGCTAGCGGCACCAAGAGAAACAGATTTAGGAATCTTTCAGTAACTCCACTTATTTGGATGAACCCAAATAACCCATCTGAGTTTGGATCTACCGGCGTGAAAACAATTGCACCTAAGGAAATCAAGTAAAGGGCAAACAGTATTTTTACTTGCTGGCTTTTCAGCTACATGGCCCCTTTGCCACTAATAATTGTCCCGAAAGTACGCATAATTAGGAGTAAGTCATTAATGAAAGACCATGTTTCGATATACAAAATATCTTGCTTCATTCTTGCTTCCCACAGAACTTCCTTGCGACCGCTCACTTGCCACAAGCCAGTTAAGCCAGGCTTGGCAATAAAGCGGCTTAGATTCGCTTTCTTAACATCAACATCTTCTTCACGCAAAATTGGGCGTGGACCAACAATTGACATCGTTCCAATTAGCACGCACCACAACTGAGGTAATTCATCTAGCGACCAACGGCGAATGAAACGACCAAAATTGGTGACTCTAGGATCTCGGGCATAACGATCTGGCATTGATTCATCGGGAGAACCAAGGACATTTGCCCGCATTGTGTCTGCATTTATCACCATTGAACGAAACTTTGGAAAAGCAAAGAGTTTGTTGTTTCTTCCTATCCGCTGATCGATGTAAAGAACTGGGCCAGGAGAAGTCAATTTTACGCACAGTGCTATGAATAACAAAATAGGAGATAAGACAATTAGAGCGGTAAGTGAAAGAACAATATCTAGAGCTCGTTTGATTACAGCATGTTGTCCGACTACCAAAGGTGGCGCAACTCTAATTAGTTCATTGTTTTCAACTGTTTGCATTCTTGGAATCATTGTCGTTATTGAACTATGAAAGAAGACCTCGATACTCTTCTTTGCCTGCAAGGTGGAAATTTGGGAATTTACTTCTGGACTTGGGAAATGGGTATCAGCAATGACAATGCCTGCAAAATCTTCTTTTTCTAGTTCGATGCAAATCTTTTCCCACTCTTCAACACAATCTTTGGTCTTTAACTGGCGATGAACAAACGAGGTTTTATTGCGGTTCGGAATCAAGTCTGCCAACGGAAGAGTTCTATATTCACCATCTGATGCCACAACTAGAAACTTGGCCGTCTTTGAGTTCAGTAACCTTGCAAGTTTGCTCTTAGCCATAACAGATCTAACTAACAAAAGTGCAAGGGTTGAGAAGGCGATGATTGACAGCACTGTAATTCTAGAAACAGGTTCTTTGATTAAATATGCGAAAGCCGATACCGAAAAAAGAGTTTTAATGCCTGCTCGCAGCGGCATTTCATAAAACTTTAGTGATCCCACATATCCTTCTGATTCCCAACTTTGATTACCGCTTAGGAAAACCGCAAAAAGGAAAGGGATTATGACGACTATGAGCCACTCGGTAAAATAATTGAAGGTAGAAAAGTCCAGGAAAAATCCACGGAAATACAAAACGGAAAGAAAGGCAATGAAGACAACAGTCATATCCATGACCTTGATCTTGCGTCTAAAATCAGCGACTACCGTTGGGTAGCTGCGGTGTGGCATAGCGAGACTCTCCAATTGGACTAATTCGGCACTACGTGCGGTATGTTGCTTTTTAGCAACACTCCATTTAAGTCTGATTGGTGGGGGTTTGCAAGGCGGATTGAGGGTTTTGGGTGGTCATGCCCGTACAGAAAAGTCTAAGAGTGGATCAGGCTGAGAATCGCTTCGTGATGACGGGCTCTTGGAAGTTCTGACTGTGGTTGGGCAAGTAGATAGGTCGACTGGCGTGCTGCTAACTCTTCTAACCATTGAAGGTACTTGGTGGAAAGAAATATTCTGGCTGTTCGATCAATTTCATACTTTGAAATCAAAACTCTAGTTCCAAGCTGGGTGTTTACGGGCACTTCTAATCTATTGGGATTTATTTGTTCAAAAGTGGTGCTGTTTACCTGCCACAAAAGTTCATTTGGGATCGAAAAGCCGCTATCGATGATGACGCCTTGATTCTGTTGTATCGCTTCTAGCAACACTTTCTGTGATTTAAGGTGTTCAATTCTATCGACCGGAAAAGATGATTTTGTGATTGGTTGTTTGATCGAAAATTCTCTGCGCGCTGCACGAATACTCAAAATGATTGCACGGGCTAGTTGAGTCTTAGTGTCAGATTCATCCATACTGACTGGATCAACTGGTACTTCAAGTGATGAGTATGAAAACTCTTCTAGAATCCGAATCGAATAATCTTCAATATCATCTATCCTCATTTGCTCAATGAGTTTTGACCTCACTTCGGCATCTGCGCACAAAACAAGATCTGTTTTCAGCAAAGGAGGTAAGTCAACAACCTTTGTTGAGCGTTCATCGAATTCTGTGATTTCCCATTCGTCTAAGATTTGTAAAATTGATGAAGGTATCGGTTGAAAAGGGTCTGCTTGGATGCCAGCTGAAAGAACCTCGTTGTTTGGAAAGAATCTGCGCAGAATCGCAGCTGAGGTTATAGACCGAGCCTGATTGTATTTACAGACCGTAACAATCCGCGGCTTGCTCATCGAGTACACCTGTCAATGATTGTAGTTTTTTGATCTAAAACAAGAGGTTGAACATGGGTGGTAAGGGCACCTTTGCCACCACTGAAGACAAGTGAGAACTCTTGGCTTTGACCTGCTGCTAGATCAACTTGAACTGCAACACCGATATGACCTCTTTCTTTAACTAGGAAGCCAAACTTTTCCTTAGTTGCGGTTTCGATACTGCTAATAATTCGAGTCTCCACAGGGGCAAAAACTATTGCCCTGGTTCCATAACTGTTGGCTAGCCCTGAAGGCTTATTCAAATCCAGCCGCCCGACAACATATGCTGGTAACTTCTCCGTGGCCGAGGCAGTGTTAGTCAGAGTGAATGTGACTCTTGTTTGAGGTTTAGGACCACAGGTTAGAGCCTCAATCTTAAGATCACGCGCTAGGTAGTAATCCATTTTATTTCCTGATGTATTTTGTATTACTAATCGATATTGATTATCTAGTACCCCGGAAACCGCTCCAGAAATCTTTGATTCTTCAAGGATTTCTTGTTCCTTTGCTTTGGTTGAATAGAAAAGAATTCTGTGTTGGTTAAGCGGTTCAATCATTTGCTTTGCTAATTCAGTTGCTGAAAACTCTTTATCTTCAATCTTTTTTGATACGGCTTTAATGATGTCAATTAAAAAACGTTTGCGAGAATCATTATTAGTGACATACTTTTTATACACATCAGATAACGTAACTCGAACCACATTCTCTGAATCAATGACTTCTCCATTAACGACAATCGGTCCTGTTGCTTTGAGCAAATAAGATAGTGCGGCTGGGTCAAAGGTTAAGACCCCATCTAAATCTTGATTGAATTGATTTTTCCAAAGGGCTAGCCAAATCTGGGCTCCGTAAGGAAAATGTGGTGAAATGTTTGAATTTTGCCAGATACCAGGATCATCGTTATAGAGTCTTACAAACTCTCTCGGCATTGGAATAGGCGTATCTTGTAATTGAACAAGACCGACATTGGACCCATAAGCGGAAAACTTTGCTCTGCCTTTATCAACATTCATAACTGCATATGCGCCAAGAATGCCACCAGTTCCGCGTGCTTCAGCTGAGTTTTGAAAGGCAATTAGATAGTTGCGTGGTGAACTTTGACCTGAAATACCAGGAAAGATTTTCAATAGCGGTGCGATACTCGTGGTTGTATCAAGTAGAGAAGAAGCTTCAGTCCTAATTTCCTTTAGCCTGTTGTCCAAGGGGCTAAAAAGGCCGCCTACAGGGAGCTGGGATACTGCGCTTAGAGTTTTCTTCAACTGCGGCAGTGATGAATCTAAATGAGCCACAGCATCTACCATTTTAAGCTCAGATCCCTTTTGGTTTTGTAAGAAATCGGAAGTAGACGAAACAAACTGGTCAGCTGACCTTAGTGCCCGTGAAGTTGGCAAAAATGTTTGCGGCGTAGTTGCAATCAAGGTGGAAAATGCAAAGAACGGATTTGAAACTGAGATATTGAGCAGGCGAACACTGAAACTAATGTTTTCAATTTGCTGATCTCGTACAAGGGGTTGATCCACTTTCAGTTCTCTTAGTTGATTGACCACCCTATTAGCAAAAAATGCCGTTGATAGTAAAGAAACTAAAGAGCCAACAATCATTACAATTGCACAATAGACAATAAACTTTTTAAGCGTAGAGGAACTAACTTTGCGCATATTTAGTCCATCCTAAAGAAAAGATTACTTCTTATTGTCACTTTCAATTTCTGCAACAAAGTCTTTTGGTGCATATGAAGCTTTGGGATGGTACCCAGCTTCATTTCCGTAGGCACCATAACTTCGGTAGGCACGATAAGCGCGGTATGAGCGATACTTTCCGTATCCGTATCCGTATCCGTATCCGTATTTGCGACCATATTCATCAGTACGAGAATACGGAATCATGTTCATGACTGCGCCGATAACGTTTACACCAACATTTGTTAGGTTTTCACGCGCACCTAAGAATTGATTTACCTTTGTTTTTGCAACGCGAGTCACAATTACTGCTCCATCTGTACGCGCAGCGATAATTGCAGCATCTGCCACTAACAGGGTTGGTGGGCAATCCACAATCACAAAGTCGAATTGGGTCTTTGCATAGTCAATAACTTGCTTGAAGGTTTCAGAATCGAGAAGTTCTGCAGGATTTGGTGGGGTTGTGCCTGAGGAAATAATTGCTAACTCGTGGTCTGGAAATTCGTAGGCAACTTCATGGACTCGAGCTGCAATATCACCTTGCACTTTTCCGCTCAGAATGTCTGACAGGCCTGATTTTTTGCCCTCTTCACCCGTATATTCCCTAATCTTTGGTCGGCGCATATCTGCTTCAATCAACAGTGTCTTCATTCCAGAAGTTGCAAATGAGATTGCTAAGTTAAGTGAAGTCGAAGTTTTACCTTCGCCCGGAACAGCAGAGGTGATGGCAATTACCTTTGGAGGATTTTCTGCACGCACATACTGCAAGTTAGTTCTAAATGCTCTGAAAGATTCAGTTCGAGGCGCGTAGCGACTGATCTGAGTAATGAGTGGCTTTTCCTCTGCAGATGGATCAAAAGCGATTGAGGCTAGCAAAGCGGTTTCGTCAAGATCTGATTCGTTCTTAAGTGTGTTATCAAAGATGGTTCGAAGAATCGAAAGACCAATTCCCAAACCAAAGCCAAGAATCAAGCCAAGTAATAAGTTAAGTGCAGTCTTTGGCGAAGAAGGTGACTTTGGTAGTGATGCGCTTTTGACCATGGAAACTTTAATGGCTGAAGAATTAGTTGATCCAGAAACTTCAAGACTATTTGCAGTTAATGCGAATTGTTGACCGACTGCATTAGCAATTCGTGCGGCAAGATATGCATTTGGATCTGACACAGTTACCGAAATTAAAACTGTATCCAAAGGAGCGGTTGCGGCTACATTCTTTGCCAGTTTTTCATAGCTATAGGGAAGATTTAGGCTTGCGATAACGGGGCGCAAAGTTTCTGGACCGTTAACAATCTGGGCATATGACTTGACTCGTTGCTGAGAAAAACTTGAACCCTGCACCAGAGCTGATACATCCAATGCCGAGGAGGGTGTTGAGACGAAGAGCTGAACCTTGGCTTGGTAGATTGGTGTCATTGTGTAGGTGACTCCTGCAGCAACGCCCACACCTACTAGAACTGAGACAACCGTTAAGGGCAGATTACGCAGGATCAGTCGATAAAAATCTCGCAGGTCCATACCTAAATTGCTCCCTCAAACGTTAGAGTTGCAGGTGATCCCGGAACAGCGACCTTTCGGCAACTGGGTCCGATAGAGTTGCTTTATAGCAACTAGGGGTGAGAGACTAGCGACTTAGGGTCAGTAATGAAAGTTCGAGCGGATCTAAACAGAGGCGGAGAACATGAGTAGAGACTTTAGGCGAATTGGAGCAATCCTTGCAGGTTGCTTGCTAGTAACGGGTGCAAATTTTTCTACACCAGCTATGGCTGCAGATTATCCGCCTTCAATTGAGGTTCTAGAAGTTGGAAAGCCTCTGGCGCAACCAATTCCTGCCAGAGTATCTGGCACAACCGCCGTGGTCCCCGTTGCAACAGCTGGTGTTATTCCGGTCGTGATTGGTGAGCCGGTAACTGCGACATCTGCAAGATTATCTACCAAGACTTTGACCAACGCGTCGGTTGAATCAACTCCTATCAAGTTGAGTTCTTCTCTTACTCTTGGCGGTATTGGTGCCGATGAGAAGGCGCCAGTTGCAACTATTTCCAGTTCAAATAGATCGGAAGTTCAGATTCCGGTAGATGTTCCTACACGTGTGACTGTTACTGGATTAAGGGCATCTTCAACTGGAACAGCATCATTTGTTGATGCATCTGGAAAGTCAGTATCTCTAGGAAAGATCAGAGTAACTTCTTCTGGAAGAGTCACGATTCCAGCCCTGACATTTGCCAAGACAAATGTTGCTTACACAATCCGTCTAGTCGTCGGTGGCAAGACAACAAGTTTCACAGTTAGAGGAACTGATTAAATGTTAAAAATAACCCCCGCAGATTTTCTGTGGGGGTTATTTTTTTGATGCTCGCATCAATCGATCCCGAATCGCAATTGCAATTCCGGAGCCTGTTGGTTGTTGTACAACAACGGCTGCTAAACCTTTTTCATCGGCCGAGCGCAAAGCTGCATATAAAACCCGGGCAAACTCTTCGTGCGTTTGTGGCGCTGCTAAACGGATAACGCCTTCAGGTGACGGAACAGCTGCCATTGCAATAAAGCCTTGGCCTGCTAATGGGATTTGGTCTAAAAACACCGCTGCCTTAGGCGCATAATGGCTTTCTAAAGATCCACTGACTCGGATGTTGTTTGCTTCAAGCGGCTTGCCATTTAGAGTTATGCCCGGCAAATCTTCGTCGGTGTATGTGAATCTGCTTCCTACCTGTGCTTGGGTGCTCTGACTAATCATCTGCTCGGTAATCGCACCAGGTCGCAAAATCTTTGGAAAATCCCCAGTGCAGTCAATGATCGTGGATTCAACACCAACATCACACGCACCACCATCAAGAATCTGATCGCCACCTGCCAAGTAATTGCCCAGCTCATCACTAACTGCCTGAGCAGCTGTTGGCGAAACATTTCCAAAGCGATTAGCACTGGGTGCAGCAATTCCCTTGCCACCAGCCCGCACAAAAGCTTCTAACAACCCCAAAGCAACAGGATGATTAGGGACTCGCACACCGACTGTGTCCTGGCCACCTGTTACAAAATCTGCAGCCAATTCAGAACGCTTAACAACCAAAGTCATTGGACCAGGCCAAAAATCACGCGCTAATGAAATTGCATAACTTGGTACATTTGCTGCCCAAACACCTAAGCCATCTATGGATGCTACGTGAACAATCAATGGGTGATCTGTAGGCCGACCCTTTACTGAATAAACCCGCGCCACTGCATCCGCGTTACATGCATCTGCCCCAAGTCCATAAACAGTTTCGGTTGGGAAGGCCACCAATCCACCTGCCAATAAAATCGCAGCAGCATCTGCCATAGCGCTTGCATCACACTTGCTTAAGAACTGGGCCACCTCTTTATTCTCCCACTATTCCCAGTCTTAATTCACGCTATCCCCACTAATTAAGAGATACTTAGAACATGAAAACTACAAAACTTCGCACAATCGCATCCTTATTCACAGTCGCTGCCGTTGCAGGCGTGATCGCTCTTGCGATCCCAGCAAACGGCGCAGGCACCACAGATAACCGCTTCATCACCGTTACCGGTGTTGGTACAGTCTCTGTTGTCCCAGATGCTGTTCGCTTTAATGCGACAGTCTCGGCACTTGCATCAACTAATGCTGCAGCACTTTCATCTGCTAGCAAATCAGCTGCTGCTGTACGCGCAGCGCTTACAGCTAAAGGCATTGCGACTAAAGATATCCGCTCAGCAAATATCTCTGTCTATCCTGAATACAACTGGACACAAGAGGCTGGCACAAAGATCACCGGCTACCGCGCATCACAATCATTTGATGTTCTAGTCCGCACCGCTTCTAAAGCTGGATCAATTATTGAGGCTGTTGTGACTGCAGGTGGTGACAATGTGCAGCTAGGTGGAGTTATTCCTGTAACTCTCAATCCATCACTTGCAACTGAGGATGCACGAGCAGCGGCTGTTGCAAATGCGAAATCAAAAGCCTCTTCTTATGCAAAGCTTCTTGGCACTTCCATTGGAAAGGTTTTGTCTCTTGAAGAGCAATCTTCACCTGTCTACTCATCACCTTTCCCAATTGCAAAGGCAGAAGCAGACTCTGCTGTTCAGATTGATCTAGGAGAGCAGGATGTGACAGTGACAATTACTGTGCGCTGGACTCTAAATTAATCGCTAACAAAGTTTCAACAGAAGAGCCACTACCCGTTTTCCGGCGGATAGTGGCTTTTTTGCGCTTAATTATCGGGTTTGGTTGCACGCTCAATGGCAGGTAAGATTGCGAAGCCTTAGAACGTCCCCATCGTCTAGGGGCCTAGGACATCGCCCTTTCACGGCGGTAACACGGGTTCGAATCCCGTTGGGGGCACGCAGTACCGTAGTAACAGTAAGAAAGAAGTAAGTAGTAAAGGCTTTAAGGTGACATAAGAGCCACTTATGTTTATCGATTTCTTAAGGCCCGGTAGCGCAGTTGGTTAGCGCGCCGCCCTGTCACGGCGGAGGTCGCGGGTTCAAGTCCCGTCCGGGTCGCAAAGGTTTTGGTGTCGTGTTCAATAGGTGCGATATCAGAACCTTGTTTGGCTTGGTAGCTCAGTTGGTACGAGCGAACGACTGAAAATCGTTAGGTCGCCGGTTCGATCCCGGCCCAAGCCACATTCGCTTCAAAGAAAAAGCCCCACACTCTTTTCAAGTGCAGGGCTTTTGTTATTTAAGAATTAGTCGAGTACTACAGATCCTGTTGGTGTCTTTAGGTGAACTGCAACAATCCCTGACTCACCATCGTTTTTTGATGGGTCAATAAACTCAATACCTGTGCCATTTAATCCAGCAAGAATCTCTGTCTTAAACCATGAATCTGAGAGTTGATCAGTGTCAGCAATCGTAATCTTCTCAATAGCAGCAACTGCCTTTCCATCTTGTGATGGGTGATCAGCGGTTAACCATTGAATAAAGAATGGAAGTTCGCGAGAGTCGGTAATTTCATTAACGCCAATTTGCTTCCACTTAAGATCGGTTCCATCTGGGCGTGTGCGGTGACCTTCAGTTGCGGTGCGTCCAAACTTCTCTTCAACAATTGAAATATTGTCAGTTGCAAAAACCCAGGTAAGCCAGCCGCCACCTTCTTGTGCTTTCTTGCTAACAGCTTTACCCCAAGGAGTTTGCTCTGTTGCTGGGTGATCTAGTGGACAGACAACTTCGATGTATTGACCGTTTTGAAGAGGCAGTGTGAAGTTGCGTGTGCCAAAGCGTGGGTGGACACCACCATCTACGAAGGTGCTGCCAAGGCGTGAGCCCAGGCGTTGAACTGTGTCGGCTAGTTGATCATGGGAAGTTACATATGAGACATGGTCTAAGCGCATGGGGAAATCTTGCCCTATGAAAGGGGGTGCTCATTACCATCGCCCCGCCTGCGGCGGCCTCTGCTTTATGCGTGAAAAAGAGGCTGGAATGTACTTTTGTGGACTATCTAGCCAACACACACATCAACGCCTCCACCGTCAGCAACGGTGCTGCGTTATGGCTCAGGTTGGTCCTGGAATCCATGATGGCGTTGATCTTTTTGATGGTGGATTGTGGCTTGGTCTTGGCTGCCGTTGCTCTAATTTCTTCTTCTAGCTCTTTGTTGATTAGGGCGTCATTAGCACCTGCTTGAACCATCATGACATCTCTATAAAACGTAGCGATATCTAGCAACGCTGCATCTAAACCATCACGGATCATTCTCGTCTGTCTAGTCTTTTGTTCTTTCTCTAGATCTTTAATCGCTTTACTGCCACCAGTTGCCATGCCACGTCCTGTGGCACCTTTGCCATAGGCAAGAGATAAGTCATCTACCTCTTTTTCATTTCTTAGCTCTGCAGCATTCGTTGCTTGTTCTGTTGCAAGATCAACGAGTGTTTGAGCTGCAGCAAAGGCAGAAGAGATACCTTGAAGGGTTAGTGGCAACTTCATGATCGTGGTTCGGGTGTTGCGTACAGATTCATTATTTGCAAGATAGCGAGCGCGACCAATGTGGCCTTGTGACACTCGGGCAGCGAAATCTGCCATGACAGGTGAGATGCCATCTCGGCTTTGAAGAACATGTGCAACAGCTGTGTTAGATGGTGTGACAAGTTGAAGGTGGCGACAGCGTGATCTAATGGTTGGCAACACATCATGCAAGGTTGGAGCACAGAGCAACCAGACTGTTCTGTTACCTGGCTCTTCAATTGCTTTCAATAATGCATTCGCTGCAGATTCTGTGAGTCTGTCAGCATCTTCCATAACAACTACGCGCCAACCACCCATAGATGGTGCCCAAGCAACGCGTGTGAGTAGCTCTCTTACTTCATCTATCTTTATGGACAATCCTTCTGTGACAATTACTTCAACATCTGGGTGTGATCCATTGGAAGCAGATCTACATTCATTGCATGTGCCACAACCATCTTTAGAACACACAAGTGCTTGGGCAAATGCGATGGCAGCAGATGATCGACCTGAGCCTGGAGGTCCTGTAAAGACCCAGGCATGGGTCATTTCCTGTGATTCTTCGCCTGATCGTGTGGCAGCTACTGCCTTTTGCAGGATCTCAACAACATGTTCTTGGCCAACAAGATCTGTATAGACGCTCACTTTTTCTTTACTGTCTTCTTCTTTGGTGCTGCCTTCTTAACAGCTTTACCTGCTGCTCTTATTGGGCGCAGTAATAAGTTGCCTTTGTCCTCAACAGCGTTGCGCTTAAGAGCAGGGATTTCACTGACTCTAGAGATGATTGCCGCGTGTGTGTCCTCTATGGATTGATTGCCATCGATGATGACATAGCGCTCTGGATCAAGGGCTGCTAACTGCAAGAACTCTTGACGTACTCGCTCATGAAAATCCATTGGTTGTGATTCAAGGCGATCTTTACTCTTTAAGCGAGCAAGACCAATCTGTGGTGGTAGATCAATAATGATTGTAAGAGTTGGAAAGAGTGATTCAGTTGCCCAACGAGAGATACGAGCCACCTCACCTGGTTGCAGGATGCGACCTGCGCCTTGATAGGCAATGGATGAGTCAAAGTATCTATCACTAATTACTACTTCACCTTGGGCGAGTGCTGGGCGAATAACGGAGTAAACATGGTGGGCGCGATCTGCGGCGTAGAGAAGAGCTTCTGCGCGTGGACTGATCTCTCCGGTTGAGTGAGAAAGAAGAATCTTTCTAATTTCAACTCCTAGCTCACTACCGCCAGGCTCACGAGAAAGAACAACAGTCTCATCTTCTTGCTCTAACCACTCTTTGAGTAATCGTGCTTGTGTAGTTTTACCAATTCCTTCGCCGCCCTCAAAAACAATGAAGACACCTTTTGTTGGCGCACCGGTGATGCTGCCTAGCTCTCCTTTAAGCGCATTTGAAATATCTGACCACAAAGAAACATTAGGTCGATCCTTCATCTGTCTATAGGAGATGAGTCCAATAATCACAGCAATTACTCCTGCGATCATGATGGTCACAGCAGCTCCGTTATAGGAGACCTGTGTGTTTTTAAACTCAAAGGTGTGTTGACCAACTGCTGCTGCAATGATGGGTGCAACAGCTAGGACGCCTACTAGAACAATGCGGATCATGCTTTGCACGAAGGCAAAGGTGCGACCACGAACATCATCTGCAACCTCCATGCCCAGCATGGTGAAGCCTGTGACCCAGCAGATGCCACTAAAGGCGCCCAAGATGATGGTGATAAAGACAGCTAAAACAAGGTTTGGGATGGCAGCAAGTGCCATGAGAAAAGCACCTGCAACTGTTAGTGATGCACCAAAGAGTCGTCTGCGAGAGAACTGTGCAAAGACTTTAGGACCAAAAGCAATACCTGCGGCTAAGCCCGTAAAGACTGCGCCAAAGAGAACACCGTAGGCTGCTTCACCACCACCAAGATCACCAACAAATGTTCTAGCAAGTCCAATAACCGCACCTGCTGCTAAGAAAGCACCGAGCATGCCAACGACTAGACCACGAATAATCTTTGTGCCGCTAACAGATTTCCAACCTTCGTGCAGTGATTTTATGATCCCGGTCTCTGAAGCATTTTTTGCTGCAGCTCCTTTAGGGATCTCTTTTAATCCCCAGATCGTAAAAGCTGCAAATGCAAAAGATAGAGCATTGACATATAAGGCAATGTCTACTGCCGTAGCTGCTAGATCAGGCAAGGTTGCATTAATTGCTGTGATGAAAAGAGAAAGGAAGGTGAAGAGCAAGGCTGCGATGGGTGCTGTGCCATAGGCAGCCAAGAGTGTTACCTGGTTAGCACTTTCTAACTTTTCACGTGGTACCAAGTTTGGTACCGATGCATCCTTTGCTGGTGACCAAAACAAAGTTATGCACTCAACCAGGATCATGGCGGTGTAGAGCCAGAAGTAATTGTTTGCAATTGGGATAGAGATATAGAGCGCTGCGCGCAGGATGTCGCAATTAACCATTAACTTGCGACGATCTAACTTGTCAGCAATAACTCCAGCTAGAGGACCAAGAAAGACAGCAGGCAGTAAGCGTGCGATGAAAACACCTGCAATAGCAAAGTTTGCGGTGGTGTAGTTGCCATCTGAGAGTTGCTGGGCCAACGCAGTTGTTGCAAGAAGTCCCAGCCAATCACCCAAAGATGAAAAGAGCATGGAGTTCCAGAGCTTGCGAAAGGGCTTAATTGCCAAGACACCTCGTGTTACATCCTGCGCAGGTGCGGCAGGGGTTGGGAGCGTCTTTGGCATGGTGAGAGTCTATCGGGAGCGTTAAATACTGCTCTAGCGGGCTGCGAGCACTGCGATAGCGATGCCAGAAATGCCGAGCAGAGTATAAGAAATCAGAAACATATAGAACCGGGTCTTCTTCATTACCTTTGCCTAACCTTATTCAGCCTTCTTCTTGGCTTTGCCAGATGCTGCCTTTTTGGCAGCTTTCTTTGCTCCTGCTTTTTTAACAACATTCTTTGTAAGAGTCGGTGAGGTATCGCCCTTCTTAGGCTTTGCAGCAGCTTTCTTTCTTGCCTTCTTTGGTGATGGACCGTTCTCTGCTTCCCATGCACGGCGGCCAGCGAGCAGTTCTAGTCCGCGATCTAATGTCATTCCTTCTGCTGTGTCACCACGACGCAGTGTTGCATTTGTTTCACCGTCAGTGACATACATACCAAAGCGACCATCTTTAATAATCAACGCCTTTTGTGTTGTTGGATCAATACCAAGTTCTTTAATAGGTGGCTTTGCAACGCCGCGGCGTCGCTCCTTTGGACGAGAATAAATATCAAGTGCTTCTTCTAATGTCATTGTGAATAGATGGTCTTCACTTGGCAGGGTGCGTGAATCTGTGCCAGCTTTTAGATATGGACCATAGCGGCCGTTTTGAACTGTTATATCTTCACCTGCACTGTTGGTGCCTAGCGTTCTAGGGAAAGAAAGCAGCGCCAACGCATCTTCATAAGTAACGGTATCTAATGTCATTGTTGATAAAAGGCTTGCTGTCTTTGGCTTTGGTGCATCAGCCTTCTTCTTTTTCTTCTTGCCGGACGCAGTTAACTCAACTGGCTCTTCTGGCAATACTTCCGTGATGTAAGGACCAAAGCGACCACTCTTTGCAATGATTGGCAAATTGGTTTGTGGATCAATACCTAGTTCGCGCTCACCAGAAGGTGCAGCAAGTAACTCAATTGCTTTAGCAAGAGTTAATTCATCTGGAGCTAGGTTCTCAGGAATGTTTGCAAGCTTGCGCTCTTGGCCCTCTTTGTTCTCTTGCAGGTATGCGCCATAGCGACCAACACGAATTTCAATCTCAGGGGACAGGTTCATGGTGTTGGTTGCTCGAGCGTCAATAACCCCTAAATCAGCTGATAATTCATTAAGTCCAGGCTGGCCATCAACGCCATAGAAGAAGTCACGGAGCCAATCAACTCGGCCCGCCTCACCTGCTGCGATCTTGTCTAGATCTTCTTCCATGCTGGCTGTGAACTCATAATCAACAAGTTTTGTGAAATGTGTTTCAAGTAATCCTGTGACAGAAAAAGCCAAGAAGGTTGGTACTAATGCGCGCCCGCGCTTATAGACATAACCACGATCTTGAATTGTTTGGATGATTGATGCAAAAGTAGAAGGGCGACCAATACCCAGCTCTTCCAACTTCTTAACAAGAGTTGGTTCGGTATAGCGGGCTGGTGGCTTTGTCTCGTGACCTTCGCAGGTGTATTCATTGACCTTTACAGCTTGGCCAACTGACATCGCAGGTAAGCGCTTATCTTCAGACTCTTCATCTTTGTTTTCTTCACTAACGATTTCATCGTAGGCGGCAAGAAAACCAGGGAAGGTAATAACAGATCCGTTGGCGCGGAAAATTGTTTTCTGTCCATCATTTGTCGTTGCATCAAAATCAACCCGCATCTGCATCTTTTTGGCATCTGCCATTTGTGATGCCACTGTGCGCTTCCAGATCAGGTCATAGAGTGCGAACTCATCACGTGAAAGCTCTGGTGCTAATTCACCTGGAGTTTTGAATA
>Ga0214917_10001559_pt1 | contig 29321 bp, 29 predicted proteins | sample LL_1208_BB_MetaG_FD_177983 | JGI IMG/M metagenome (GOLD analysis project Ga0214917, IMG submission 177983) | Freshwater microbial communities from Lake Lanier, Atlanta, Georgia, United States - LL_1208_BB | ecosystem: Environmental > Aquatic > Freshwater > Lake | place: USA: Georgia | collected... | reverse complement strand
ACCATCATCGACAGCCCCACCATCATCGACAGCAACGTCTGACTGTCCCACATCTCTCACAATCTCTATCTCAGGATCAGGAACCGCACCTCGACGAAGCCAATGTAACTGCTCTGGTTCTACGGCATTTTGGACAGCATTTTCGATGGTATTTTCGACAGCACCATCATCGGCAGCACCGTGCGACTGCCCGACATCTCTCACAATCTCTATTTCAGGATCAGGAACCGCACCTCGACGAAGCCACTGTGACTGTTCGGTTTCTGATTGCATTGGGCCGGGCGGTACTTGCGTGAATGGGTCTGCGTTTGGCAACGTCGGAACTGCCAATCCGGGCGGTGGTCGTACTGCTGGCTCCGCCACGCTTAATTGCGTTCCTGGTGGTTGTACTGCTGGTTTTGGATCTGCCGTGGATTTTTCCTGAAACGTGTCGTTACGCATGGGTGTGTTTGCAGGAGTTGCGCCTGGAATAACGTGCCTGAATTTCTGTGAAGGTGTTGTGAAAGATGCAGGCGCCGCCGGATTTGCTTGGTTTGGCTGTTGAAGTGTTTGGTCTGATGCTTGGCCCTGCCGTCGAAGACTAAAGATAGCAAGACCAACAGCAACAGTCGCCGTCAGACACGCACTGACGACAATGATTACGATCCAAACAGCCGCCATCATTTTACCTCATAGACATTAAACAACAAATTTATATTGTGGCATGTTCAGCACACAGCCTTGCTTGACTTGTTTTTTTTTTCTAAATTCTTAAATTCGAGAACTGCTCCGCAAAGTTTAAACAATCATGACTTTTGTACTTCACGTATAAAAGTAATAGGAACATTCACGTATAAGGGTAATGGGAAACATTTACGTATGAAAGTAATAGACAGATGCTGCGTATACAAAAGTGTTAACCCAGTATTCGTTCATGCGGACAAGCGCCATGCCAGCCATTTCATGCATAAGCAGCTTCTTGTCCTCCCGATTGAGAATATGTCTTATGTTTGGCACGTAAGCAACTCCGCTTTCGGTTCTTGTGCTGGCGCATTCAAACAACCACGTTGGTTGCAGTGAAATAACCAGATCAGACGGCTCTGTTGGGCTTCGTGATATCTCAATCACAACGTTTTCAGTAGCAGCCTCAATTTGAGCCAGAAAGGCTTGAGTGGCTGCATCATCTTTACGGAAAATCAGTTCAAGTAACCGACGGCCATGCATGGTCTCGCCGTTCAAGTTAATCATAATAATATTCCTGGTTGTCATTCACGCTGCCTTACTCTGAACAGATAAGACCCTGTGCGTAGTGATGACGTCAGACTACATTTTACAACTTTTTTAGTTCGATATTCAAGTTTTTCATGCGAGCCTGTTGTGCGTCAGTCCCCAATTTCAGCTTTGCCACACCTGCCAAAAAAGCTGTAATATTAATTTTGCGCTGTGCAAAATCTTTGTTGAGCTTTGCAATGCCAGGTTCACTATCAGATTCAATCTGAATTCGAAGCATTTCAATTTCAATTTCTACGTTTGCTTTGCGCGTAGCGTTGATTTGCTTGTCCAATTGAGTGATCTCATCTTTGATCTTGGACAAAGAATCTTCTATCGTCCACATGTCGTCCGGCCTCATGTTTCCTGCAATTTTCAAACCAACAATATATGATTCAACCCGAATCACAGCTTTCTTCATGCTGTCGACATTCTCGCTGATATCTGCGAGGTGTGAGTCTATTGCCTTTTTTGTTTCTGGCAGCAGCTCCTTGTATCTATTGTTCCACCACCACTTTGTAGAACCCGTCCTCGACTTTGCATTTTGCAAGCGAAGCCAAGATTCAGTCACTTTTTGCATGGTCAACACTGCATCTGCAAGACGAATCTTGAGACCTTCTATTTCTTTGAATGTGCCATTTGCGGAAGTGCTGGCTGTCAACCTGCGGGTCTTCCAATCGACACCCAGGCCGACGCCGAGGCCAACGGCAACAAGAACCACAACGGCGACCGCCGCAGCAATGCCAGCCACATGGGCTTTGGCCAGTGTCTTAGCCCGACTCTTCACAAAGGACATATTTTACTTTAACGACGCATTCTTTTTTTTGCATGACATGCCGGCACATGAAAAAATGGTCGAATCTGTACAGGATAAAAATGGAGCAGGTGTGGCAGCAGAGTCAGCAGGACCGCCAAGATTTGCGGAAAAGAAACAAGCGACACGACGAGCACAACCGCAACGTTCTGATCAGCACAATGACAGACCTGCACGACACGATTGCGTATGATGAGCTTGACCGCGCACGCCTTGCGCTCGAAACCAGCCTGCGCGCGCTGGATGCCGTCACGCCGGCCGAGATCCAGTCCGGCCGCACCCGCTACGAGCAGCGCACCATGAGCACGGACCGGGCCGAGTGGGTGGCCTCGCTGGAGCAAACCGTCGCTCACGCGGAGAGGTTCGTGGCTGCCATGACAGTCGGCTCGCCCGACGACGCACACAACACGGACCGGGACCGCGTGTCTGACCACAACTTGCGCGTGTTTCTGACCAGCCAGGTTCTGGAGATGTCGCCCACGCGTCACGCGCACGTGGAGCGGCAGTACACGGTCAATCTACAACACGAGATCCTGCGCCGGGAAGCCATGCTCCGGGGTCGGCACACGCCACACTGGGCAACAACGCGGCTGGCGGCGGCTGGGAAGTTTGTCGCATACTACGGCACGGCGACGGCCCTCCTGGTTGCCGGCAACCTTGTGCTGAATTCCACGCCGGAAGCCATGACGAACATGCTCCAGGTGCCGCCGCAGTCCGCGCGGGCGCTCGCGGACTATCTTGGCGCGCACCCGGGGCTGACCGAGTTCCTCAAAGCCTCGTGGTTCGGCATCTCGCTCGACATGACCCAGGCCATGGCCATCATGCTGTCGCCGCGTCCGGGCAAGGAGAAGGTGCGCGAGGTGACGCGCCTTGGCGTCAAGTACGCGCGCATGGTGCTGCCGATGCTGCTGCTGGCGCCCGGCATGAGCGTGCCCATGACCATCCTGGTACACGCGTCTATCGGCATTGCCACGCAGGGCACGCAAAAGACGGTCAATTTTGTGCTGGACAAGGTTCTCGTCTACGAGCCCACGGGCGAGGAGCTTGAGCTGCTGGCGTGCGAGGCCGAGGCCCAGCGGGCGCTCCTGCGCGAGCAGAAGATGCAGATCCTGCTCGCCGAGCTTGCCGCCGAAGAGCAGGCGCGCGTCACGCCGCCCGGCATGTTCACCCGCGCGGCGCGCGCCCTAAACAACAAGGTGCCGATGGAGAAGATCAAGACGTTTTTGGGCGCAAACGCCGCCATGATTGCCGCGTTTGCCGTCGGTGTCGGCGTCATGTCGTACGTGATGGACACGGGCTTTGTCGAGAACGCCATGGGCATGCTGACCGGCGACAACTTGGTGCGGTCCATCGTGGAGCAGATGGCCGACGGGTTTGTGCGGACCACGGTCACGCCCATGATCGTAAACCGGCTTGGCTGGCTGGCGGTTGCCATGCTGATCAACGTGTTCGGCTGGCTGCACCTGCGCGGTCCGGCGCAGCGGCTCGGACGGTTCACGGACGAGCAGCTGTCGCGGCTCACGGGCCGCGAAGTGGCCTTCACGCAAGGGGTGGCGGAGATTGCCACCTTCTGCTACGCGCAGCTGCTGTCGGCAACCAGCGCTGTTGCCGGGCCCCGCCACGCGTATCGCGACACGGTGCGGCTGCTCGAGTCGGGCTCACTGCAGCACGCCGTTCGCGCCGCCCGGCTCGTGGCTGAAAACACATACGCCACCATGAAGATTGACCTGGCTCACACAGTGCGGCTCGGCGCGTCGGGCATTGACGCGCCCATGCCGCTGACGGTTGACACGTCGGGCCTGAGCCGGCTGCTCGACATGCGCTTCATGATGCCGGCCATGGCCGTTGCAGTGGAGGGCCCGAAAGTTGGAGATGTGCTTAGCGGCGAAAAAGGTGGCACGTGGCGATTCGACGGCGATTCCGTGAGAGACTTGGCAACCGATCGGCAGATTCCGCTGGCCGACTTTCTGGCGTCTAACCACGTGCTTTCCGTCGACATTGCCCTGCGCGGCACCACTCGCGTGGCAGCCGGCGCGAGCCGGACTGTTGGCCAGCGCCTGATTGACGCTGCCACAGGAAAACACTACATTGTCGGCACGGACGTTGTTCCGGCCAATGCCGTGCTGCACACGCCGGACCGGCCCGAGTGGTACGCATTTGACCGCGCGCTGCGGGTCCCGGCCATCTTCGTCAGCAACCTGGACCAGATGTTCCCGGACATGGCGCCCGACGCCCTGGGCCTAATCCAGAAATACGCAGCCAGCAGCGACACGGTCGCGCAGGCCGTCAGTAAAATCGTGCGGGACGTTGCGCGGGTTGACCGCGATGCCAAGCAGGTCGCGCTGATGGCCGAGCAGCTGCAGGGCAAAGCCACGGCCGACGAGGCAAGCAATCGCAAACAGCTCGGGTTGCTCGAGGCGATGTCCGCCTTTGGAAGCGCGCTAGGCGGCCAGCTGCCCACGTCTCTGCAAGCCAGAAACCAGATTCTCAACAACAACATCGGCAACCCGAGCAAAATGCGCGCGCTGGCTGGCGAGTTCGGTGTTGGCAAGGAGTTTGAGCGCTTTGCCAGCGCATGGACTGCTGACATGCGCGCGCAGCGTGTGTACACGTGCTACATGAACATTGCTGATGCCACAAACCCAGCGGTCCTGGACCACATCAAACCGGTCCCGGGCGAGGATGGTGCTGACCCGTTCTGTTTCGCCCAGCCGATGATCATGACCGGCACCGTGATTGACGAGCTGCCCGGCCAGCGAGCCGCCTTTGACGCAATCCTCGAGCGGCGCGCAGCGCTGGTCGACGCTGCGGCCGATTTTTTTCCAAAGCTGGCCAGCGCTGACCACGCCCGGGTCGCCGCACAAAAAGCGGCGGCCGAGGCCGCGATCGCGGAAGCGCGAGGCAAGGCTGACCAGATGATGGATCGTCTCGTGGCCACGCTGCGCGCGGTGGAGAAGCGAGCGGACGGCACCGATGCGGCGTCCACGGCGGCAGCGGCAGCGGCGGCCGAAGCGCCGGTTCGTCGGATTGCCGACGAGTTTGCAAGGGAAGCAACGAGAGCCAGCGAACGAAACCACAGCATGCAACAAGAGCTGCGCCAAAGCCTGGAAGCGAGAAGTGGCCAGCGGGCGCAGAGCGAGAGAATGCAGCGCGAAGCCGTGCGGGAACCTGTCATGGAGCGGCCGCAGCAGACGTGGGCGCAGCGGCAAGCGGGACTGACCGCACAGCACATGCAGACTGTCAGCCAGTTCCAGACGCACCACATGAGTCTTATGGGCAACGCGCTCCTGCAGTCGCAGTCACAAAGCCTGGCATTCATGATGACCATGGCCCAAGCGTTCCAGGCCGGCGCGCAAGTCTCGACCAGGGACCTGGACGCGCTGGCGGAGGCTATCCAAAACGCGGATCTTCAAAGCGGCGCTGCGGCCATGCTGAGCCGCAAGAGCACAAAGGTGGACATGGCCAAATGCAACGAGCTTTTCGAGAAAGTCACGATGGGCGAGGATGGCCAGGTGGTCTACACGGACGGGAGCGGGCCCATCAGCGAGGCCGACCGCCAGTGCTTCAGCGCGCCGTTCATCACAATGTTTATGCGTGCTGTCATGTCTGGTAGTGGGTTGCTTTCCACGCTGATCTGCGACAAGGCGATCGCATGGTATGCCGGACCAACCGCGTTTTTACTGTCTGGCATCTGCCGATCGTCAGTTGCGGTGATCCATGCCGCTGCACTGCTGCTCGTGGCCACTGTGATTACCCAGATGGCCAACGCCTGCATCAGCGACAACGACTGCGGGCGGAACGAGACGGAAGGCACATGCCGCGCGCAGGCAAACTGCCAGTGGCGCCCGAACCAGTGCGGCGGGCGGTACTCGGCCACGTCGTGCGCCATGGCTCGCATGATCAGCATGGCCATGTGCTCCGTCATGGCTGGCTTTCCGGCCAGCGGCGGGGTCGACGCGCTCGGCATCATGTCCACGCTCATGTGCGCAACCAAGAAACAGGACATTTTGATGCGTCCGCAAGAGGTGATTGATGCGGGCCTGCGGGCTGCCGTCCGGCCGGAAATCCTGCAGTTTCTGTCGGACATAAATGACCCGGACTACACTATTGGTCCCCAGGACGCTCTGCGCCTGTGGGAAGTGTTCACCACAATGCTGTCTCGCGAAGGCCTTGATGCGCTTGCCACCCTGTTTGTCGGCAACAAGTACAGCGCGCTGCGCGGCCAGTGGGATGCGTTTACCAGCCAGGCTAACGGGGCTGAGGGTGTCGCTCGTGCCTTGGCGTCGTTCGCAGCCGACTTCCAGGGCGCAGCTTCGGCGGAAATGTATACGTTTGCTAACTTTGTTGCCAAGATCGCGCTGAAAAAAGCCACCGGTCGGCCTGCCGGTCCGCCTAACGGTCCACCTGATGCGCCTGATGGTCCGCCTTCCGGCGATACAGAAAAAAAGGCTAAGGAGACGGTCAAGCCGCAGCACCGAGATGCAGATCCGGTGCCGGAACCGGAGCCGCCCAGGCAAAACAACCTGTTTCAGATGGTCCTGGACATGTGGACTGCATTCTCAAAAAGATCAAATGCAACATAATCATACGGTGTAATCTTATTTTATGGTTACTACTTGTGTTCATTCATAATAACATATATATATCATGATGGTAGCAACGATGATGGTGGTGATGGCGACGATGATGGTGGTGATGGCGACGGTGGCGGTGGCGGCGGTGGTGGTGGCGACGATGGTAACGGCCACGATGATGATGATGATGATGGTGGCGATGATGATGATGATGATGATGATGATGATGGTGGCGATGATGATGATGATGATGATGATGGTGGCGATGATGATGATGATGCCAGAGCGCCGCGCAGAACAAGCGCAGAACTATCATTCGGGTCCATCTGCACAAAAGTCTCAACGGCAAGCCGAAGATGCGATGTGTGGGAAAGCAGTTGCGACAGCGGTACGTATTTGTACGACATGTCATCGCCAGTCGCGTCGGGACTGCTGCCGGAAAAATCCACTCGGCACATCAGATCCGGGCCCGTCGAGTAGGCGCCTGTGCAAGACACGGACAACAGGCCACTCTGCACCCAGTTTTTGGACGGCCGCCAGAAGTGAACCGGTTTTTCGAGCAACTCCGGCGCCACCATGTCCGACAACAGAACTTGCTTCACCACAAGCCGATGGTTCGCAAGCAGATGGTGTGCGCGCTGGACGCAATTTTCGTGCCAGCAAGACATCAAGCCTGTGCCCGGATAGTCTGGATCCAGTTTGTGCAGCACCATAACGCCTTCCCGTCGCCGGGACGTGCATCTCATGCCACAGTGCTCCACAGCGCTCTGCGCGCTGAAACCGGCACGCCCGCACACCATACATGTATCCATCTTAATAAATGTCAATCGGCGCACAGATGGCGTCAGCAGGCGATCCGTGTCGACCGGCTGCGTCAGTGCTGAGTTTGAAAGGGACTGAGCATCAATCTCATTCATCGCTGCGAAAAAGAGGAAAATTGTGCTGGTGCAAAAACCCACGTCATTATTTTTTGGTCTTTTTTTTGTCTTTTTTGTTTTCTTTTTTATATTTTTATCCGTTTCCCTTCCCACCTTTATTTTTTAAATTGTAGTCATGATGGTGACTATGGCTGATTCAAGCAATGCGGCAGAGCGGCTCATGTTGCTCGCATTTCTCTGCCTGATCGTGCAGATGTGGTGGGGTTTTCGCCTGGTGCTCGCTGGATCATTCGGCCTGTTCCTGTACACGGAGGCTACCCGGCGCGCCATTATACCGAGCATCACGCCGTGCTATCTGCTTGCCACCAGCATTATGTGGCTACGTGAGATTGTTTCGATCTGCTTTCCCGCCCATGAAATTTCTGCCGTGGTCCACATTGTTGCGTTTCTGGCCACCGCTGTTCCTGTCTTCACGACGCGCGTTGCGTCTACACGCGAGCTTGCATGTCTGGCGATTCTTTATGCTGGATTGGCATACTTTGGACTGTATGTCAACGCCCTGGCGCTGCTCCCGCTGCAGTTTGGATTTCGCAAGCCATCTGTTGCCCGGGCCAACATCATTGCTTGCCTTGCGTGGACTGTCTGGCTTGCGTGTCCGTTTGGGATGCCGATTCACTGGAGTGTTCGGCTGGGCACCAACGCGCTTAACCTGGTGGCATTTTACACGGGCTTGGCGTGTCAAACAGGTGTGGCGTGGTACATTTAGAGAATTCTCATTACCAAATATAAATGTGCCGACGTTGCGGAGAAAGTCAGAAGCCAGTTTGAACACAAGAGCTTACCAAACATAAATGTGCCAACGTTGCAAAGAAAGTCAGCCAGTTTGACCACAAGAGCTTTGCCACCCAAAACATGACGTCATACAATTGGGATGTTATAGAATTTTCAGCAATTGATATGACGTCACATTTGGGCAAGATGCTGGGGGAACCAGGCCAACGGCCGTGTGTCGGCGATGTCGTGACGAACGTGCACAAAGAGTTTTTCATTGTGTGCGAGTCGCACGTGTACAACACGGAACCAACGATTGCGGCATACTTTTTGGACATCCACCCATATGGGCCACCCACAATCGATTCGGAAAAGCACCACCTGGATTGGGATGGCAGCATCTGGTGCGTCAGCCCGCCCGAGGCCGACACGCTGCTGGGATGGAGCGGGAAGGACCGATCCGCTGCTTTTTGGGCGCACTACGACACAGCGCACGCAGCGCAAATGCCCGCTGCTTGCGATACAGCAGCATCAGCCTCTCGGGACGCGAACATGTTGGTTGTGCCCGACCTGCCCAGCGTCGGAGATCTGGTCATGTCTGCTGGCCCTGTGACGCAGTTGCACTCGGGCGAAGAGATCCATCTTCAGTGCGCTCGCAATTACGTTGTTACAGGGAAAATGATTTTGGCTGATGCCGAGACAGTTGTGTTATTCGGGAAGCGAGCCGAGCTATCACGTGAAGGGATGTGGGAGGTGGGTGCACACACGGTGGTCCTGCGCACATGGTGGCCGCTGAACAAGGTCATGGTCGCGGAAGATCCCTCTGGACTGTTGCGCGGGCCGTCGCGCAGTCTCTTCACGCAGTGGCACCCGAAGCTTGGCGGCGACGGCCTAGATGATGACGATTGATTGGATTGATGCATGTATTGATTGTTTGATGAACATATTTATTATTTTTGTATATGCGAAGAACAAGAAAAAACAAGAAATTATAATATCACACAAAAACCTGGCCTAGATGGCGATTGATTGGATTGATGCATGTATTGATTGTTTGATGAACATATTTATTATTTTATATATGAGATTGTGAAGAACAAGAAAAAAAAACAAGAAATATAATATCACACAAAAACCCCGCATACCGCAGAACGATGGCCGATGTCACGCTGGACGAGCTGGCAGGGCGGTCCGCCGACGAGATGATGAGCGTAGCAGCATCCCGAAGCTTCCGGATGGAAACAGCAGCGTGGATGCAACTCGTGCATGTCTTGCTCCGTGCGCCCGATGATCTCGTTCACCTGCGCGAATGGTGGAACCAGTGCCCGAACGACACGCGCCAACAAGCATTTCAGCTGCTCACTCTGTTTGTTCCGGCCAGCCAGCAGATTGTCGTTGCGCTCGGCGACCGCATTCAGGCTGTTGACATTTGCCCGTTGTCGGATTCGCAAACAAACCAGCCAACGCGATTGTCCGCAGGAGCGCATCCGCCTGCGGTCTGCGATGATCCCGACGTCCTGTGGGTTTACCTATACGTGCATTTTGTCAACGCGCTAAGCGATGCCAAGACGCAAGACCGGCTGCAGCAGCTGGATGCGCTCCGCCGCTCGCGCGCCGGGCCGCTGCAAATGCTCGGAATGGCCATAGAATCCTTGCTTCTTTCCAGCAGCAGCTTCGGCTGGATAAACGAAAACGCACACCTGGCAATGACACTGTCAACCTTGCTTGCGCAGGTATGGCAAACGTGGTCCAAGCTCGACGCAGACCGTCTCGGGCAGTTTTCCATGGACTTTTTCTTGCAGATTGTAAATCTCACGTCGTCCGTGCGATTCGTGCGCGAGATGCTGCACATCTTTCCCCTGCCATTTCTGTTTCAGATAGCCGGCGGAGAGAGCGTTGTCCAGAGCGTGCCGGCGCGAAAAATGCTCACCGATTGCCTCGGCAACATGCTGGGAATCACGTTCGAGGCGGGGCCGGCTGTCGTGTACCACACATGCCGCGCCCTGGTAGACATTCGCGAAATCTCCGGAGAGTTCCTTATCCTTTCGCTCAACGTGATGGCACGCATCGACGCAATGCTCCGCCTGCGTCTTCCCCTGAGCGAACCGTTTCTGTACGAACGCGCGGCACATCGAATTCTGGATCTTGTGGGCCAAACCGCAGGTGGTCCAAACCACAATCAGATTCTCTATGCCGGCCTGGTGGCATCGCTCATGCTGCTCCGGCGCGTGGCGCAGGAGCACCCGCATGTCAATAATATCGAGCCAATGTTTTGGCGGCTCACGGCTTTGTTGGCCAGTCTGGACCCGACACAACGCCAGGCAACCACGCCGATCATCAACAGCCTGGTGTGCACTCCCGGAAACCGCACCGTCCTCCCGCAGCTGTTTGGCCTGTGCACCCCGCAGGAACTTTGCGGCTGGCACGCCGTGTCCCACACGCACCGCACGGCGTCGAATTGCGTCGAAGACAGCATCACCGGAAGCAGAGTGCTTCGCGTGTACAAGTTTTCCGTTCTCGACAGCGCGGGCGTGGGTGTGGAGACCATGCTGCGCCACTTTGCCGCCCAGGGCATGACCAACCCGTTCACCAACCAGGCTATTTCGTGGGCCGACATTTCGGCAGCCAATCCCGGCTGGCTGCAAGACTAGTTTTATTTTTTTTCAAAGCTGCTTGTTGTTACAAAACAGACCATGTCGACCGAAACTAGCAAGTGTGTGGCGATTGCCATATCGACGCTCGTGTTTGTCATCCTTGTTTCATTGGCCGGCTGGGCTGCGTGCCGCAGTCGTATGTCTGTCATCGTCCTTGCAACCGAGCCTTCCGCACCACCCGCAGCGTCCGGGGCGACGTCCGCTCTGCCTGATGCCCGCATCTTGCTGCCGCACGGAAGCTCCGGGGCCGACATGATTCCGGACGACCGGACGAAACTCCGCCTGGGCCGGTCGGGCGCCGCCGTCGTTCCGGACGACCGGACTCGAGTCCGCATGAGTCGGTCGGGCGCAGCCGGCTTGATCCCAGATGACCGCACGAAATTTCGCACAGAGCGATCGGGAGCCCAGCATGTTGTACAATAAAGCGTATGTATTTATTTAATTTTTATCAGTTCAATCAACACCAAATCGACCACCAGTAGTTACGTGCTTTTGTAATAAAACACTGGCTGCTCGTGCGCTTGCGGCGGTGGATCGCTCACCCATTCAAACAAGCTCGAGCCAGCGGGCCCCCACCCAAACATGCCAGAGTTTATCTCGATAAGAAAAACCTGAAGATCCTCCCGATCCGCATCCTCCCGGTTCGCGCTCTCCCGGTCCGCACCCTCCCGATCCGCGCCCTCCCGATCCGCAGCTCCACTCAGAAAGTATGCATCAAATGTGCACTCGTCCAGGAACTGGTGGCGTTCCTCAAGCTGCTCCGAAAATTTGTCGTAGCACTTTTGGCACGCTTTCACCAGGGCGGTTGGGTCAAGCAGATGAATGACATCGACAACGGTGTAGCACGCCTGCTGCGACACGCCCGTAACCAGTCCCTTGCGAACAAATACTCGCAGCTCGTTGTGGGTATTGATTTCGCACACAAACGGTCGCAGCATGATGCACTGTGCCGTGCCCAGCTTCAGCGCCTTGAGAACAGGCGTGGCACACAGCAGATGGTCGACAGCCTCGCGGCCGGAAAACACGGCTTGCGGCAGGTACTCGTGCTTGGTGGAGCACGTGCCGCACTTGACAAAATATCCACTAGGCAGCGGCCCGCGAGCATCAATCAAAGCCTGGATCTGAACAGTCAGCCACTCAGTCAGTGGTTTCTGGCCCGGCGCGCCGCCACCACTGTTTTCCGTATGTAGTTGAACGCATTGCTCAGGCGACAGCTCGATGATTGCGGCATGCGGAATGCAGCGCGCCCACCGGCTTGCGTTGGCGCGCGACAGCATCGCGTCATATATGCGCCAGAACCAATCAGGCGCTTTTCCGCCAGCGGAAATGGGCTGGGATAAGGTGCGCACCGAAACAATGGTATGAAACTGTGGCTTCAGCAAGTCCAACGCATCCATCCGCGACCACTGCTCAAATGTCTCGTCGAGAATCTCCAGCGTCCTGCCCCCATCCGGACTGCAAAACGGAGCGAGGTGGTAGTGGTTGTTTGTGTTGATCGCAGATCCGGCTTTTGCGCGCTTGGCAGCGCGCCGGACAGCGTTCTGCATGTTTGTTTATTGTGATAAATGTCGTCATTCAAGGCCCAATCTATGACATCATGTCATGTTCACGTGACAAATGTAACTGTTTTAGTATTTCTCCTGTTTGTATTGTTTTAATCCATCCCTCATATATGTTTAACAAATGAGCTCATGTCTCGCTCTTCCTCTTGGGCAGAAAAACATCCTTCAGCCACGCGTGCTCAGCCTTGGCCTCATTGACCTCCTCGTCGGTAAAATCGTCAGTAATGCCCATAAACTCCTTGATCTGATCGGGCGTCTTGCCTGCACACAGTGGACATGTCAGGAATTAATAATAATAAAAATAAAAATAAATAATAAACCCACTTTTGATGAAAAGTGCCAAGGCTTTGCAGCACACATCAAGCATTGGCCGAATGTCAAGGTAGTTGGCGGCCTAAAACAAGGAATAATGAGTATTTGTTTTTATTTCTATTTTTATTTTTTATATTTTTATTTAACACCAAACCAGGGTCAAATTGTACAGCGGGGCCAAGTCGCCGTCAATCTTGGCAAACTCCGCGTCAAAGCCGTCCAACTCCTTGGTCTTCCATTCCTTTCGCTCATCCTCGGTCATCACAGCATCGTTCTGAAAAACAATATAAGAAAACAAAAAAAAAACAAATATATTCCCACATACCACGTGATGCTCGCAGAATTCCAAGACCTGATAAAAACAAACAATTGATCAGATCAAATCTCTCCACTTTTTCTGCAAAACCTTTTGGAACTCGTCGCCGGTGATGTTAGAGATGGGAACCTCCTCATTCAAGTCGGGAAGAGCCTCAAGCAAGTTGCCGATGGTCTGGCTCATAATCGCAATGTGTTTCGGCACTAGAAACTTGCGATCGGGTTCCTTTGCGATGACTAGACGACCAGGGAAAACCAAAAGAACAATACAGGAAAAGCAAACTGAAAAGCTTGTTTGACACAATTGCAGGGGCTCGTACCAATTTTCACCATCTCTTGAGAGCCAGCCATGGTTGTCCTGAAGAAAGGGGGCAGTTGGATTCTGACGTTTCTGAGCCGACGTGATTTTATTCACACATGACGTCAGTAATGACGTCAGTAATGACGTCAGTAATAACGTCAGCATTATGTACCATAAATGACATCATTTATCAAACATGCTATGACGTCATTTGTGATAAACGACATTTACAATCCACCTCTCAAGGATGGCTTGTATGGTTTTGGTCTTCAGTGCTCTTGTTGGTTGCATTGCGCTGCTTGCTGCGGCTGCGCCGACCGACTGCGAAGCTGGCTCGCACTATGATGGCAACGTGAGAACGCTCGCGAACGGGGATTCGGCATGGACGTGCTCGCGCGCGCGTTTTGCTGCTATCCGCATCGACAACGGCACAGTCACTCTGACGGTTGTGACGGTCAAGTCGACCGAAACACACATTTCGGGCTTGCAGCACTTTCTTACTGGGTATGTTTGCCCGGTTGTTCTGCACCGCATCAACACGGAATGCTTTTTGGCTGCCGAGAGGGCTGCGGCTGCGAGCATGTTGAACAGTGCGGATTTTGACCATGACGCGAGTCACACGTACCCAGGGCAGGTAGGCTTGTGCTTTTCGACAACGGACGATGTGCAGATCACGGGTCTGCAGCCGGCAGCATCGGCCGTAGCTCTCGCCATTCGGAACGGGCGTTACGGCGAGTGCACCGTGAGCGAGTACACCAGGCGTACGTTTCTGTCGACCATCTGGCTTGGCGTGACGTTTCTCCTGCCAATACTTGCCGGCATCGGCCTGAGCTTTGCATATCTTGCGGGCATTTTGCCAGTTGGGATTGCTCTCGGCATTGTTGGCGTCGTTTGCGGGTGCAAGAAGAAGTAGGCACGCATTCACCTTCACAAACTCGCAAATCATAAACTCTCTGTGAATGATTTGGATTTTTGAGAAAATACAACCAAACAAACAAAAAGAAAATGCGAAACAAAAAGGAAAATGTGCGCAATCAAATTGACTTGCTGGACGACGGACTAAATAATTTTTTACTTTTTAAAATCAACATGGTATAACTGATGGTGCTGATAGATGGTGCTGATAACTGAAAAATCTGGTAATAAAAAACATAAAACAAACAAACACTCGTACACCAGTTCACTTATTTCTTGTTCTGTTGAATTTCTTGGATCATCAAGCGCACGCGGTCAAGATCATTGCTTAGTTCGCACAGAAAGTCGGCATGGCATGGCTTGTCCATTTCGCAAAAGCAGCCCAACGTCTTGCCACACAGTTCTCCGTTTGCGATGCGCTGCAGCAAAGCCTCGTTTTTGCTCAGGTACGCCTTGTATTGTTGCACAGCGCGCTCATTGTCTCCGCGCACCACTGGGAAAGGGTTGTGAAACACGTCCTCTTCCAAATTCCAGTCGTATCCGACAGCACGCCCCACATAGTGGTCGCAATCCTGCAGGATAACACCCGTCTTGGTGCGTCGGATGCGCACGCGTCTGGTTTGGCCGTCCGATCGGGCACGCTTGGCGGGCGCCTCGCCCAAATGAACTTCTAGCGCCGAGATCTCCCGTTGCGTTTCTTCAAACATATCGGTCATCACCTTGGAGTTCGCGTCGTCCTTGTCGGTCGCGTCCAAAACCTGCTGCAGCACACTGCTCTCTTGGCGCTTTTGCTGAAGCTTCTCACGCAGAACGGCCTCGTCCGCGCCATGCTTGCGTTTCTTGGTAGCACTGCCCTCTGGCTTTTCTGACTTTTTCGACTTGGCCTTGCCGAGTGTCTTTCCGGGCGCGGGCATGCTTCGGTCGCAGCGCACCAGATCAACCCCGCGACGCGACTTTGCCTCATCCATGGCAATGTTGGACAGGTGATCGGCCACCCAGTTAGCCTCGCGCGCAATGTGCACAAATTGGCACAGTGGTATCCGGTCAGACAAGCCACGCAACGTCTGTAGATGCGGTTTAAGATGTTCAGCGTTCACTTTCCATTTGCCATTGTGCTGCTGAATCACCAGATCCGAGTCGCCGTACACAGTTAGCACCACCGGGGCAGGCCTGCGCTGCGTTGCTGCAGTGAGCAAGGCAATGGCACCCGCGTACTCGGAAACATTGTTCGTCTCATGCAATCCGACAAACACAGTTCCAGCATCAATCAGTTCTCCAGTCTTCTGGTCCCACAACGCCCAACCAGCTCCAGCCGGCCCGGGATTGCGGCGCGCGCCGCCGTCAAAGCTACCCACGAGATCCACAATGTCCATAACGATGCGATAAAATAAAATGACGTTTTTATGAAATGGCGTTTATCAAGTCCCAAAAAATTTACATTTCCAACACTGACGTCAGCAAACATTTTCTTTTCCCACTGACCGCACGATATGTGTAAACAAAAAATTTCATGTCCTTCTATTTAGCAAAACCAACATGCCATCAACCCGCCGCCGTTCAACGAGGTCCAAGTCGGCCAAGCCCAGCTCGAGGAGGTCGTCGCGCCGCCCGACAACATCCAACGTTCTTTTGGCGCACAAAACTCACACGGACAAAATGTGCACTCGCCAGGCTCACGAGCACGGCTTGCACTGCTGCCAGATCGAAGGTTGGCTTCCGTCCCCGGAGACAGGCCACTGCATCCTGGAGAACGGTCCCACCTACGCCAGGCTGAACATGCACCGGGATGGCGACGTCTACAGGCAGATGGAGGATGGGCAGTGGGTTGTCGAGCGGGACGGAAAGCTGTTCCCAGTGTGCAGTGAGGAAGCTCGCGCTGCTGGCCTGCATTGTTGCTCAAAGCCTGGCTGGATCCCGTCGCCCGAGTCAAATCACTGCATGATGATCAACGGACCTACCTACCAACAGCTGGGCATGGAGCAGGATGGTTCTCGTTTCTTTATTCCATCATCTGACCCTGCCGTTCGCGAAAAGCAAATGAACGTTGTTCAGGCGGCTGGACTGTCTGATATGGTGATGCCATTGGGGATGAAACAACAACCAAACGCACCCCTTTTTGGTGCAATCTGGAGCCCCAAAATGGCAGCTGATGCTGTGGCCGCCAAACGGCAGGCTGGAGAAGCCGCTGGACTGTCTGATATGGTGATGCCATTGGGTATGAAACAACAACCAAACGCACCCCTTTTTGGTGCAATCTGGAGCCCCAAAATGGCAGCTGATGCTGTGGCCGCCAAACGGCAGGCTGAGGCATCGCCATCTTATCTCACGCCAGTGCAACAGCCCACAGATGACGATGATCCGCTGATTTCGTTTGATGGTGACGAAGCTTCGGCTTACGTGAATGGAATGAAATCGAGCTATTATCGTTTTTAAGCCAGTCCAGTTATTAAATTAAAGATGTACTTTGTAAGCCATCAAATTGACATTCCTCTCGTACTTGTAATGTAAAATAATACCATTTTTAATCAATTAATTATCATTTCTATGTTATCTAGTTCCATGTGCACTTTCACATTCTCCTACTCAAACACTTCTTCTACTCAAAACCAACATACGGATCCTCATTCGCGTGACGGAGCGTGCGAATAAACGTAAGTGAAGATCGAAAAACATCAAGCGCACAAATCCTCAAACGGCCTAGAAATTTTGTAGCCACATGTTGTAGCCACTCCGCATCAGACAGCTGACGTGTCCAGACCCAGAGCTCCACATTCCAACCCATTGTCACAGCAGAGCAAACCAAATCGGACGTATTGTCACCAAGCGCCGGGATGTCGCCTGCAACAAGCACGATAGTTCCTGGTGCGTTCATTATGCGGTCGAATATCGTTGATGTAAGCACTGCGGTCAAATTCACATCCTGCCCGTCTCGCAGAAAACAAGCGGTGTAACCCAAAGTACTCCACTTTGGGCGCACCGCCTCCGCGTTTATTGAGCCGGCCACAAAGCGCGTCAAACACTGTCGATTTGCTTGAATGACATCCGCCAGCCCCTCGACCATCACATGCATAGAGTTGTTGACACTGCCGCCTGGAGCACGACGAGCTGCGCGGACAACACCATCCCAGTGCACAATAACATGAACCCGCACGCCAGCAAAGGGACTTTCCAGTACTGTTGTAGATGTCGTCGTTGCGGGTGTCGTTGCGGGTGTCGTCTTCGCAGATGTCTTCGCAGATGTTGATGATGCTGTTGCGAATGTCGATGATGCTGGCGCAGTTGCGGCGACTGCGCTCAGGGCAGCTATAAGCTGCGCAGCCGAAACAGCCGATAGCGCCGGTTGCCGCAGTGATGGTGCAGATGTCACTGCTGATGGTGTTGACGATGATGCCAACGGTGCTGATGGTGTTAACGATGATGATGCCAATGATGCTGATGGTGCTGACGATGATGATGCCAATGATGCTGATGGTGCTGACGATGATAATGCCAATGATGTCGATGGTGCTGATGATGTCGATGGTGCTGATGATGTCGATGGTGCTGATGATGTCGATGCTGGCGGTAAAAGCAGTGGTGCTTGCAATGGTGGCAGCAACGCCGGCAGGTCACCCGGCAGCAATGGTGGCAGCGATGCTGGTGGTGTCAGCAGTTCAGGTGGTGGTGTTAGCAGTGGTGGCGTTAGCAGTGATGGCGTTGGCAGTGATGGCGTTGGCAGTGATGGCGTTGGCAGTGAAATCCTTCTGGTTTGTTGTTGATCAGCTTGCCGAGCAGCAGCTTGTGTTTGTCGTCGAGCAGCCGAAAGCAACTGCAGCCCCTGATCACAAACAGCCTCGTCAAAGTTGCGCTTGCATTTCAGATATGATTCCATCAATGCAGGATCCTTTTCCGCTTGGCGCCGCAGTTGATCAAGAATCGCTCGTTGTTGACTAAGATTTCGTTGTCTTTCTGCCAACAGTTGCAAGTGCTGCAGATTTTGCAGCTCAGCGCACACCTGCCCTACTGTATCCATGATTGGGCAGCAGTGCCGGTGCTAGCCAATGGATGCTGGTTGAGGGCGCTGCGTGTGTGAAAGTGAAAAAATTGACGAACTGCACAAATAATCATTTTCTGCTGACGTCATGCGTTTCTGACGTCATTTATTGCTGACGTCATTTGACGGAATGTGACATAATTAATGCAAAAATCGTCATTATTGTTGTTATTATCGTCGTTATTATCCTCAATATCATTACCACCAGGCCATTTTGAGTAAATTAACAGTTATGAATCGGTCGTCGGCGAAATGCGAGTTGCAGCAAGGTGCAATTGTTACTAGGCCATGTGCTGTTTTGGTTCAGGTGATTCCACACTATGGATGTGTTGTCGAGACGTTGTTGACGATCCGCTTTTCTGTGCCAAGCAACGACAAGGCCATCTTTCGTTTTCCCACACACGAGCAGCAGGCCATTGTGAGTGTTACCGTTACGGGCGCGCTGCAGTGCGGGGATTATGCATGTGCGTCGAGCTATCTGCTGATCCCAGACATTGTTCCTGCGTTTGCACTTTTCGATGACGCGCTGGAAGTGCACATTCGGACCATTGCGCCCATTTCTTTTGCAACGACAATCCTCGTGTATCTGCCTTTTGGTGACGCACAACACCCAACCAACGCACGAGTTGTCATGGATCTTGGATCGACAGATGTCGAGTTGTGGCGGGACGCGCGAGTGTTTCTGCAAACCCACAGCGGCCACAACATTGGCAAAGACATTGTCTTGTCTGACGAGACAAAAGTCGATGTTTCTCGTGATCTTATGCTTCAAACAGAAACGAATTGCCGATTCTACTTGGAGCTTGCCAATGGCCGCCGCTTTGGCATGCGGGCTGGCACAAAATGGAGCGGAAACACCGTTGTGTTGATCGGATCGCCCGAACAGGCCGAGATGACGTGGAAAACGCGGGAGCGGAGGGCACCCGATCGCACAAGTCCCTCTGCGTTTTCGTTTGCCATGCGAACAAAAACAAGTGCTGAGTGTGCCCAGTGCGATCGCGAGGACGTTGGCAAGCGTGAGGACGCTGGCAACGCGGTTCTTGTGGATTACTTGCATGCTGCGCTGAAGCATAAGGCAAAATTGCCCAAGGTGGAATGCGTTGCTGAGAGCATGCAGGATGCAATTGTGGCAAGCACGATGCGCTTGCTGGATTTCGTTTAATTTATTATTATAGTGTCATTTATTTAAATCAAAAAAACATCAGATCTCTTATGTCGAATACTGGATGCCTTTGTGATGCTGGATACAGTGGTGTTGGTGTGGCGGGCCAGCACTTCAAAAAAATTGTAAAAATGCGCTTGTGAAAGAACATGACGACCATTGACCTGGAGCACCCACTGAGCTGTCAGTTGTGCTCGAGCAAAGAGAAAACTCGGCCAATACTGCTTCCATGGCGACACTGCGAAGGGTGGTGGTCGTGCGACGCGTGCAAAGACAAGGTTATCAAGCGCATGTACGAAATCATGAACAAGCGACGCATGATTGGCACAGGGTCCCTGCCCGAATGGTTCCGCGAGTGGGGCGTCTTTTCGGTGAAACGCAGCGCGGGCACGCTGACAGATATGATCCTTGTGGACTTTCCGTGCCAGTTTAGCCAGAACCTTGAGAACGGCGAGAATACCGATGGCCGAGTGCGCCTGTCCGGCGGCGACATCTACATCGACATGTGCTCGGATGACAACGTCAGCTTCAAGCAGGTTCTGCTGCAAAACCTGTACGAAAACAACCCAGCACTCCACGACAACCCGATCCTCGAGCTCACGTTCCCGCCATACGTGGACGCCGCAGCACAGCGCGAGTGGCAGGCAGCCGTGGTAAAGGCCATCACGGCAGCAAAAAAAAAATTTAGCGATCCGCCCGCCGACGAGTTGACCGACGATGAGTGCCCCTCTCCCACGGTAGCTAGCACGGAAGCTAGTACGAAATCCATTACGGAAACAAACCCAAAAACAAATACAATCGTCGACACATGCGTCGTCGTGGATCAGGAACGATCGCAAGAAGTGAACAAAAAGAACGCAGAGGATGATGCTGATGATGCGGGCAATGATGGCGATGATGGCGATGATGGCGACAATGATGGCGATGATGGCGATGATGGCAATGATGGCGATGATGGTGATGATGGCGATGATGGTGATGATGGCGATGATGGTGATGATGGCGATGATGGCGATGATGGCGATGGTGCTGGCGATGATGAGCAGCACGAGCACGTCCGAGAGGAACCTGAAGAAACAAAAAAAAAAAAAACAAAAAAAGAAGAAACAAAACAAGAAGAAACAAAACAAGCAACCTCAAGTGTAATTAGTTTTTGGGACGAATGACATCACCAATACAACACAACATCGTCAGCAGCGAGAACATGGACGACGACGACGCGCCGTTGCTTTTGACAATGCGCTACCACCTGGTTATTAACCGTGTCAACCAAACGCCCGGCGAAACAATCCACAAGCCTCCAGTAGGCGCGCGGCGTCTTGTTCGGGTTGTCGAGCGTGGTCAGGGCAATGCGACATATGTTGTGCACTTGTGCACAAATTGCAACACCACAAACGAACACTTTGCCGATTTCTTGCTGCCTGAACATAAACTTACCTGCAAGCACTGCAGGCGCTTGCTGGTGTCGCTGCCGCGAAAGGTGACTCGGAAAAAAAGTCCAACATTGCGACGTGCCGCTCGCCACAGCAAGAAAACTAGTTTACTGGCAGATCCTGTGGTGGTATGATTGTGAGAAGTAAAATGTGAAGTGAATTATCAGCCTAGTACATTACCAGATTAGTGAAGTATCAGCTTGCAAAACCCGTAGAATCATTCATACATCCATCTACTAAAAAATTTTAGCGTCAACAAAATTTATCAGTTACCGCGAAAAGTGACGAGGTGTTTTCGGTTGAAAATAATTTGAGGGGTGTCAATTTTTTTCGGCGACTGATGATGACGTGCTTTCACACAGTGTAATCATTTTTTTTGTGATGTCGTCCGGACGACCGCCGCCGCTTGGGCGGCCCAGACGCAAAGTGTTTTTGCTGAACAATCCCTTGCAGCTGACGGAGAAAGCAAACATGCCCGCTGAGGGTTTTGAGAGCTTTGGTGAGGCAGCGAGTCCGGCATTCAATCCAAACGATTTTGTTACTGTTCGGATTCTTGACGAAAATATTTTGGCTGCCACGCGTCGTGGCTGCGAAGCCCATGTGCTCTGCATTGACCCGAAGATTGCGTTTAGCCGGTGTGATGCTATCCTCCCTGTTTGCGGGACAGTTGATATGTTTTCGCGCTTGTGGCAAGTGTTTGAGTTGCCAGACGCGACTGTTCGTAGCGTCATTGATGGTGTGGTGCAGCATCGCGAGCTTCATTTTCCAGAAGAACTTATGCGCGATCTCATCATGACGGTTTGAAAAAAAAGAGAACAAGAGAAAATTAAGATGAATCATCCAAGAAGCAGGGTTATGATTTCTAATAATCTGTTGCAGACGGTGTCGGCGGCGCAGTGTATGCAGCGGGAGGGCGAGCTGGCAAAGTTTATCTTCCGACCAGACCGCATGTTTCTGACGCCGAACGGCATCAAGTTTCTTCCATTTTCAACGTTTGTGTTTCAATGCGTTATTTCTGTTATGTTTGTATTGTGCTGTTATTTGCATACCTTGCGCTGATTTTTGCATTTATTTGCCTTGTGTTAATCTTTCTGTTATGTTCATTGTACCGGTTTATTAACGTGACACATCACAGGCACGGGGTGGGCTACTTCAATCATAATGATGTACCGGATGCATACCGCTTTTTTTCGCCCGAGTTGCTGTACACCAGCGGGCACAAGCCTGAGCCGGAGCGCTGTCTTGTGTGGTCACTTGGAGTTCTTCTTCGCGAGATGGTGCTGCTTAGGTTTCCATTTGACGTTTCCGAGGTTTGGCAATCCTGGGCGAAAAAACCAGGAATTAATAATTAATAGAAACGCGGATCAGAATCAACATAACATGGATGAAATGGAATAGAGGAAAAAAAAGAAGGAATGGGAACCACTTATCAGAGGGTGACAAAGACAAGTGAAGAGGGCTGAAGGTGAGTGAGGTAAAGGAGCAAAAATGAACAAACAACCACAGGAACAAACAATCAGGGACAAATTCGGAACATATACTTTTCGCCGTGGACTGATTGAAGCTTATGCAGGATATGTTTGGCGAGCTGAAAAACATTCAAAACGGCCGCATCTGGCCCATTCCAGAAGACGCGCAGCTCTCAATGTCGCTCCGGATGTTGCTGGAGGCTTGTGTCGACGAGCCACCCAAGCGGCCACGGTTGACGGAAATTGCAGCATGGCTGGAAAATGATGGCTGGACGCCATCGGTCGCACTGTTGCGTCGAGATGCAGCTGTGGCGCTGACGTTGATTCTGCATTCGCGGCGAAATCCGCAATCTTGCTTGCCGCCCGAGCTGTGGCAGTTTATGTTTCGTGACCTGTTTTCATCCACAAGCATGTTGGAGTGGTGGTCTGAGAAATTGCACAGCCGACCCGCGTGACAGTTCAATGACAAAATGCAAGCAAAAACAATGCAACCCAAAAGGATACAACAATTTAGCAAATGAATATTCTCACTGATCCGAACCAATAGGTTGATCTCTTCTGAATAATAATCTGAGTGATCCGATCTGTCTGAATGATCTGCCTGAATGACCTGGATGATCTGAATGTATCGATCACGTTGTGTGCAGTGATTGGTGCAAAAACTCTACGCGGTTATGCATGAGCTCGCGCTGCCATTGCGTGGTGGGTTTCCATCCGGGAAACTGGTCCTGGAAGTGAATCATGCTCAGCTCCATTTTGCTGTGGGGTGGCGCAGGCTCGCCGGTCGCGTCAAACAGTGCGTACTGGCACACGTCGCCGACAACATCGCACCGCCGTGTCGTGCGCGCGTAGAAGGCGGTAATCGCACTGGCCTGGCGCGGCAGCACGCACCAGAGCATGTAGGGCGTCAGCAGCACCGAAAGAAGCTCTTTCGCAAACACAGTCAGCTTGTACGTGAAGAGGGCGGTAAATGCGGCGTACGTCTGCGGCAGCCCCTCGCGACCTTTCCACTCGGCCGGGTAGTAGTGGGTGTACTGTGCAGCTTCTTCGAGTTTCTCCGTCGGCGCAAACACGTTGTTCTCATCGGGCACAAAAGCCGACGCTCCAGCCATCGCAACGCTGGCAGCACTGATCCAGAACGCCACGGATCGGCCCGGCGTTAGGTCAACCGTCAAGAAGCCGTCGTCATAGACGACAACCGTCGCCAGGCACACGATGACGAATCCGCCGCAGACAACAAGCACAAATCGCGCCAGGATACTCTGCAGTTCGGAGTTGAACATGCCGACAAACGCGACGGCCGGCTTGTGCGCCCGGCGCATACGGTCCTCAAAGACATGGTCGAGCTCGCAGAATTCTCGCAGTTTCCAGCGCGCCCAGGGATCCCATTGCCGCGCCGCCAGCGCCGCTGGCCGCCGGCGCCACTCGTCGACGTAGCGAAAAATGAAATGCGCCGCTCGAAACACCAAAATTCCTGGGGCCAAAAACAGGTTGACGGCTGCCAGCACGCGGAACCAGCGGCGCAGCTCTTGGGCTTTTTCCTCCTGATTGTGCGTGTGGATCGTCACGTTGTGCCGCGAGTCAAAGGCGACTCTGGCCAGCGCGCGGTCGAGATTGTACTCTAGGCTCAACGGCAAGTAAACGAACGATGCGTCCAGCCACGGGAGGGTGATTCTCGGATCGATCACCGCATCGTTGTACATTCCCACGGCGAAGTTGGTTGTTCGCGTGATGCAGTTAACAATCTGCAACTCCGTTAGCTCCGTCCTGCCCTCCGCGATCATGTATTCGTCTTGCGCGCGCGAAATGCGTCGCATGACCGTGTCCCAGGGCGTCGTCTGCAGATTTTGGTCGCTGATGCTGAGGACTGCCCGGTAGAATTTGCGCATTTCTAGCAGCTGCGGGATGCTGCCTATTGTATGAACAAGCACGGCGACCCAGCACGCACAGCACAGAACAACAGCCGACCACAAGACCCATCCGGCGCGCCAGAGAGCATGAATATCGACTGGCCGGTTGCCGTGGCAGTCGGTGCGGAAAATGCTCTGAGAATTTCGCGTGCCGTTTGCGCATTCCGTGTGTTGTAGTCTCTGCTCGAGCGCGCCGTAGTCCACGGCGCCACACAAAACCAGAACAACGCACAGGATAAACAGAGATATCATCAGGTCGACCAGCTGGCCGACAACAATGCAAACCGCGCCCTTGCGTCGCCAGTAGTCGTATGCGCGCCTGAGAAACAAATCGGCGCTGTAGCCATGCTGGAAGCCGGTGGGTATGATGACGGACTCGTGATGCCGCTGCTCGCTTTGCAGCAGGGGGTCGATCAGAGATGCGATTGTTGTCATGCCAGGATCACACAGCAATGAGGGGTTTTATATTTTTTTCCTTACCCTACTGGCATACAACAATCGTTATTTGAGCGATCGTAGTGTTAATCCCCCGGAAAGGAAATTTTCGAGATCAATAAACAGTATCATGCAAAAAAATAAGATATACAGTCCAGCAAGCACTTGCTCGCTGACGGAAGCTTTCATGTGTCTGGTTTGTTGGTCGTTTTTTTAATACTTGGAAAAAAAGGAAAAAAAAGAGATAAAAAAGAGAAAAATATAAAAGAGATATAAAAGAGATAAAAATAAAAGATATAAAAAAGAGATAAAAATAAAAGAGATAAAAAAGAGACAGAGAAAATGGGTTTTGTTGATTGCCGTGTGTGTTTGTTTATCAAATGGTATTGTTGTTCATCAAATGTTCTTGTATTGGTTGGATATGTAAGGTGGGGTAACAAAAAAAAACGACGATTCACGACATTTTACACAGAACCGTGCACATCGTTGAATGTTTGTTCAGCCGTCTGACTATAATAAGTCAGCCTCGAATCGGCGTACAGGCCTGGTACAACGGGTTGTTCGGTACGCAGCACTGCAAATGTGCTCAAATCATCCTCGGGCATCATATTCGCCAATCCACCAGGCAAAATATTCGCCAATCCCCCGGTGAAATCAAATAAAAGATCCATCTCTGTCGCTGGGCCAAGAGCAGAGTTCTCCCACGCATCCCGGGGCCCGGCAAGCGGCGACCTTGAGACATCGCGGCCCAAAAAACCGTACTTGCCAGATCCGCCAAAGACATCGCCAATGCAGGCCAAGTTTTGCCGCACCTGGTTCATGCGCCTCACCAGCCCAGCGTTGTCAAACTTGAGATAATGCCCGCCCTGCAGCGGCTCCGCTGTGAAAATGCCGTCCATGACATGCTTGAATATGCTCCACGCATCGCTGACAGTCGGGCTCGTCAGCGTTGTCAGCATCATGAGCATGACTCGTGGGTCAATGGCTGGCTGGCATGCCATATTCTTGAGGTGGGTCACATAGTGATCGACATCGCAGTACGGCGACGCAAGCGCATGCTCCATCTCGGCATCAATCCGCCTGCTGTCGGCTGTGTTCTTCGCCTTCATGGCTTCCAGCATTCGACGATCGCGCGGCACAACCACAAACGCAGCTAAGCAATTCTTCATGTCCCGCACCGCTTTGGACCCGTCGCACAATACATAAAAGGTTCCCAGCTGCGGATGGTCCGGACCAACATCCATCATTGTGGTTGGCACTTGCAGGGCCCGCCGCCACGCGTTGTACGCTTCAACCATATTTGTCAGCGTCCTGTAGCCGTATCCAATGCCGAGCCTGTTATAGGCCTTCGTTGCTTGCGTCGTCAAGTCGGCACCCATGGAAGTAGGACTGCAAAAGAATGCCATGCGCAGCTGTTGGAGGCCAACGCCGAGATATTGCGCGTTGCGCTGAATATCAGGGTCCCCCAGAATCATCGCAGTATAGTCGGATCCGTGCTCGTTGAAAGGGGGTTGCATCTCCTCGGCGCCTCGCCGAAGAGCATCCAATGCGGCACACGCAACCGCCATCGCCGTGTGCACCGCGTGGGCGCAGTCAGCAAAGTCTGTCCGATGGGGCCGCACACTGCCGTCAGGCAAAATCACAGGCTCAGCCAGATCGCGCGGCAGTCCGTTGATGAAGAAGAGCGACAAAATGCTGGGCGGCTGCTCAAACGGGTTGCGCACCCAGTCAAACTGAGCATCGGTGTGCTCGTCGCACAAGAAAAACGCGCAGGCGGCAAGAAACAAAGGCTTCTCTTCAAAATCGTGCATGCCTCCCACAAGTTTCGCCAGCTCTCGCAGGTTCATCATGTCGGCAATGCCCCCAAGCACCTTGGCCATGGCCATGACGCGAAAGTTGAGAAGATGCATAGCAATCATGATCCGATTGTCTCGCGCGGCAGCACTAGCGGGCGATTCTCCATTTGTACTCCGCATCATCATCCCCAAATCGTCGGAGAATGCAAAGTTCTCGGCCGTCAGCAGATGCCACAAACGCAAATACCACAGAGTGGCACTGGGCGACAAGTCAAGCGGGCAGTGCCTGCTGGGCATCCACGCATTCGTGGTTTCGGCCGGTTTCATACGGCCGTGCCATGAAAGCACGTGAAGCAGCAAGCCGTGCGTCGAGCACGACGACATTGCTGACGCACTCCAGTGACCACCGTGACGTCAGATGTGAATAGTGAGTAAGAAAGAGTGTGTGACGTCAGATATATATTAATTTACTGACGTCAGGCATGTGACGTCAGCATAAATTAAATTACGTAAGCGTAAATTATTTTTTGAAATATTACGTCATTTAATCTGACGTCATTACTTGCATTACAGACAATATGCATTTCCGCTGGTTTGTGAGCATCATCACGATCTAATGACGCGCAAGCGTTCCAACTACACGGTGGGTAGAGATGCTTCGTTTGTGGTTAACCGTCGAACTCGTCGGGTCCGACGCCCCCGCCCCAGTTTGGATTTGATTCCGGCCAGAACGATGGCACTTGGCGTGTTTGCGCTGGTCCTGCTTCTCGCGCTTGCCATTCCGCAGACGCGAAAAGCGCTGCAGATTGTGGCGCGCTTGATGTGGACTCATGCGACGATTTCCCGCGCAGCAGTGGCACGATTCGATGCAGTGCAGCACGCTGCTCAAGTCTGGGTGGCTGACACTGTCGTTCACTTAAAGAGCAGTCTTGGTGTTCATTTCCGGACTGCCGTCCGGTACCTTTTGTTAACGCCGCTGGTTCCGTACACTTGTTTATGTCTGCGTGCGCGCAAAGCAAACGACGGCTTGGCTCTTGGTATAGCAGGGGCCCTGGGAAACCGGCTCTTGCACGACTGTCCCAGCAGCAATGTTCTGCAGGCCGCTTGGCTGATGTGTTTGATGTGCATGGTGGCTTTGATGATGTGGAGCGCAATGGAGATTTCTCGCTGCATTCTGTATGGACCACGGCCTGCGCGGGGACTGGCATTATTTTATTTTTCTATTGCCATCGGGCGGACAGCAACACCGTACTGTTGCGATTTTGTTGAGCGCTACGTGATGGCTGTTACTGATTATCGTTGAATTATTTATTGTTGAATTAAACTTCTGTTTAATTAATACCAATTACGAATGGTTAACTTTTGTCCTCTTTTTATGTTTTCATTTTAAATCCTAAGAGGAAGAAAAAGGAGGAGGAAGAAAAAGGAGCAGGAGGAGGAATAAGAAGAAAGGAGAAGAAAGTATGGTTAACTTCTGTCCTCTTTTCTGTTTTCATTTTAAATCCTAAAAGAGAAGGAGGAAGAAAAAGGAGGAGGAGGAAGAAAAAGGAGGAGGAGGAAGAAAAAGGAGCAGGAGGAAGAAAAAAGGAGGAGGAGGAAGAAAAAGGAGGAGGAGGAAGAAGAAGGAGGAGGATGAAGAAAAAGTAGGAAGAAGAAGAAAGGAGAAGAAAGTAAGGAATGGAGAGATGAAGACAAGTTTACCGATTAGAATGGCAAGCAAGTTAAGTTTTGATGTAATCTGTCTCTCACGGAACAACTGGTTCTCCATATTCACCGGCAACAGGCGACGAACTCTGGAAATTGGGATGCGAGTATATGGCACCAGCAAGAAGGGCATAAAAGTTGTCCGAAACATCGCTGTAGGCTGCGAGAGCCGCCGTGGCCAGGCGATTAAGCATGTCACTAGATTCCGGTTGATCATGTGGAATTTTTGAAATCATGTCAAACAGTCGCTGCTCAGTCTGGTTCTGGACTGATGCATTGAGGTTCCTCAACAAAGCCTCGAAGTGTGGCGGCTGTGCTGCTGTGGCCATCTTTGAGGCGGAAGGCGGAGCAGCCGGTCTTATAACAAAACAAAAATATAATGATGTCATTTTATAATTATATAAATCCTTTTTGCACCTCGTGAAGCTCGTTTGATTTTCCAAGCGCCAGGCCATGGTCTAGCACAACATCCGCTTTGTCTTGGCACGGGCGCCGGTCGTTGCGGAAAGCGTCTAGTATTTCTGCGCGTAGGTGAGGTAGATCTCGCGCACTAGCTTCGGACCACACAAAAAAAGACTCATTGTTGGCTTTTTTTGTCTTTTTTGGTGCGTTTTGCGCTGGACGGCGGAACGACAGCGTCTGCTGGGGCATCGGATCCGGCACCATCTGCATCTGGTGGTGTTTTCATCAGTTTCGGACTTTCCTCGAAACTGGCAGCAGCCTCGGTTTTGTTGTCATCGTCGTTGCTGTCGTCGTTGGTGCCTGTGTCAGCATCCGTGCTTTCGTTGGTGCCCTTGTCCTCTTCGTGCACTGCGTCCTCGTCGTCCTCGTGCACTGCTGACATAGGGCGCGACGCAAGGCTTGCAAGCAGCGCTTGGGCCTGACGGCGAGAGGTGATGGAAAGTGGCCGTGAGTACGTTGTGATCATCGGATGATCTTCCGGCGCGGACTGGCGCTGCATGATGTTCCCAACAACCACAATGCCCCCAAACGTCAAAGCCATCACGCTCACGATGCGTATGATGCGCGTCAGAT
>Ga0214917_10001558_pt1 | contig 29321 bp, 36 predicted proteins | sample LL_1208_BB_MetaG_FD_177983 | JGI IMG/M metagenome (GOLD analysis project Ga0214917, IMG submission 177983) | Freshwater microbial communities from Lake Lanier, Atlanta, Georgia, United States - LL_1208_BB | ecosystem: Environmental > Aquatic > Freshwater > Lake | place: USA: Georgia | collected... | reverse complement strand
GGGTTCCACCGGGCCCTGGCCAACGCCATCGCCGAACTGGCCACCGCCGCCGGCGCCCGCCAACTGCTGCTGGCGGGGGGCTGCTTCCAGAACAGCCTGCTGCTGGAGTTGAGTGTGGCGGCCCTGCGGCAGCGCGGCATCGCTGCGCTGTGGTCGCAGCAATTGCCCAGCAACGATGCAGCCGTAGCCATGGGCCAGCTGTTGGCGTTGGACAGCGTGCCTACACACGAAGCAGCCGCGCGGTCTGCTCGCCATGTGCCTGGCCGTCGCCGGTGAACTGGTCACCATCAACGACCACCCGGATCCGCTCTGGCGCTGCGGGGACGTGCGCTTCGGCGGGGTGCTGCGCCAGGTCAGCCTGGCCTGCGTCCCCGAGGCCCGGATCGGGGATCAGCTGCTGGTGCATGTGGGCGTGGCGCTCACCGTGCTGGAGCCGGAGCCATGAGCCGCTGCCCCCTGCTGGAGGCGGCCCCGGAGTGGGCCTGGCTGGATGGCAATGAGGCGGTGGCGCGGGTGGCCTACCGGCTCAATGAGGTGATGGCGATCTACCCGATCACCCCCGCCTCGCCGATGGGGGAATGGGCGGACACCTGGGCCAGTGAGGGGCGCCCCAACCTCTGGGGCCAGGTGCCCCTGGTGGTGGAGATGCAGAGCGAGGCGGGGGCCGCCGGCGTGCTGCACGGTGCCCTGCAGGCGGGGGCGCTGACCACCACCTTCACCGCCTCCCAGGGGCTGCTGCTGATGCTGCCCAACCTCTACAAAATCGCCGGCGAACTCACCGCCGCGGTGATCCACGTGGCGTCGCGCGCCCTGGCCACCTCGGCCCTGTCGATTTTCGGCGACCACAGCGATGTGATGGCCACCCGCGGCAGCGGCTGCGGACTGCTCTGTGCCGCCTCGGTGCAGGAATGCGGCGATTTCGCGGCAATCGCCACCGCCGCCAGCCTGGCGGGGCGGGTGCCGCTGCTGCACTGGTTCGATGGCTTCCGCACCTCCCATGAGATCCAGCGGGTGGCGCTGATCAGCGATGCGGTGCTGCGCGCCCTGGTGCCCGAAGCCGGCATCGCTGCCCACCGCCAACGGGGCCTCAGCCCCGATCGACCGCAACTGCGCGGCAGCAGCATCAACCCGGATCTGGGTTTCCAGGCCCGCGAAGCGAGCAACCCCTTCCACGACGCCCTACCCGGGCTGGTGCAAGGGGTGATGGATCAGTTCGGCGCGCTCACCGGTCGCCATTACCGCCTGTTCGACTACCACGGCCACCCCCGGGCCGAACGGGTGCTGGTGCTGATGGGCAGCGGCTGCACCACCGCCTGCGCCACCGCCGATGCCCTGCTGGCCCAGGGGGAACCGGTGGGGGTGCTGACGGTGCGCCTGTTCCGTCCCCTGGCGGCGGAGGCCCTGGTGGCCGCCCTGCCCGCCAGCTGCCGCCGCATCGCCGTGCTCGATCGCTGCAAGGAACCCGGCAGCCAGGGGGAGCCGCTTTACCTGGATGTCTGCGCCGCCATCGGCGAGCACTGGCGGGACGTGCAGGGCAGCGAACCACCGCACACCGTGGGCGGCCGCTACGGCCTGGCCTCCAAGGAGTTCAACCCGGCCATGGTCAAGGCGGTGTTCGACAACCTGGCCCTGGAGCGTCCCCACAGCCATTTCACGGTGGGCATCGACGACGACGTCAGCCATCGCTCCCTGGCGGTGCAGCAGAGCTATGACGTCGAAGATCCGGACTGCCTGCGGGCGGTGTTCGTGGGACTGGGCTCCGACGGCACGGTGGGGGCCAACAAGAACACGCTCAAGATCGTGGGGGAAGCCACCGGGCTGCACGGCCAGGGCTACTTCGTCTACGACTCCAAGAAGGCGGGGTCGGTGACCATCTCGCACCTGCGCTTCAGCCCGCGGCCAATCCAGGCCAGCCATCTGATCCGCCAGGCCCAGCTGCTCGCCTGCCATCACTGGGATCTGCTCGAGCAGTTCGATCTGCTTGAGCTGGCGGCGCCGGGGGGCCGGCTGCTGCTCAACAGCCCCTGGCCCGCCGAGCGCTGCTGGCCGGAGCTGCCCCAGCGGGTGCGTCAGCGGGCGTCGGCCCTTGGGCTGCGCTTGCACGTGGTGGATGCCGCCGCCATCGCCCAGGCCCATGGCCTCGGCGCCCGCATCAACACCGTGATGCAGGCCTGCTTCTTCGCCATCGCCGAGCTGATGCCGATCGAGGCGGCGTTGGCGGCACTGCGAACGGCGATCGAGCACAGCTACGGCGGCAAGGGCCAGCCGGTGGTGCAGGCCAACCTGGCGGTGCTGGAGGCGGCCCTAGATGGATTGAAGGAGGTGCCCCTGGGGTCGGTGCCGGCCGGGGAGGCCGGTGGGGCAGAGCCGCTGGCGGATCTGCCGATCCCCCCAGCCCTGGCGGCGGCCCCCGCCGCGATCCACGCCTCGCTGCTGCCGCAGCTGCAGCGGCGCGGCGATGCCATGCCGGTGGGCGCCCTGCCCTGCGACGGCAGCTTCCCCACCGCCACCAGCCAATGGGAAAAACGCAACATCGCCGAGCAGGTGCCGATGTGGGAGCCGGACCTGTGCGTGCAGTGCGGCAAATGCGTGATGGTGTGCCCCCATGCGGTGATCCGCGCCAAGCTGGCCGACCCCGCGGCCCTGGATGCGGCCCCCCAGGGATTCCGCCACGCCCCCGCCCGCGACCACCAGTTCCGCGGCCAGCGCTTCAGCATCCAGGTGTCGGCGGAGGATTGCACCGGCTGCCGCCTCTGCGTGGAGGTGTGCCCCGCCCGCGACCGCAGCCAACCGCGCCGCAAGGCGCTGAACATGGCGCCGCAGCGGCCGCTGCGTCAGCAGAGCCGCCGCCACTGGAGCTTCTTCCTGCAGCTGCCGGAAGCCGACCGCCGCCGGCTCAACCGGCAGCAGGTGAACCAGCAGCAGCTGCAGCGGCCACTGTTTGAGTTCCCCGGCGCCTGCGCCGGCTGCGGCGAAACGCCCTACCTCAAGCTGGCCAGCCAGCTGTTCGGCGATCGCATGCTGATCGCCAATGCCACCGGCTGCTCCTCGATCTACGGCGGCAATCTGCCCACCACCCCCTGGTGCACCGATGCCGAGGGCCGGGGACCGGCCTGGAGCAATTCGCTGTTCGAGGACAACGCTGAATTCGGCCTCGGCTTCCGCCTGGCGGTGGACCAGCACCGCCGCCGCGCCGAGCAGCTGCTGGCCCAACTCGAGCAGCTGCTGCCGGCGCCCCTGATCGAGGCGCTGCGCAACGCCGACCAGAGCGATGAGGCGGGAATCCACGAACAGCGCCAGCGGGTGGATGCGCTGAAACGCCAGCTCCAGCAGCTGCCGGCTGAGCACCGCCAGGGCGCCGCGGCGGAGCTGCAGGAGCGGGCCGACGACCTGGTGAAGCGCAGCATCTGGATCATCGGCGGCGATGGCTGGGCCTACGACATCGGCTTCGGCGGCCTCGACCATCTGTTCGCCGGCCAAGCCGACGTCAACGTGCTGGTGCTGGACACCGAGGTGTACTCCAACACCGGCGGCCAGCAGTCGAAAGCCACCCCCAAAGGGGCGGTGGCCAAGTTCGCCAGCGGGGGCAAGCCCACCGCCAAAAAAGACCTGGGGCTGATGGCCATGACCTACGGCCACGTCTACGTGGCCAGCGTGGCGATGGGCGCCCGCGATGAACACACCCTGCGGGCCTTCCTGGAGGCGGAGTCGTACCCCGGGCCGTCGCTGATCCTGGCCTATTCCCACTGCATCGCCCACGGCATCGACATGGCCCGCGGCATGGCCCATCAGCAACAGGCGGTGGAGTCGGGCCGTTGGCTGCTCTACCGCCACGATCCACGTCGCCGCCAGCAGGGGTTGCCACCGCTGGTGCTGGATTCCCGCAGCCCCAGCCTGCCGCTGGCGGAGGCGATGGCCAGCGAAAACCGCTTCCGCCTGCTGGCCTACAGCCAGCCCGAGCGGGCCCGTGAGCTCTGCCGTGAAGGCCAGCAGGAGCTGGAGGAGCGCTGGGAGCTCTATCGGCGGCTGGCCGCGCCGCCGCCATGACCATCCCGCTCACCACCTCCTACCTGGGGCTGGAGCTGCCCTCGCCGCTGGTGGTGGGGGCCGCTGCACCGCTGAGCGCCGACCCGGCCCACCTGCACCAATGGGAGCAGGAGGGTGCCGGCGCGGTGGTGCTGCATTCGCTGTTCCTCGAGCAGATCGAACACGACTGGCAGCAGTGGTTGCATCACCAGCAGCACGGCAGCGACAGCACGGCCGAGGCCCTCAGCTACCTGCCCCCCACCAACCCCCGGCATCTCGGGCTGGATGGCTACCTGGAGGAGATCCGCGCCGCCAGCCTCAACCTCTCGATCCCGGTGATCGCGAGCCTCAATGGCAACCGCAGCGACAGCCACAACATCGAATGGATCGAGCAGACCGCCGGCGCGATCGAGCAGGCCGGCGCCCAGGCGATCGAGCTCAATCTCTACAGCGTGCCCAGCAGCCTCCACCGCAGCAGCGCCGAGCTGGAGGCGCAGCATGTGGAGCTGGTGCGGCGGGTGTGCAACGCAGTGAACCTGCCGGTGGCGGTGAAGATCAGCCCCTGGTACACCGGCCTGGCGGCCCTCACCGAACAGCTGCAGGGGGCCGGCGCCGCCGGCCTGGTGCTGTTCAACCGCTTCCTGCAGCCGGATGTGGACATCGAGACCCTGCAGACGCTCTGCCGGCCAGAGCTGAGCGGGCCGATCGATCAACGGCTGCCCCTGCGCTGGATCGCCCTGTTGCACGGCCGCCTGCAGCTGGATCTGGCGGCCAGCGGCGGCATCGCCAGCGGCACCGATGTGGTGCGGATGCTGATGGTGGGGGCCCAGGTGTGCCAGGTGGTGAGTGCGTTGCTGCGCCATGGCCCGGGGCAGCTGCGGCGCATGCACAGGGAGCTGGAGCACTGGTTGGAGGAGCACCGGATCGACGACCTCAACAGCCTGCGCGGCAGCCTCAGCCAGCGGCGCTGCCCCGACCCGGAGGCCTTCGAGCGGGCCCAGTACCTGCGGGCCGTCGGGGGCACGCTGCAGCCATGAACAGCCTCCGCTGCAGCCAACTGCTGGAGCAGATCGCGCGGCGCTGCAGCCGCGACTGGACCCTGATGGAGGTGTGCGGCGGCCAGACCCATGCCCTGCTGCGCCACGGCCTCGATCGGCTGCTGCCGCCGCAGATCCAGTTGATCCATGGGCCGGGCTGTCCGGTGTGCGTGACCGCCATCGAAACCATCGACCAGGCCCTCAGCCTGGCGGCCGATCCCCGGCTCACCCTCTGCTCCTATGGCGACATGCTGCGGGTGCCGGGCAGCGATGGCCGCGATCTGCTCAGCCTGCGCGCCCAGGGGGCTGATGTGCGGGTCGTCTACTCCCCGCTCGACGTGCTGCCCCTGGCCCGGCAACAGCCGCAGCGGCGGTTCGTGTTCTTTGCGGTGGGCTTTGAAACCACCGCCCCCGCCACCGCCCTGCTCGCCCGCCAGGCCCTGGCATCGGGGGCGGCCAACCTGGAGCTGCTGGTGGCCCATGTGCGCGTGGCCCCGGTGCTGGAGCAGCTGCTCAGCGATCCCCACTGCGGGGTGGAGGCGGTGCTGGCCGCCGGCCACGTCTGCACCGTGCTCGGCGACGGCGAGCTGGTGGAGCTGGCCCGGCGCCATCGCCGACCGATCGTGATCACCGGCTTCACGGCCGAGGAGCTGCTCGAGGGGATTCTGCGCAGCGTCCACCAGCTGGAGGAGGGCCGCCACGGGCTGGAGAACGCCTACGGGCGCGTGGTCTCCGCCGCGGGCAACGCGGGGGCAAGGCGGCTGCTGGAGCAGGTGTTCGAGCCGGTCGACACGCGCTGGCGCGGGCTGGGGGCGATCCCCGCCGGCGGCTACCGGCTGCGGGGGGCCTATGGCCAGCTGGCGGTGCGACACGTGCACCAAACCAGCCGCGGCGATGCAACGCCGCCGGAGCACTGCCCCAGCGGGCTGGTGCTGCAGGGCCTGCTGCGCCCCAACCAATGCCCCAGCTTCGGCAACCGCTGCACGCCGGAGACCCCCCTGGGGGCACCGATGGTGTCCAGCGAGGGGGCCTGTGCCGCCTACCACCGCTACCGGCGCTGAGCCATGCACCAGGGCAGCACCGGCATCCAACTGGCCCATGGCGGCGGCGGCCTGCTCAGCCAACGGCTGATCCGCGAGCTGCTGCTGCCGGCCCTGGCGCCGGATGCCACCGTGCTCCACGACGCCGCCCTGCTGGAGAGCCCGGGCCGCCGCCTGGCCTTCAGCACCGACTCCTACGTGGTGCGACCGCTGCTGTTTCCAGGGGGCGACATCGGCCGACTGGCGGTGATCGGCAGCTGCAACGACCTGGCCATGGCGGGGGCCCGGCCGGTGGCCCTGAGCCTGGGGCTGATCCTGGAGGAGGGCCTGGCCCTGGACACCCTGCGCACCGTGATCGCGTCGATTCGCAACGCCTGCGCGCAATGCGGCGTGGCGGTGATCACCGGTGACACCAAGGTGGTGGAGCGGGGCAAGGCCGATGGCCTGTTCATCAACACCAGTGCGATCGGTGTGGTGGAGCACGGGCTGACGATCGGCCCGCAGGCGGTGCGGCCCGGCGATGCGGTGCTGGTGAGCGGCGACCTGGGGCGCCACGGGCTGGCGGTGCTCACGGCGCGGCAGGAGCTGGGCTTCCGCTGCAGCCTGGAGAGCGACCTGGCCCCCCTGCACAGCAGCGTGCAGCAGCTGCTCAGCGCCGCCGTGGAGCTGCACTGCCTGCGGGACCTCACCCGCGGCGGCCTGGCCAGCGCCATCGATGAAATCGCCCGCGACGCCGGCTGCACGGTGGAGCTGGAGGAGCAGGCGATTCCGCTGCACCCCGCCGTGCACGGGGCGTGCGACCTGCTGGGACTCGACCCCCTAGCCATGGCCAACGAGGGGCGCATGCTGGTGATCTGCGCAGACGCCGAGGCGCCGCGGGCCCTGGAGCTGCTGCGGGGGCACCACCCCCAGGCCTGCCGGATCGGCCGGGTGGGGGCACCGCTGGCGCAGGCCGATGCCCTGGCCCGGCGCCATCCGGTGAGCCTGCGCAATGGCCTCGGGGTGCTGCGGCCCCTGGATCTGGGCCGCGGTGAACAGCTGCCGCGCATCTGCTGACGCCGGGTCGATCAGAGCTCCATAGGTTCGGGCTATGCCCTCTGATCCGGTGGCGACGATGAAACAGCAGCACCAGCGAACGCTGCAGGCCCTGTTCACCCACCCGATCGAGCACAACCTGCGCCTGGGGGCGGTGGAGGCGTTGCTGCTGCATCTGGGGGCAACGACGGAGCGGTTGTCGGACCATCGCCTCCGTCTGCAGCTCAGCGACGGCGAACCGTTGGTGCTCCACGCCGCCGCCGGCCTGCGGCATCCCTACCTCGATGAGGAGGGGATCCTGCGCATTCGCCGCTGGCTGCAACGGGCCGGCATCAGCCCGGAGCATCCCCAACCGCCCGTGGCCGAGGCGCGGGGCGAGCAGGCCCGGCGCCTGCTGATCCAGCTCGACCATGGCGGCGCCCGGCTGTGGTGGCTGGAGGGGGAGGCGGTGGAGAGCGCCGAGCTGCGTCCCCATGGGCTCTGGAGCAGTGGGCAGCGGCTCAGCCACCGCCACGATCGGGACATCGCCGGCCAGCGGGCACCGCTCGACCACGACTACCTGGAGGCGTTGAGTGGGGCGGTGGCCACGGCCGATCGGGTGCTGCTGCTGGGCCATGGCCACGGCCAGAGCGACCTGCGGCACCTGCTGCACGGCCATCTGCAGCAGCACCATCCCCACCTGCTGGATCGCCTCGAGCTGGACCACGTGGACGAACGGGCCTGCAGCGAGGGCGAACTACTGGCGATCGCCCGGACCCACTTCGGCAACAGGCCGCACCGACCGCTGCTCCAGATTCCCGGCCAGGAACGGCGCGAAGCCGGTGAGCGGCCACCTTCAACCTGAGGCCAGCGCCAACAGCAACAGCAGCCCCACCGCAAACCAACCGAAGGCCGCCAGGGCCTCCTGGGGGGCAACCCGCGCCTTGATCTCCGGCACCAGATCGGAGGCGGCGATGTAGAGGAAGTTGCCGGCGGCGAACAGCACCAGCGGCGCCAGCGCCAGCGAGTCGCGCAGGCCCCAGGCCAGCAGCGCCCCGAGCGGGAAGGTCAGCGCCGAGATCAGGTTCCAGAGCAGGGCCTGGCGGGGGCGCCAGCCGCTGTGCACCAGCACGCCGAAATCCCCCAGCTCCTGCGGGATCTCATGGGCCGCCGCCGCCAGCCAGGCGGCCACGCCCGCCGCGGGATGGATCAGGTAGGTGCTGGCGATCCCCAGGCCCCCCACGAAGTTGTGCAGGCCATCCCCCAGCAGGATCAGCAGGGCCATCGGCTCGGGGGCTGGCCCCTGGCGGTGGGAGTGATGCCAATGCAGGAATTGCTCGAGCGCCAGGAAGGTGCTGAAGCCGGCGGCGAGCCAGGCACCGGCCCGGCGGGGCTCCAGCGCAGCGAAGCCCTCCGGCAGCATGTGAAACAGGGCGCCGCCCAGCAGGGAGCCGGCGGCCAGGGCCACCAGGGGCAGCAGCAGAGCCTGCAGCCGCCGCCGCGGCAGCAGCACCGTGATCCCCCCCACCAGGGCGATCACGCTCATCAAGCCACTGCCCAGCAGGATCACCGCCAGGGGGCTCATGCCCGCCACCACAGCCAGGTTTCCAGGTTGAGCAGCAGGCCGATCAGGGTGAGCACCAGCATCAACAGCACCTGATCGGCCCGCGAGTCCGGGATGCGGATGTCGGCCAGCAGGTGAATCCCGTTGGTGACGCTGTACACCACGCTCAGCCAGAACTGCCCTGCCCGCCAGGCCAGGGCACCACTCCAGGCGGCCCGATCCGACACCGCGTGGATGGCGAGCAGCATCGCCAGCAGCGGAATCAGGAAGTACACCAACATCGCCAGAAACAGGCGCGGCAGCTGCTGCGGTGCCACCTGGCTCTCGATCTGCACCGACGCGCCATGGAACAGCGGCATCAGCCCCAGTTCCACGTGAAACAGCATCAGCAGCAACCAGGCCGCCCACAGTCCGGCCACCCGCAGGGCTGGTCCCAACAGATCCATGCTCGCGCCATCAGCTCTTCAAGTCTTCTGGGCGCAGCCGCCGCCCAGCAGCACCAACCGCGGCGAATCCGCGGCAGAACGGAGGGGCCGGGGCCGCAGCGGGATCTGCCGCACCGTCCTGCTGCCTAGGCCAAGAACGGACCCCGAACCGTTGCACCATGGCCCACCGTCCCCTGGTTCAAGCCGGGTTGCTCGCCCTGGCGCTCCATGGCCTGGCGCTGCCCGCCGGGGCTGAACCGCTCAGCTTCCAGGAGCAGCGGCAGCTGATGCGCCAGATGACCCAACTGCTGCAGGGCCGCCTGGAGCAACGGCTGCGCTGCATCGACAAGGCCAGCACCCCCACGCAGCTGCAGGACTGCCAGCGCGCCGGCAGCACCGGCTGGCCGCACGGGGCCGGCATGGGCATGGGGGGGATGGGCTGGGGCTGTCCGATGTGGTGAGGGTCAGCCTGGTCAGGGGCACCGATCCGCCAACTGCTCCAGCCACTGGGCCACCCCCGCCGGTCCGCTGAGGCGGTAGGTGGCCGCACTCTGCTGAACACTGGGGCCCACCCGCACCCCCATCACCCCCGGCCAGAGGCGGAACACGTCTTCATCGGTGTCGTCATCGCCGAAGTAAAGGCGCAGGGGAGCTTTGGCCTCCGCCGCCCACAGCCCCCGGCGCTGGGCGGCCGCCTCCAGCCACTGCACGGCGGTGGCCTTGGTGTGCAGGATCGCCGGACGGATCTCGAGCACCAGCCGACCACGGCGCAGCAGGAATTGCCCCTCGGCATGGATCTGCTCCAGCAACGGCAGCAGCTGCCGGGCCAGGGGCTCCCGCCGGGCCGCCGGCAAGCCGCGGGTGTGCAGGCTGAGGCTGAGGCCCTTGTGCTCCAGCCAGGCCCCCGGCCAGCCCTGCAGCGCCTGCTGCAGACGCTCGGCCACACCATCCAACTGCGGCACCAGGGCCTCGGCGCGCGGATCGCGCCAGGTGCGCCCGTCATGGGCAATCTCGAGGCCATGGTTACCCGCCAGGCTGATTCCCGCGGCGCCTTCCCCCAGCTGCCGGCGCAGATCCACCAGGCTGCGGCCGCTGACCACCGCCAGGTCGAACCCGGGGGGTGCCGGGCGGGTGCGCAGAGCCTGCAGGCAGGCCAGCACGGCCGGGCTCAGCGGGCACCGGGAGGGATCACGGCGGATCGGCACCAGGGTGCCGTCGTAATCGAGGTAGAGCAGCACCGCCGGCGCCCGCTGGATGGCGGCGATCAGGGCCCGTTGGGGCAGGGGCGCGGGCAGGGCCATCGCCGCTCAGGCCTGCTCCAGCAGAAACCACAGCGATTCGTAGGGCGCCAGGTTGAGGAAGTAGGGATCGGTGCCGATCACGGGGAAGCCGTGGTTGCCGCTGAAATGCACCGGCCGCCGGCCGGCGTGGGCCGCCAGATCCAGATACACCGGCTGCACATTCGCCGCCAGGTTATGCACCAGCAGGGCCGTTGTGCCGCGGTAGCTGCGGGTGAATGCCACGGTGCTGCGGTTGCTCACGGTCAGGAACTGCAGATCGCCACGGCTGAACACGGGCTGGCTGCGGCGTTCGCGCAGCTGATGGCGCAGCCAATGCAACAGCGACGCCGGTGAACGCAGCTGCGCCTCCACATTCACCGCCTGGTAATGATCCACGGGATCGGTGATCACCGGCTGGTAGAGCATCGAGGGGTCGGCACTGGAGAAGCCGGCGTTGCGGTCGTCCGACCACTGCATCGGCGTGCGCACACCATTGCGATCCCCGAGGTAGATGTTGTCGCCCATGCCGATCTCATCGCCGTAATAGATCACCGGTGAACCGGGCAGGCTCAACAGCAGGCTGAACAGCAGCTCCAGCCGCCGCCGGTCGTAATCCACCAGCGGCGCCAGCCGGCGGCGAATGCCCAGATTGAGCTTCATGCGCGGATCGCGCGCATACTCGCTATAGAGGAAATCGCGATCGCTGTCGGTCACCATCTCCAGGGTGAGCTCGTCGTGATTGCGCAGGAAGGTGGCCCACTGGCAGCCCGCGGGGATCGCCGGCAGGTTCTCAATGCACTCGATCAGGGGCCGGCTGTCCTCTCGGCGTAGGGCCAGGAACAGCCTGGGCATCAACGGGAAGTTGAACGCCATGTGGAATTCATCGCCATCGCCGAAATAGGGCACCAGATCGTCGGGCATCTGGTTGGCTTCAGCCAGCAGGATGCGCCCTGGATATTCCTGCTCGATCAACTGGCGCATGCGCCGGCAGAAGGCATGGGTTTCCGGCAGGTTTTCGCAGTTGGTGCCCTCCCGCTCGAACAGATAGGGCACGGCGTCGACGCGGAACCCATCGATGCCCAGATCCAGCCAGAAGCGCATCACATCGAGCATCGCCTCCTGCACGGGCGGATGGTCGTAATTGAGATCGGGCTGATGGCTGAAGAAGCGATGCCAGTAGTAGCGCTTGGAGCGATGATCCCAGGCCCAGTTGGAATGCTCGGTGTCGCTGAAGATCACCCGGGCCTGGGGGTAGCGGTCGTCGCGTTCGCTCCACACGTAGTAGTGAAAGAAGGGCGACTCCGGCCCCTGGCGCGCCTGCTCAAACCAGTGGTGCTGATCGGAGGTGTGGCTGATCACCAGGTCGGTGATCACCCGCAGATCGCGCTGATGGGCAGCCTCCGTGAGCTGCTGAAAATCGGCGAGGTTGCCGATCGTGGGATCGATGCTCAGAAAATCCGACACGTCGTAGCCGCCATCGCGCAGAGGCGACTGGAAGATCGGCATCAGCCACAGGCAGCTCACCCCCAGGTTTTGGATGTAATCGAGCTTCTCGATTAGGCCGCGCAGATCACCATTGCCATCGCGGCCGCTGTCCTTGAAGCCACGCACAAACACCTGATAGAACACCGCATCAAGGTGCCAGTGGTTGGCAGCGGTGCCTGGCTTCGGCTCAGCCATGGCTCACCGCCGGCTGACGCCACTGCAGGATGTCGGACACGATCTCCCCACCCCAGCGGTAGACGTTGTGCTCGGCCACCTGGCGGCGCATCTGGTCCATGCGCTGCCGCCGCTCAGCCTCCGGCATGGCCAGGGCCGTCGCCATCGCCTGCGAAAGCTCCTCGAGGCAATAGGGGTTTACCTGCAGGGCACCGCTGAGCTCATGGGCGCTGCCGGCAAAGCGGCTGAGGATCAGCACCCCATCGCCGTCGCAGCGGGCCGCCACGAACTCCTTGGCCACCAGATTCATGCCGTCGTGCAGGGAGCTCACCAGGCAGAAGCGGCCCAACCGCTGCAGGGCGATCAGCTCGCTGAGATCGCACTGTTCGATCCGCAGTTGCAACGGCTGCCACGGGCCATCCCCCCAGCGCCCGTTGATGCGGGCCACCAGGGCCTCCAGCTCCTGATGCAGCGCGTGGTATTCGGCGATCTGGCTGCGCGAATTGGCCAGCAGCTGCACGAAGCGAAACCGGCCGCGCAACTCCGGTTGCCGCTGCAACAGCCGCTCCACGGCCCGCAGCCGCTGCGGCAAACCCTTGGTGTAGTCGAGCCGCTCCATGCCCACCCCGAGCAGCTCCGGCTCCAACGGCCCCAGCCGCTGGCGCCAGCGCCCCATCGCCTCCAGCACCGCCTCACCGTCGGCCAGGTGGTTCCAATGCTGGTAGTCGATGCTGATCGGATAGGCCGCCACATGGGTGCCGTGGCCATGGCGCAGCACCTGATCCCCGTCCGGGTCGACGCGCGCCTCCACCAATCGATCGGCCGCCTCGAGGAAGTTGCGGGCATGGGCGGGGATCTGAAAGCCCACCAGGTCGTTGCCAAGCAACCCCTCCACCAGCTCAGCGGCGTAGGGGAAGGTGCGCAGCAGCTCCAGGTTGGGCCAGGGCACATGCCAGAACTGCACCAGGGTGAGCTGGGGGTTGGCGTGCCGCAGCAGTTGGGCCGTCAGCGCCAGGTGATAGTCCTGCAGGAACACCAGGGCCGGGCCTCCGGCGGCCTCCTGCAGCACCGCTTCAGCGAAGCGGGCGTTCACCCGCCGGTAGGTCTGCCAGTGGGCCTCCTCGAACAACGGCGCCACGAAGGCCACATGGCACAGGGGCCAGAGGGCGCGATTGGCCAGGTTGGTGTAGTAGCCGTCCTGCTCCTCCTGGCTCAGCCACAGGCGCCGCAGGCGATAGCGGGGCTGATCGGGGGGCACGGCCACATGGTCGTCGGCATCCACGCAGCGCCGGTCGGCATCGCCGCTGCCATGGGCGATCCAGGTGCCGCCACTGGCCTCTGCGAAGGGCTCCAGCGCGGTCACCAGGCCGCTGGCGGGGCGCTGCGCCTGGATGCCGCCGTTGTGGCTGCAATGCATCCACGGCTCGCGGTTGGACACCACGATCAGCGGCAGATCACCCAGCCCCTGGCGAATCAGGGCCTGCAGACGGCTGCGGGTCCAGGAGGGGCGCATCGACGCGGCGGCAGGCGAGTCCCAGCCTGAGCAGCGTGTTCGGCCGACGCAGGCGCCGGCGCCTTGTTACGCCGGGAACGGTGCATTGATGAGCCGTTGTGCAGGGGTAGGCGCACTCCGGACTGATCGCAGGCCGCCGCCACCCCAGGCAGCGATACAACGTGGCCAAGCGCACCAGCTCCGAACCACTCACGCCGAGCTTGGCGGCGATGCCCTTGCGGTAGGTCTCCACCGTGGTGGCGGTCAGGCCCAGGTTGACGGCGATCTGCTTGTTCAGCTGCCCCTGGCCCAGCTGCAACAGCAGCCGATGCTCCCGGGGGGAGAGCTGCCGGATCTGCAGCAGGGCGTTCACACAACTGCTCTTGTGAAGCAGCTGCGTTAACGGTTGGGTCTGCTGCCAGTGCTGCAACACCAACAGCAACTCATCCCAGGCCAGGTCCTTGTCCACCACGCCGATGGTGCAGTCAGCGAACGGAGGCGGAGGCTGAAACAGGGCCGCCTGGTACGTCACGAACAGAAGCTTGGCCTCCGGATTGAGCGCGTGCAGAACGCGCACCGCATCGAGGTAATGCCCCCCGGACACATTCACATCCAGCACCAGCAACTGAGGCGTGTGCTGGCGGATCCGGGCAATCGCCTTGGGCACACAGGTGCAGATGGCCAGCACCTCCACCCCCGCCACCTCGCTGAGCAGGCCAGCGATAACCTGAGCCACCAGATGGTGGTCATCGAGGACGATGGCCTCCAGCAAGGATCTAGACGCCGTCTACAGGTTGTCTACAGAATCTACCCCCCCCCGCCCATGCAGGGGCATCCCAATGCAGGGACCCTGCAACTGGGACTAGTCAACGAGCAAGACAAAGCAGGATCGTCAGAACGTGATCCGACCTCGAAGGAGGCGCACCCGTGTCCAACCCAGTTCGTCAAACCGATAGTTTCCGCTCCAGTCAACGGCTCACCATCACCGTCGCCCAATCCACCCTCGAAGCCCTGGTGGAACGCAGCGGCTGTGAAGGGCGATCGATCAGCAACCTGGCCGCCTATCTGCTCGAATCCTCCCTGGAATCCCGCGGCCGCAGCACCGGTTCGCGGGTGGCCTGAAACGATGCTCCAATCCTCGGTAGCGCCCGCCCGCCACCGGGGGTGGTACCGCTGGTTCACCCGCCTGGTGGCACGCCTCAGCGGCCGGCCGCAGACGTTCACAACGGCGCTGCTGCTGGTGCTGATCTGGCTCTGCACCGGCCCCCTGTTCGGCTTCAGCGACACCTGGCAACTGGTGATCAACACCGCCACCACGATCATCACGTTTTTGATGGTGTTCGTGATCCAAAACACCCAGAACCGCGACACCGAAGCCCTGCAGATCAAGCTGGATGAACTGATCCGGGCCACCCAGGGCGCCAGCGACACCCTGATGGACCTGGAGGAGATGGCCGAGCAACAGCTCGATCACCTGCACGAGCACTACGAAGCCCTGGCGCAATTGGCCCGCGACCAGCTCCGTGATCAGAGCGATTCCCCCTCCGCCTCTGGCTCAGATGCCATGGCCGAGTAACGCACCCTCCAGCCCTGATCCCCATCCGGTTCGAGCAGCATCTCCCGCTCTCCGGCCTGCACGGCGCCACCATCGCTGAGGCCCTTGAGATAGCCCGCCAGAAACCAGAGGGTCATGCCGGTTGTCTCACTGTTGAGCAGATCATCGAGGCTCTCGCCGGACAATCCGATCTCCCAGTTGCCGTGATCCATGGCGTCGCTCCGGTTGCGCATCACTGCCATGAGCCTGATGCGCTCACGCATCGCCGGGTGGAGGCTGCCGCCGGGCTGATGCAGTTCTGCCGAGCACGTGCCTGGCCGCCAGGCCTCAGCGATGCGGCCAGATCGAGGTCAACTGATGGATCACCCCCTGGCCGCTGAGCACTTCGATCGTGATCGCCAGCACGAAACCCAGCATCGCCAGCCGGCCGTTCCAGCGCTCGGCCTGCTCCGTCCACCCCCAGTGTTCGATCGAGCGCATGGCCATCCTGCGAAGGTGCCCACATCAAAGCCAGCCGCCAACGGGCCGCGGCTCCATCGGCACCACGGCGGCGGATCCGCAGCAGCGCCGCAGCGGGCCGCTCAGGTCGATTCCCGTTGGGCCTTCTCCACGGCCTCGGCCAGCAGCAGCGCGCAGAGGTTGCTCAGGCTGCGCTGCTGTTTGGTGGAGAGGGCCTGGAGGCGCCCATGCAGCTCCAACGGCAGGCTGATGCTGATGCGGCAGCTGCGAACGTCACGACCGCTGGCTTGATCAGACACCGCGACCTCGATGGGCTGCTGATGTTCTACATCAGCTCTACAAGTTTGAGGCCCGGTCACGTTCACGGCCCCTGATCGCGCAGGCCCTCCAGCTGATCCACCCGCACCTGCAGGGCGCGGATCTGCTCGGCCAGCGCAGCGGGGTCGGGGGCCATCGGCTGGCCGAGGTCGGCCTGCACCAGCTCCACCACATAGGCGGTGATGCTCAAGCCGCGTTCAGTGGCGCGCTGCTTGATGGCGGCGATCAGCTCCTCCGGGAGCACCATCGAGAGCTGTTTACGGGAACTCAACGCAGGGGGTGACAAGGGGAAACGCTTCGCCCCGGGCGACCGCGGCCGGCCATGGGCCTTCCAGCAAGGATGCTGAACTCTGCATCAGATTGCCGCAACATTGCGCGTTTCCTCTCCAGATCGGGCATAAATCCCGGTGAGCTGCGTGCGGGCCAACTGGTGCTCCGTGATCGCCGCCCGCAGGTCAAACACCGTGCAGCCGGGCTCCAGATCCAACGGTCCATCCAGGGCCACCAGCTCAAACACGTAGCGGTGGGCCGCACCGGCGGGGGGCAGGGGGCCCTGGTAGCCGATGCGCTCGAATCGCCCCACGCCCCAGCAGCTGCCGTGGCGCGCACCGTTGGCCAACTGCGGGGCACGCTCCAACCCGGCCGGGAGGGCCCTGAGCTGGGGCGGGATGTTGAACAGCAACCAATGCACCCAGCTGCCAGCGGGGGCGTCCGGGTCCTCGAGCAGCAGTGCAAAGCTGCCGGTGCCGCTCGGCGCCCCGCTCCAACGCAGCGGCGGCGAGAGATTCAGGCTCTCACCGCTGTGAATCACCGGAATCGGATCACCATCGCGAAAGGCGGGCGATTCCAGGTGGAAGGTGCCATTGCTGCTGGCCATCGGCTGCCTGCGGGGCGACATCGGCGCCACTGTGCTGATCACCGCCCCAACGCCGATGGCCAGCGGCACCATCGCCCTGGGGATGCTGCGGTGCTGCCGCCGTTGTGGGTGGCGAAGCGGTGACTGCAGCGCCGTTGCCTACAGCGATGGCAGTGATGGGTTGGCGCGATGGTGGTGCCCGTGATGCCGGTGTCGCAGGCGGCCGCGCTCAGCGCCGCCCTGGTGGGAGCCGGCCTGGTGATCTTCGTGGCGGCCGCCCTGCAGCAGCAGTGGCATCGCCAGCCCTGAAGCGGGTTCACGCAATGCCATGGGCCCGCCTGCAGCACAACCGCCCCGAACCCACGGCGTCCACCGTTGCCGCCGCGATGGGTTCCATAGGTTGCGGCCGATGCGTTGCCTGCCCCGATGATCCAGCTGATCGAAACCCTGCCGGAGGGCAGCCTGGGCTTCCGCTGCAGCGGCCGCATCAGCGGCGAGGAGATGCAACGGCTGGTGATACCTCAGATCGAGGCGGCCCTGCTCGATTTCCACCACATCAAGGCCCTGGTGGTGTTCGAGCCCGATTTCGAGGGGCTGAGTCTGGAGGCCGCCTGGGACGACACCAACCTCGGCCTGCGCCATTGGGACGGCTTCGAGCGCCTGGCGGTGGCCACCGACCTGGGCTGGGTGCGCCATGGCGTGCGCGCCATGGCCCTGCTGCTGCCCTACCCGGTGCAACTGTTCGGGCTGGGGGAGCAGGACAGTGCCCGCCGCTGGCTGTCGGAGGCCCTGGGCACCGTGCACCTGGATCGCCAGGGGGAGGTGATCACCATCAGCCTGATCGGCCAGCTGGATCGGGATGTCTACAGCCGCATCGACGATGACCTCGCCCTGCTGTTCAGCCAGGTGGAGCGGCCGCGGGTGCTGCTGGATCTGCGCCAGTTCGATGGATGGCTCGGCCTCAGCGCCCTGCGGCAGCACCTGGCCCTGATCCGCGATTACCGCCACCGCCCCCAGCGCCTGGCGGTGCTCAGCAGCCAACCCTGGCAACCCCTGGCCCAGCGGCTGATCCAACCGTTCAGCGGGGCGCAGACCAAAACCTTCAACGGATCGGATCTGCTGGCTGCCCAGGAGTGGATCTGCGCCGATTGAACCGGCAGGGCGCCGCAGGTCGGGGCGGATCGGCAGCAGGGGCCATCAGCCCGTTGTGGCACCCCTTGGCTGAGCGGGTCAGCGGCCTGAAGCCATGAACAACCAGCACTGCCAGACCTGCGCCCATTGGGACCAAGCCCATGGGCTGGAGATGACCAACATGGGCCCGATCGCCCCCTGCACCCGCCACGCTCCGGCCCACTTCAGCCTGGAGAGCATCGAGCTCACGGGCGCCGCCATGAACTTCTCCGCCTATCCGGTGAGCCAGGCGCTCACGGACATGGAGGTGCCGATGGCGGTGTGGCCTTACACCGGCCGCAACCAGATCTGCGGCGATTACCAACCCTGCGAACTGGAGGAAAGTGCACGCCGCAGCCGCATGCGCTCCGCACCGCTGGTGTGATCCGGCCCGATCCCCGCAAGCGCCGTGGGGGTGCCGCAGATGCGCCGGGAGAGAACGCCACTGCCCTCTTGCTCCATAGCCTGAAAAAGCCAACAGTTGCCCCCTGAGGTGCATCCATGAGCCTGATCAAATGGGAACCCCTGAATGACATCGAAGCGATGGTCGACAGGGCCTTCAATTGGCCCAGCCTGCGGCTGGGCACCGGCATGCCCCTGGCCGAATGGGGGCCGCGGGTCGACATTTGCGAAAGCGACGGCACCTATCTGTTCGTGGCCGACATCCCCGGCATGGGCAAGGAGGATGTGTCTGTCAGCCTGGCCGGCGACATGCTCACCATCCAGGGTGAACGCAAGCGCGAAAGTGAGGAGAAAAAGCCGCGCTTTCACCGGGTCGAACGCAGCTACGGCAGCTTCAGCCGCAGCTTCTCGCTGCCGGACGATGCCGACCTGCACGCGATCCATGCCCACTGCGAGGACGGCGAACTGACGATCAGCGTCGGCAAGAAAGCCGGGGCCACCAGCGCCGAAGCCATGGCGGTGCCGGTGGACTGAGCCCCGGGCGGCGCCCGGAGCGCCCGCAACCGCGGGGGCCCGGGCGCTATTCAGCCACCACCGAGGCGATTTGATTGCGGCCATTGCCCTTGGCCAGATAGAGCGCCTGATCTGCCCGGCGGAACAGATCGTTGAAGCCCTGGTCGCCGCTGGTGAGGCAGGTGATGCCGCCACTGATCCGCGGTTGGTAATCGGAGCGATCGAACACGCCGCGCAGGCTGCCAATCCGCCCACGCACCTGCTCGGCCAGCTGCAGGGCGCGGCCCAGGTCGGCATTCACCATCAGGATCGAAAACTCCTCATCGCCGATGCGGCCGAACAGATCGGCCGAACTGAGGCATTGGCCGGCCACACGGCACACATCGAGCAGAACGCGATCACCGGCCTGATGGCCCCAGCGGTTGTTGATCTGGCGAAAGTCGTCGATGTCAAAGTTGAACAAACTGAGCGCCTGACCGCTGCGACGGGCCTGCTGCACCTCCTGCTCACCAAAGCGGAAGAAGCTGATGCGGTTGTAGAGCCCCGTCACCGGGCATTGCATGCTCTGCTGGCGCAGCTGCAGCTCGCGCATCACCAGATCGGCCATCAGGGTCAACATCGCCACCTCGTGGGCATCGAAGCGGCGGGGCTGGCGGTCGATCACGCAGAGGGTGCCGAGGTTGTGGCCCTCCGGAGAGCGCAGCGGCACCCCGGCGTAGAAGCGAACCTTCGGGTCCTCCAGCACCAGCGGGTTGGTGCTGAAGCGTTCATCCTCCAGGGCATCGGGCACCACCAGGATCTGATCGCTGGCGATCGTGTGCGCACAGAACGCCATGCGCCTGGGGGTTTCAGTGACATCCAGCCCATGGCGGGCCAGAAACCACTGCCGGTCCTGATCCACCAGCGACACCAACGCAATCGGCATGGTCAGCACGGCGCTGGCCAGCTGCACGATGCGATCGAGATGGGGGTCGGCGGGGGTATCCAGCAGCCCATAGCGCTGCAGATCCCGCAGCCGCTGGTCCTCATCGGCGGGGATCGGATACTCCGGGAAGGGCACGGCTCATGCCCCCCGCCGCTGGGGGGCCTTGGAGGGCAAGGGCACCAGGCGGATCTGCCCCTGGCTGAACTGGATGCGGAACTGATCGCCGGGCTTGAGCTGCAGCATGTCCGTGTAGGCACGGCCCACCATCAGGTTGCCGTTGAAATGCACGTGCGAGCGGAAACTGAGCTCGCGGCCCAGGTTGCTCTTCTTGCGCCCCGAACGGCCGTTGTGGGCCGGCAAGTCCAGGCCGGTGGCACTGAGTAGCGCTTGATAGAACTCGGCGAAATGCAGATGTTCCTGGCCATCGGAATTCACGCTCACATAACCGCAACGGCGCACCAGATCGGAGCGACTCGCCGCCCCCATGGATTGCACAACTTTGAGCAGTTGTTCACCTTTGAGCATGGCCATCAAGCACAACCTTCCGGGTCTAGATCACAGCCCGTTCCCATCCCTCAACCTGCCGTGGTTCTGCGGATGATGGTCTGCATCGTTGCTGCAGCCGCTGCACACCGCTGGCTCTCCACCAGCACCATGCGGGCCATCAGCGCCACGGGGTGCCCCTTCACCTGAATCCAGGCCGCGATCCGCGCCCGGGCGGAGTCGGGGTCGGTGATCGTCCAGGCCCGCTGGGCCTGCAGGCTGAAACAGCCACTGGCGCACAGCCAACGCGGCCGCGCCCGCCGGGCCCCCTCGGGTGGCAGCAACAGGATGCTCCAGGCGGCCATCACGCTCCCCAGCGACTGGTTGGTTGATGCTGATCCGTTGCTGCCGATGCAACGGGCGCCACAGCAGATGCACGGCAGTGTTGCCGCGGCCGGGCCCCACAGCGCCGATCGCCGTTGCCGCCAGCGCCAACAGTGGAAGCAACGGCTCCCGCTGCCCATGCCACCCACCATCCGCGGCGATCTGCGCTGCCCCCCCGGCGCCAGGGGGCTGGTGATCATCTGCCATGGCTCCGGCAGCGGCAGCACCAGCCCACGCAACCAAACCGTGGCCCGCAGCCTGCGGCAGGCGGGCCTGGCCACCTGGCTGCTCGATCTCAACGAGGCAGGCCTACAGACCCTGCTGCAGGCGATTGACGTTGCCCAGCGGGATGGCCAACTGGCGCCCTTGCCCCTGGGGTTGTTCGGCTCCAGCAGTGGCGCCGCCCTGGCCCTGCAGGCGGCGGCGGCCAGGCCCGATCGGGTGAAGGCGGTGGTGAGCCGCGGCGGCCGCCCCGACCTGGCCCAGGCCTGTCTGGCCCAGGTGCGCTGCCCGGTGCTGCTGCTGGTGGGCGAACACGACCGGCAGGTGCTGCAGCTCAATCGCCAAGCGGCGGCCATGCTGCAGGAGATCCATGAGCTGGTGGTGGTGCCGGGCGCCGGCCATCTGTTCGAGGAGCCCGGCTGCCTGGAGGCGGTGGCACACCACAGCAGCCGCTGGCTGGTGCAGATGATCTGCAGAACTGATCCGCAATCTGCAGCGTAAGTGCCAACGCTCTAGCGCAATGTTCTGCACTCTCAGCAAGAGTGCGGCGCCTATTCTCGTGATGCAGACAGATGCAATGAGGCTGATATCTCATCGCCTGACTGCAATCAATCACCACCACAGATCCACAAGGAGTTCCCCGATGAACGAGCGCTTTCGTGTGCTCCAGCGTCAACCCCGAAGAATCTCAATCACCCTCAGCTACCACGTTCACGAGGCCCTGCTCACCCGCTCCGAGGAGGAGGGGCGTTCCGTCTCCAATCTGTGTGCCTTTCTGCTCGAAGATGCCCTGCGCGATCAGCAGCGCACGCTGACACCGCAGTCCGCAGCACTGTCCGCCACCAACAGCGCACACCCGTCAGCGCGGGTGAAGGTGCGCGGCTACTGAGGCCCGCCGCCCGGAGATCGCCACGGTCTCCGGGCCCAACCTCGGCGGCCAACCTGCTCGGCTCAGCAGGGGTACAGCACCGGCGTCAGCCCGCGCCGCAGCTTGGTGAGCGCGTGGCGCTCCAGCCGCTGCACCTGATCCTTGGTGCGGCCGATCAAGCGGGCCACTTCGGCGAAGGAGCGCGGTTTGCCCTCGCCATAGCGCAACTGGATCACGGTGCGCTCCGGTGTCGAGAGCAGCTCCAGCTGGCTGCGCATCCACAGGTAGTCGTCTTCGATCTCCGGCAGGCGGCTGTCGGTCACGGTGTCGAGCAGGGTCATCTCCCCATCGCCACCACTCAACTGCTGATCGAGCGACACGGTGTTGCTGCGGTGCTGCACCGCCAGGGCGTAGAGCACCCGTTCGGGCGATTCCCCCAGCTCATCGGCCAGCTGGTCGGCACTGAGGGGCTGACTGCCGCCGTTCTGCAGCGACTCAGCTCGCATCGCCAGGCTGACCAGGTTCACCGGTAGGCGAATGCTGCCGTTGTGCTCCTGCAGGTAGCGATTGATCGATTGGCGAATCCACCAGTAGCCGTAGGTGGAAAACTTGTAGCCGCGGGTGGGATCGTATTTCTCCGCAGCCCGGAGCAGCCCCAAGTTGCCGGCCTGAACCAGGTCCATCGGCTCATGGGAGAGGTGTTTGAGTCGGCGGATGTAGCGGAGAGCCACCGTCACCACCAGGCGCAGGTTGGCGGTCACGATCCGCTGCAGGGCCCGACGCCCACGGCGCTCCAGGCCCAGGGAGGGCTGCTCCGTTTCCATCCAGTCCTTGACGATCATCCCCAGATGCACCTCCTCCTGGGGGGTCAGCAGGGGGATCCGACCAATGCTGCGCAAATAGTCACCGAAGGCATCACTCATTGAGGTTGCGAATGGTGGCCCTCAATCCTCTGGTTCGTTGCCATCGAGCCGTCCACGCTGGAGCACTGTTGCTTTGGCTTCGCGGCGTCGTGCTGCAGGGCCGTGTTCGGCTGCTGACGCAGGGGCCGCCAGGAGCGGTAGGGCTGGGTGCGATCGGGCCTGCTGAGCACCACCTGCCAGAGCTGTCCCTGGCGGGAGCGGAAGAATCCGGCACAGCTCAGCAGGTAGTAACGCCAGAAGCGGAAGAACTCCGGGCTGCTGTCGTGCTGCAGCACTGGCCAGGCCTGCTCGAAGTTCTGCCACCAGGCCAGCAGGGTGCGGTCGTAGTCGAGGCCGAAGTTTTCCCAGTCTTCGATCAGGAAGCGCCCCTCCAGCCCGCGCGCCAGCTGGCAGGCGGAGGGGAGCCGTCCCCCCGGGAAGATGTAGGTGTCCACCCAGGGGTCGATGCGGCGGGTGGTGAAGGCGCTGCCGATCGTGTGCAGCAGCACCAGCCCATCGGGATCCAGCAGGCGCTCCAGCGTGGCGAAGAAGGTGCGGTCGTTGCGGCGCCCCACGTGCTCGAACATGCCCACCGAGGCGATCCGATCGAACCGACCGGGATCACGGCTGGGCAGCTGGCGGTAATCGCACTGCTCCACCCGGATCGGCAGATCAGCGAGGTGCTGGCGCATCCACTGGGCCTGCTGGGCAGACACGGTGATCCCCACCACCTCCACGCCGTAGTGCCGTGCCGCGTAGGCCGCCAGTGAGCCCCAGCCGCAGCCCAGATCCAACAGCCGCATCCCCGGCCGCAGCTGCAACTTCTCGCAGATCAAGCGCAGCTTGTGATCCTGGGCGGTGGCCAGATCACCGGCCTGCCGCCAGTAGCCGCAGCTGTAGGTCATCTGGGGATCGAGCATCGCCGCGTACACGCGCGGGTCGATGTCGTAGTGGCGGCGCCCCACGGCAAAGGAGCGGCGCAGGGTCTGGGGATTGATCAGCAGATCGCGCAGCACCCGGCTGAGCTCCGTCAGCCGTGCAGGCAGCGTCAGCGGCCGGTTGGCCTGGGCCCGCAGCAGGCGGCAGATCAGTTCATCGAGCTGCTGACAGTCCCAGTCGCCGCGCACGTAGCCGTTGCCGAGGGCCATGGAGCCATCCCGCAGCAACGCCGGGTAGAGCGCCGGGTTGTGCACCTGCAGATCCCAGGGGCGATCGCCGTTGAAGCGCACATCGGCGGCGCTGACGACGGCATGGAGACTGGCGGGAATGGGCATGGAGTTGCGGGGTGGCACCACACCAAACCCAGGTGCGCCCGCGGTTGCTCGCCCTACCCACGATCTGCAGCAGCTTCAGCTCAGAGCGTGGCCATGGATGCACGCGCGCGGATCAGCCCTGGGCCGCCAGACGCAATTTCGAGAGCAGGAAGCCCATGATCGAGGTGCGTTTGGTCATCACATCCGCCTGCAGGTCCATGCCGATCCGCAGCGAGCAGCGGTCCGTTCCCTGGCGAAGCTCGCGGCCATCGGGCTGGATCGTCACCTCATAGAACGGCCCGCCGGCGGGCGAGGCAGCTGCGTTGGGATCGGAGGGCGTGGTCGTGTCCGGAGCGATTGTCTTGATCCGGCCGGTGAGCAGGCCGAAGCGCGAGAAGGGGCAGGCGCCGATGCGCAGATAGGTCTTCTGCTGGGGGCGCACCGTGGCCACGTCCTTGGCGGGCACCATCGCCTTCACCAGCAACGGGGCCTGGCTGGGGGCCAGTTCTGCGATCACATCACCGGCATTGAGCACCTGCCCCACATGGTTGAGGCTGGTGCGCACCACGGTGGCCGCCACGGGGGAGCGCACGGCGGTGTTGGTCAGCAGCCGCTGCACGTCGGCCAGCTCCGTGCGTAGCGCCAGGGCCTGGCGGGCCTGCTCCGCCAACTGGCTGTGCAATCCGTTGCGTTGTTGCAGCAGCCGGGCCCGTTCCACCAGCAACTTGGCCCGTTGTTCCGCCACCCCAAAGCGGGCCTGGCGCAGGGCGTTGCTGGCGATCAGAAAATTGGCCGCCTTCTCCTGGCTGAGCAACTGGGGCACACCGCCCACCTTGGCCAGCTCCCGGTAACGGCTCAATTCGGCGTTGGCAAAACTGAGACTGGCATTGGCTTTGGCCACATCACCGCGGCTCACGGCGATCTGGGCCTGGTTGAGCATCTGATTGGAGGCCAGTTCCACCTGCAACTGCTGCTGCTGGCCCTGGGTCTGCAGGCGCTGCGTCTCCACCTGGCGCAGCTCCTGCTCCAGTTGCTGCCGGCGGCCCTGAAGATGCTTGCGATCAAGGATCGCCAGAATCTGGTTGGCGACCACGGCCTGATTCGGGCGGATCAGCACCCGTGCCACACGCCCCGGCTGGTCGGTCTGAATCAGGGTGTTATCCCCGCTGGGGCGAACCACCCCCTTGGCCCGCACCGTCTGCTCGAACGGCAACAGGCCGCTGGCCAGCACAATCACGCCGCAGGCGATCAGCACGCGCCGACCGATCGTGCGCGCCCAGGGGCCTGGCGGTGGCAGAAACTGATCGGTCTCGGCAACAACGAGCGCACCGGCGGACTGGAACTTGGTGATCGAATGGTCCATCAGCTGGCCACCAGAAACGGTGAAACGTGGCGGTTGTCGCGCAGCTGGGCGGGGTGGTTCTGCACCTTCACCTTGCCGGCCTCGAGGTAGACGATCCAATCGGCCCTGAGAATCATCGAGGGACGATGGCTGATGAACAACGTGGTCTGGCCCTTGCGCTGATGCAACAGCTGATCCAGCAGCCGACTCTCCAGCACCGGATCCAGGGCCGACGTGGATTCATCGAGAATCAGAATCGGCGGCCGGGTGAGCAGTGCCCGGGCGATCGCCAGGCGCTGGCGTTGGCCACCGGAGAGATTGGCACCGAACTCACCGATCACGGTTTGATAGCCATCCGGCAGATCACGGATGAACTCATCCGCCAGGGTGATGCGGCAGGCCTCCACAATCTGTTCAAAGCTGGCGTCGGGATGGGCGAAGCGGAAGTTGTCGCAGATCGATCGATTGAACAGCACCGACTCCTGCGGCACCAGCACCACCTGCTTGCGGAGTGTGGCGATGTCGAGGTCGCGCCCGTTGTACGCCCCATAGAGAATTGAACCGGACTGGGGCTGATCAATGGCCGCCACCAGGCGCATCAGCGTGCTCTTGCCACAGCCGGATTCACCGATTACCGCCGTGGTGATCCCCCCCGGAATGTGCAGGCTGAAGCGATCGAGCAATGGCCTGCGGCCGGGGTGGTGGTAGCTGATTTGATCGCAGACGATGTCGGCATCGTCGGGCAGGCAGACGCTGTGAACGCCGGCGTGCACCTGATCCTCGGGCCGCTCCGTCAACACCTCCGACATGCGCTTCAACACCACATCCGCCCGCAGGAACTCCTGGCTCACGGCCGAAATGCCGGTGAGGAACGCCAGCACGTTCGCGCCCATGCCGTTGAAGGCCAGCAACTGGCCAATGCTGAGTTGCTGTTGAATCACGAAGGAACTGCCATACCAGAGCAGCGCCAGCCCGGAGAGGCTGCCCAGCAGTGAGGTGAGGGTGGATTCCTTCAGATCCACGCGCAGGGCCAGCCACGACAAATTGGTGAGCTTGCCGATGTTGCGTTGGTATTCCTGCCAGGCCTGAGCGGTGGCATCGCTGCACTTGAGCACGCTCATGCCGCGGAACAGCTCCACGAGATGGCCCTGGTTGTCCGCTCCCTTCACCAGCAGGTTGCGGGCCAGCTGCGCCTGAACGGGCAAAAAGCAGAGGTTGGCCACGATCACCAGCAGATAACAGGCCAACGCCGCCAAGGTCAGCCAGCCGTTGTAGGTCCACATCAGCAGCAGCGACACCAGCGCGATGCACAGCTGACTGGGCAGCGCCAGCACCACATCGGTCATCAGCGAATTGAGGTGCTGAATGTCATTGATGCGGCTCACCACTTCACCGCTGCGGCGATTTTCGAAATAACGCAACGGCAGGGCCAGCAACCGATGGCCGTAGTGCATGGTCATCTGCAATTGCAACTTCTGGGCGAAATAGCCCACCAGATGCCCCTGCAGAAACGACAACAGGCTGCGCAGCAGGAACAGCAGCATCAACGCCAGGCTGAGGCTGGCCAGCAGGCCCGAGTCGCCGCGGATGAGCACATCATCCGTGAGAATCTGCATCAGCAGCGGCATGCTCAACCCCAACAGACCGATCACGCTGTTGAGGGCGATCGCCTGGGTGAGCAGCGGCTTGAACGGCACCAGAAACTGGCGAAACACATGCAGGCCCGTCCTGGGCTCCTGCTCGGTCTGGTTGAAGCGAGCCGGATCCGGCTCGAGCACCAGCACCACGCAATCCGACCAACCCTTGAGGAAGGTGGGACGATCCATCTCCACCAGGCCGATGGCCGGATCCGCCAGCACCAGCTGATCGCCACGGGCCCCATGCAGCACCACCCAGTGGTTGCCGTGCCAATGGCAGATGATCGGCAGGGGAATCTGATCCAGTTGCTCGATCAGCTGGGGATCTGCCTTAGCGGCCTGGGCGCGGAATCCAAGGGACTCCGCACCTCGCCGCAAGCCCAGCAATGTGGTGCCATCGCCGGTGGTGCCAACGATGTCACGCACATGGCTCAAGCTGAGATGGGCCCCATAGCAAGCCGCCACGGTTGCCATGCAGGCGGCTCCGCAATCCTCCTCGTCAAACTGGCGTACGCAGGGGTAGGCAGGATTGTTGCCGGTGACAACACGCCGTACCTGCTGGATCAGCGGCTCGAAGAGGGCTGCGATCGACCGGCGGTCATGGATCGAAGCGAACATGCGATGGTGGCGCGGATCAGGCGAACAGGGTGTTGACTTGATTGCTGATCTGTGAACCGCTGAAAGCGGAATTCACACCACCGAACGCAATGGTCTGAACAGCCACATTGGTCTGGTTGACCACAGCGGTGTTAGCAGAGATCTTGGGCTTGTTCACAATGGTGGTGTCTGCCATTACCGTGGTTGGCCCCACCGTGTTGTTCACGGTGGTGGAGATGTTGACCATCGGTGCACCACCAACAATCCGTTCGGAGTCGGCGTCGTGGAGGAGTTTCATGGGTGTTGTTGGAGAAAAAGGAGGCCCGCTCAAGGCAGGCCTCCCTGGGTCATCGGTTACGAGGAAACCGAACCGAATCAAGCGAACTCGGCGTAGCCGATGTTGTTCAGCTGGAACTGGTCCTGAGCGGCAGCAACGGTGTTTTCGCCACCGCGGTCGGCTTTAGCCTTGCTGGAGAACACCTGCTTGGCATCAGCCTTTTGCTTGACGGTCAGCTCCAGGGAGATGGAACGACGACCACCGGCGATCAGCTCAGCCTTGGCCTCATCGAGAATCATCAGAGAAGTCATGGTTTGATGTGTGATTGACAAGGTGGGAGACCCACACATCAAGGTTGAAGGGTTTTCCTCTGGTTGATCGCTTTTCAGCTGAACTACAGCGTTGTGCTGGAATCAGGCCAGGCCACGCTCACGCCCAACCCAGGGCCTTGAAGTTGATCGCATCAATGTTGTTGCCCTGAATGGTGGTGATCGTGTTGTTGTTGCCACCCACAATGAAACTCAGCGCCACGTTGATCTGGTAGAACGCCCCCGAAATCCTGGTGAATCGGCCCATGGTGCCTCGATCCCTGCCAGGCCCCGATGGCATCAGCTGATCGCGTTGACGACCACCGCCGCGAAGATGTTCACAGGCGCTGGCATCGAGGGCAAGCCACCTGGGGCATTGATCAGACCCGCTGGGGCACAGGTTCGGTGAAGGAGACATCAGCCAGGTACAAGGCCTTGAAACCTTAGAAAGATCCTGGCAAGTCGCGAACCGTTCAGCAGATCACCTGCACAACGACAGCGATCATCAAGCTGCCTGCGAATACTCACGGTTTCACTGCAGCGGCCTGCAAAAGATCCATGCGATGCCGCAGTTCAGCGAGCGACAGGGTCAAGGCGTGATTATCCGCTTGCATCCGCCGCAGATCCTGCTCCAGCCGGCGCTGGGCCGTTGCCATCGGCCCGGCCTGAGCAGCGGAGGTACCGAAGCGATAGCTCACACCGAATCGACCGGCCACGTTGGAGAGCGAGCCGCCGCCGTAGGAGCTGGAGCCCCCGAACAGATAGGCGCCGCCTGCATTCAGCGACAGCGAAGACGCCAGGTTCACCGCACAGCCCATGGCCAGCGCGTAGCGATCGCTGTAGCCCCCGGAGCCCACCCCACAGGCCAGCGGTGACTGCATCGACTCCACCGGCAGGCTGGCCAGGGCCGAGGCCAGGGCGGTGGCACCCGCAACACCATTGCCCAGGCTGTTGATGTTCTGATCCAGCACGCTGATCGAGTTCTTCACCCCCTGCATGTCACTGCTGAGGCCATCAATCGCCGCAGCCTGCTGAACCAAGGTGGCCGATTGCTGCGTCAACGCCGTGGCGTGTTGATTCAGCGCCGCCGATTGCTGCTGCGTTGTCTGATCCAAGCTCGTCACCGATTGGTTCAGCTGTTGTATCGATTGCTGCGCCTGCGCCGCACCCGCCGCCAGGCTGTTCAAGTTGCTCTGATGCTGCTGCAGGGTGGCCTGCTGGTTCGTGGTATCAACCTGCAATTGATTGATCGCGGCTCCCTGTTGACCCAACTGTGATGCCTGTTGCGTCAATGCCGCCGATTGCTGCTGCAG
>Ga0214917_10001557_pt1 | contig 29330 bp, 29 predicted proteins | sample LL_1208_BB_MetaG_FD_177983 | JGI IMG/M metagenome (GOLD analysis project Ga0214917, IMG submission 177983) | Freshwater microbial communities from Lake Lanier, Atlanta, Georgia, United States - LL_1208_BB | ecosystem: Environmental > Aquatic > Freshwater > Lake | place: USA: Georgia | collected... | reverse complement strand
TTCCCGGATTAACGGCTGCTCAATCCGGTATGGGAAGCACCCTTTCAAATGTTGGTAGCAATGTTATGAAAGCCGCGCCTTATCTAGCAGCGGCTCTTGGCGCACAACAGACATACCAAGGAATTAGTCAGGGCAAAGAAGGTAAGGCTGCTGCTAATGCTGCTGCTACCGCTGCGCTACTTGGTGGTGGACCGATTACGGCCGCCGCCGCCGCCGCTGTCGCTGCGATTGGTGCTTCGCTTGTTCAAGATAAGGAGATGGGTGACGTTGCTCTTCGTAATTATTGGAGAGGCGTTGATCAAGGTCGTGGCCTTGGTACGGCACCTGCTGCTGAACTTGCTCAAGGATTTATTAACTTCTATCGCACCAATAAAAATGAATTTGCGGGGCAGGCTGCGTACGGGCGTAAGGGCAATGAAGACTTCCTGTATGACATGACGCAAGTCATTAACAATGCGGTGAAGGATGGCAAGATTAAAGAAGGCGCAACCGCTGAACAGATTTATGCTTCAACAGTTCAACCGTGGTTGAACTCTATGGGGTCTGGCCCGCAAGACGACAAGGCGCGGGTTGTTCAGGACTTTATGATGAAAGACCTTATCTATAACTTCATGCAGGGCAATCCAATCAGCAATGCCCAAGTGAAGGGGGATAAGAACTACAAGATCGTTAGTCAGAAACCTGTCTATGCAGGGGCGTTGCCCAAGTCGATGCAACCTCCGGCTCCTCCGGCTGAAGGTACTCAGCAAGGTATTCCCACTCCGCCCAATCCTTACGGTGATCAAACGTTTGCTGACGGCGGTGAGATTGGTACCAACGAAGTTAATTTTGGATTTGCTGGCGGTGGCGATACCGAGTACTTGGCGGGTGGCAAGTTGCTAGATGGCCCCGGCGACGGTATGTCGGATGACATCCCCGCAGTAATTCGTGGTAAACGTGTACAACGTGCTGCTCTGGCAGACGGCGAATTTGTCGTTCCTGCCGATGTGGTATCGCATCTCGGTAATGGCTCCACCAAAGCCGGGGCCAAAAAACTTTATGCAATGATGGATCGGCTACGCGAGGCTCGCACGGGCAAGACTAAACAAGCCCCTGCCGTAAATGCTGACCGTATGCTACCTGCCTAATCGGGAGCGATCATGGCTACTCAACCGACTGAAACAACTCAAGTTACTTCCAACATTCCGGATTGGATGAAGCCGTATGCCTATCAAATTTTAGGCAACGTATTTGGCGATCCCAACGTCCCCGGCAGTGGCTTGATGAATCTGGGCTATCAGCCTTACATGGTTCCCAAGCGTGACGCCGACGGCAACATCGTCATGGACGATAAAGGTCAGCCACAAATGGTGGCGGGGCAGCGCACGGCGGAGTTTTCTCCCGCACAGTTAAAAGCCTTTGAAAATATTTATGGGATGGGAATCCCGTCTCAACTTGGAAAAGCAACTGACCTTGCAACGATTGCTGGGGATACTGCGAGTAGACTTAACTATAACGGTACTGCTAATACAAACTATTACACCGATCCGGCATTTGAACGGATGGGTACGTCTTATCAGCAAGTCTCGGCACCCGGTGCATATTCGCCGGATCAAATTCAGGCTGAGCGAGTTGCGTCTACTTATAACTATGATCCAGAGCGTGTACGTGAGCAAAGGCTCAAAGAGTACCGCATGGGTCCGGCTGCGCTTGTTGGCGCACAGCAATTTGGTCTTGGTGCAGCGGCGCAATACATGTCGCCGTACATGCAGGACGTTGTTGAGCGTCAGAAACGTGCAGCAGTTCAAGACTACGCACGACAGATTCCCGGTTTGCAAGCGGCAGGCATTCGTTCCGGTGCCCGTGGCGGTACACGCGAAGCGTTGGTAGAAGCAGAAGCCCGTCGCAATCTGGCTAATCAGATGGGCGATATTGAGGCTACTGGACGGCAAAGTGCTTATCAGCAAGGTTTGCAACAGTACAACGTTGATCAAGCCCAACGAATGCAGGCAGAACTTGCTAACCAAGCGGCCATCCAAGATGTTGCTCGCCAAAACTTGCAAGCGGCGATGGGCATTCAGTCATTGGGTGCAGGACAGAACTTGCAGGCGCAATTGGCTAACCAAGGTGCGTTTCAGCGTTCGGCTGAGTTCGGTTCGCAACAAGATATGCAAGCGGCTCTGGCTAACCAGCAAGCGGCTTTGCAAGCGGCCCAACTTAATCAAGCCGCCAAACAACGTGCTTCGGAGTTTGGTGCCGGTCAGGGCATGCAGGCGCAGCAACTTAATCAAGCGGCGCAACTTCAGAACCAGCAGCAGGCGCTTTCTCAACTGGCGCAGGCTAATCAGTTCTCGCAACAGAACGCCGCGCAACGCGCTCAGTATGGGCTTGCCGGTGCTAACCTTGCCGAGCAATCTCGTCAGTTCGGTGCGAACTACGGGCTGCAGGGTATTCAGCAGCAGTTGGCTGCGGCAGGTGCCTTGGGCGGTCTTGGCATGCAGCAGTACCAGCAGCAGATGGGAATCAACCAAGCCTTGTTGGGCGCTGGCGGTCAGCAGCAGGCTCTGAGCCAAGAGATGCTTAACCAACAGTATCAAGACTTCTTGAACCAGCAGCAGTTCCCGTATCGTCAGGCTGAGTTTGGTATGGGCATCCTGCGTGGCATCCCTTCAACGGCAAGTACGCAGAATTTTTACCAGCAGCCCGGTAGTTTGTTCGGACAGATCGCTGGCGTGGGGTTAGGATTGGGTAGCCTGTTTGGTGGCATGGGTAGCACCACGGGGGGTAGATAAATGTTCGGTCCGGTTAGCAGCACAGGTCGTTCGATGATGGCTTCGCTTCAGCAGGCCATTCAGAAAGGTATGCCCGTCGATCAGGCGATTGCCTACGTTAAAGGAATGTCTACGCAAGGCGTGGCTCCGCTGACTGATCTCTACACCATGATGAATCAGTTCCAACGTTTGAAGCAGCAGCAAGTTCAGCCTCCGCAAACTCCGCCTACGATCAAAGATCAGATCGGTCAGATGGACATGCAACAGCGGATGCAGCAGCAACTCCGTGACCAGATGCGTCAGGGCGGCAACATCCAACAGATGCAGGCAGGAGCACCGGCTCCGGAACCGATGGATCGTGGACTTGGCGCGATTGATGCCGGTCGTATGCAGTATCCGCAGTTTGCTGGCGGTGGCATCGTTGCCTTCGCTGATGGTGGGGACGTTGTACATATGGCGAGCGGTACGCCGCGCTCTGGGTTTCAAGCGCTTGGTGCTCCTACCAGTTCATTTGAAGATGTGACGGAAGGTGACCTGCTTACGTCTGACGAGGAGAAAGAACTCGCTGGACTTCTTCAGTTGCAGAAAAATGTGTCGATGTCGCCGTATGTTGACCCTGCGTCGGCAACTCTCTGGGAGCGAAGCAAACCTCGCTACCAAGAACTGATCATGAAGCGTAAGGGCGCACAGGAAAAAGAAATCAGCACCAGAGGTGAAGCGGCTGCAAGAGCAGAGGCTGAGCGGCGTGGTATTAAATATGTTGCACCTGTATCTGATGTTCCTGCAGCGCCCCCTGTTGAAAGGCCTGCTCCTCCTAAACCTTCTGGTGCAGCGGTCCCCGGACTTGGTGGCGGTTACGGTAATTTTGGTAACGTCCGTACTGCATACACTAATATTGAGAATCAGTTAAAACCTGCCGCTGAAAAAACAGTGGAGCAGAACCTTGCTGATATAGAAACCTTGCAGAAAAAACAAGGTATTGGTGAGGCTTCTAAACGCCGTGGGGATTACCTTACTCAGCGTGAAATGGAAGCAGGCAAGGGTTTGGAGCAAGACAAGCGCATGGCGTTGGCACAGGCTGGCTTTGCTATGGCAGAAGCCGCTTCTCGTCGTGGCCGTGATCGTACTGGGTTCCTTGGCGCTGCCGCTATCGGTGGTACTACGGGTACCAAGTTGTATCAGGCTGCATTGAAAGAGAACCAAGCGATCAAAGATAGGATTGCCGACAATCGTTTTGCTTTGGATCAAGCCGAAGAGATGCGAAAGGCTGGCAACATTAAAGATGCTAATGCCTTGGAGAAAGAAGCGAAGGCAAATCTTCGCGCTCTTGGCATGGCTCGTATTCAAAGTGAGCAGGGTATTGCTGAGTTGCAAACCCGTGAGAGCGGTGCAGATCGTCGTACGGCGGCACAACTTGCTTCTCAAGATAAACGATACGCTGAAGCCGCTTCAATTCAACGTTCAAAAGTTATGCAAACTCTTTTACAAAATGCCCCAATGTTAATAACCGGCTACAATAAAATGAGTCAGCAAGAACAAGGAAAAGCCTTACAAGACCTCCTTGGAAGTTTGAGCGGTGGTAAAGGGCTTAGCGGTACAATTGAGGCTATAGAAGAGGATTAACAAGCCATGCCGGTTTATAAAATTCGTGGGCCGGATGGTAAACTTTATAAGTACCGAGTAGACGCTAAAGACGCTGATCCGAATGACGTATTAAGTTCATTTAATCAGCAGTTTTCTATACAGGCGATGCTTGGAAACGCCCCGAAAGAAAAGGCGGGGTTCTTCGGTTCATTTAAAGAAGCAGTCACCTCTCTTGGGCTTGCTGATGAAGCCGCTGCGTACGCTGCTGATCCTACTAAAGAAAACCGTAACGCCTTTCTAAAAGCCGCCGAGTCCAAGTACAAATCCGTTGGGGGGTTTGGCAAGGGCGAGAACTGGGAAGCCTTTAAAGAAATGCTGGGCAGTTCGCTCGGCTCTCTTGTTGCACCGATTGGCGCAGCGTTTGCTGCTGCTCCCACTGGACCGATTGGTGCCGCCGCCGCGTTTGGTGGTGCTAGCGCAGGTCAGTATGAAATTTCAAACTTGCAACGGCAGGCTGAAGCGCAAAAAGCCGCCGAGGAAGAAGGGAAGCCAGTTCCAGAACTAAGCCTTGGTAAGGCTACCGCTTCTGCCTTGGGGCAGGCCGCTCTTGATGTTATCCCCGGTGCGTACGTAGCCAAATCACTTCGTGCGTTCCCGATTGCTCAACGGTTGCTTGGTTCACCCAAAACTGCTGAGGAAGCCGCTGACATCCTGATTGACGCATACAAGAAAGGAAACCTGACTCGTAAGGGTGAGGTTCTTAAAGGCGTTGGTCTTAGCGTTGCGTTTGAAGTACCGCAAGAAATTGCACAGCAGGCACTTGAGCGTTGGCAGGCTGGCTTGTCCCTTACGGACGAGGACGCACGGGAAGAATTTAAACAAGCGGCTATTGGTGCTGCTGTTCTTGCTCCAATCTTCGGTGGCCCTGCTGGTCTTGGTGAATACAAAGCCAAAAAGCAAGAAATTGCTGCCCAGTATGCTCGCGATGCAGAAGCGTTGTTTGGGCCAGAACTCCCTGAAGGTGCAGGTATTCCGGCGTCAATGTATGGTCAGACCATGCAGGCTCCGGTCACTCCGCCTGCTGCACCCACTCCATCTGTTACACCGCCAGCCGCTCCTTCTGTTGAGGAGCCTGAACTTACAGATGAAGAAATTGATGCTCAGATTGAAGCAAGGCGGCAGGCCCGTCTTGATCGTATCGCTGAAGGCGACCGCGAAGTACAGCAACTTGGCTTAGTTGAAGAGCCTTACCAACCATTTAAACAAGAACGTACTCCTGAGTACGAACGTGATGCTCAACTTGGTCGCATGGCACGACTGCGCCGTTTGCGTCAGGCACGGCCCGATCTTGATGACAACGCCATTGATTACTTGATGGCTGAAGGATATTCAGACAAGCAAATCCAAGAATACGAACCTTCCGGAAGGGAAGAAGGATTGCCTGATGTTTATTCAGACGAGGAAATTGCTGGTACCGGTTTGCCGAGTACGCAGCCCGAGCCTGTGCGACCGGCTGTTACGGCTGCTGAAGAAACTGTTACCGCACCAAGTAAAGTTGAAGAAACTGTCAGCGCACCGGGAAAGGTTGAAGAGCCTGAAGAAATAACTACTGCTAAAGATTTGCTTTCTGCCGTTGATAAAGGCGGCATGATTCTTAATCCGGCAAAAGTTAATAACGTAGCCAGAAATCTTGGTTTGGAAGTTTCGTCAAAAGCCAAACCGGTTGAAACCGTCGAAAGAATTAGACAAGCAGTATCAAGAGCAGAAACGGCTCAATATGAACAAGAAGCGACGGTTACTGAACCGGCAGGAGGCGAACGTGGGCCTGAACAGACTGCAGGAGAGACAGCACCAAGTGTTGCAGAAACTGACCTTGAAACAGTTGGAAGAAGCGCTGACCTGTTTGCACAACGATCTGCAACCGACGAACAAGGAACTGCAGGAACTGAACCCGGAAGAGTGGATCAGCCTAGCGTGTCTGCTGCAGATGTTGTGGAAGGAGCGGGCGAACTCCCTAGTACACTAACGCCTGCTGAAGAGTGGCTTGCTAAGAACAAAAAGAAGCGTACTCCAGAAGACTCTGATCTGCTTAATCGAGCAGTGGCCTTTATTCGTTCTACGGGTAAGGGTGCGGCTTATTCACTTCAGAAACACCTTGGCATTACGATGAGTAAGGCCAAGACCCTACGCGAAGCGTTGCTTGGTAGTGGCACGGTTGTTCAAAAGACCAATGTCAAAGGTGGCAAAGAAGCAAGCAACTACTTTGTTGTTGAAGGCGAATACAAACCAGAAGCACCGACCCGTCGAGTAGAACCTACTGTAGAAGAAACTACTCCGAAACCGACGCCGACGCCTGCAGAGGGTGAAGCACCTCTTACTAAAGGTGAACAAGCCCGTCGTCAAATGGATGACGCTGAAGAACGAATTCTTAGAACGTTACCTCCTACCCTTAAGCCGGAAATTGGCATGGGAGAGTACGGTCTTAGGTATACAGATGCTGATGGCAATATCACGCATAAAGCATTTAAAACCGCTGCCGAACGTAATAATGCACGGTTAGAACTTTCAAATAACGGCGCTCGCGGATTCAGTACGTTCTCCCGTGAGGCTGAACTAGTTAAGCACGAAATGAATTTTATTAACGGCATGGTTGAACCCGGCCTGCCTAAAACGAAAACTAAGACAGTTGGCGGTAAGAAAGTAACTTACATGTCTGACCAACTTCGCGCTGCGATAGAGGGCGTGAAGAATGCAAGAAGTCGTATTAAGGAACAACTTGGTCTTTTTGCTGATGAAGAAACCCCTGCGGTTAAAGCAAGAGGTATAAGTGTCAGTAGGACGGAAATATCTCAACTTCTTACCAAACTTATTAAACGCTTACGAGAAGAAGGTAAGTTAAAGACTTACTATTCAAAATTACTAAAAATAAGTAATGATTTAAAACTTAAGGATATTTCTCCAAAAGAATTACTTAAGGACTATGAAAAACTCAAGCGTATTGAAGAAAATCTTGACCGTGCTGAAACTCAAGTTGGTGAAGCCAAGCAAGCACGTTTAGGAGAATCAGATGAAAAAGGTGCTCTTGCCGAACGTATTTTAGAACGCCTTGCCAGTACTGAGGAGGATGAGGAATTTGCTCCTGAAACAGAAGGTAAACGTAAACCGCTTAACTTCCGTGAGCAGATTCTTTATTTTCGTGAAGGCCCAATCAACCGGTTCAAGCGTAGAAAGTCTGGCACTCGGGGACTGAAAGCCGCTGATGCGGAAGTGGCTATTGAGGCGTTCATTAGAAATTGGCGTAACGCGCCGAAGATCGTCGTCGTGCAGAACTATAAAGAACTGCCGATGGAAGAAGGCGTTGACCCTGAGTCGTATGCCGATACGTTAGGCATGACTTCCGGCGACACCGTATACATTGTTGCCGATAACGTCCGTAGCATGAGTGAACTGAAGGCGGTTCTGTATCATGAATCGCTTGGGCACTACGGTCTTGGGCAGTTGTTCCGTGAGCAACTTACCAAAGTCATGCATGATATTTACCGTACGAACGCCAAAGTTCGTGCCGCTGCCGACGCGTGGCTGGACGCCAATCCCGATGCATATCCTGAAGATACGTACAGTCAGGCAGAGCGAGAGGCACTTGCGGTAGAAGAGTTATTGGCAGAACACGCTGAAGATGGCCCGATGCGCGATGCAAGTTGGCGTCGCGCTTTCTATCGTGCGGCTTCCTTAATTCGTAAGTTTGCCCGTGCCTTAGCCCGCATGGTTGGTAAAGACCTTGCTTACAGCAACTCCGAAGTTGCCGACATCATCATTCAAGCGCATGACAAAGTATTGACGGGTAAGGTCAACCTTATTCCTCGTTACAACAACGTACGCTTCATGAGGACTCAGTATCAGAAAACACTGACTGACGCGCTTGATTACGTTAGTAAAAAAGCACCGGAGGCTACCAAGAAGATTTTGGAGGGTAATGTAAACGCCCTATCTCGCCTGCCGATTAACATGCAAAACTTCAGGCTCAAGACGCTCTCCATGCACCACATGTCAGAGTTGTTTGAGAAGTACGCCCCGAGTATTGCTCGGTTAGAAAAACTGTTTGAGCGCGTGGCTGCGTCTGATACGCAAATGCAAACGGCGTTTGCAAAAACTTATTCGGACTACCGAAAAATATTCCGTGATAATCAACAATATGTTGAAGAGTTTGACGAGGTAGCCCACCTTGTTAACTTGTCGCAGGTGCCGTTGTTCCAATGGAATGACGTATCTAAGAAATTTGAAATTGACCCTGCGTCTAACCAGATTCGTAGTATCCCTGTGAATAGCGCCCAGTACAACGCGCTAAATGAGAAAGACAAGGTACTGCACGAAGCAGCGGTTCGATTTAATTCGCTGCCTGCAATCATGCAGCAGACGATGATTAACATTGCATCTGACTACCGCAACTACAGCGACCAGATGTTTGCGATTAAGTTTAAGGAACTGTTAAGTAAACTATCGCCAGCCGTTGCTCAACGTATTCAAAACCAATTCCAGACTAATCGCTTGCAGTTCTATCTGCCGCTTCGTCGTGAACAGGGTGGCGAATACAAACTTAGATGGATAGACGCTGAAGGTAGAGAAGTATCCAAACTCTACAGCAGCGAAGCCGCACGCATGTTTGCCGAAAAGGAGGCAACTGCCGAAGGTGGTAGTAACTTTGTACCGTCAATGGTTGAGAACCCAAGGGGTGTCTCCAGACGCGTACCTACGGGGCTTTTGAAAGAACTCTCTGACGGGGTTGAAAAGTCCTTGAGAGATGCCGGTGTTGATGACATGAGCATCGACAGCACCTTGGCTTTTATATTCGATACGTTTGTTGATTACGCTCCGGGCGGCAACAATCTGCGTCAAGAAATTAGTTCACGTAAACAGTTCGTGCATAACGGCGTTACGTATTACGGTCGAATTGGATTTGATACTGATGTACTTGGGGTCTACGGAAACGCTGTACCCACGATAATTCATCAGTTAAATAATCTTAAGTACTTGATGCGTATTGAAAATATCAGAAAAGATATTAATGCAGAACTTGAAAAGTATGATGCAAATAAACAAACTGATCCTAGATATACAGAACTCCCTGACGTAAGTCAGGATTTGGCTTCTAAGATCAAGGCTAACCTTGATGAACGTATTGCTTTTGCAAAGAACCCGTACTATTCGCCGTACGTATACACTCTGTCGAAGGCTAACTACTTATTCAGTATTGCTTTAAACGTATCATCTGCGATTGTTAATACGACCATTATTCCAATGATGACTTGGCCTACTCTTGCTGCCAAGTATGGGGTTGTAGATGCATCGCTTGCCATCGCGCAGGCAACGAAGATTTACTTTAAGAATTCGTACACCGATCCTAGAACAGGCAAATTGCGGTTTAACGCCACTCCTACGTTTGGCGCTGGCCCGTTGAATCGTGAGTTGGAGTTGCTCCATCGCACGTTGGAAAACCGTTCGGTTGTCGGCACTGCTGCTGAACAAGAATTGCGGCAGGCAGAAGCCATAAAGATTAAGGGTTACGAAGGGTTGAGCGCAAAAGTTGACTTGATCATGAGTTATGCCTTCCGTACTTCGGAACGTTATAACCGTGAAGTAACGGCGCTTGCTGCTTACATGTTGGCTCGTAACATCAATCCGGATGGATCGCAGCGTACTCAAGGGCGTGGGCAGGCAAGCGTTCGCAAGGCTACTGAAGAAGCCATCCGACTGAACAAGGACGTCAACGGCGCGTCCCTTGCCGAGACCAACAACAGCCTGTATCAGACGGACATAGGGCGCATCGTCCTTACCTTCCGTACGCATGCCATAAACATGATCATCAACCTTGCCATTACGATGCGAAACGCCGTTGAAGCGGTTGATCCTGACCCTGATCAGCGCAAGTTACTAACGAGTATGGCAAGAAGGAAGTTATTGGGCGTCTTCGGTGCCACGTATATGTTCGCAGGCATCAAGGGATTGCCGCTTTACGGCGCTGCAGAGGTGCTTGCATCGTGGCTGATGGGTGATGATGACGAGCCGTACGATCTTGAACAAGAGATTTTGGATTCGGTTGGCACCCTTGGGCTAAACGGCCCGGTCAACGAACTGTTCAATATCGACGTAGCCTCACGTACCGGATTCAACGGTTTGCTCTGGCGAGACGACCCGAAGCGATTGGCTGAGATCGGTGCCCCGTTGTACATAATGGAGCGTATCGCTGGCCCGACTTATGGTCTTGTTGAACGTGCCCGTCGTGGGTTTGATGACTTCTCAAATGGGCATATGGTTCGCGGCCTTGAAGAATTTACGCCAGCGCCGATCCGTAACATGATTAAGGGTACAAGGTACGCCATAGACGGGGCGCTAACTAAAGACGGACTACCTTTGGTGGATGACGTAAACGCTTACAACTCCGTCATGCAGATTCTTGGATTTGCACCGGCTGATCTTGCGGTATCCCAGTCTCAGTTGGGGGCTACTTATCAGACTGGCGAAAAATTAAAGAACCGCCGAGTAGCGTTGCTTACCAAGTTCTATTCTGCACGGAAGGCAGATAACCCCGAGGCTATGGAGGATGCACTTGAAAGCATCCGAGCCTTCAATCAGGCCAACCCGTCCCTAGGTATTACAGGCGATACGTTGGTAAGGTCTTTCCGTGAGCGGGAACGTAGAGCAGCCGAAGCCATAGGTGGCGTGCGTCAACCTCGTAACCTGAGACTTGCAACGTCTAAATATGTTGCTGACTTGGAAGACGAGGACGAGGACTTCTTCTAAGCGGTTCGCCAGACCCTCACGCCAAGGTGTCCTTCCTTGGACACGGCATAGGCTTTTACCTTAATGCCGTAAACCTTGGCGCGGGAATCTACTACATAAATCAAAGCCGCAGGCTTGAGAGTTGGGATGAAGAAAGAATCACCTACCTCCATCCCTTGAAACGGAAAAATCCATTCCGGTTCCTCAAGCCTTTGATTCACTAAACTTCTCCAAGAAGTCCTTCGGTATATCGGTCTTAAACTTGTATGAGGCTATCGGTGCCCATACGCCGCCCTTCCATCCGGTAGACAAGCGCATCTTCTTGGTCTCAAGCAGGACGCCTTTCTTGGTAAGCACCGTCTCCATCTCGTCCGTACTAACCTTGCACGTGTTGATAAGAAACTCACGAAGCGCGGTCTTGGATATGTACTGATGGCCGGTATCAAGATCGACCCTGCCAACCAATTTACCGTAAATCTCGTTTGTGCAGTTGCCGTCCTTAAAGATCAAGATGCCGGTATGATTATTAAAGAAGAACTCCGTCAAGAGTGCTTCGTAGTCAACTGAATTGTCTTTCACAGTCTTGTCCCTCACCATGATGGATTGAAGTATTACCTGATCAAATATGCGGTCAATGTCGTAATTAACAATCCCTGCTTCGATGGCAATATCAAGCCCTGCAAAAGCGGCAGATGTAGCGTTCTCAAAGAAGCGATAGGAAACGTCAGAGCCAAACCGCGTATTGCGTATACGGTTGTGCCAGTAATCGATCTTGTCCTTGATATCTGTATCACTCATCGACACTAACTTTTTAATAAACACCGGCCCTGCCCAACCATAGTTGTAGTTGAACGGGTCGAATATCAGAGCGCCTGCATCGGGATTATCGGCAAGGTAGTCAGGTCGCGGGATGTGGTACTCCATGTACCGTGCCATCTCACCGGTCGGATTACGCTTTGCAGCAAACAACTTATCAACCATAGACTCGTTTGAAGTCCACAGCGAAATCAACGCAGCAGATAGTTCTTGCTCGCGCTCGGCGTTAACGCTTGCCTGCATACGTATCTTGCCCTTACCTTGGGCAATCGAATGGATCAGGTTCGACAGTTCCTTGGGGTCTTTGTCCTTGACCTCGTCGATACCCAAGAAAATGTTCTTGAAGTTAAGGGCACGCATCACGAACCCGTTGTCCGTTGCCTTAAAGACGCTCGCATCCGTTGGCGATGCAAACACGCTGACCGCCCCAATCAAGGCACCCGACTTTGCGCCACCCGTATTACCCTTGTAGCAGAACGTCATACCCTTGGTGCTACAGAACCGCATCAACGGGGAGCCAAACGCCATCGCCATAGCGAAGGCATGCATCTCAAACCCCTCACGGTTCAACTCGTTAGCCGACGCCTGCCACTTCTCGTATGAGCCACGGGGTTCAAACATCTTAGCCACGCCCTTGACGAGCGGGGATACGGCAGTCTTACGTTCGGACTGATCGCGTTGAATCTCCATCTTGCCGACCACGAACGCATCGTTCTCTTCCGTCCAACCCATCTGACCGCGCACAATCTCTGCCGCTGCCTGCGCCTGAAGGTAATGTGCCCATTTAGTCATATAGTCCACCAACATCGGCCAAAGTTTTTGCGTAGGAGGCGTAATGCCTACCTTACTAAGTGCTTTCTTAAATCCTTCCAGCGAATTAAATATTTCCATCGGTACGTCGAACTCGCGGGTCTCATGTGGCATCACAAGACGGATCACGTATATCTCACCGTCCCCACCGCTGTACTTTCTTTTTACCGGGAAAAAATCATGGACAGACAACAGTACCGGGTCTGACTGATGTTTGTTGCCTTCTTCATCTACTTCGGGTGGGGGCAGGTAATAGATTCCGCCACTCTTTCCTCGGGTAAACGGTTTGAGGTATGACGGGAAGGAAGGAATTTCTTGGGGATTCGTTTCGATCCGAATTGTGTCCTCTTCAGTATACGTTTCGGTTGTCTCGGCTTCGACAAGCCTTCGACCGACTGCAAGTGGGTTTGTAATTCTTCCCCTGAAAGGACAACCCTCACAGACGCCGGGACTAATTTCGTTGAACTTCTCGCAGGAGAACGGTTTACCAAATGCTTGATTAGCCTTCTTAATAGTGTTTTCACGGCTGTACTCCGGATGGTCTTCAGACATTAAATGGATGGCTTCTTCCCAATCGGTGCAATGCCGTGCAATGGAAAGTCCTGCATACCACAGTGGTTCTTCAAGCGTACGTGCGCTAACCAATATATGTTTGATCTGAGCGCAGCCACTTCCTTCAAGACTCTTTTCAGCAATATCTTGGAATGACGTTTCGTAGTTATCAAACTTGGCAATCTTCTTCGTGTCTTCGTCGAGACCTTTCGGAATAAGGTCAAGGATAGACGTAGTATCGGGACGTACTACGCCCAAGTATTCTTTAAATAATTCAAAGTCGTATTCAACAAAATCCGTGTCCAAGAACTGCACGGGCTTCGGTTCACCCTTGAGGTGCATGGACTCAGGGCAACGCAAGATACGGGCAACGTCTGCCGTAACCGCAGGGTCAATCTTCAGGTGGTCAAGGCAGAGTTTCTTAAACTTGTTGGCGTACTGTTTCCATTCCTGACTCGGTACGTCGCAATCAAGAATCCAATACGCATGAACACCATTACCCGAATCAACGCGCACAGGCGGGGGTAACTCAGCCACCTTGATGAAGTCATCAAGTGCTGACAACGCTTCTTCTTTGCTTGTGTACTTCTTGGCGTTATCAGGGTCAACGTCAAGATCAATAAAGAAAGTCTTGCAATACTGAGCGCACTCGGCTTTACGACTACGCTGATTAAAAGTATTGAGTGCTACGAATACATTGAGTCCATCCTCTTGAAGTTCAACAAGCCTGTCTTCCAAGTCGCTGAGCGATTCTGCAAACCGATGATAGGTACGCCCGTCCTTATCGATACCGGCTGCACAATACAAACCCTGCGACGGTAATGCTTTCTCGTAAAATTGTTTTCGCATACACGCCTACAGATAAAAAAGGCGGGGTGTGAGTCCCCCGCCAAATCGACAAATGTGACTAGATTAAAGCGTACCCCCGGTCATATCTGCAAGGTACATCTTGGCATCAATGATATTTTTTGCTGGAAGTGATCCTTCCTGCATATCTGTCTTGACAAGATTAATAAATGCTTCTATGACCTTACGCTTCTCCTCACGAATGTACTGCCCACGGAACCACGCATAAATTGTGGTCTTGGATACTTGCAGTACCTTCGATACGTAGAGTGCAGGGAGGTTGGCCTCGACACATATGCGTCCAAGTTGCACTCCCAAACGAGTTGGGTCAGCGTCACGCAGTTCTAGTAAGAACTTGTCACCATATGAGCGAGGCATGGCTACTCCTTACTTCTTCGCCCACTTCTTTACAACGTCGGCTACGTCACCGTTGCCGCCATCGGCCTTCTTGCCGGTCTCGCGGAGTTTCGGCTCGGCTTCCGTTGCTTCACTGCTCGGCGCGGCGGGGGCAGCGGCCTCGTCAGTTTGGAAGACAGTCAGTTTGACTGCGTTATCTGCGGCGTTAGATTCCTTCTGACGCATGATCGCTTCAACGTCTTCTTCAGGAACCGCACCAACAGGCGAGAACAACAACTTCGGTACAGGCGACTTCGTGTCGAACTGCATCTTGGTAATGACGCGACCTGCGCTGATGTTGTTATTGGCAAGCAGACGGATGTACTCGCGGAACGGGTACTTGCCACCTTCTTCCTTACCGAACACCGACGTAGCCGGAAGCACCAACTGCATCACATCACCGCCCGCATCCTGCGGGAGAACTACAGCAGTACGCCACGACAGACGGCAGGCAGCACCCGTGCCACCTTGACCCGAACCCTTGGCGCTGAACTGACAAGTCTCACACGAAGAAGACTGCGGGTTCTTAACCTCAGCATCGGGGGTCTTGGAGTCCGACGACCAACAAACAGGGGCGACCTTCTCGCCTTCCTTGTACGCACCCGTGTAGTAAGTGCGGCTCGCGTTGTGCGCCATCTTCACGAAGATCACGTTCATGTGACGGTCTTCGATGGCACCGATCTCCTTGCCACCTGCCATCTTGCGGAACACGCCGCCCTTGATGGAGATACGCTTGGAAACGTTGCCGCTACCACCGGCTACTGCACGGGTATCGTCGTCCACCCCACCCGTCTGAGCGAGGGCCATGTTGTTCTTCAAACTAGCAATAATATCGTTACTCACTGTAATTACTCCTTAGCGGTTGCTTTACGAACTGTGACTCCAAACTCGCGCATCACGTTTACCCCCGGTGGGAGTCCATCACCTTCGGTGGTCTTCAAGTGTTCCTTGAAATTACCTTGATGGATGCGACGTTCAAGCAACTGTACTGCTTCATTATTCAAAACGTAACTGTAGAAATTATCCCAATCACTACAGAAGTACCGTTCGTTTAACTTCCGCATTACTGTTCCGTGCGCGGTCTTAATGCTATCTGCATTGATGGAATTGCACACGGAGAGAAGCGCTGCTTCCAACTTCTCAATATCAACCTTTAATGCTGCGTCGGCAACTTCATACTCACGAAGAAGTTTTTCACGTTGCCCACGTATAGCGAGATACGTCTCAACTAACTGCTCTGTATTTGTTTCACTCATTTTCCAACTCTTGTTTGTACAGATCGACTATCTTCTGATGACTGTCCACCTTGCCCTGAAGCATGGCGTACATCTTTCTTTCTACTTCCGAGCCTTGCAGATGCACGACTGTCATCGCGTTCTTCTGCCCAACTCGCTCAATACGTCCAATGCACTGCAAATACGTTTCAACACTCATGACCGGAGACCAAAACACAATCGTGTCAGCGGCAGTTAGCGTGATGCCATGCGCGGCAGATTGCGGTTGAATAACAAGCACTCGCGGGTCATCTAATTTTTGAAACTGATCGATGATTACTGAACGATCTTTTGCACTAACATCACCTTTGATAACTGAATTCGTAACTGATTCTTTCTTCAAGAAATTCACGATCACATCAATAGTGTGAAGGTACGGGACAAATACTACAACCTTATTTGTCGTTTCATCAAGCACTTCTTTAAGCGCGTTGAGTCGCGGAGCAATGTCAAATTCAACAACCTGATGCTTGTCGGTATACACCGCACCGCCGCTGATCTGTAATAGTTTCTGTAACGATGCGGCTGCATTGACGGCGGATATTTGTTCGCCTGCCGCTTCAATCAAAAGTTGTGCTTTCAATGCTTTGTAGTATTTAAGCACTTGTGGCGTAAGTGGTACTTCACGTGTTTGATAAACAAGCGGGGGCAAATCAAGGCAGTCCTTTTTTGAATACCTGACCGCAGGCTGTAGTGCGTAGAAGACATCTTCCTTATAAGTGTATTTAGGAAGCCACTTGAAGCGCGTGAGTTGATACATAACCTTGTCGCGCCAAGCAGTTGAAAACTTTGGTACACGTTGTGGGGACACCAATTTAGCCAGACCGTACGCATCGATGGGGGACTGTGATGCAGGGGTGCCTGTCATCATCCACAACCATGTGGTCGGTTGAATTAACTTGGCAAGGGTCTTCCACCGTTTAGTGCTGACCGTCTTGTAGGCGTTAGCCTCGTCAATGATGATCAGGTCAAACTTGGCGGCAAGCAAATCTTGAAAGACAACATGCGTACCGTCGTAGTTGATAATGGTGAAGTCGTAACCTTCTTCTATAATTTTCTTACGCTTGCCTGCTGACCCGTGTGCGACACCGCACGTGCGGTGCATCGCCGTCTTGAATACATCTGCCTGCCAAGCGGAATACATAATCGACAACGGGCAGATAACAAGCACACGCTTGATGAGACCCATGTTCATCAAGTAATCAGCCGCCCATATCGCGGCAGAGGTCTTGCCCGTGCCTGCCTCGTTGAAGCAGAACGCACGTTGCCGTAGCGATAAGAAAGACGCCGTGTCTTTCTGATGCTCAAACGGTGTGATCAGTCCCGGCCACTTGTAGTCGCGGAGCATAGGCGACGGCAGTTTAGGTAGTATGGTATTGGGTTGCGCCTCGTCGATAACTGAAACGGCTCGACGTATTTCATCGTGCCCCCAATAAAGCAGGACTTCTTTTGACTCGTACCCGTTGCCAACAATCTCACACTTCTCGACTTGCTGATGTATCTGATCAGCCAATTTATCAGGAATACTGAACTTAACTGCTGTGTTTTCTATTAACTGCATGAATCACCAAACTTACTTATTACGTAGCAGCAACGCTGCGATTAAGAAAAATTGAGCGATGAGTATCGCAGGCAAAATAATTACGAACAGATACACGTTAATCTCTTCGTACGTCATGTCTAGGCGAGCCGCCCAGAACTTCAAAAAATTTACGCACCAATAAAAAACTTCATTGACTGTCATGGTAACTCCTAAAAGCCCGTCTCGTGGGCCAGCCGGTTAACGCTCAAGTAGGAGTCCATACGCAGGTGTAACACGTAGGATGTGGACTTGCCGTTAACTGACGCGGTTTCGGTATATGTCAGACCGAGGGGAGAAAGTAGTGGAGGACTCCCCATTCACACTCGCGCCTTGTGAATTTATTTCATTGCACCACTTGGTTTTCTACGGAACGAACGATTCTTGGATGGCGATTCTAGCCGAGTGCCCGTCTTGTTGCTACCGCCTTTAGAGAGTGCCACAACGTGTGCAACGTCCTTACCCTTTCGGCTAATACCTTTTTTATCGTAAGACCGACGCGCCCGCTGCCGCTCCATGCGGTCATCATGTTCGCCACGCTTCTTTTGCATCGCGTATTCGTGTTTATACGGACGCTGTGATTTCGTATACGGCATTTATCTCTCCCGATGAAATTTACATGAATCGACAGGGCACCACCCACACAAGCCGGTTGGGTTTGCAGGCCACATATCGTTATCGTATGACAACTTCAATCTTTCAATGTTTGGGACGAACTCCATCCACAACTTATTAATCTGATCTCGCGTGTACTGTTCCGGCACAAACGAATTGCGCGTGATAAACAACAATCCTGCCTTGATATCCTTAACATCAGGGAAGTGTGCGAACGTCATCAGCGCCATCAACTTCAACTGCTTCGGGTCGGGATACTTGTTACTACCTGTCTTGTAGTCAACGATAAACGCATCGCTACCGTCCACAATCAGCAGGTCAACAATCCCACGAACCCAACGCTCCCCGGAGTCAAAGTCACATGCGGTCTTATCAGGTAACAATCCCATCTTGTGCTCGGGATACCGTGTACCGGGGATCGTAAGCAGCGCATCCAACGCCGCCTGATATTGCTCGTAGTTCTTTGCCAACGGGGTGCCGTCACGGACATAGTCCTCCAATGCCTTATGTACCACGGTACCGTAAAGCATCTGTTCAGTGACTTTCTTCGTGTAATCCTTCGCAACCTTCGTATGGAAATACTGCTTGGGACAATTAAGATAGTCTTTGAGAGAACTGTATGACCAATTAATCATCAAACCTTCCTGCCATCACTTCTCTGTAATTAAAGTACGTATCAAAGCATTCATGGATGCTAACTATTTCTTCACTGTAACCTTCGATCTCATCGTTGTACGCAAAGGCTTTCTTCGGAACCTTGATATTGCCGTGGTAGAAGTCCCAACCCTTATTGGTCGGTCGCCACAACCCACTGTATTTTGCGCCGCCTTCTGCGGCATCTTTCGGACAACGCTCAACCAGTCCCCACGACTTTAATACTGGCAACTGATTGCTACGAATTACGAATCGCGGCCCCGTATTGGGCACATCAATCCATTTATACTTTGTACGTTGTTGTTCTTTGCATAACCAAATCAATGACTTGACCATCGTCTTGTTCAAAATACGTGCGTAGACCTTACCCCACCGATCACAGACGGGGCAGTGCCCACCGTCCTTCTCGGCCATACCACGCCAATACTTTCTGAATGAATTGAGTGTTCCACTTAACATAACTAACAATCTCCGTATGACTGACCGTACTTGGCTTCACATGCTACTGGTAAACCTTTAGCCCACTGTGGTGGAGTAGACATTACTTGTCTTATGAACGCAAGTGCTTCATCTAACTCAGATTCCGGCACCACAATCACGGCGGCGTCGTGTACCGTAAGGGCTGGTCTGTATCTTTCTTTAATCATGAGCATCTGTTCGCCCACGATAATCCGTGCGAGTGCCTGCACCACGTTCTCAACTACGGCCCCGCCCCAAATATCAACGTCCCCTTTACGGGATGCGTACACCTTACGGTTTGTATCAGGATCAATTTGTAACTTGGGATAACGGATGTATAAGCCATTGGGTAATTTTATACCGATAGGCCCGGCCAACAGGCACCTATGCTCTCCTAAATAATATGATTTGCCCGCGTCACCTTCGTCATCAGTGGGCCAGTTCACCAAATCCTTCAGTACCCTGTCCGCTTGTTTCCACAGGGCAGGAATCTTGGAGTTGGTTTCACGATAAAGTTTTACGATGTTCTCGCATTCCTGAAGTTTTAGGTCTGCGCCGGGGGGCTGAGTCTTAAGGGTATGACGCAGTTTCTCCGCTCCGGTGCCATAACCCAATCCCAAGATGCAGGTCTTGCCCACGAACCTTTCAATCGGGTTCGCTTTACTGATGGGCTTCTTATAAATCTTAGTAGCGAAGATGGAGTACACATCGTCGCCATTGGCAAACTGCTTGGTCACATCGTCCTGACCGGCAAGCCACGCCAGCACGCGCGCTTCGATCTGTGAACTGTCACAATTAATTACCACGTGTCCCGGTGGTGCGACGACCGACTTCTTGAGTGCGGCCTTCTTCTTGTCACGGCTCGGCAGGTTCTGGAAGTTTACGGCGTCGGCTCCTGCCCACCGCCCCGTGTGCGCCCCGTAGTACTTGAGCGGAATCGGAAGCCGTCCTTCGTTACGCGCACCGATACCGATGAACCGCTCGATTCGGGACTCTTCAATAGTTGACTTAGTTCCGAGTCGGACAGAGCAGAGTTGTTGGACGATGGGGTTTTCGTGTTCCTGAAGGGCGATGAATCCTTCGTCGTTTTTTGCCAACGCATAAGTCTCCTTGCCCGTGGTTGGGCTGATTTTCATAGGCGGCGACACACCAAACTCTTCAAGCACGCCAGCAAACTGTTTGTTGCTGCTCAATTTCTTGCTTACACCTTCCTCGTCATCAACCTTCAGGACGTTGATCAAGTCGTTTAACAGGCGAGACTTCTCATCACGTATCTGATCTAGCCTGCCAAGCAAAAGCGCCTCGTCAACATGGAACACGGGTTGCGTGTACATCCGCAACGTCATGTCGATTAGGTCTAACTCCTGTTGAGGAAACCCCGCAACAAGCCGATTAAAAAGATTATAGGTAAGGTCAACATCGTTAATACAATAATTGCCATACCGAGCAAGGTCTTCACCAGAAAAGTCACTACGCCGTCTACCAATTGCATTGCCCACCTCTGTGCCTTTCTCGCCCAAGTTGTAACGGGTAACAAGGGCAGCGAGTGAACCCCCTGCATCCACGCCGTGAATCGCCCGTGCCATGCACAGGGTGTCGAAGTAATACGCAGGAACTATCCCGTACTTGAACGCAAGGATTGCCCCATCGAACATCATGTTATGGCAAAGAACGGCTGACTCTGACCAATCGATCTTCTTTAACTCTGCTTCTACATTGTCAGTTATCCACCGTGTTTCACCGTCGTCGATCTTCACACCAACGCCGATGACTTCAAACCGTGCGTCATTGACGTACTCTTCAGTCGTCATCTTGGACAGGCTGAAGTCCTTCGCGTAGTACGTTTCAAAGTCCAGCGTAACGAACGCCATCTTGCCCCACCTTCTTTATGATTTTCCAACCTTTATCGGTCAGTTTGTAATTGTTGGCAAGCAAACCTTCTTCTGATCTACATCCACCAAACTTAAACTTGTGACCACGGAAAGACTCGGGGTTAACGAATGTCTTTTTGCACTCTCCGCAAGTACGAATTTTTGGGGGCGCGGGTACGAACTTTGCCATGTTTTAACTCCTCCACTTCTTGTCGCAACCGAATGATTTCGGCGCGGCATTCCCACAATACACTACCTACCGTGAGGAACTTGAACTCCGTCGTAGTCGATGCGTCATTGATCTCGTCGGGTAAGTCCCGGATCAAGTCCAGTATGTCATGTTCAATCTCCATCACTTGAACCTGTTTCCGTTAACCCACACTACCAACGTCTTGCGTATACCTTTCGTAACCGGAGTGACTCGGTGCAACAAGTAACTTGGGAATAAATGTGAAATACCACGTTTCTTTTCCATGCACGTAGGTTTTGAAGATGTATATAGTTCTAAATTACCTCCTTCGTAATCGGCAGGATCGGACAGTTGCAGTACAAATGAAAGTTTTCTGTATGGCATATTGCCAGATGCAGGCATATCTAAATGCCAACCGTAATGTGATTCACTACCGTCATAGACGGTGTACTGGAAGTCTTCCACAAACCCAAACAAATCAAAGTCATAGTATTTTGCGTTTGCAAAATTAATATATTCAGCAAGTTTGTTATAAACAAATTCTGTCTCGGGTGTGTTTGCCATCCATGCAACTTTGCATTTTCTAACGTCCAGATTAGTTTCTATTTGATTGTTTTTGTTTCCCGCTTTGCCTTCTGAAGATTTAAGCGCATCACCGATCTTTTCTATTCGATCCAACTCTTCGGAAGTAAAAATACCTTCTTGCCATACGTAGTTAGTATGTTGAGTAAGTAAATTGCAGGGGGGTAAAAACTGATATATAGACATTAAAACTCTACCCAACCGGTCATAATATATTTTTCACCGGACAACGGTGGGTTGCCACGATGCGTGTGCGTAAAACCAGAAGGCCACAAAAGAAGTCTGCCTTTTTTAGCAGTCACTCTTCGTTTGATATACAAGAACTCGGTCTCGCCCCCTTCTTCAACATCATTCAAATATAAAATAAAAACTAAAATGCGATTAGAACTTTCACGGGTTCCATTTTCAGAGTGCCAAACATGGTAACCCTGCGTAGGCAAGGTTTTTTGTAATTTTAAATGGTAGATTTTATGCGAAGCGTAATTTTCTAAAACAGAAAATTTTTGTACATACGTTTTATAAATTTCTTCCCAAAATATTTTTAAAAATTGTTCTGATACTAATTTTGTATCGACATCAGTAAGGAAATCACCATTAGTCAAGAACGCTTGCGAGTCTTGCATAGTTATTGGCTTCATTCTCTGACTTGTCCAACGGTCATGCGTAAACCCCGCCGTCTCTCGGTCATTAAAATATTTAATGTAGTTGTCGCACAACTCGTTGGAGAAAAACCCATCGAATACGGCAGTGCCATCGTCTGAAATGGTTATTTGTTTTTCAGTTTGTTGAATCATGTTATTCATTGCGGTTGTCCCCAAATGAAATCACCCGTCTTGGAATCGTAATGAGCGCACTCTTGTTGTATTGCGTTGTTACGTATAGTCCGGTTCGCAAGAAAGTACCCGAGCCATACGCCCACCAATAGGAAAGCCAATGCCACCGCCACTTCGACACGTATATTCTGGACATTCATGACAACCCTCCAAACGTCTTCATCAGTAGCGCACCGACGAATACACCGAATAGGAACAGGAACACTTCAGCCGCGATCAGCATCTTCTTGTCCTGCTCGTTGTCTTTTTGCAGTTCCTTGATCGTGTCTTCTAACTGCTTTAACTCACGGTTCTTCCGATCCATCGCGTACTCATAGATACGCTGACGTTCTTCTTTACTCACCTCGCGCCTCCTTCAGTGCTTCTTCCCGCACCAACACCATCAACTTACACATAACATGAGTCTGTGTTCTCTTGTCTGGATGCGCGTCGTACTGCGCGGCATACATGTTGATGATGTCCCATCTAATTGTTTCCAACTTTCCGTCGTCACCGATCTTGGCCCAAATCGTATCCGGTGCAACGACTCTCTTACGATGTTCTTCCGGTACAATTAAATACGCTTCGTCTTCACCCGGCTTCGGGTCAACACTTGCTTTGTTCATTTCTTCATAATCCAATCATGGTTAATACACGCCACGGCTTTGTAGCCAAGTGACTCCAAGAATTCTTTAGCCGCAGTCGGCTTCCACTTATCAGCAAAGTACGGATGCGCTTTCTGTTCGACGACTACAACAGGATTGTTCTTACGTAGCGTCTGTTCCGCACCACGCACCACCGGATACTCGTAACCTTCGCAGTCGATCTTGATAAAGTCCACGTTCTCAAACGCATAACTGTCTAACAAAACAACGGGTACTGCATCGCCCTCAACCAAGTGCGCCATGCCTGTGTTGTCCTGCGGTACATGAACGCTCATCATTCCCAACTCTGCACCCAACGCAACAGGCTCCAGTGCAACTTTGTCTGGCACATTGCGTTTAAATAATGCATGGTTCGACGGCTCCGGTTCAAACGCAATCACGTGTTCAAACTTCATTGCCAACGGGCGCGACCACAAACCAATGTGACCGCCAACATCAACCGCCAACCGGCGTTCTTTACACGCTGCCAACGCAAGATTACGTACTACGGCTTGGTACTCACTTGTCTGCATTGCATTGAAGTAATGCTCAAAGTGTGTGTCGCTATCGGGTAGCCACCACCCACGTACTTGTTTCATGCAGCCTCAAAGAGTTTCTTACGGGACGGCCCTTTGAAATGCACAATCTTGGGTGGTTGTGCGGGGTCAATCCGTTCGGGCAAACATCCGTACGTAGCCTCACCCATTCCCGCTACACGCTCGGTGTTGACTGATGCGTACAACTTCATGGCTTCTTGATCGCCGTACCAGATGTGGAACTTCTTATCCAAGAAGGCCAGCAACTCAAGCATCGCCACCCACGGTTTGTGATCTCTCGTAACAGTTGAACAAGCCACGAATGGATAGACTTGATCCATCGTCTTTCCTTCGTACTCGGAAATGTTAATGCCATTAATTTCCGTATTAATATTCAAGTCACGGTCAAACTCTCGGCGGCAGAACACCGCGTCTTTCTCACCCAAGATTGCCACAGGGTCAATCTCATCTTGCACCAACATATCGGTATCCAAATAAATTGCCGGTTCGTTCAGTTTCAGCGTAGCGAATCCTGCAAGGCGAGAGATCATGAGCCGGTTCCGGTCTGAAGGAGCCACGTGACGTTTGTCTATGCCAAGTACATCGGGCGTAGTCTCATCCGTACACATGATGATCTTCGCATCGGGGTTGCTTGCCCGAATCGAACTCACCATCTTTTGTGGTTGAAAGATGTCATCGCCCACGTGAAAGAATACAAACGTCGGGGTCTTGGTCTCTTTCTTACCTTTTAAATCTTCAAGCACCCGCTCAATCGGCTTAGTCCACGGCGCAAGCATATTCTCGCGGGGGTAAACTCTTACGGATGGGTACCACAGGTTTTTAATACCCATGCGGTTGTGCCAATACCATAACTTGTTGGCATCAAGCAGATATACAGACTTACCCATCGCCCCTGCCATGTGTACGTTGACGTTACTCACCGACACGATGAACTCACACAATGAAATTGCAGCGCATACGCCGTCGATGTCAAAGAACATATCGACATCTTTCACGTGCATGATCTCGGGATACGCCGCCATCTCTTCCTGCGGGATACCGTACTGCAACGACAGGAACTTATAGCCGTTCTGCTTTCCCCACTCCAAGATCGGCTCCAAGTCTTTCAACGCGCAAGACTTGTGCTTACCAACTACATTAGCCGTGCTTGCCCAAGACAATCCGATCACACGGTCGAATTCAGTAAACCCCATTTGACGGAATAAACTTTTTACTCGGTCTTTATCGGGGCGCATGTAGGCTTGTCGAACTTTCGTTTTAATGTCCGACAATGAATTAATAAAGTATGAACCAAGACTCGCAATCGGAATGTGAGCGTCATGGTCATCTAACTTAATACGTGCATCGTGATGCAGAAACTTAATTCCCGGTAGGCCACGCGACAACGGCCCGACAAGACGGGCATCGACCATCGCGGTAACTTCTTCCACGTGCTTCTTCAGTTCAAACAACAATGAAGAATAAATAATCTGATCGCCAAGACCTTGCTCACACCACACCAAGACTTTCTTGGCTTCCATCCCCGGCTTCCACTGCGGCTTGTTAGTAGACAAGCGCGGTGACTTGAATACCTTGCTACCCCAACGTCGCTCGTAGCCTTCCCAACCTTCCTTGAACTTGTTCAGTTGCAAGTTGATTAGGCCAAGCGTCCATGCGAAGTCGTCGTTGGTTGGGTCAAGACGCACCGACTCTTCAAAGTCTTTCTTTGCTTGGAACCAACGGCGCATCTCCCAATGGCACCGGCCACGTTGAGAATACGCAACCGGAATGGCATGGGCTATGTCGAGGATGTTGTTGTATACACCGACTGCCTCATCGAAGTTGTCCGCGTTCGCACGTTTCGTGGCTTCACTAAAAATATAGTTAGCCATGTCGTGAATAGTTTGGGGCTTGTTATCGCTCACCAGTAATCGCTCCCATTTCGCTTCGCGCCCCAATCGGGACTCGGCCCATGCCGCCACTCTTCATAGTCCGGTCGTCTCCAACCAAACAACGCATTAAACAACCAAGCAAACAGTTTCATTGCATGATCTCCTGCGCGGTGAACTCAATCATCGACTTCGGAATAATCATCGCAGTCAGACTGCGGTGTGGGTAAATGAAATGATGTGTAGCAGACAACGAACCCATCAGATTCGCGGCATTGATAACGCCTTTCTCAATACCTTCTGTGTCATCCAACACGTATATGGTCTCGGGCTTTGTAATTATTCCAAGCAACGGGTAATCAGCCTCAACCAATCGTCCGTCCAAGTAAATCATGTCAGCCCGTAGCCCACGGTTTGCCATCGTGTTGAACATCTCGGTCGATGTTTTCTTGCGGTACTGCACGATGTCTACGGTCGGGTGCTTTTCAAGCACGATGTCGTTCGCCGCATCGCACGTGTGAATCTCACCATCTCCCATGCCATCAGCCAACGCCCATGTGGATGTGCCAATGAACGTACCCACTTCAGCCACGAACCTAGGCTTGAAGTAATTGGCGATGCAGTACAAGTCCCACACCGCACTCTGCGAGATGGTTCCCGTGTTGTAGTCTGCGCTCGACCGCAAATCGTCACGTACAGTTATGCCATTCCATCGTGGGGTTTCTTTGGAAAAGATTACGTCCCAAATGGTTTCGCTAAATCGCTTACGAGAGATGGTGACTCTGTTCACGCACGTTCTCTCCGCGCAATCTCACGCTTGAGATAGAACTCTGCCTTCTTCAAATCTTCCACAGGGTCAGAGCCAACCTTCTTGCCTGCACGTGATACGTACTTAACTACGTTGAACAGATATGCGTTCTCCGTGAGATTCTTCGCTTCTGCGTAGTCTAAGAAATCAATACCACCTGCCGTGTAGTGCGGGGGTTTGTTGACAAGATCGGCAGGAGTATTTACGAGTGATTCTACAAATTTTCGGACAGATAATTTATTTGGGTTTTCTTCTTTTAATTGTTCCATGGTTAATTCGCCAAAGATACGTTTGGGGGCGAGATACTTCCCTTCTTTCTTCAGCCCCGTTTTTTCAAATACTTTGGACACAAAATCGCTATTGCTTTTGTTCTGCCATTTGATCGTGTGAACGTACTGCGGATTGACGTTCAGTTTCTTTGCGATTTCTTTGGGCGAGAGTTTCGGTTGCTCTGCCATGAGGCGAATAACTTTCTCTCGAATGCTTCTCTTTTTCACTTGATTAGTTCCTTTAATTGATTGACGTTTGACTCATCTATCACTAGCGCAACTCCACCCGCTTTACGGATGTCGTCTAAATGCTTTAACTGAAGTGCGGTAGGGATATTACCATTTGCCTTGCACTCTATGCCAAAAAACTTCCCCGCGCAACACACTAGGAAATCCGGTGTGCCGGACGAAGAGAAGCCAGTTCCCATCGGCATCGCGTAATAGGCTCCTACCTCATTCAATATCTTCTTCACTTGTGCCTTAACTTTCCCTTCAGGTGTCATGTCTCTCCCCTCCTGACAATGTCAGGACTGCTCTTCGATTGTTGAACCACGTAGAGTTTTGAACTCATCCTCTGTAACTATTAATGCGTAGTAACTACAGTTATCTATGCCATACCCCAAGTCCATTAGATTCTTAGCACTTTGTATACCCCAATACGATTCCTCTAAAGAATCATCGGGTGGCGTATCGTGAACTTGTAATGCACCGATCATGGCTATCCTGATCTTTATCAAGTCGGGCAAGGTCGCATCATCAAATCGCCTAATCAAACGATTACCCAAGTACACGTTGAAGAATTTGTTTGTGTACTCAATGTCATCGGCATCGTACCAACCAATGAACTTGATACGGTTCCCCACAAGATTCATCGGCTCGAACTGCGACCTGTAGTTGTCTGCCATAATCATGTTATGAAAGAAATTTCTCCTAGACATGATTATCGATCCAACATGATCAGGTCTTTGTAGTTATAGTTACCGTGGACGTAGGCGTTGATATCAAGGAAAATCTTGTCGACACCAACCCGATCAGCACCATCCACCATCTTGTCCAAGCCAGTGTGTGCCTTGAACATCAAGAGTGATGTCTCCAACTGACTCCTGACATTGTCAGGAACCGACTCAATGCTTGGATACCATTGAAGCGGCATCGTCATGTCAACATACGAAAAACTGCCGCCGTAAGAGGTTGGCAACTTATCTATCTTGTACATATCTAGCGCGGCGAGCATAGGCTGAGAACTGATCGCGCCAAGTAGTATGCCGCCGTTATATGCCGGTAAGTACACAAACTTGTTCGTACCACAGAACTCTTTAGCCTTGTCGATTGCTTCGTGCAACTTTGACAGCATATCCATGTAAGCGTTGTATCTGTCTTGTATACGCTCGTAGATATGTTTCGGGAGTGAATGTATTGAACATACTCCCATCATCACTTTGACTGCGTATGTCGCCTCAGTATCATTCAAAGAAATACTAGCGGACTGCATGCTTTTACCCGCGCATTTATCCACAACTTGATCAACCATGTGGCTTATCACGCTATTCAATTTAATAATTGCATCGCCGGTAGACCTTTTTAGTTTGTTATTTAAGTCCGTTTGTCCGCGCAACTTACTGGCAATGTACTTGGGATGCTTGCTAATCATCTCAGTAGAATAATATACGTGACTATCTACATCATGAGTGGCAAGCGGGGAATCTGCAGTCATGAAGCGGTACACATCACCCATCTTGTGGATTGCCGCTACGGATATACCTTTCTTGTCAGTCAAGTGAACAATGCCGTTACCAAGTCGATGAACAAGTAAGTCACCCTCCAACACGGAGTAAGCGGAAACAATAATAGGCCACGCTTCGCTACGTATGATCTCCGCTTGTTGTTGCGGATTGACCAACGCATGATTGAACAACTGCGAAACGTCCAACGTCTGTTTAATCTTTCTAGCCATGACACACCTCGTTGTTGTCCTGACATTGTCAGGATGTTAGTTACTCTTGCACCATCACCTTGCGACCATGCGGCGGTGTGAACCCATTGTTATGAGTCACAAGCCACAACGTAGGACAAGCAATGTCCCACTTAACATCATGCTCGACATGACCATCGGTGAACACGATGACCGCATCTGCATTGATACTGTTCTTCTCCATGTACTGACTAACACAAGACACGCGAGTACCACCGCCGCCCATCGGCTTCAGCATCTTCGGCATCTCGTTGTAGTTACCTTCAAAGCGTTGCTCGCCATGCACCTGCGTATCCCACCAGAGAACACGGATAGAGTTTGGGGGATACAACTCACACAGATTGACAAGTCGCGATACAACTCTGCTGATCTGCTTCTCATCGATACTGCCTGACGTATCAATCGCAATGACGATCTCACCTAGCGTATCGCTGTACGTTGTTGGCATGAACAAGTCATCAGCCAGTCGTCGTGCGTTGAACCGTCTGAACGTGAACTCGTCCATGCCACGCATCGTGTCAGACCAGAAGTCGTCCAACACATCCTCCCACCTGATCTCCGGCTCCATTTGTGCCTTGATTACGCGAGGAATCTTCGCACCGAACTTACCGGCAAGGATGCCGCCTTGTTGCAAGGCACAAATGG
>Ga0214917_10001556_pt1 | contig 29358 bp, 22 predicted proteins | sample LL_1208_BB_MetaG_FD_177983 | JGI IMG/M metagenome (GOLD analysis project Ga0214917, IMG submission 177983) | Freshwater microbial communities from Lake Lanier, Atlanta, Georgia, United States - LL_1208_BB | ecosystem: Environmental > Aquatic > Freshwater > Lake | place: USA: Georgia | collected... | reverse complement strand
GGAACGCCTGTTTTCATGACTTCAGACCGAGGCGCCTATCTACAGGACGCCGACGGCAAAAGGTATGTCGACTACGTGGGTAGCTGGGGTCCGGCCATTCTGGGACACGCCGCGCCCGTGGTCACCCGGGCGGTGCAAAAAGCCGCGGCACGGGGGCTCAGTTTCGGCACGCCTCATGAAGGGGAAGTCGAACTATCCCGACTCATTTGCCGGATGGTACCGAGCGTGGAGAAAGTTCGGTTTTGCAGCAGCGGCACCGAAGCCACCATGTCCTGCCTGAGGTTGGCGCGGGGATTCACCCGTCGGAACGGAATTGTCAAATTCTCGGGATGCTACCACGGTCACTCCGACGCGCTCCTGGTGGCCGCCGGATCCGGAGTGCTGACCCTGGGGCACCCGGATAGCGCTGGGGTTACTTCCGGCGCGGTCCAGGACACCCATGTTCTCCCTTTCAATGACCTTGGTGCAGTAGAGAGCTTGTTTGCGAAAAACGGGGGTGAGATTGCGGCAGTCCTTTTGGAGCCCATTCCTGCCAATGCGGGCCTGATTCTGCCTGTGCCTGGATTCCTGGAGGGATTGAGGAGGCTGACGCGGAAACACGGTGCGTTGCTCATTCTTGATGAGGTGATGACGGGATTTCGTCTGGCCCCGGGCGGCGCGCAGGAGATTTTCGGAATACGGCCTGATTTAAGCGCCTTCGGGAAGGTGATCGGGGGAGGGTTGCCGGTGGGGGCCTTTGGGGGCAGGGCTGACGTCATGGATTATCTTGCCCCGGATGGGCCCGTCTATCAGGCGGGAACCCTTTCCGGAAACCCTATGGCCATGGCGGCGGGTTTGGCGCAATTGGGCGTGCTGGCGAAAGGTAAAATTTACCGGCAATTGGAAAAAACGGGGGCGGCTCTGGAATCGATATTTCGGGAGGAGTTGGCAGCGGCCTCATGGAAAGATCCCTTCGTTCGGATCGGGTCGATGTTCTGCCTTTTTTGCCGTCCCGATGGCACGCCCGTGCGGAATCTCAAGGATGCCCAAACCATCGACCGCAGTCGGTACGCGCGACTCTTCCACGGACTGCTGGAGGCAGGCGTTTATTTTCCGCCGTCCCAGTTTGAGACATGCTTTCTTTCGGCCGCGCATGGCTCGAGAGAGTTGGAGCTCACCCGCAAGGCTCTGCGCTTCGTCCTTCGGCGGGCTTGAGAAGATGGCAGGGTGGGGGCAGGGTGGGCTGGTGAATACGGCCTTGGCCGACTTTTTTGACCTCAAGGGGCAGAACCACGAGGAGCTCTTTGCCGGGGTCCAGCATGCCTGGGAGGTGCTGCCCCGCATCTCGGAATACCTTCAGAAAAATCTCAAGAACGGGTCCAAGGCCAAATTGATCGGATCCCCGGTGATCGGAGAAAACGTTCACCTTGGGGAAGGCACCATTGTGGAGCCCGGGGTTTATATCCGGGGCCCTGCCTGGATCGGTAAGAACTGCGAGGTTCGTCACGGAGCCTATATCCGGGAAAACGTCATCGCGGGGGACGGTTGCGTGCTGGGCAACAGCTGTGAGTTCAAGAACTGTGTTCTTCTTTCGGGCGCGCACGTCTCCCACTTCAGCTACGTGGGGGATTCGATCGTGGGTCGGGATGTGAATCTGGGCGCGGGCGTGATCCTCTCCAACTACCGGCTCGATGGCCAGGCCATTCGGGTGCGCGTGGCGGGAACATTGGTGGCAACCGGCCTGAGAAAGTTTGGTGCCATCGTTGGGGACAAGGCCTCCATTGGGTGCAACGCAGTCATCAACCCCGGAAGTTTGATTGCGAAGGGGGCGAAGATCCTGCCGGGAACGATTTGGACGGGGGCCAAGGCGATCTAACCGCCCTATTGAACTAAATCAAGCGTAGGGCGAGCCAACAAAACTGTGGAAGGGGGCGGTGACGAAGGAGCGCTCTTTGAGGCCGTCAAAAATCGCGGGAACCGCATCGGCGGTTTGGGGGTGGAGATCATGGAGCAGGATAATGGAGCCCGGTTGGCTGGCGGAGAGCACGCGTTGGGTGATTGCGGAGCTTCCGGGTTTGGCCCAGTCCTTCGGATCCACGGACCAGTAGGCCACGCCCAAACCATATTTGGAGGCCAGAACACCCTGTTCTCGCCGGAAAGCCCCGTACGGCGGGCGGAACCAGACTGGGGTTACCCCCGTGGCGCGGGCGATGGTCTCCTGGGTCCGGGAAATCTGTTGGTCGACAGCCGCATCCCCCATACCCGCAAGGCGGGGATGGGTATAGCTATGGTTCGCCACGTCATGACCCTCCTCCACCAGGCGCCGGGCCAAGTCCGGTCGAGCATCCACCTTGGCTCCTATCAGGAAAAAGGTGGCACGCATTTCCCGCCGTTTGAGTTCTTCCAGAACCCGCTCGGTCACCCCGGGAGTGGGGCCATCGTCGAAGGTGAGAGCCAGCTTGTTTCCAAAGCCCGGACCTGAGTTGATGAATGCGGGATTTACCTCCATTTCCCCGGGCTCTCCCACGGAGCCGTTCTGGGCTCGACCGGGAACGGCGAACCCGGCGCCCGCCATGGCCAGGAGCCGGAGAAAATCGTTCCGCCTCATAGACTTCCTCTTTAGCACCGGGAGAGGCATTCTCAAGATTGCTTTCCATGAAGATCTGCGACCTCACCCAGATTTATTCCCCCCGGGGCGGGGGAGTACGGTCCTATTTGGAGGCCAAAAGGAAATACATCCGCGACCACACCTCGCACGACCATCTTATGATCGTTCCGGGAGCACGGACCGAGCGGGTCGAAGGGGGGCGAACCCAGCTTTGGACGGTCGCCGGTCCTCTGGTGAACCGGACTTCCCGCTACCGCTGGATGTTGGACCTCCCGGCGCTTCTTCGAATTCTCTACGATGAGCATCCGGACATCGTGGAGGCGGGTGACCCATACCACGCCGCGATGATCTCCCGGAACTGGGCCAACCGCCGGGGGTCGGATTTTTACATGTTCTACCACTCCCACTTTCCGGATGCGTTGCTCCGGACGGTGCTAAAGTTTGCCGGTACCTGGGCGCGGGGATGGGTGGAGCGGGTTGCGGGGGATTACCTGCGCAACATGTCTCAAAACAGCCGCGGAGTCTTTGTTGCCAGCCGGCATTTGATGAGGATTCTTTCGGGATGGGGTTTGCAGGGATTGGTTCATCTCCCCCTAGGGGTCGATACCACCGTTTTTAAGCCCGAGGTGCAGCGGAGGCAGGAAATCCGCGCGCGACTCAAGCTTCCGCCGGAGGAGCCGGTTTTTCTTTATGTGGGAAGATTCTCCCCGGACAAGGATACCGCCCTTTTGTTGCGTTCCTGGATAAGGATGGCGGAACGAATGAAGGGGCCATGGACCGGGGTGATGGTGGGGGATGGGCAGATGACGGATCTCGTGGAGACTTTCGTGCGGCACAATCCCCGCGTGCGCAGAGTTCCCTTCGTCAAAAAACCCGAGGAATTGGCCGATTGGTATCGGGCGGCCGATCTCCTGATCCATCCGGGCCGCTGGGAAACCTTCGGACTGGTTTTACTGGAGGCACAAGCCTGCGGCCTGCCCGTCATCGGTTTTCGCGGGGGAGCGATGGATGAACAGGCGGCGGACTTGGAAACATGGCCGGCAGAACGGAATTCAACTGGGTTGGCCGATGCCGTGGTGCGGAAAGCAGGACAGCTGAGAGGGGCGGACCGGGAAAAGGCGGCGCGGTTTGTGGCCGAACGTTTCAGCTGGGAACGAACCTTTGCCCGCCAGATGGAGGTGTATGAGCGGAAGGGCTGAGGAGAGGGGGGAATTTCGGGTCCGGCCTTACCGTCCGGAAGACCGGCCGGCAGTTCGGCGAATTTGTGCAGACACTGGTTTTCTGGGCAAACCGATTGATCCCGTTTTTGAGGACAGGGAACTTTTTGCGGATTTTCTGACGGCCCCCTACACCGATGCGGAACCGGAGAACTGTTTTGTTTTGGAGGGCGCGCACGGGGCCGTGGAGGGTTTCCTGACGGCTTCGAGCGATGCGGGAAAACGGAGCCGCTACCTCTGGCAGAACATGCCCTCTTGGTTGGCCAGGGCTCTGCGCGGATTTTTCGGGGGATACAAGCCAACCACACGGAAATACCTTCTGTGGCTGCTGCTCCGTGGTCGAAGGGAGACTCCGGCGGCACCGCGGAACGCCGCCCACTTTCACGTGAACCTGATCCCGGAAGCGAAAAGCGTCCAGGCGGTGCGTAGCCTGATCGACGCCTTCCTGGAAGCCATGCGGCGAAGGGGGGTGCGGTGTGTCTATGGGCAGATCGTTACCCGCGGGGACCGGAGAGGGGAGCGGATGTTTGCGCGCTACGGATTTCGGGTGACCGGCCGGTCCCGGGTCACGAAGTTCGAGGAACACTCCCCGGAGCAGGTGCACCTTTGTACGGTGGTGAAGGACCTGGCGGAATCCCCGCTTCTGTACGGCAAGGACCTGCATCGGACCGGTGGCCGACGACATGGACGGGGCGAGCGAAAACTTCTCCTTTCCCTGCACGATTTTCATCCCGGAAGCTGCGGCCAGATCCGGGAACAGTTGAAATTTTGCCTCGAACGGTGCCCGGGGCATGCCTCCATCCTGGTGATTCCGGAGTATCACCACGGATCCTCCGTGGAGTCTTGTCGGGAAAGCCTGCGGAATTTGGAGCAGTGGCAGCAGGACGGTCATGATCTGGCCATCCATGGCTACTTTCACGACCGCGAAGGCTTGCCCGCCGCCTCCTGGTTTTGGACGCGGCTTTACACCGACCGCGAGGCGGAGTTTTTTCGTTTAGCCGCCGGGGAGGTGGAATCACGGATCGACCGTGCGCTGGCGCTCTGGCGGCGTCAGGGGTGGGCCGCCGCCGGGTTCGTGGCTCCGGGTTGGCTGTACTCCCCGTTGCTCGAGCCGCTTCTTCGGCGGAAGGGGTTTGCCTACACCTGTCGCCTGACGGAAGTCGTCCATCTGGCGGATGGACACCGTGACCGGGCCTGGGCGGGAACCTACAGCCTCCGGTCCGCGTGGCGCAGAACCCTGGCTCGGCGCTGGCAACCGGTCTGGAAGGCGGTCTGGGGCGGCCAACCCCTGGTTCGGTTGAGTCTGCACCCTTCTGATCTGGAGGTTTCCTTTGTCCGTGACCAGGTGGGGAGTCTCCTCGAAGAGTTGTCGGCGCGGGGATATCGTTCAGTCTCGTATGCCGAACATGTCCAAGTGTGACCTGCATCTTCATTCCCGGCATTCAGACAGGCCCTCGGAATGGATTCTGCGGAAGGCGGGGGTTCCCGACAGCCTTTCCAAACCCGTCGAGCTTTATGAAACCTTGCGGAGGCAGGGACACGACTTTGTTACCCTGACTGATCACAACACCCTGGGAGCTCTCCGGGAATTGCGGGGCCGCGAGGGGTTTTTTCCGGGAGTGGAGATCACCACTTATTTTCCGGAGGACCGCTGTAAGGTTCACCTGCTGGCCTGGAACCCGGATGAAAAACAGTTCGCGGAGATGGAGAAACTTCGCGCCAACGTCCTCGAGTTGGGGGAGTTTCTTCGCCGCGAGCAGATTCCCCACGCGGTCGCCCACCCTTTGATCAGTGTGGACGGTCGGATGACCGCGGATCATTTTGAAAAACTTCTTCTCCTGTTCCCTGTTTTTGAAACTGTCAACGGGTTGCGGTCCCCTCTGGCCCAGGCGGTTTTGACGGCCTGTCTCGACGCCCTGACTCCAGAAACTATCCGTACCCTGGCCGAAAAGCACCGTCTCGAGCCTGTCGGACGGGAACCATGGAAAAAGGGGCGGGTGGGAGGATCGAACGACCATTGCGGCCTCTACGCCGGCCGGGTGTGGACCGAGGTGCCGGGGGCTCAAGATCCCGGGGCGTTTCTGCGTGGGGTGATGGAAGGGCGGGGAACCGTGCATGGTGCCGGCGGCGATCCTGCCCGTTTTGTGAACGGATTGTTTCACATTCTTTTTGAATTTGTCCGGGAAAAGGTGGGGCGGAGGGCGCCGCGCGGATCCGCGCTTCTTCTGCGCATCGTGAACCGGTTTCTGGCGGGGGAGAACCCGGTGGAGGTCAGCTTCCTGGAAAAGGCTCGCTACGCGGTCGAAATGGTGGCGAGCGGCAAGATTCTGGAGTTCTGGAAGGCGCCGGAAGGCGGCTTAAGCAAAGAGCTGGCCCACTATCTGGGAAATCCGGAAACCAAAAAGGCCCTGCAACTTGTCCTTTCTGAGGAAAAGGAACCGGAACGGAGGAGTTTTCGTTTGGCCTCGAAGATCATCAACGATGTCGGCTTCCGGATCGTGACCCGGTTCCTGGACCGAGCGGTCAAAGGGGATGTGGTGGGTGGGTTGGAGCCATTGGCAGGGGTAATTCCCCTGGGGTTGGCGACGGCTCCCTACTTGTACGCGTTTCATTCGTTACGGGTGAACCGGGAACTGTGGGGGGAAGTCGCCCGGCGGTTTTTGGGTCATCGTCCCTTGGAGCTGGAGAATCGCCGCAAGGCTTGGCTGACTGACACCCTGGAGGATGTAAACGGGGTGGCCCGCACCATTCGCACCATGGCTGCGGTGGGTCGCAAGCAGGAGGCGGATCTCACTATCCTGACCAGCCGGCCTGAATTGCCTTCGGAGGAAGGCGTGAAGAATTTCTCACCAGTCGGAGTTTTTACCATTCCGGAGTATGAGCTGCAAAAGCTCAGCTTCCCGCCGATCCTGGAGGTGCTGGACCATGTGATGCGGCGTGGCTACACCGAGCTGATTCTTAGCACGCCCGGCCCCATGGGTCTGACGGGTTTGTTGGCGGCAAAACTGCTCGGTTTGCGGGTGAGTGCCATCTACCACACGGACTTCCCGCAGTACGCCAGGTTTTTAAGCGAGGATGATCCCATGATGGAGGGCATCGCGTGGAACTACATGCATTGGTTTTACAGTCAGATGGATCGCGTCTACGTGAACTCTCAAAAGTATTTCGATCGTTGGGTGGAGCGGGGACTAGCGCGGGAGAAGCTCAGCCTCTTGCCGCGCGGTCTGGATACCAGTGCGTTCGATCTTTCTTTCCGGGACGCGGAATTTTGGAAAAAGAGAGGAGCAAAAGGCAAGGTGGTCCTGTATGTAGGGAGAATCTCCAAGGAAAAGGAACTGGATTTTCTCGCGCAGGTGGCGGAGCGCATGGGTTCAGCGGAGGGAACAACGTTTGCCTTTGTCGGGGACGGACCGTTTTTGGCTGAATTGAGGAAAAGGCTGCCCAAGGGAATTTTCACCGGAGCCTTGCACGGTCTGGAACTATCGCGGGCGTATGCATCCGCGGATCTTTTTGTCTTTCCGAGCACCACCGACACGTACGGCAACGTTGTCATCGAGGCGCTTGCTTCGGGGTTGCCAGTTCTGGTCTCGGACCAGGGAGGGCCACGGGAACTATTGCGGGATCCGGACGACGGGGAGGTGGTTTCCGGGGGGGTGGCGGAGTGGACTAAGGCTGTGGCAGCCCGTTTGTCCCTTCCGGAGGACAGGCAGAGGAAAAAACTCCGAAGGGAGCGAACGATTCTTGGGAGGGAATGGGGGGATGCCTTTCGGAGGTTTTGGGACGGTGCGCTAATGTGAATAACCTTGTTGGCAAATGATTTGACCCGAAGGGAATTTACTTATTTTATTCAACGATGGCCGATGGAATTCCTGCACCCCCACCCCCCCCGCCAAGACCTCCGGGTGTTCCTTCTATTCCAAGTATCCCCAAACCTCCCGGTGCACCGGGTACTCCCATCGCAAGGCCACCGGGGGTAGTGGGCGCAGTTCCACCTGCACCAACAACTCCCGGAACTGCGACTCCTCCGCCTGGGGGCCTTAAAAAAGAGACCATGCGTCTGGCACCACCGCCCAAGCCGACTGCTCCCGGGGCACCCACACTGCCGAAACCGCCGGTCCCTGCCATCCCCGGCGCCCCCGCGGTACCTCCCGCGCCGGGGTCCGCTCCCGCTGTTCCTGCGATTCCCGCCATGGCGAAACCTCCTGCCGATCTGCGCAAGGAAACCATGCGGATTTCCCTCCCTCCGCGCCCGGGTGTTGCGGGAGCAAAACCACCCGGAGCTCCCAGCGCCACGGTGGCGCTGCCGGCCGCCTCTAAGCCTCCGATGCCCGGAGCTGCTCCGTCCGGCAAACCTGGCGGCACCCCGATTCCTGCGGCCGGCACTACTACCAAGGCCCCGGCTCCATCCGGAGCGAAACCGGCGATGGCAACGCCCGTCGGTGTTCGGACGGTGGTGGACACCGACAGCGCCGGCACGGCTTTGGCGATTGCAGCCCTCGTGGCTTCCTTGATTTCCTTCGGCGTCGTGTTGATGAGCTTTTTACAGAAATAGGAGAACCTCTATGGCCGGACATGCCACCATCACCCTGAATCAGGCCAACTTCGATAGCACGGTCCTCCAGTCCAAGGTGCCCGTTCTCGTGGATTTTTGGGCGGAATGGTGCGGTCCTTGTCGCATGATTTCCCCGCTATTGGAACAGATCGCCACCGACCATGCCGGCAAGGTGGTGGTCGGGAAGGTGAACGTGGATCAGGAGCAGGCGCTGGCCTCCAAATACGGCATCCAGTCGATCCCGGCATTTTTTATCTTCAAGAATGGTCAGGTCACGGACCAGTTCGTCGGGGCGCAACATTCGCGCCAGTCGATCGAATCCAAGCTCGGCGTCTCGTAATATTCGGAATTCGAAAAGCGGGAGGCGGAAACGGAACGGCGCCCGTCGGCGCTAGGCGGCGGCCGCGGTGAAGATGCAGCGGAAGAGTCCGGCCACCCGTTCCTCGTCGCGGCGAACCTTGGTCCGGAGGACCTTCTCAAACATTTGGCGTTCGTAATCCTTGATCACGGGGAAGGCATCCACGCAGTCCTGGATGGCGGAGTTGAATTCGGTGATCCGGTGGTTGCGGGCGGAATTATCGAAGCTGTATTCGGACATGTAGCCGTCTTCGTCGCGGAGTTGGGCCAGGCCGCGGAACCGGGCCTCGCCCTCCAGCTTCTCCAGCTTGTGCTCATACCGGGCCGTCTCGGCCTTGTAGATGTTGAGGAGGATCTTTTCCGGGGCGAGGGAGCCAAAGCTCTCTTTGACGGCTTCTAAAATCTGCAGGCTGAACTGGGGATAACGGCTGGGGAAGAACTCCCGAGCCCCGTCGGTGAGGCGGTAGGCCTTTTCCGGACGGCCCATGCCTTTCGGGCGGCGCCAAGTATCCAAATAGCCCTCCCGCTCCAGCCCGATGCAGTGCTGTTTGATTCCCATGTAGGAAAGGCCGACGCGCTGGCAAAGTTCGCTGACGGAGAGGCCTTGGCTGCGTTTGATTTCCCGGAGAATAGCCATCTTCGGGTTGTGGTTGGTCTTGGTGTGCAGCCTTGTCTTCATTCCGAGGAACTAAAATTTCAACCAAGAACGGGCCGCGAAGCAACCCCGATTTTAAAAATATTCACTAGCCCTAACGGGGCTCGAACCCGTGCTCCGGCCTTGAGAGGGCCGTGTCCTAACCAGCTAGACGATAGGGCCGTGGAATCAAAAAGGATACCTTCCAGAGGGGCCCGGAGCAATCCCCAAGGGATGTCCGGAATCCGGGATTACTCCACGGTGACGGATTTGGCCAAATTGCGCGGCTTGTCGACGTCCCGACCCAGCGCCACAGCCGTATGGTAGGAGAAAAGTTGCAGGGGAATCACGTTGAGGATGGGTTGGATCAGCTCATGGGTACGGGGAACGGAAAAAACGGCATCGGCCATGCCGGCAATCTTCGTGTCGCCTTCATGGGCAACGGCCAAAACTGGCCCGCCCCGGGCCTTGATCTCCTGCAGGCTGCCCAGGTTCTTGTCGTAAACCCCGTCATGGGGGGCGATCAGCACGGTGGGGGTCTCTTTGTCGATCAGGGCGATCACGCCGTGCTTCAACTCCGCGCTCGGGTATCCCTCCGCATGCACGTACGTGATTTCTTTCATTTTCAGAGCGCCCTCCAGGGCGATTGGAAAATTAGCGAGCCGCCCCAGAAACAGCATGGAGCGGGCTTGGGCATATTTTTGGGCGATGGCCCGGATCTTGTCCGACTGTTTCAGCAGGCTGTGGATATGTTCGGGAAGCTTTTCCAGGGCGTTGAGAATCTCGCGCCCGTGGGCGGCGGACAGGGAATGCAATCGGCCCAGCAAAAGGCCGAGCAGAGTGAAGATGACGACCTGGGAGGTGAAGGATTTGGTGGCGGCCACCCCGATCTCCGGTCCCGCATGCATGTAGACACCGCCGTCGCTTTCGCGGGCGATCGTGCTGGAGACGTTGTTGCAGATGCCCAGACAACGGAATCCGCGCCGTTTGGCTTCCCGCAAGGCACCCAGCGTGTCGGCCGTTTCCCCGGACTGACTGACCGCGAAAAAAAGTGTCTTCTCGTGGACCGGGGAGTCCCCGTACCGAAACTCACTGGCGTGCTGCGTGTCCACGGGGATTTTGGCGAGTGTTTCGATCAGGTATTTCCCAACCATTCCCGCATGCAGCGCCGTACCGCAACCCAGGACAAAGATGCGCTGTACTTCACGGAGAGCTTCCATGGAGAGATTGAGCCCGCCCAGCTTGGCGGTGGCCTCGTTGGGGTCGAGGCGGCCGCGGAAGGCGCTCCGCACGGTTTCCGACTGCTCAAAGATTTCCTTCAGCATGAAGTGCGGATGGGAGCCCTTGTCGCTGGCTGCCGCCCCGCCTTCGATTTCCTCCACGCGGATGTCGGCCTTTTGTCCCAAGGGCGACGAGACATCGAAGCGGTCGGCGTGCAGGGCCACCACCTCCTGGTCCTGTAGGACGACGACCCGGTTGGTGTAGGGAGCCAGGGCCTGGGAGTCGCTCGCGAGGAAGTTTTCCCCGTTGCCCACGCCGATGACGAGGGGACTTCCGCGGCGGGCTCCCACGACGAGGCCGGGCAGGTCGGAGTGAATCACCGCGATGCCGAGGGTGCCCTGCACCTGAGCCAATGCCTTGCGGACCGCGTCGATGAGCCTTTTCTCCCCCTTCTCCTTACTGGCCTCAAAAGCTTCCCCGAGGAGATGGGCCAGAATTTCCGTGTCGGTGTCCGAAAGGAATTTGTGGCCGGATTTGGTCAACTGGCCCTTCAGCTCAAGATAGTTTTCGATCACCCCGTTGTGAACCAGGGCCAGTTTTCCGGAGGCATCCAGGTGAGGATGGGCGTTGGTGTCGGTGGGGGCCCCGTGGGTGGCCCACCGGGTGTGGCTGATGCCGGACTTTCCGTTGACCGGTTTGGAGCGGCAGGTCTTGGCCAGTTCCTCGATCCGCCCGCTCTTTTTGCGAACCTCGACCCCTTGGCCGTTCAGGATGGCCAGTCCAGCGGAGTCATAACCCCGGTACTCCAGTCTCCCTAGGGCATCCAGGAGGATGGGTTGGGCGTCACGGGGACCGACGTAGGCGACAATTCCGCACATCGTGCACTTGTTCTACATTTTTACGTAGATAGGGTCAATGAATGAGCCCGACGCCAATTTCCGGTCCAGATCAGGTGATCACGGTGATTTTAGGGGGAGGGGAGGGAAATCGTCTCTTTCCCTTGACCCGTGACCGTGCCAAGCCGGCCGTGCCCATTGGGGGTAAATACCGGCTCGTTGATATTCCCATCAGCCTCAGCCTGAACTCCGGCATCAAACGCATCTTTCTTCTCACCCAATACCTTAGTTCCTCCCTGCATCGCCACGTCCAGCAGGCCTATCGGTTTGACGACTTTATTCCCCGCGGCTTCATCGAGATCGTCGCCGCCCAAAAAACCCGAGAAGCCACCAACTGGTTCCAAGGCACCGCCGATGCCGTCCGCCAGGGGTTGATTCATTTTGACAACCACCCCCATGAGCACGTCCTCATCCTTTCCGGCGACCAGCTTTACCGGATGGACTTTCGGAAAATGCTCGAGCGCCACGAGTCCACCGGAGCGGATATCACCATCGCGGCCCTGCCGGTCGATCGCGAGAGCGCGCCCCGCCTTGGATTGCTGCGTGTGGACGGCCAGCACCGCATTACGGAGTTTGTGGAAAAGCCCAAGGATCCCAAGGTCCTCGACGCCTTGGCCGCCGCCCCGGGCCTGCCCAAGGACCGGCCGTTTTTGGCCTCCATGGGGATTTACATCTTCCGGCGCGAGGTATTGCGCGACTGTCTGGCCAAAACCCAGGGAGACGATTTCGGAAAAAATATCCTTCCCGCCGCGATCCGGGATCGGAAGGTCGCCGCCTTCCTTTACGACGGCTACTGGGAGGATATCGGCACGATTGGCTCCTTTTACCGGGCCAACCTGGATCTGCTTGCGCCCGTGCCGAAGTTTGATTTCGGACTGAACGTGGCGCCGATCTACACCCGGGCACGGTTTCTGCCCGGCTCCGTGGTGGAAAACAGCCAGGTGATCCGTGCGATCATTTCGGACGGCTGCATGATTCTCCGTAGCGTGCTGGATGATGCTGTCGTGGGGATTCGGCAGAGGATCGGGTCCGAGTGCAAGATCCGGCGCTCGATCCTCATGGGGGCCGATTTTTTTGAAACCCCGGCCCAGCGCCAGGAAAATGCCCGGGCCAATCTTCCGGACGTGGGGATCGGGGGCGGCAGCGTGATCGAGGATGCCATCGTGGACAAGAATGTGCGGATTGGCCGCCGGGTGACGATCCGGGCCTCCGGGAAGCCGGCGGAAATGGATGGGCCGAACTTTTACGTCCGGGACGGCATCGTGATCATTCCCAAGGGGGCGGTGGTTCCTGATGGCACGGTGATCTAGATTTTTAAAAACGTTTGTGTTTTTGTGCCGGGCACGGGATAATTTTTCTAAGTCAGCGGGCGTGATGTAATGGTAGCCTGCGAGCTTCCCAAGCTTGATGCGAGGGTTCGATTCCCTCCGCCCGCAATGATTTCTGGCGTGCTTGGCCTGACCCTGCCGATGTCCTACCCCTTGATTTAGATTCTTTGGATGAAGATGAGGTTTGACCTTCGTTTGTCGGTAAGGAGGCTTGCGCGGAAATGATCACTGTTTTGGCTGCCGTGGGGGGCTTGTTATTGGGGGTTGGGATCGCTTACGCCCTTCTTTCTGCCCGCTTGGGACGGGCCGGCGGGGAGGCAGAGGCTCTGCGTTCCCGGGCTTCTGAAAACGAGCGGTTGCGGCAGCAGGCGGAGGCACAAGGGCAGGCGGCGCGGGAAGGGTTGGCCCGTGCTGAGGCGGAGCGGCAGGCTGCAGAGCGATCGCTTCAGGAGGCCCGGCAGGAGAAAGAACAGCTCGCAACCAAGCTGCAAATCGAGATGCGGGCGATGGCCCAGCAACTGGTCACGGAAGGAACGCGCCGACTGGTGGAGGACAACCGGCTCCAAGTGGGGAACGAACTGCGGCCGCTGCTGACCCGGATCGAGGATTTCCGGAAACGGGCGGACGAGATCCATACCGCCGAAACCGGAATGCAGAGCGACCTGCGCCGGGAAATCCAGCAGATCCAGGCGATGAGCACCCAGCTGGGCACGGAGACCCACCGGCTGACCCATGCCCTGAAAAACGACTCCGGCACCCGGGGACGCTGGGGGGAGATGGTGTTGGAAAAGACGCTGGAAATTTCCGGCCTGGAAAAAGGGCGGGAATACAAGACGCAGGAGTCGGCGGACCGGAAGCGGATGGATGCGGTAGTTTTTCTTCCCGAGGACCGGGCGGTGGTGGTGGACAGCAAGGTTCCGTTGGTGGATTACGATGCCTACTGCGGGGCGACGGATCCGGCGGAGCAGGAAAAGCATCTCAAGGCCCATGCGATTGCGGTCCGGCGCTTCATCGACGACCTTTCGGGGAAGAGTTATCCGGATCTTTTGAACGGCAAGTCACCCGATTTCACGGTGATGTTTATCCCGATCGAACCGGCGTTCGGGGCGGCCCTGCGGGGGGACAAAGACTTGCTGGAATACGCCTTCGAAAGAAGGATCGTGTTGAGCACCCCCAGCACGCTGATGGCCACTTTGCGGACGATCGCGAATGTCTGGAAGATTGAGCGACAGAACAGGAACGTGCAGGAGATCGCGCGGTTGGGCGGCAAGCTGCACGACGACCTGGTGAATTTTGTGGATGACCTGAAAGACGCAGGGGCGGCCCTGGAAAAGGCAAGGGAAGCGCATGATTCAGCGGTGAAGAAACTTTCGGAGAAGAAGGGGAATATCATCGGAACGGCGGACAAGTTGCGGGAGCTGGGGGCAAAGACGGAAAAACGCTTAAGTCTGAACGGGAAAAGCGAGGAGTGAGGTGACTGGATTAGGATTAAGATGAAGATTAAGATATCCCGTCTTTGCAGCGGGTTATTTTCAAAAGGATGACAAAGGGGGGCTTTTGGCCAAGATGAGGGGGTGAGGATTCATGACCCGATGTTGCAGAGGGTGGCGGTGGGAATCTCCCTGGCTCTGCTGGCGCTGGCTTGCCTGAACATTCTCCGTCCTTTTTTCGGGCCGTTGCTTTGGGCGGTGATCTTGACGGTGACGGCATGGCCGGTGTTTGTCTGGATGAAGAATCGGCTGCCCGGGCGACCGGTTTTGTCCTCTATCATCACGAGCATCCTGATCGCGATCTTCTGTCTGATCCCGATCACGTACGGGGTGGCGGTGGCGGCCCAATCGGTCAAACCCCTTTCCCAAACCATGCTTGAATATGCGCGGGGCGGGTTGCCGCCTCCTCCCACCTGGCTCAACGAGTATCCGTTCGGCGATACGTTGTATCATAAGTGGGAATTATCGACCAAGGATCGGGCCCAATTCCTGCAGGACCTGAGTCCATTATTGAAACAGGGGGCGACCAAAGTGGGCCAAATGGCGGGGAAGGTGGGGGTGGGACTTCTGGAGTTCGCGCTGGCGCTGATTATCTGCGGATTTTTCTTCGCCTCCGGGGAAACCCTGACCCTTTCCGCTCAACAGGCCCTGGAAAAACTTTTCGGACCCAAGGGGGGTGAGTTGCTGGATATTTCCGCCCGGACGATCCGGAGCGTGATGCTGGGGATCCTCGGCACGGCGGCGTTGCAGGCGGCGCTGATGTGCATCGGATTCTCGCTTGCGGGAGTGCCGCAGGTGGTGCTGCTGGGATTCGCCGGATTCTTTTTCGCGAGCCTGCAACTTTCCTGCGGGATCGTCTGGGTCCCGGTGGTGGCATGGCTTTTCATGGAGGGAAAGACGGGTTGGGCGGTGTTCAATCTGATCTGGGGCATCGGCGTGGTGGGTTTGGTGGACAACTTCACCAAGCCTTACCTGATCAGCCGGGGCAGCAACCTGCCGTTTGGCATCATCTTTCTGGGGGTGATTGGTGGATTTCTTGCCTACGGGTTCCTGGGAATTTTCTTTGGAGCGACCCTCATGGCGGTGGCTTTCCGGCTCTTTAAGGAGTGGCTGGCGGGGGACACGGAAGGGGTGGAAAATGTGACGGTGACCATAGCCAGTCCGCCTCGAAAAATCACCCCAAGGATGCGTCAAAAACCTCTGTAAACAATTGCTTTGCAATTACTTAAAAACAAGTAAAAAGTAATTTTTCGGTTGTCGAAAAGGTCTATTTCGGCATCTTCAACGGATGCCAGCCGCGAAGGAAAAAGTGGTCGTCGGGGGTAAGTACGACGCTTCCAAAATCGACAAGCTTGAGGGGTTGGATGCGGTCCGGAAGCGGCCGGGAATGTATATCGGTGACCCGGATGAGAGGGGTCTTCATCACTGCGTTTTTGAAGTGCTCGACAACTCCGTCGATGAGCACTTGGCCGGACATTGTGAAAACATCAAGGTTACGATGCACGTGGACGGATCGATCTCGATCGAGGACGACGGCCGCGGCATCCCGGTGGATCCCCATCCGAAGTTCAAAATCCCGGCGGTGGAGCTCGTGCTCACCAACTTGCATGCGGGTGGAAAGTTCGATCAAGGGGCTTACAAGTATTCCGGCGGTCTGCACGGGGTGGGTGCCAAGTGCGTCAACGCGCTGTCCGAATGGTTTGAGGCCGAAATCTCGCGGGACGGGAAGCTGTACCACATCGAGTTTGCCCGGGGAAAGACGACTTCGAAGCTCAGCGTCACCGGCAAATCCAAGAAAACCGGAACCAAGATCACCTTCAAGCCGGATGCGGAGATTTTCACGGACACGACCAAGTTCAAGTTCGACCTGTTGGCCAAGCGGATGCGGGAGCTGGCGTTCCTTAATCCCGGCCTCTCCATCACACTCACCGACGAGGGGAAAAGTGGAAAATCGGAAACGTTCCTCTACAAGGATGGGATCGAGGAGTTTGTTAAACAGCTGGCCAAAGCCCGCTCCCCGATCCATCCCAAGCCTATTGTCCTGGAGAAGAAGAAAGACGAGGTGTTTGTCGACTGCGTCATCCAGTACTACGACGGGTACGACGAGACCTTGCTGCCTTTTGCGAACTCCATTCCCAACCCCGACGGGGGCACCCACGTTTCCGGATTCCGTTCGGCGCTGACCCGGGCGATTAACCAGTTCGCTTCGGGCAAGGGGCTGGCCAAGGAGAAGGATCCCAAGATCACCGGGGAGGACACGCGGGAAGGACTGATCTGCGTGCTCAGCGTGAAGTTGCCGAACCCCCGGTTCAACGCCCAGACCAAGGTGAAGTTGGTGAATGCCGAGATCGAGGGAATCGTCGGCAGTTGCGTGTATGAGGGTTTGTTGTCCTACTTGGAAGAGAATCCCGGGGTCGGGAAAAAGATCTTTGAAAAGGCCCTGACCGGTGCCCGGGCTCGCGAGGCGGCGCGCAAGGCCAAGGAGACAATCCGCAAGGGCGCCTTCAGCGGGGGCGGGTTGCCCGGGAAGCTGGCCGACTGCTCCGAACGCGATCCGGCCCAGTGCGAACTGTACATTGTCGAGGGAGACTCTGCCGGTGGTTCTGCCAAGCAGGGCCGCGACCGACGGACCCAGGCGATCCTTCCGATCCGCGGAAAGCTGATCAACGTGGAGAAGGCCTCGATCGACAAGGTTCTCAACAACAACGAAATCAGGACGATCATCACGGCGGTCGGCACGGGGATCGGAACGGCCAGCGAGAAGGAGAAAGCCAAGAAGGGGGAGGAGGAGGCGGAGACAGGCGGGGGTTTTGACATGGAAAAACTTCGCTACCACAAGATCATTCTAATGACCGATGCCGACGTGGACGGCTCCCACATCCGCACCCTTTTGTTGACCTTTTTCTACCGCAAGATGCCGTCGCTGGTTTCTTCCGGGCACATTTACATCGCGCAACCGCCGCTCTTTCTGATCAAGCGAAAGAAGCGGGAAGAGTACGTGCAGGACAACGAGACGCTCGACAAGATCCTGATCGAGCTGGGCACGGATGAGGTTTCCTTGATCCGCCTTTCGGACAAGAAGGTCTTCAGCAAGGCGCAACTGTTGGACGTGCTTGGCTCCCTTCAGGAGTTGGAGCGTCTTTCCCGGGCGGTGACGCGTCGGGGCGCGAAGTTTGAGGATTACCTCGAGGCGCGGAATCCGAAGTCGGGCGAACTGCCGAAATACATCGCCAAGACCCGGGAGGGAAACGAGGAGAAGTTTGAATTCTTCAAGGACGACAAGGAGGTTGCCAAGTTCCGTGACAAGATGGGGATCGAGGACGAGGACGACGAGGAGGACGAAAAGAACGGAAAGGAAGGGGCGGAGGACAAATCCCGGCCCAAGGCGAGAATTTACGAGATCTACGAGGCGGCCAGCTTGGCCAAGGCTCTGCAGGGGTTGGCAAAGAAGGGCCTGGAGATGGAGCACTACTCCGCGCAGGACAAACCGCTGTTTGAGCTGGTCGAGGGGGAGCCGGAGAAGTCCAACCCCAACCGCACGCCGATTTTCTCCATCGCCGAAATCCTCACCGGGGTGAAAAACGTGGGCAAGAAGGGCGTGCAGATCACCCGGTTCAAAGGCTTGGGCGAAATGGATGCGAAGGAGCTGTTTGAGACCACGATGAATCCTGAGAAGCGTCAACTACTCAAGGTGGATTTGGTGGATGCGGCCAAGGCCGATGAGATTTTCACGACCCTGATGGGTGACGAAGTTGAGCCCAGACGGGTGTTTATCGAGGAAAACGCCCTCAACGTCCGGAATCTGGATATCTAGGACACAGGAGTTTTTCTTATGGCTCTAATGAAAGAGAATATTGTCCCGATCAACGTCGCGGAGGAGATGTCGAAGTCATTCCTCGACTACTCGATGTCGGTCATTATTTCGCGCGCGCTGCCCGACGCCCGGGACGGACTCAAACCCTCCCAACGCCGCATCCTTTACGCAATGGATGGGTTGGGGGTGCAGCCGAACCGAAAGCACGTGAAGTGCGCCAAGATCGTCGGTGAAACGATGGGCAATTTTCATCCCCATGGCGACATGGCCATTTATCCGACCCTGGTGGGCATGGGGCAGTGGTGGGGCATCCGGCACCTGCTGGTGGAGGGACGCGGGAACTTCGGCTCCATCGACGGCGATCCGCCCGCCTCCATGCGGTACACGGAGGCCCGGCTCCATCACCTCGGGGCCGCCCTCATGTCGGACATGGATCGTGACACGGTCGACTTTGTTCCGACTTATGACGAGCGGTTGACCGAACCGGTTGTTCTGCCCGCCGCTTTCCCGAACCTGATCGTCAACGGCGGCACGGGGATTGCGGTCGGCATGGCCACCAATATTCCTCCTCACAACCTGGGGGAAACCATCGATGCGCTCTGCGCCCTGATTGAGAACCCTAAACTTACGGCCGAACAGATCCTCAAGATCATGCCGGGTCCGGACTTCCCCACAGGAGCGCTGATCTGCGGCAAGGAGTCGATCGCCAACTATTACAAGACGGGCCGGGGATCGCTGAAACTGCGCGGCAAAGTCTCCGTGGAGGAGGGGCGCTCCGGCAAATCCCAGCTGATCATCACCGAGGTTCCTTACAACGTGAATCCGGAGGAGTTGATCAAGCGGGTGGCTGAACTGGTGGAGGAGAAGAAGCTCGAGGGTATCAGCGACGCGCGGAACGAATCGGACGAATCGATCCGGATCGTCTTGGAGTTGAAGCGGGACGCGATCCCGAAGGTGATCATCAACAACCTCTACAAGCACACGCCGCTGGAGAGCAGTTTCGGGGTGATCATGCTGGCCCTGGACGGGCGCCGTCCAAAGCTCCTGCCGATGCGGGAGATGCTGATTTGCTATCTCGAGCACCGCCGCGAGGTCGTCATCCGCCGAACCAAGTTCGACCTGAAGGTGGCCGAGGACCGGGCCCACATCCTCGAGGGTTACAAGAAGGCCCTGGCGAATCTGGACGACTTCGTGAAGATCATCCGGGCCGCCAAGGACCGTGCCCTCGCCAAGGAAAAGTTGATGGCGAAGTACAAGCTGAGCGACCGGCAGGCGGACGCGATCCTGGAGCTACGGTTGTACCAGTTGACCGGCCTGGAGCGGGACAAGATCGAGGAGGAATATCTGGCTATAATCCAAAAGATCGAGGAGCTCAAAAGTATCCTCGCCAGCGAGAAGAAGGTGTACGCAATCATCAAAAAAGAGCTGCTCGAGATCAAAGAAAAGTACGCCGACCCGCGTCGCACCCAGATCGTGAAGGACGAGGGGGAGATCGATGTGGAGGACCTGATCGCCAAGGAGGGCACGGTGATTACCCTCTCCCACGCCGGCTACATCAAGCGCACCTCGGTAACCAGCTATCGGGCGCAGCGACGGGGCGGCAAGGGCGTGATCGGAATGAAGTCCAAAGAGGAGAAGGAAGGGGAGGATACCGGGGATTTTGTGGAACACCTCTTTTCGGCGACGACCCACGATTACCTGATGTTTTTTACCAATACCGGGCGTGTGTACGTGGAGAAGGTTTATGAAATTCCGGAGATGGGGCGGACCGCGCGGGGCAAGTCCATCGCCAATATCCTGGCGCTCCAGCCGAATGAGAAGGTGGCGGCGCTGATCTGCGTGCAGGAATTCAGCGACAAGCAACACCTCGTCATGGCCACGGCCTCCGGAATCGTGAAAAAGACGAATTTGGCCGACTACAGCAATTTCCGTAAGGGCGGCATCATCGGGATCAAAATCGAGGCGGGTGACGAGCTGATCGGCTGCGTGCAGACCAACGGCAAGCAGGAGATCGTGCTGGTGACCCAGGAGGGCATGAGCCTCCGCTTCGACGAGGAACAGTTGCGGGATCAGGGTCGCGCCACCGTCGGTGTCTACGGTATCCGGCCGGAGAAGAAAGACAAGGTGGTCGGCGTGGCGGTGGTGGATGCCAAGGCGACCCTGTTGGTCGTGGGGGAAAACGGCGTGGGCAAGCGGACCTCCTTCGAGGATTACCGCAGCCAAACGCGGGGAGGAAAGGGAATCATCACCATGAAGACCACCGACAAAACCGGGTCAGTGGCCGGGGCCATTTCCGTGAAAGAGACGGACGAGATTATGTTGATCACCGTGAAAGGGCAGATGGTTCGTACCAAGGTAAAGGACATCCGGGAATCCGGCCGGAACACCCAGGGTGTTTACATTGTGAGGTTACAGAAAGGCGACCGACTGCAGGGGGTGGCCCGGGTGGTGGAAACGGACGACGAAGAGGACGGAGAACTCCCGCTCGGGGCATGAGAAGAGTTTGGGTGGGGCTGATCCTCGCGATCAGTCTGGTCTCCGGTCGGGCGGAGGAACCGGTCAGCCGCATCGGGTTTGGATCCTGTTATAAGCCTGAAAAAAGCACTCCGCTTTGGGGCAAGGTGGCGGAGTTTGATCCCCAGGTGTGGCTATGGTTGGGGGACAACGTGTATGTGGATTTTATCAACGGCAAATACGTCAAATCCAACCTGCAACCAAAGGCCTTTGAGCAGGGCTACGAGCGGATGGCGAAAAGTGAGGGGATGGCCACCCTTAATAAACTTCCCACGGACCACGTTATGGCCACGTGGGACGACCACGATTACGGATTGAACGATGCGGGAAAGAATTGGAGTAGAAAAAAAGAGGCCAAAAAGTCTTTTGTGAAATTCTGGGGAGGGGAGGAACAATCCGACGGGGTTTACTCCTCGCGGGATTTTGGTCCGGACGGGAAAAGAGTCCGCGTGATCCTGCTCGACACGCGGTTCAATCGGGACGACCCGGGTCCGACCGGGGATATCCTGGGGGGCGGTCAGTGGAAGTGGCTCGAAGAGGAGTTGAGGCGTCCGGGGGCCGAGCTGGTGGTGATTGGATCCAGCATCCAGGTGTTGGCCAGCCAGCACCGGTTTGAAAAGTGGGGAAATTTTCCGAAGGCTAAAGAACGTCTTTTTCAGCTGATCCGGGACGCTAAGGCAAGGGGGGTGATTTTCATCAGTGGGGATCGGCACAACGGCGAGATTTCGTGCGACCAGAAAAGCGGCGCCGGCTACCCGATTTACGACGTGACCTCGAGCGGTTTGACCGAGGTTTCCTCCCTTCGCGAGGAGGCCAATTCCATGCGGGTGGGGAATCTCGTGAACACGCAAAACTTCGGCGCGATTACGGTCGACTGGTCCGTGCCTGATCCGGTGGTTTCGCTGGAACTGCGTGACGCTGATGGGAATGTCCGGGAGAAGGTCTCCACACCCCTGTCCCAACTTGCCCCGCCGAAGGGCTGATTTAAGTTTGGCCTATGGCCGTTGTCGTCGCGCGTCCGGATCTGAACCTATGGGAGCGTCTCTACCTGCCCAGCATTGTGGGCGGGATGCTGATCACCCTGCGTCACATGGTGCAGACCCTTTGGAGAATGGCCTTTCCCCGGAAGCATGCCGCGCAACCCGGCATTTTGGAGATGAGCGCCACCGGGCTCATGACGATGCAGTATCCGGAAGAAACGTGGCCGATGCCGGAGGGATACCGGGGTGCTCCCGTTCTGGTGATGGACGAGGATGGCCGGGAAAAGTGTGTCTCCTGCCAGCTCTGCGAGTTTGTCTGTCCGCCCCGGGCCATCCGGATCACGCCCGGATCCATTCCCGGAAGCGACCGGCATGCCAACGTGGAAAAACGACCGAAGGATTTCGATATCGACATGCTTCGCTGCATCTACTGCGGCATGTGCGAGGAGGTTTGCCCGGAGGAAGCCATCTTTCTGCGTAAGGAACATCCCATCTTTGTGGGAACCGATCGAAAGGGGATGGTGCGAAACAAGGAGGAGCTGTACCGGTTGGGTGGAGTCCTACCAAGACCCATTCATAAGTGGGAAAATAAGTAGGCTGGTCGGCTAGGGCAGGGGGACTGACGTCCCAAAGTTGGGATTAGGATGAGGATTAAGATTAAGAAATTACAAATCTTTTAGGGTTAGACGATAACTCCATTGACCGCTGTTGCGGGGGATTTAACCTCACGCAACCCCCGAAAGATCACAAGGATGGAACAAATTTTCTTCTGGAGTCTGGCCATCGGCCTGCTGGTCGCCTCCATCGCAATGGTGACCCTTCGGAACCCTGTGACCAATGCGGTTTGTCTGGTTGTGGCCTTGGTGATACAGGCCGCTCTTTTTATCACCCTGGGGGCGACGTTTTTGGCGGCCGTTCAGGTCATCGTGTATGCGGGAGCGGTCATGGTCCTCTTTCTGTTTGTGATCATGCTTCTGGACGTGAAGGCGGAGGCCCGTCGGCCGATTCCGTGGCCCAAAGTAGGCACTGTTGCAGTCGGAGCCGTGGCGGTTGTCATAGGGATCCCAAAATTGGTGGCGGCTTTTCCAGCCGCGCGGGAACCGCTCTGTTGGTCCAGCCAGGTAAACTCCTTTGGTGCCAAAGAGCTGGGGACACTGCTTTTTACCACTTATGCCCCCCTCTTTCTAACCACCGGGGTGCTTTTGCTGGTGGCCACGATCGGAGTGGTGGTTCTTTGTCGGCGGGATTCAGGCTCATGATCCTCGGAGAGATCACCTTGGGCCATTATTTGGCCCTGAGCGGGCTGCTTTTCCTGGTCGGCCTGGCGGGGGTGCTGCTCCGGCGGAGTCTTCTTATCGTGATGATGTCTCTGGAGCTGCTGCTGAATGCGGCCAACCTAGCCCTGGTGGCGGCGGGCCGCTTCAAGGGGATTCCGGACCCGCAGGTCGCGGTGTTTTTCGTGATCACCGTGGCCGCGGCCGAAGTGGCGGTGGGGTTGGCCATTCTTGTGGCCATTTTCCGGCTCAAGAAGACCACCTCGGCTGAGGACTTCGCGACCCTCAAATTTTAGATGATCGCCTACACCCCGTACCTGATCCTTTTGCTGCCGTTTTTGTCGGCAGTGCTAATCCGCCTTTTTCTGCATCCGTTCCCGAAGATCGCCGTTTCGGTGTCGGTGACCGCCTGTTTGGGTAGCTTTATCGGATCCCTGCTGCTCCTGAACTCCGGAACTCCCGCGGGGGGCATGGCCGCCCCGTCCATTCCGTGGGTGGATGTGGGGGGATTAAAGGCTGGCTTCGGGCTCGTCGCGGATCCGTTGGCCCGGCTCATGGCGGCTTTGGTTACCGGGGTGGCCCTGCTCGTGCATATTTATTCTCTTGGGTACATGGCGAAGGACCCATGCCGGAGCCGGTTTTTTGCGGAACTCTCCCTCTTTGTGTTCTCCATGCTGGGGATTGTCTTCGCCGACAACCTCATCACGATGTTCATTTTCTGGGAACTGGTCGGCCTTAGCTCTTACCTTTTGATCGGTTTCTGGCATGACCGACCGGCCGCCGGTGCGGCCGCCAACAAGGCCTTCCTCGTCAACCGGATCGGGGATTTCGGTTTTATCTTGGGAATCCTCGGCTCGTGGTCGCTCTTCGGAACGATCAGCTTTGCGGATCTCCCCGTCCGAGCCTCCTCCGGAGCCCCCTTTTGGGCGGTTACCGCAGTGGGCCTGGGTCTGCTCTGTGGTTGTCTGGGAAAATCCGCACAATTGCCGCTCCACGTGTGGTTGCCCGACTCCATGGAAGGTCCCACGCCGGTCTCCTCGCTCCTGCACGCGGCCACCATGGTGGTCGCAGGCGTGTACATGCTGATCCGCGTGTTGCCGATTCTCGAGCTGAGTCATGTTACCATGAACACGATCGCCTGGATCGGGGCGTCGATGACCCTGTTGCCCGCGCTGATTGCCTGCCAACAGAACGACATCAAACGAATCCTGGCCTACTCCACCCTGTCCGAGATCGCCTACATGGTCATGGCAGTCGGGCTGAACATTCCCGGGCCGGGAATGTATCACCTCGTTACCCATGCCTTTTTCAAGTGCCTGCTCTTTTTGGCAGCAGGCTCCGCCATTCATGGATGCCATGACGAGCAGGACATCTGGAAAATGGGAGGCCTCCGCAAGCGGATGCCTTTCACTTTTTTAGTGACCTGGGTGGGGACGTTGGCCTTGGCCGCGATTCCGCCAGTTTCGGGTTTTTGGAGCAAGGACGCCATTTTCGCGGCCACGTATAACCATCCCGGGTTGGCCGCCTGTTCGATGCTAGCCGGCTTTTTTACCTCTTTCTTCATGCTCCGGATGATTCTGGTGGCGTTTGACGGGAAACCCCGGACGGAGAACGCCAAGCATGCCCACGAAGGCCCGCCGGTGATGGTCGTGCCGATGTTGATCCTGGCAGTGCTGTCCGTTTTTGCGGGCCTGTTTCCGGTATCCGATTTTCTCGGCATGAAGCCGCATGGCACCCACCATGCCTGGACCCTCTGGGCCTCCCTGATCCTGGCGGTGGCGGGATTCGTTCCGGCCTATTTCCTGTATCGGGAGGCGATCAAAGATCCGCTGCAGGTGCCGCTTTTGCAGGGCAAGTTTTACGTGGACGAGTTTTACCAGCGCGTGCTGGTGGCGACCCAAGACGGGTTGGGGCGCCTGGCGGACGCTTTTGAAGGCTGGGTGGTACGCGGGTTTCTGGTGCGCGGCTCCGGGGTGGTGGCGCGTTCCGCGGGGCAGGGGCTTCGCCTGGTGCAGTGCGGCCAGGTTCAGTTTTACGCCGCGGTCTTTATCCTTGGGGCCATCGGAGTGATCGGCTGGCTACTCTGGAAGGGGGCGGCATGAATTTTTCGCTATCGCTTCCAGCCCTCCTCGCCATCCCCATGGTCGGAGTGCTGTTGATCGCCCTGGGATCCCGCCCGAAGACCACCGCCCTTTGGGTTTCTGTTCTCAACCTGATTCCGGGATTTCTGGCTTCCGGGATGGTGTTGCGTTCCGGGGAAATCCTATTTGGGCCCGAGCCGATTCCCGTGAGGGAAGTCTTCCCGGCTAAATTCATTCTCGGAATGGATGGATTGAGTCTGTCTCTCGTGTGGTTGACCCTGATCGTGACCTTGACCGCGATCGGGACCGGTCGCGAGGGGATCAAAAGGGAGAAAGAGTATTATATCTGCCTCCTTTTGATCGGGCTTGGTGCGTTGGGTGCGTTTCTTTCGGTGGATCTGTTTTATTTTTTCTCCTTTCACGAGGTGGCCCTGATTCCGACCTTCCTACTGGTCGGCATGTGGGGTCATGGCGACCGCTCGGGTGCAGCCTGGAGAATGACCGTCTATCTGATGCTTGGGAGCATGGTGTTGCTCGTGGGGATGATCGGGCTCTTTCTGGCTCTGCCGGAAGCCGCGCGGAGCCTGGACTGGAGGGTGTTGTCCGAATCCCTGAAAGCAAATCCGCTTTCGCCCGGAATCCAGCACGTGGTGGCCGCCTTGCTTTTGGTCGGATTCGGCACGCTGGTTTCTTTGGTTCCGTTTCACAGTTGGGCGCCGGGCGGGTATGCCTCCGCACCGGCCCCGGCGGCGATGCTCCATGCCGGGGTGCTGAAAAAATTCGGACTCTACGGATTGCTGCGGGTGGCCTTGCCGATGGTGCCGGACGGTTGGAAGGAGATCTCCTGGCTCGTGGGCCTGCTTCTGGCGGGAAACATTCTTTATCTCGGACTGGCCTCACTTCAGCAGCGGGATTTCCGGTGGTTGCTGGGATTCTCAAGCGCGATGCATATGGGCACGGTTTTTCTTGGGCTGATCAGTGGAACGGTCTTGGGACTGGCCGGAGCGCTGACCCTGATGGTGGGGCACGGACTCAGTGCCGCGCTCGGCTTCGCCGTGGCCGGGGAAATCAGTCGCCGCACGGGGACATCGTGGATGCGGGATCTGGGCGGACTGGCGCGGCGGGCACCCCAACTCTGGTTTTACCTGATGATCGCGGCGATGGCCTCGATCGGCCTGCCTGGGTTGGCCAACTTTGCGGGTGAAATCATGATTTTTTTCGGGTCGTGGACTGCTCACCCGGTGTTGGTGGGGGTGGCAGCGTGGGGGGTGGTCCTTTCGGCGGTGGCCACGCTGCGGGCGGTGAATGCCATGGCTTTCGGGCCGATGAGCCCGGCGGTGGAGGCGGAGGGCGTGACGGATCTTAAGGGGATGCGGGAAACTTGGCCTTTTGCCGTTCTGACCATCGCCTTGCTGCTCATCGGAGTGATGCCTCTCTTGGTGTACGGGCCGGCCCGACCTGTTCTGGAAAGACTTTCCCAGCCGTGAGCTCGTGGTTTTTTCCCGAAATCCTGCTCACTTTGGCTGGGGTGGGGCTTGTTCTCATGGACGCTTTGGCCCCTGAAAACATTCGCCGCCGGATCCCACTGTTCGCCTTACTTGCCTCGCTGGGCATTCTGGTCTGGAGCCTTGTTCCGGCGAGCCGGGTGCTTCCGACTTCTTGGCTGAATCTTTTTGTTTCGGATGGATTGTCGGCCGTCTTCAAACCGTTCTTTTTGTTGTGCCTTGTGGTGGTGACCATCATGGCCTGCCGATACCGTTTGGGGGCCGATGAAACGGTTCGCGGGGAATTTTTGGCGTTACCGTTTTTCCCCACAGCCGGTCTTTGTCTTCTGGCCTCGGCCCGGGACTTTTTGGCCGTCTTTGTGGCGCTCGAGATGGTGAGCATATCGCTTTACCTCCTGGCGGCCTTTCACCGGGCCAAGCCGGCCAGCCTGGAGGCCGGCATCAAACTGCTGGTAATGGGCGGACTTTCGACCGGTTTCCTGGTGATGGGCATTGCCTGGCTTTACGCCGGGGCCGGCACCACGGACTTTTCCCGGTTGCTTCTCACCCAGGCGGGGCAGGGGGCCAACCCGGCCGTGCTGGTGGCAGCCGGCCTGATTCTCGCGGGCATCGGGTTTAAGGTGGCGGCCGTTCCGTTCCATGCTTGGGCTCCGGACGTGTACGAAGGGGCACCCACACCGGTTACCGCGTTTCTGGCTGTGGCTTCCAAAGCGGCTGGTTTCATTCTCCTGATCCGGGTTTTTGGACTTGGGGCTTTTGCGTTGGAATCGATCGGGACCTATTTTCGACCGATTCTTCTCACCACCGGAATCGCCACGGTGACGCTGGGGACCTTGGCGGCCCTGCCGCAGCGCGATTTGAAAAGGTTGTTGGCGTATTCCGGCATAGCCCATGCCGGATTCATGATCCTCGCGTTGGGCACCGAGGGGGAAGGGGGGATCGGAACCGTGGTCGCCTACCTATGGGCATATCTTCTGGCGTCCTTGCCGGTCTTTCTCTTCATCAATGAACTGGAGTACCTCCATGGCAGCACGGACATGCGTCACTTGGATGGGTTGGGCAGACGGGAGCCCGGGCCTTCCCTTGGGTTCACTCTTTGCCTTCTTTCCATGGCGGGGCTGCCTCCGTTGGCGGGATTTCCAGTGAAACTTGCGGTCCTGGCCAACCTCTGGGACGCCGGAGAGACGCCGGCCTTGGTGGTGGCGGTGATCATGGCGGTAGCCGGGCTGGGCATTTATCTGACCCCGATCCGGGTAATGTATTGGGAAAGGGAAGCGGACTTTATTCCGGCCCGCCGTTTCCCCCCATTTCTCATTTGGGTGATGTTGGTGGCCGGCTTTCTCGGGGTCGGGTTGGGGTTGAAGCCTCAATGGCTTGCCCGGGTGGCGGAAAAGAGTCTCAATCCTCTCCCCGTGGTCGAATCCATCCGCGAATAAGCCCATCCCAAGCGACCGAGGCTGGTCGGAGCCGAAAAATTCGTTAGTCTCGTGCCGTTATGGCCGCCAACGAGATTTCTTCGTTAGCCGGGCCCAGGATGGGTTCGGAAAAACTCGTCCGCCTCAGCGAGGCGGCCGGACGACACTTGTCGGGGCTGCTGGAGAAGAAAGGATATGCCACGGGCGCGCTCAAGGTCGCCGTGGTAGGGGGAGGATGCAGCGGTCTCCAATACCAGATGGAGCTGGTTCCCGGGGCCGGGCCGAAAGATATCCTCGTGGAAAGCCAAGGGGTGCGGATTTCCGTGGACCCCAAAAGTGCGGTTTTTTTGAGTGGATCGGAAATCGATTTCAGCATCGATCTACAGAAAGGGGGGTTCCGTGTGACCAACCCCAACGCCCGCGCGACCTGTTCCTGCGGGGACAGTTTCAGCACCTGAGGTTTACATGACCACGCACGGAAAAAAGGGCCGGAGTCGGCCCAAGCTCGGCAAGGCCAAGCTGCCCCACAAGGAACGGCTCCAGCGGGGTTTTGCCCGTGTGGAGCAGGATCTCTCCTGGATGATGGGTATCTTCCGTGAACTTCTGGAGGAGCTTGGGGAAAAGGAGGTGGGGGAGGCGTTACCGTGGGTGCACGGATCCAGACATCTGCCCCCCATCAAGGAAGGGAAAATCACCCGGGCTTATTCCATTGCGTTCGGATTGTTGAACCTTGCCGAGGAAGTGGCGGCCGCGGCCATGCGACAACTGAACGAGGCCATCAACGGACCCCAGCATGAGCCGGGTTCGTGGGCTCAGGCCTTATGCCGTCTCAAAGGCTCGGGCGAGACCGCCGACCATTTGGCGGCGACCTTGCCCACCCTGCGGGTGGAACCGGTGCTCACGGCCCATCCCACCGAAGCGCGTCGGCGTTCCATTCTGGCCTGCACCCAGGAGATTTATGGCATTTTGTTGGAGAGGGGGGGGAAGTCCGGTAAAGACGGCTCGGATCGAGAACGTCGGGATCATCTCAAGACGGTGTTGGAACGCTGGTGGCGGACGGAAGAGGTGCGGACCCAACGTCCCACCGTGGATATGGAACGGGAGGGAGTCATTCACTGCCTGGCCGGCTCCATGGCCCGTTCGATCGCCGAAACAGACCGGCGGTTGAGGGACGCCTGGCAGGTGGCGGGGTTTGGACGGGGCGGGCCGGTCCATCCCGCGGTGCGACCCATGCTGACTTTCGGTACCTGGGTGGGGGGCGACCGGGACGGGCATCCATTGGTCACACCGGAAGTCACCGAGAAGAGCCTTCAGCTTTACCGATCTGCCGCCCTGGATTTGTTGGCCGCCCGTCTTCATCAACTGGCCTCCCATCTAACCCTGTCCCGCAAATACCACGGAATCCCGGCGGAGCTGGAAAAGTGGTTGCCGGAATGGCGGCGTTTGGCCGGTGCCAAGGCGGAAGAAGAGACATCAGTGTACCGGGAGGAACC
>Ga0214917_10001555_pt1 | contig 29358 bp, 51 predicted proteins | sample LL_1208_BB_MetaG_FD_177983 | JGI IMG/M metagenome (GOLD analysis project Ga0214917, IMG submission 177983) | Freshwater microbial communities from Lake Lanier, Atlanta, Georgia, United States - LL_1208_BB | ecosystem: Environmental > Aquatic > Freshwater > Lake | place: USA: Georgia | collected... | reverse complement strand
TTGCCTACAAGTTTGTTTTTATCTTTAAGTAGTTGAGCTAGATAATCAAAGTCTCCTTTGATATTGCTTTTAAAATTTCTGCCGTCTTTGTTCTTAAAGACCATATATCCAGCAGTTCCTTTTCTATTGCCTTCACCCTCAACAACTTCTAGAATCTTAAACTCCTCATCCATAAATTCTTTTCTTTTGAGAAGAAACTTACTACGCTTATTTTCGTAAGCTCGATCTAGTCTAACCATTTGACCTTCATAGCCTTGCTCAACATACATCTCGTATGTATTAGTTAAGTCTTTCTCATTAGAAACTTTAATTGTATCTACAATCTTTATGCTCTTAAACTTCTTTTGAAGCGTATCTTTAACGAGATTATAACGCTCAAGAAAAGTATCATTTTGGTCAAGCATACCAATCTTAGGAGCATCATATACCCAATATTCAATTACTTCTTCACTCTCTTTTAAATCTTCATCAGTAGGTTTTGATTTTTTGACAAGAGAAACAATCTTGTTAAAGTTATTAGCTAACTTATCACAATATAGTTCGCCATCTAAAATTGCATTAGGATGATCTTTAAAAAACTTATTTAGGTTCTCTCTAATATGAGGAGCAGAAGAAATTGCTTTACCATTTCTGCTAAACATACCATCTTTTGTGACAATGCAACGAATACCATCTAGTTTTGGCTGGCTTAAAACTGGATAATCAATTTCGTGATCTTCATATTTTTGTGCAAGCATTGGCTCAAAAAACTTTTTCTTATTGATATTTTTTATATCTTCAAAATAACCAGCTTCTAGTTTTTGCTTTCGTTTAGCCTCTGCTTCTTTAATTGCTTGTTCTTCTGGAGTTGTAGCATTAGAACGACCAGCATTTTTTACATTACAATCTGTCCATTCATTAGTGATTTTATTATCGCTATCTGTATGACCAGAAATCGTGCGATACTTGTTGCCTTTGACTTCAATAGTCCACTCTTGGATTTTGCCAGTCTTTGTCTTTTTATAAATTGTAGGTAGCTTCACAACTCCAGTCTATACTGGATTAACCAACTTGTCAAATTTTGTTTTTTTTTGATTTAGAAGGAGTTGCGACTTTTAGCAAACTCCAAGTGCCATCTTTATTATCGTGCCAATCTATATTATCACCAATTTTCCAACCCATTTTTTTCATTAAAGAATTTGGCAATTCAACATATAAATAGCCATCTTTTTCTTTTACTTCAAGAATATGAGGGTTTTTCATTTTAAATCTGCCATTGGTGGAAGATTCTTAAATAAGTGTTCTATTTTTTTAATATCTTCTGATGGTTCGTCAAATTCAAAATTAATTCTATTCATCTAGGTGTCAAGATTTTAACAAGCAGTCTGATTCCCTTCCAATTAACCCAATCTAAACCTCTAATAGCTTGAGAGATTAACCTTTGAATCTTCCAACTAAATCTTTCAACAGCTTGAACATAATAAGTATAATAGAAATTATAAACTGGACATTTCATTTTTCTATTATGAGTTGCAAGTTCCTCGTCAAATTTTAATTGATTTTCAATTCGATCTTTGCTAGAAAACTTGGTATATTCTGGAAGAATAGTAATTTCTTTTACAATTCCATCCACAACAACAGCTTTCCAATCTGGAAAGAAATCTGTGCTATCAATAGTCTCGCCATTTACTACACAACCAAAAACAAAAGTGCCAGTATAATCATTCCTAAACTTCTCATACTTTTTATCAACAACAAATTTATCAGTCCAAATAGAACAAAATCTCTTGCCATATATTTTCTTATCTTCTTCTAATTCTTCTTTAGACTTTGGTTCGTGATGTCCTTCAATTATTTCCTCAAATAATTTATTATCTCTTAAAATATAAGTAGCCATAACATTATCTTCAAGCTCTTTGGTTTGATATTCTTCATCACGCCAATTATGATTCAATACCTTTAGTGTAGCATCCAAAGGAAGCTCTTGTTCTACTCTTACATAATTAAATAATCCCATAATAATCTATTATATACTTTTATTAACTTTTGTCAAACTTAAATTTTTGGCATCCTTGGTGTTCAAAAGTCAATAATCCGCATCTATGACTATCAGAGTTAAGGCATACTCCCCAATCGCTTCCAAATTTCCCCTGTAAAGGAGCGTAATATTTACATCCCATAGAGCAATCTGGATAATCTATTTCTGGATTAGCCCATCTTTCTACCTGTCCAAAAGGTTTATAATCTTCTGGCAATCTCTTAACATTTTTTAAAAAATAATCGTGATCTAAATTAAATCTCATTTATTTGTCCTTTGACATATTTCATAACATCTTTATACTTTTCTGTATCATACTTTAATCTGCCTAAATTTGCTAATCTAGATGATATAACAATATTATCCTTGACATATCCTTTAGTTTCTTGTAGTCTATCTACACTAGGAGCAAGAGGATGCCACTTTTCATAAAGCCAATCTAATTTTAAAGTAATATCAAGCCAAAAACATTTTGCACTTTGTTTATTCCACAATTCTTCAAGATCATTTTCATTTACTTCAATCTTTATATATTCGCCTAATCTTTTTTTAGTCATAGCTCTAGCCCTTGAACCAGAGTTTTTAACATTTCTTAAAAGTTTTGTAAAAGGCTTACGCTTTCTTCCTTTGCTCATATTGGTAAATATTTCTTATCTTCTTCTGAATAGATAATTTTATATGCTTCGTCACGCATTTTAATTGCTTCATCTAAATTTAAAGAACATCCTATATATTTATTATCTATTCTAACAAAATAACTTTTTTTGCCACCTACTTGATAAATATGTTTTGGAATATATTTTTTTGTTCTTTTATTCCATACGGCATTTAGATTGTTTTGTCTTGATGTTGCTGGTCTTAAATTTTCTAATTTATAATTTGATCTGTCCCGATCTATATGATCTATTTCTTCTGGAAGATAATTATATCTATAATACCAAAAAAATTGATGAACTTTTATATGAATTTGTTTTTTATTGATCCTTATAGAAAATCTAGGATAGTTTTCTTTGTTAGGATAAAACTTTAATAGGTTTCCTGTTTTTCTATTCCAAACTTTTTGATTTTCTTCATCTACGATAAAATATTTATCAATATCTTCTTTTCCTTTTGGAAAGTGTTTAATTAATGTTCTTTCTTTTTTCATAGTTTAGCAAAAGATTGTTCTTTCATTTTTAATTCAAAATCTACATCTATATTATGTCCGTATGTGTTGGGCAAAGTAGTTGCATAGTCAGCGTGTTTGCGAGGGTTTTTATGTCCAACAATACTTTCTGAATAATGAAATAGCGGAGTATGATTACCCCAAGTAATTCTTGCGAGATGAAATGCTTGTTCCTCTGATAGATTATCTGGATGACATTTGTGATGAAGATAATCGAATGTGATAGGAATATTAGATACAGAATGAAAATACTTCATAAGTTTCTTAATAGACCAGCAAGTGTCTTTGTCATCATTCTCAATAACTAATCTAAACTTAACATCATTTGATAGTCTTTCAAAGTTACTCATAAACTTTTTTACTACATCGTTAAGATTGCCTTTTGCATTATGTATGTGCATATTCATAGGTGCATCATAATTAAGTGGACAACCAATTTGCGTCATAAACCAACCATAGTGATTTAATTCTTTTATTGTTTTATCTACTGCATTGTCGTTATCACTAGCAAGAACATTAAACTCGCTAGGATGACAAGAGATACGAACATTTGTAGATTGAACAAGTTTCTTGATATTATTAAATTGATCTACAATTCTATTGTAGTCTGGTAAATCTTGTAATGATACATTAGCTTTATCGTAAGTAATGAGAGGAAATAGATCAGAAGAAAGTCTGTATGTATGATTATGGTTAGCACAATACTTAATATAGTGATATGTAGTAAGCATATTGTTTAATATGCGTGAAGAAAGAGTAGATAACGCCTCTCCTCTGCTCATAGCAGAAAACCTAGCATAAGTCATAGTATTAAATTTGATTGGCTCATCTCTCTCTGCAAGAGATAAGACAATACAACAAACACCTTTTCTACTCATACTACCATATTAAGATAATATACAAATATAGTCAAGCACTATCACCAATGATGTATAGCATTGACAATAAGGACTATATTAGCAATCACACCAAGAACTACCACAAATAATTCAAATGTTTTATGTTTCATATTTATTTGTAAATATATGTTGATGAGCCGTTTTGCTTTTTTAATTCTTTTTTAATCAACGACTTTTGATTTTCTTTTTTCCAATCTATACTATCATAGTTTTGTTTAAAACTATTAGAGAAACAATTTCTTGGTTTATCCCCTTTTCCAGCCCCATTATTTGCACTTTTTTCGTTCATATATTTGGTTTTTTCTTGTTAGCAAATACAGCTATATTTGGCGTTTTTGTATTCATAAATATTATTTTTCTAATCCTCTATAAATTCTAGCCTCTGTTACTCCAAATCCCTTCGGTTTATCTGAAGTCTCTATTTCTTTCATCCTAAACGCTGTCATTGGATGAATTATAAAATAATTTTGTAAAATAAATAAAGCACAATCAAATGTCGAAGAATCTGCGTTTTGCCATCCAATTAAACTCTTATAATGTCCAGCTAATTCAATTATAGCTTTATTGAAAAAATCTTCATTTTTGATTAATTTGTTTATAAAAAGTTCTTGTTGATGGGTAGGTTTAATAATATAAGAATCTTTTCTCCAAGCGGAGTTAAATTTAAAAGATGTTAATTTATTAGAACAAAAGACTTTACCAATAGATTTTTTAAAACATCTTAAAACAAAATCAACATCTGGATTATTATAAATTTCTTTATAATGTTTCCAAGCTCCAACTTTTTCATATAAAGATCTTTTATACATAAAACAAGATGGCGGTACAAAAAACATATCATCATTTTCGTTTTGATGAGTATTAAGTCCATATAACATCATTTTATTTTTTTGTTTTGTTTCTTCATTATCTGGCCCAATAGATACGCACAAAGAATGAAAAAAATCAAATTGATCTAAATATTGCAATAAATATTCTAAATGTTTTGGATGCCATACATCATCATGACCAAGATGGGCTATATATTCGCCTTTAGATTTTTCAATACCAAAATTATTAGGAATTGATTGACTACCGCTATTTTGTTCTAAATTAAACCATTTGATTCTTGAATCATTAAAAGATTTTACTATTTGTTCTGAATCGTCCGTGCAACAATCTCCAACTACTATAATTTCAAAATTCTGATAACTTTGCCAAAGAGCAGTTTTGATTGCTAATTTTAAAGCACTACTCCAATTATATGTGGGAATAATTATACTTATTAAAGGATTCATTTAATCTTTTATTTTATATCTAAATTTATCTGGATTATTTGGATCGTAAAAATTAGTTGGCATATTAATGAAAGATGCTTTTTCTCCTATATTATCTACCCTATGAGCAACAAATGGTGGAATAGTTAATCTAACTTTATTGTGTTCACCAAGATTAAGAATCATTTTATTGCCTTTTGTTTTTGAATTTTCTTTTACATCTAAAAGATAAACATTAAAATTACCTTCTGTAAAAGTTAATCTATCTTTTTGCCATTTGTGATATACCCATCCTCTTTTACTTCCACCCTCTGCTACAACTTTATAAACATGAACAATAGGCTCTTGTATGCTATCTCTGGTTGTTAATAATTCTATCAAACATCCTCTTTTATCACAATTAGGATTTAAACGCTCGATAACTACTTCATCAATATTAATATTATCATTAATAATACTAGATTTCGCAATTTCCAATGGAGGATCTTGCTGGAACTGCTCAATATTAGATGGCAATTCCATATATTTGGGAATTTTTAATTAGCAAATATTACTTTTTAAAATCGCCAAGATCACGATCAAAAGAAAATTTTCCAGTCTTTTCTACAAGACCTTCGTAAGTTTCTTCTGTGCATCCTGCCATTTCAGTAAATGGTGCTACTACTGCAAAAATTCCAAATGCACCAATAGTTGCTGCGGTTGAAATTGGACGAACAATTACAAGATCTCCAGCAGATAGAAAACCATCTGCTACTGGAGTTGATTCATTTTGAGTTCCAGAATCGGCTATAGCTAAAGAGCTAAAGAATAGTGCAACTAATGCTAGTGTTTTAATTTTATTCATATTAATATATTATATATGGATATTAGGGTTTTGTCAAGTATATTTGGCATTTTTTCATTAGCAAATATGATATTCGGAACGAGTAGGATTCGAACCTACGGATGATATTAAACCATCGGAAGCTTAGTAGGCTTCTGCTTTAGACCTCTCAGCCATCGTTCCAATTATTTTAACCATACAGATGTAGGATTATATGCTTCTGTATCAAGATAATCCCAAACTTTCCAATCTTTTTGCCCTTTAGAATAAGAAATAATATTAGAAAGAAAAGCTTGTAAATCTTCAATATGCCAAACATCATCTAGTAATTTTTTGCCCATATATCTTGATTGATGAGCAACATGGTCTGCATAACTATAGGCAAAAGCAGAGAATGGAGGAAGCACACACCCCATAGAACAAAGAACGCCTTGCATTCTAGACGCCACTTCTTTTCCACCAACAGAATGCATTGTAACAATTACTCCAGCTGGTTTTCCTAATAGATGTTTCTTTCCTTCAATCTCTGTCATCTTTTCAAAAAGCTGTTGCATATTTGAACCCCAGCTATCCCAATATGTTCCTGTACAAAAAATTAAAGCATCGCTCTCTTTGATAATATGTCTTACTTTTGGCCAATAAAAATCTTTATGAAGATGTACTATTTTAATTTTTATATTTGCATCAATACCAATAATTTTTCTTTTTATTTTTTTTATAAGAGAAGCTGTGTTGCCATTTTTGCCGCCAATAGAACCGTTAATAATTGTTAAATTTAAAGTGAAATTCATTTTTTAAAAAAATGAAAAAACGGACATTTCTTTTCTGATTTATCAGATCTTGATTTCATCAATCTCCATGATTCATTTTTATTATAAAATTTTAAACTAATATCTTTATTTAATTTTGCAAGCAAGTCATCAGAAGCATTTTTATTTTCTAAAATAAAATTATCATTTGGATTTGATTTAGATAAAAACTTTATATAATATAAAGATGTATTCTTTTTTAATATAATTTCTTTTTCTGGCTCTAAGATTTTAAAACCAAAAGACACTGGTCTTGTCCAATCCGATATAGAAAAAGTGCCAGGAACTAAATCTAAATTTAAACGAGATAATTCGGGATGAGGATAAATTTCTATCCATATATTTTTTTCTTCAGTCCAAAATAAAATTTGATAAGCAAATTGAGCTTCTTGATGATTTGTATTTTTAGTAGGTTCATGTAAAAGAAAAAAGTCTTTAAATCCATCTCCTAACTGAGAATGAATAATTTTTTTAGCTTCTTTTAAATAAGCAAATGTTATATCAAAGGGCTGTTTAACTGTCCACATGTTTCTATTCCACTCTTGGAATGCTGGACATTTAAAATGTTGATATTCTTGATTATAATTCTCTATAGATTTTAATAGTGGTTTAAAAAAATCTTCTGGAAATGGGCCTGCTTTTTTAAAATCTTCATACCATGGATAAACTAAAGATTGATACTCTTGCTTTGGATAGCCTATAATCCAAGAATAATATATTTTTTTCATTATTTTCTCCTATCGATTTGATTAACGTGCTCTTTTATTAAATTATATAGCCTCGCCTCTTCTGATGTCGCTTCTCTTTCCACTTGGCTAAGATCTTTAAAAACATATTCTTTTAATTGATGATGTTTAAAGTGAAAAGATTTTTTATCTGCTTTTCTAAGGTGACTATATTGAATATATCTAAATGGCAATTCCTCGCCTTTGATTTTATACAAAGTTCCTAATTTCATATTTTTCTCTTCGATAGGAAAAACTCCATCAATAAAATTAAGAATTTTTACCCAGTTCATAATAGTCCAAATACTTTTAGTAAAACAATAGAAGATGCTGTTGCACCAACTAGACTACTAATTGTCCTAATTATTTCTAGTTTATGGTTGTGATGATCTACCCATATCTCAAAAGGATCTCTTAATTTACCTTTAGCAAGTAATTTTTTCTTTTGCTTCTTGCTTAATTTAAGATTTGAGATATCTTTTATGGTGATCATTTCTTTCTCTTTTTAGATTTTTTTACTTTTGGCTTTACATATTTCCAAATTTTACCTTCAGTATCAAGATCGCAACTCCAAAGCATAGTATATCTATAAACAGAATAGCCAAATCCATTTCCCCAAACCATAGTAGTCCTGCTGATAATATCGCCTATATGGTATAAAAATAAGGAGACCAAGTGCTTCATATATAAATATTATCAGGTAATAAAAATATTGTCAAGTTATTTTGATCCTGGATATCTAGAAATCATAGTTGTTTTACAGCTAACTATTTCAAATCCTGTTATATCTTTAACAGCTTGGTAGACTTTTGAATTTAAATGTCCAAATCCTTTATCGGCATAATATTTGCTTAAATCTGCATAGATTGTGGTTGGTAGAACGCCATTAATTATACCATTAGGCTGTTTATAAATTATATCGTATATTTTATATCTCATAAAATCTGAGCCAGAAATCGGATTCGAACCGATGACCTACGGTTTACAAAACCGTTGCACTACCGCTGTGCTATTCTGGCATTAAAATTAATATAACCCTATTTTTTAACCTTGTCAATTATATATTTTTCTTCTATCCATTGAACATAGCTTAAATCAGTATATATTTGATATCTAATATTATAGTCCCAATTAAGATGAGCTTGTCTTATATTTATAATTTCACCAATTACTTCTTCATTTTTATACTTACAAAAGAACTTAATATAATCTCCAATTTTGTATCTAGGATTATTCACGCTATTGATTACACAATTACATATAGTGAGACATTTTGGCAAAACCATATTTTATATATTTGTGACAATTCGACTCATAAATACAGATTCTACAGAGTAAAAAGTTGGCATAGTACTTGCATATACAATCTATATGAAAGGAGATACAAATTATGACACTAAGCTTAAGAAACAATATATTTAAACCAAATAATCTACTAGACGATTGGTTTAATGAAGATTGGTATACTCATCTTCAAAAAACTGAAAATGGGTACAAACTAGAGGTTCCTCTTGCTGGCTTCAAAAAAGAAAATATTGAAGTCAATATTGAAAAAGGAGTCCTCAAGGTAAAGGCTCATAGAGGTGAAAAAGGTGAAATTAAATTCGAGCAAAGTTATTATCTTCCAAAAGATGTTAATACAGATAATGTAAAAGCATCTCACGAAGACGGACTTTTGATTTTGAATTTTAATTCAAATACCAAATCCTATAAAATAACAATCAAATAAAATATAAAAGCCCCATAAGTCTTATTTTAGGGCTTGTGGGGCTTTTTCTTATTTTGAATAAACTTATTGACTTCTTGTTCTATTTTTGACAAGTTACTCAGTTCTAACTCGCTCTTTTGAACAATATTTTTTATTTTTTTTATTGTTTCTTGGATTTCTTTTTCATTTTCTTTCGACCAAGGCAAAGAATTTAATTGATCCATTTTAGAAAACTCTTTTTGAGCTATCTCTTCAAGAAAAGCAGAAGAGTTAATTGCTAAAAGAGCTTTATTGATGAGATCTTGTTCTTTATTCATTTTTATTAATTTTAGGAGCAAATTCAACTAAAACTTCTTTACCGTGGACTTCAAAATATCTTAAAGAATAGCCTTTATGGTCTAAAATATTGCACAACTCATCAAAATATTTTTTTTCTACATATGCGCCTATGACTTTATCTTCGTGAATGCTTATGCCATATTTATTCGTGAATTCAGAGCATAAAATTAAAGCTTCTTCTATATTACTCACACTATCATTTACACAGTTCATTTAGATTTAATAGTATATAACTCTGGTTTTGTCGTAATTTTATTCAAATAAGACCTAGCATTAGATAGTCCTTCTTTACTATATGGAAAAACTCCATATTGGAAATTGTCTTTTTTTGATATTAAAAGATAATACTTTTTCTTTTTAGCTTTAACTTTAGTTTTTTGTTTTTTCTTAGCCATTTGTTATATACCCAATTAGATTTTTCCATTCATTTTTTGTATGTCCAAACATACTATTGTGAGCTACATAATAAGAATTATATCTCCACCAACCATCTTCTAATATATCTGGATCTATATCCAATTCATTATATAGCTCCAGTAAGGTTTGAGTCTTATGTTTATTCTCTGGTGGTTTTGGCATTGTCATAAGTTTTGCAAAATAGACATCTATTAAATTATTTAATATGGGATCTTGTTCAGATTTGCCATAAAATTTTGCTAGTTGATATAATCTTGGCCTAGCCTCATTTCTATTTCGTATTTGATACATCGTTTATTTTTTTATTTAAAAAATCAATAAATTCTCCAAATGTTTTCATGCTAGATTTCATCTCTTCAATTTGTTTAGCATTTTGAATTAACCAAATATTATATTCGTCTTCAATTTCAGATGCGATAGATAAAAGAGCAAATGAATCTAAATTAAGATCTTCTAGCATAGTCTCGGGATTAATTTCTATTCCTCTTTTTTCTTTTAGAAGTTCGTTTTTTATAAATGTTTTAATTTTTTCTTGATCTACAGTTTTCATATAATTATTATATCAAATATTCTCTTTATGTCCAGAAAATACAATTTCACAATAAGAATTTAATAAATTAGATATATAATTCTTCATTTTATAGAAATTTTCAAAATTTATTGGTTGTTCGTTTTGAGCTGTATGAATTAATTTAAATGGCCCAATCTCTTCTAAAATATCGCATTTATTAATAATAAGCTTTGTAACTCCAGAGACTTTAACTGCATGTAAGAGTTTATTTAAATTTAACCAATTAACTAATCTTTTTCTTCCAGTTGTTGTTCCATATTCTTTGCCAAATTCTATAATCTTATTAAGTTCTTCATCTTTCCATAAAGATTCTGGAAATAATGGATCAATTCCGCTTTTTGTATCATAAATTTTAGCTACGCCAATTATTTGATCAATTAATTTAGGTGAAAAGCCCAAAGAACACGCAGCATAAGGTAAGGTTTCACTGCTAGTCACATATGGATAATCTCCATAATTAATATCTAACCAAAAACTTTGTGCACCTTCACAAAGAATATTTCCATCTAATTCTCCATTCCATAAATACTTTTTATCTAAATAATTTTTAGCAATTTTTCCTATTCTAAGCATTTTATCTGAGTAAGCTGGTGCGATACCTTGACCTGTTGTTCCTAATTTAGGTTTTAAATATTTTAAATCATATTGAATGTGTCGTTCCGTTATGATATGTGTTTTTGGACTAACTTTAATTAATGATGTATCAAATCCTTCTTTATTAAGATAATCTATTTCATCAAAAAATTTATCTATGTTAATAACGCAATTTGGACCAATAACACATTTTTTATTATGAAAAATTCCACAAGGAATAATATGAGTTTTATATTTTTTATTATTTAAGTAAACTGTATGTCCAGCATTTGGACCGCCATTCCAACGACAAATATAATCGTATTTGTCTGCTATTGCATTTATAATTTTCCCCTTGCCCTCATCTCCCCAGCACAAACCAAAAACAATATCTACTTTTTTTATCATTATTCGCAGTTGTAAAGTCTACTTGGAGATCTTACATTAAATATAGATACATTCTCCTCTTTTCTATCATTGATAATATTCAAAGTCTCATGATCTACTACTCTATTGACTAATCCACAATAACCTTCTTCAGTAATAGAATTTGTAATAATAAAAACTTTTTTACCTAGCATTCTTTTTAAGATATTAATTTTTACTTTTTTAATGTTTGTTTCCATATTTATATATTATCCTATTTTTTAGCAAAAGTCTAGATATATTTTACCATTTTTTTCAATAGTGACGTAGCTACATTTAGTTTCGCAAAAACTACCTATGTTTATATATTTATCTGATATTTCTGCTACATGAGTATGACCACATATAATTTTATTATATCCATTTAATTCTATATATTTTAGAGCATTTTTTTTAACATCAGAACTTTTTTCAACAAAATCATTTGTTTGGCTCTTAAAAATTTTAAAAAAATCATCTGCGTAAGGAGTATATTTTCTAATAAAATAATAAGATTTAATAATTAAATTTGTAATCCATTTATATTTTGTGAAATATATATCAAAAATATCACCATGAACAATTAAAATCTTTGTATTACCATATTCTAATATATGATCATTGCAACATTTAAACCCTAAAAGAATACTCATAAATTCTGCTTTAAGAAAGCAATGATTACCAATCAAATAAATTATTTTACATCTTTTCGATAGTTTTCTTAATTTAGATAAAACTTTCCAATGTTCTTTTTTGAGTCTATGCAGATTATGATGATCAAATAAATCTCCAGCAATAATTATTTTATTAGCTTTAATTTTTTTTAAGATTTTTAAAAGTTTATCTGGACGACAATCTTTAGACCCTAAATGAACATCTGAAATGATAAGACAATCATGCATATTTATTATATTTTCAAAACTATAGCTGTTGCATAATCATTATCGTGACTTATTGATACCATATGATTTGTTTTTTCTCCATTTATTATAATGTGTGGTTTTTTATCAAAAGTTAGGATTTCTATCTCATGATTTGCGTAATTTAATCCCGCCTTAAATGCTGCTTCTTTTGCTGCCCATTTTCCTGCAAGTTTTTCGTATAGATTACTATTAGATTCTAAAATTTCTTGATTTGAAAATATTTTATTAAAAAATTTGATAGATTTATTTTTGAATCTTTTAATATTTACGATATCTATTCCTATCATTATATTTTACCATGAGCAAAGCTCTCGTACATACTATTTGCGCTTACTTTTACTACTTTTATTTTATTATTCCAAATTCCACCCCGCATGTCCTCTATAGATCTGAATCCAAGATAACTCATCGCACTTCTTAAGCCGTTGGCAAAGTCATAGACAACATCTTCTATTGTTTTATCTTCTATTAATGGAATTAAAGTCTTATCTCCTTCTACAAAAAGATTTTTCTTTGTTCCGTCATGTAATTCGTAATCCTCAACTACATCTTTACTTGCCATACCTCTATATTTTGCATATCTCTTGCCATCTTTTTCAATAATATTATCTTCATCAACTGTATCTGCTAGACCAGCAAAAATTCTGCCACAAATTACGCTATCCGCACCGCTTGCTATAGCTTTGACTAAATCTCTAGGATTTCTAATTCCACCATCAGCTAATATACTTGGACGATCTTCTTCTTTTGGATTTTCATGTCTGAAATAATCAAGAGTTGCTAAGTGGTGATTTCTAACCGCTTTCCATGCGTAATATAATCCTGTAACGCTAGGACAACCTATACCTGTCTTAATTTGAGTCAGGCACATACTGCCTGGACCAATAAGATGCCTAAAACCATCCGCCTTTAGATTAGCTAGTCTATATACGCTTTCTTTGGTCAAAGTATTTCCAACAATAATATCTTGCTTATATGAAGATTGTTTATACCAAATAAGAAAGTCTTCTACATTTTGAGATAATCCATTCGCTGTATCCAAAAAGAAAATATCTGTATATGCTGAGATTGTCTCAATCCTATTTTTAAAATCTTTTAATCCAATCGCATTAATACAAAAATTACTTTCGTCTTTAATATATTTTGCTTTTTTAGCTTGCTGTTCTGGAGTCATAAATCTATGAAGGACTCCAGCACCACCAATTTGATTAATTTTAATACAAGATTTAACTGAAGAAACTGTATCCATAGGAGATAGAATGATAGGAATATCAATATATTTATTTTTAGAAATTTTTGTGATAGTACTTACTTCTTTTCTAGAAATAATATTTGAAAAATTTGGCAATAAAGCAATATCATCGTATCCTAGTCCTTCTTCAAAATGTATTTTCATATTAGAATTCTAAAATAGATCCATCTTTCTTTTTTACGTGAACAATCTTGGCTTGTTCTTCTTTTTTTATTTTGTTTATTTCTTCTGGAAGTAAAAATTTATCTAAATTATCTTTTATATTATCTAAAAATGCAATATTATTTTTATTACATGGGCAATCTGGTTTTTCTCCAACTTTTTGATAAATATCGCTATAAACAGTCAACTGTCCATCATTTCCTTTTAAATTGTAAGAATGTATCATTACCACAAGTTCCCAATGTTGTTCAACCAAAAGAATATCTTTATTTTTATCTATTTCACTCATATTTTGAAAGTATATTTACTATCTTATAGTATATCAAACTTGTAACATAAATTAAAGCAAAAAATCTATATCCAACAAAAAAAGTCGTAACAACAGAAATCCAAAAATTTAAACAAAATGGACATGTTATTAACCTTGTAAGAAAAGAATTGTAATTTAAAGATAAAAAATTAATAAAATTATTATTAATTCCAGAGTTTATAGATTTATCGTATTGTTTAATAATTTTATTTATTAAAGGAGAATATCTAAAATACTCTATAAATGCTTCTGTTTTAAACCAAATCAAAAGTATCAAAGTATTAAAAAATGAGATCAAAAATGCATCAATCATTATTCTGGACTTTCTGGTGCGTAAGCAGCTTTCTTATCGCTTCTTAAAGCTCTGGTATAAGTTGCTGCAGAAATAGATTCATTTTCTGTAGAAATATTTTTTATTGAAATACTTTCATTTCTAATATTGTTGTTTTTTGGATATTGATTTTCAGTAACATTTTTGTTATTTCTCCAATTCAAATCGGAAATATATCTATCTGGGAATTGTTGGGGATAAACACTGTTTGTACCAGTTGTTCTATAAACTCCCCATTGTTGAGATGATGTATAAGTATTTTGTTTTCTCACAATGTATGTTGGGAAAATTCTATGAAAAATTGTATTTGTATTTAAACTGTCATAAAGCCAATATTCATTTTCGTTCATCTTTCTTACAGTCATTGATGGAAATTGACGTGGGTATACGCTATTAGTTCCAAATGTTCTTGTTATTGTGGCTTCTTCTCTTTGTCCAAAGCTTAAAGATGAAATAAATAGAATATATAAAAATATTAATTTATTCATTGATAATTTCTTGTTTCTTGCCGTCATCAAAAATATATTTATATATAGGGACTAGCATCAAATTTGCCACTTTGTCACCTATGTAAACATCTATTTTAGACCTTTCTCCTAAAAATCTTTCATTATCAGTCATCATATATGGACTTTTAGGAATGTTAACATTTGTTACCATCAAAAGCAACTCTTTTTTATCTTGTGGATATATAATCTCTTGAAATGCATATAGCCCATTCCTAATGTAATTTTCTTTTCTAGGTAGAATCATGCCAAAATATCCTTCTGGAATTTCTAATTCTATGAATGTTTTAATTATTTTTCTTTCACCTGGATATATATAGCATCTTTCTCCGCTAGAAATACTATATATTGCAGATTTATATTCATTTGTAGGTTTCTTTCCTTTATTATGCAAAGATTTAAATTTGATTTGATTCATATTTTTTTAATTCTATATTATGAAATTTTAATATTTCATGAGCAAATAAATCATTTTCATAATCTTCCAAATATAAAACTTTTTCTATTCCATATGAAGCTATATTGATAGCGCAACATGAGCATGGTAAAAGTGTGGAAGCCAATAGATAGGGTTCATCATATCTGGTAATACAAGATAATGCATTTGTTTCTGCATGAAGAATATATTTTCTTCTATTTTGTCTATCCGACCAGAAAATGTCATCTCGTTTATCTTTGGGCTTAAGACCATTATACCCAACACTTAATACTCGACCATTTTTATTTAAAATAGATACTCCTACTTTTTGAAAAGGATCTTCCGATCTGTGACTTGCCGCTTCAGCTATTTTCATAGCCATGTCCTCAAATGATGCTCTCATTTTTTTATGCACATTCCAATATAAACCAAAAACCCTAAAATAATACTTATCGTCATATTGTAATTATAATATATTTTTTAGAAAATGCAAGTTTGTTTTATTATAATAATAATGGATGACTATTGTTGAAGCTGCTAATAAACTATTAGAATATTTTACTACAAATATTTCGTTCTCTTTAGAAGAAAACTATAAAGACTTAGTCTTGATATCTGAAAATCCCGAAGAAACTAAAATTGCCTTTATCTTAGCTTTAGAAGATTTGGAAAAAAGCGATTTAATTAAAAGTCATCAAATTGGTAAAAGAAAAATATACATTTTAAAGAAACCTTTAGATTCTTATGATCAAAACATCAATCTCGGAGGTTTTACTTGTAATATGATTGCTCAAGTAATTAATGATTTTTGCAACCAAATTAAAGATAAAAAGGATTACTGTGACGCTAAAAGGATAACTGAAAAAGATATCAGAAATTTAATATTTTTAGCTAGTATGACGAACAAAAAAGAAACTTCTTGATTTTAAATTAAATATAATTTATAATTTGTAAATGCAAAATAAAATTATTGGTGTTGCAGGATGCGCACGATCTGGAAAAGATACTTTTTTTAATATATTAAAAAAATATATACCAGAAATTGAACAAGTCGCTTTAGCTTACGAATTAAAAAAAGATCTAGATGATTTTGTAAAATCTAAAATTGGTATATCAGTCTTCACAGATGAAACTAAAGATAAGAGTCTTATAAGAGGCTTAATGGTTGAATATGGTAAAATTAAACGCCAACAAACAGAAGGAGCTTACTGGACTTGTCTTGCTCAAAAAAAGATTAATGAAATTCTTAGAAGTGATAAAATCCCAGTAATTACTGATGTAAGATATGATATTTATCCAAAAGATGAATTTCATTGGTTAAAAAATGAAAATAATGGAATTTTAATACATATAACTCGAATGTTTGGTGAAGATGAAATACCTCCAGCAAATGAAGAAGAGTCTATAAACAATGAAAAACTTCGTAGTAAGGCAGATTATTCTATTAAGTGGAATACGGTAGAGCCAAATCATACAGCTTTAGAAGATTATCATCTTAATGAAGTAGTGAAAGGATTTATAAAATATTATGATAAATTTAGAAAATAAAAGTGACGAGTATTTAGTACTGAAAGTGCAAAAAAAGAATTGCGATAAAAGTCTATCTATTCTAATAAACAGACACGCTCCATTATGTTTTAAAGTATATAAAAAATATATACCATCTTTTAATGTTAAAAATATAGATTTAAACGAAATTTATCAACAGAAAGATTACGTTATATATAAAACAGTAATGTCGTTTAAACCTACCAAAAATGTTAAATTCTCTACTTGGCTTGGTAATCAAATAAGGTATCAATGTTTAAACGCTATAAATAAAAAAGAAGATATTATATATTTAGAACAAAAAGATCTTCAATTTATAATTGATAAAAATGTTGAGCAAAAAAATGAAAAATTAAACGAATTAAAAGATTATATTATAACATTATTAGATCAGCTTAAGGACGAAAGAATATGTAAAATATTTAATATGAGATATTTTGAAGATTCGTCTAATCAAACTTGGACAAAGATAGGCAAAAAGATGAAGATGAGTACTCAAAATGCGATTAATCTTCATAATAAAGGATTACAAATTTTAAAAAATAAATTGACAAGTAAAGATTTATTTGATAAAATATAAACAATAAGGAGAAACAAAAATAAAATGAGCGAAAATAATAAAACCGATTGGTCAAAATTAGAATTAGGTGCTCTTTGGAAGAGAAAGAGTCCAACACAAACATATCTAAGTGGATATATTAAAGTGGATGAACTTGGAACTCAAAAAGAAGTAAAAGTTGTCGTTTTTTCTAATAAGAATAAGAAAGACAATGACAAAGCTCCAGACTTCAGAGTATATCTTTCTGAACCAAGAAATAATTCTGGTACAGAGACGTCTACAAAGAATGTCGCAAAAAATTCAATTAAAACCCCACAGAAGAAGACTGTAGTTGCAGCTGTCGAGTCAGAAGACGAAGATATTCTGTGAATAAACAATTTGCATTGCATTTACCTGTCAATGCAGTAAGTTTTGGGCAGGTTTCAGTTAGTATTCTTAGAGAATTCTATAGAAGAAAACTGGAGCCTTGCCTATTTCTTATTGGTGGTCAAGCTGATCTTAGTGTTTATAATGTAGATTCAAATTTTACTGAATGGATTCAAAATTGTGTTAATAAAGCTTTAAAAGATCATAAGAGATCTCATCCCGTTTTTAAATTATGGCATCTAAATGGGTCCTTAGAAAATTATAGTGATAAACAAATATTATTAACTTTTTACGAACTAGATTCTCCTACTGCAGAAGAAATAAATATTATTAAAAATAATTCAAAAGTTTTAGTTTCTTCTGAATATAGTAAAAATATTTTTAAAGATGTCGGACTTACTAATGTAGAATATCTTCCATTGGGATTTGATAAAGATAGTTTTCATGTAAAAAATAACGCTTCTATTTTAAATGATAGAATTACTTTTAATGTCGTTGGAAAATTAGAGAAAAGAAAGCATCATGCTAAAGTGATTAAATCTTGGGCATTGAAATATGGAAATAACAAAGACTATTATTTAAATTGTTCAGTATTCAATCATTTCATCAAAGTGGAGGATCAACAAAAATTACTAGCAAATCTTTTGGATAATAAAAAATATTTTAATATTAATTTTTTAGGTTTTATGCCTAATAATAGTATATATAATGATTATTTAAACAGTGCTGATATTATAGTTGGTATGAGTGGTGGAGAAGGTTGGGGATTACCAGAGTTCAACAGTCTATGTTTAGGTAAGCATGGAGTTATTTTAAATGCTCACGCTTATAAAGGATGGGCAAACGAAGATAATGCTACTCTTGTTAATCCAAATTCTAAAATAGAAGCATATGATGGAGCATTCTTCAAAAAAGGATCTCCATATAATCAAGGTAATATTTTTGACTTTAATCATAACGACTTTTTAAGCGCTTGCGATACAGCTATAGAAAAAGTCAAAAAGAATAGAGTAAATGAAGCTGGATTAAAACTACAAAGTAAATTTACTTACGAAAAAATGGTAGATTCAATTCTATCTCATATATAATGCCAGAATATTTATATCAACATCCTGATACTCAAGAAATGAAAAGCGTGATTCAAAGTGTTCACGACAAGCATGAATATATTGACGAAAGTGGAACAAAATGGAATAGAATATATACTGTTCCTCAAATGGGTGTTGATACTAAAATGGATGCAAATACATCCGCTAGAGAATTTTCAGATAAGACAAAGAATAAACGTGGAAGTTTAGGCGACATGTTTGACCAAAGTAAGGAATTATCTGAGGCTAGAAAAAAAATGTATGGAAAAGATCCAGTCAAAAAGAAATATTGGGAAGACTGGAGCAAGAAACGCAAAGGTAAAAAACATCCAGAGATGTTTAAAGATTAAATTTAAACAAAATTTAAATCTAATTCTAATTTATTTACCGCTTGTCCTCTGTCAAATCTTTTAATAAAATTAGTGCCTTGCTTTGGCATATCTGCATAATAAGATTTGCCATTTTTAAAACTAATTTTAATATGATCTGCAAGAACAGAAACATCTTTGAGGTTGCGAATACTATCTTTTAAAGAACGTGCAATTGCACAATTTTCTGGATTAGCTAATTCGCCTTCTTTTATGTTTTTATTACTTATTGTAATGTGTTTTTTCATTCTTTTACCTCCTCTATTTTATACTCATAGTTATTACTATCTTCTGTTACCCATTTAGGGCAGTTTTCTACAGTATAAATCTGTGTATTTACTTTTCTTTCTATAAGATTTTTACTTTGTTTTGTTACAAAATTAGGATCAAATAATCTTATACGATTATTTGGTTGTATAGCAAAATTACCATTATCTAATTGCAATACATGTCCGCATTTATGCTGATCTGGATGCTCGCTAAAACCAAAATTTAATTCGTTAAAATCACTATGCGCCCAATCAAGAGTAAATAAATATGTTCCAAGATATTCTTTTCCGCTTCTAGCTAAAAATTTCATTTTCTTATTTTGAAATAAAGAGAATTTTGTGACGGCAATATGATAACTAAAACTATCCCATAATTCTAATTCATGCAAGTCTTGTTCTGGTGCTCCTTCTTTGTAAGTAAATGCGCTTATTGGTGCATGCCACCATATTCCTCCATCCTCCATGACAAAATTAAAAAGTGGAACTTGACTTGGAAGACTTGAAACACTAAAAACAAGACATCGGAAATATTTATCATGGCTGTCTTTTTGATCTCTTAGGTAGTTTCCTCTAACGAAACATTCAATTGGAGGTATATTTGCGTTCAAAAATGCCATCTATAAATTATTTACACATTATTTAATAATTCGTGTAAATATGATTGTAAAGTTGAATGTCTAAAAAACACAAGCAAAAAGCACAAGATAAATCGCCAGTTGTTCCTCAAAGAGATAAAATTGAAGGCCAGTTAGATATTCGTGAATTACAATGGACAGATAATCAAAAGAAATTTATTCAATTAATACAAAATAAAGAGACAAAAATTGTATTCTGTAAGGGTCCAGCAGGCACAGCTAAAAGTTTACTGAGCGTATATGCAGCTTTAAACGCTATTAATAGCAAAAAAATAGGTGAAATATTCTATATCCGTAATCCTGTTGAAAGTTCTACTCATAATTTAGGATTTCTTAAAGGAGATCTTCATAGTAAATTGGATCCTTATCTACAGCCCTTGATGGATAAATTACATGAATTATTACCAAAAAATCAAGTAGAAAGGCTTTTAAAAGAAGAAAGAGTAAAAGGACTTCCAGTAGGATTTTTAAGAGGATTAAGCATAAATGCAAGTTATATTATATGTGATGAAGCTCAAAATCTAAGCATCCATGATCTTTTATTAATTACCACAAGAATGGGCAAATTTAGTAAACTAATATTAATTGGTGATATTCGTCAATCAGATATTAAAAATAGTGGTTTTGAATCTATATATGATTTATTTGATGATAAAAAAAGTAAAGACAAAGGAATACAAACGTTTAAGTTTGGCACAGATGATATTATGAGAAATGATATATTGGCTTATATTATTGAAAAGTTTGAAGAACTCGTTACACCAAAAAACAATAATAAAAAATAGAAAAAAATCATATTCCTTGTATAATATAGAATATGCCAAAAATATATTGTAGTTCTTGTGGAAATCCTGTTCAATATAGTGATGTAAAACCTAATTTCTGTTTTAAATGCGGAACTAATTTAGGCACTGGTCGACCTCAAGTTATAGCACAAACTGAGCCAGAGATTGAAATTACAGAGGTTAGACCAAAAATTAATAATCTAAATTGGGATATTGAAATACAAAAACCAAAAGGACAGAAACTTAAAGATTTGGCCCGAGGAGAAAAAGATAATAATTTTCAACCAAGGGATTCAGAAATATTATCTAAAGATAAATTTTTAAAACAATTTCAAAAAGAAGCAGGCACTTTACGCAGAGGTAATCAAAATTACCAAGCTTCTGATGATGGTTACGATGAAGAACCAGAAGATGCGTGAAAAAACCAACATTTGAAAATAAATTTAACGAAATAAATATAGAAATCTACAAGCGAAAGCATAAGTGGAATCTGACATCGCTTGCCTGGATGGATTTTGATGACGTAGCCCAAATATTAAGAATTCATATTCACAAGAAATGGGGCATGTACGATCCTAGCCAACCCCTTGCTCCTTGGATTAATAGAATAGTAAGTAATCAAATTAAAAATTTAATACGTAATAATTATGGAAATTATTCTAGACCTTGTCTAAAATGTGCAGCTGCAGAAGATGAAGATCATTGTAATATTTATGGAAAACAATGTAATTCTTGTCCACTTTACGCTGCTTGGGAAAAGAATAAAAAAAATGCCCATGATACAAAGCTTCCCCTTGCATTAGAAAATCATACAAAAGAAGTTCACGAAATGCAAGATGGTAAAATAAATATTGAAAAGAGCGCAAAAAATATCCATCAAAAAATGCAACAAGTTCTAAAACCAACAGAATGGAAAGTCTATAAATTACTTTATATTGAACATAAAGATGAAGATCAAGTTGCAGCGAGTATGGGTTATAAAACTAATGAAAAAAATCGTGCGCCAGGATATAAACAAGTGCAAAATATTAAAAAATCAATAATGATTAAAGTCAAAAGATATATTTATAGTGACGAGATTGATATATTATGAATGAAATAATTTTAACAGACGAACATAAGAAAAAAATATTAGACGAATGGAATTCTCGCCCATCCAATCCACCATCTTTAGCTGAATTAACTAAATTAATATTTGGAGAAGGATTTGATGGAAGAAGTCAGCAAGGGAAAGCTATAAAAAATTATTTAGCTTCTAGACAAATTGTGCCTAAAAAAAGTCATGAATATGAAGCCAAAGGATTAATAGAACTAACAGAAGAGCAAAAAGAATATATTAGTAATAATTGCTCTACAATGACGTCTGTAGAGATGGCTAAAATTATATTTAAAAATAATGAACTTACAAATTTAAATCAAGAAACCAGAAGCGTTGGAGAATATATTAAAACATTAGATACTAAAGTTATATATAGTAATCCAAATAATATTCCAGAAGGAGATTATAAACCACCAACTACTTTTACTAGATGCTTATCTAGAATAAATAAATATGTACATGAAGGTTTAGATGAATTAAAATTAACTGGAAAACAAAAAAGAGATATACAAGCTATAATTGGATATTTACATACTTATAGATTTTTACATCAAATAAATACATATCAAGATGAGAAAGAAAGAGAATTATTTGAAAGTAGTTTTATAAGATATACTTACGATAAAAATGATTTGACTCAGGAGGAAGTAGACCAATATATTGTACTTGCTACAGAAGTAGTTATCTCTTCTAATATTCAAGAGACTATTCAAGCATTACAAATGCAAATGGATGCTGCTGTAGAGTCTGGAGAAAAAATTTCAATGTCTCTAGTAGAAGCTATCAGTACTTCTAGAAATGAATATAATCAGTCTGTAAGTAGACAGCAAAAATTATTACAAGATTTGAAAGTAAAAAGAAGCGATAGATTAAGCAAGCAAGTTAAAGAAAATGCTTCAATATTAAATCTTGTCGAACTATGGAAAGAAGAAGAGAGTCGAAAAGAGATGATTAGACTAGCAGAAATGCGAAAAGAATTGCTATCTAAAGAAGTCGAAAGATTAAGTACCATAGATGAAATTAAAGCTAGAATTTTAGGATTATCAAAAGACGAAGTCTTGAATGGATGAAATGCAAATTGAATGCAAAATTTGTAATCAACTATTCGCTGCAGATAAATTTTTACATCTGCACTTAAAAGCACATAAAATAAATACAGCTACGTATTATCAAAAGTATTTTCCAAGATATGATTTATATTCTGGAGAAATGATTAACTTTAAAAATAAAGATCAATATTTTACTGATGATTTTAATAATAAAAATAATTTAAAAGCATATGTTAAAAGTTTAGAAATAGATAAACTTCGAATATTTCTTACTAATTTATTGAATAAAAGAAAAGAACATAAAAATCTTATATATACTCCTACTCAAGTTGAATTAAGATCTTTAATAATGCCATCAATTGTTACATTTGATAAGTATAAGTTAGACTATTATAGTATATGTGAATCTATAGGTCTAAAAAATAAGTTTGAATCTTACAATGGAGAGCAGTTTAATTTCGAAGAATCTGAAAATTATCAAATAATGGTAGACACAAGAGAGCAGAATCCTCTTAGATTTAAATATCAACAACAAGTAGCTAAACTAGATTTTGGAGACTATACTTTAAATGATTTACAAAAATGTTGTTTTACAGCTGTTGAAAGAAAAAATTTATCAGATTTTATTGGAACGATAAGCGCTGGCTATGATAGGTTTAATAATGAGATAGAAAGAGCTAAAAATGCTAATTATTACTTAGTAGTACTTATTGAAGAGTCTATAAACGATGCACTTTCTTTTAATTATTTGCCTCATATTTCTAAAAAGATAAAAGCTACTCCAGAATTTATATTTCATAGAGTAAGAGAATTATGCCAAAAGTATGATAATATTCAATTCGTATTTGCTGATGGAAGAAAAAGAACATCAGAATTATTAATTAAAATATTAACTGGAAATTGTTTTCATAAAAAATATGATTTGCAATTACTTGTTGATAAAGGTATAATTTAATATGTGGTATTGTAATGATAAATATAAGAAAGATATTGTTGATCTTAATAAAGAATTATTAAAAATTGATGGTACAATGCTTGATAAAGAAGCTAAAATTAGTTTAGCAAAATTTTTAAGAGCAAATTTAGGTTTAACTACCGAGTTGATAAGCGGAATTAAACTTGCACCATATCAAGAAGTCACTTTAAAAGGCTTTTTTAATCGTAATTTTAATATGTGCGTTTGGGGTCGAGGCTGTTCTAAATCATTTATAGCTAGTGTTTATATTTTCCTACAATGTATCTTTGAACCAAATTCTAAAATATTAATCGCTGGTCCAACTTTTAGAACTGCTAGAAATATTTTTACAAATCTAGAAAAATTAGTTAATAGTAAAGAAGCCCAATTGCTTCAACAAGCATTTGGGGTTAAAAGCAAAAGAAATGATTTATTTGAATGGGAAATTAATGGTGGAAATATTGTAGCTATTCCTTTAAATGGTGAAAAAGTTCGAGGATTCCGAGCTAATGTTCTTGTTCTTGATGAATTTCTATTGATACCAGAAGAAATCATTAAAAATGTTCTTATGCCATTCTTGGTGGCTCCTCAAAATATGAAAGAGCGTATTCAAATAAGAGAAATGGAAGATAAATTAATTGCTGAAGGATTAATGAAAGAAGATGAAAGAATGGTATTTCCAAATAAATCTAAGATGATAGCTCTTTCTTCTGCTAGTTATACATTTGAAAATCTTTATAAAACATATCAAGAATGGATCGCAAATATTTATTCAGAAGAAGCTGTTAAAGATGCTACATATTTTGTTAGCCAAATGGGTTATGAAGCTTTGCCAGAAGAGATGGTTGATAAAACTATTATTGAAGAGGCGCAAGCTGGTGGATTAAGTCATAGCGGATTTTTAAGAGAATATTGTGCTCAATTTACTGATGGAAGCGATAGTTATTTTTCTGCAAAGAAAATGCATGAATGTACAATTAAAGATGGAGAAAATCCAACTTCTAAAATATATGGTGATAAAGATAAAAAATATATATTAGCAATTGATCCAAGTTTTAGTAATAGTCCAAGTTCAGATTATTTTGCTATGAGCGTCTTAGAAATTGATGATGAAAGAAAAGATTGTATTTTAGTTCATTCCTATGCGGTAGCTGGTGGAGATCTTAAAGATCATATTTTATATTTTCATTATTTATTAAATAATTTTAATGTCGAAATGATCATTATTGATAATGCTGGATATCAATTTATTGATTCTGCAAATGAAAATGAATTATTTAAAAAGTCTGGAATTGATCTCAAATTTTTTGATATTAATTCAGATGCTGAAGGTGCAGAGTATGATTTAATGTTAAAAGACGCAAAAAGACAATACAATAAAGAAACGAAAAGGATTTGTTTTAAACAAGTATTCACTACTGAATTTATTAGAAAAGGTAATGAATATCTTCAAGCAAGCATAGACCATAAAAAGATTTGGTTTGCAAGTCGTATATCTGCAAATGGAGATTCTTTTGGAAGAATAACTGGAAGTAATATTAATATTGAAAGTACTGGATTTGATAATTTAATTGATTTTATTGAGAATCAAGATGATATGATTTATGGAACAAAAAAAGAATGTAGTTTAATTGAAGTAAAAAGTACTAGCCGTGGTCTTCAATCATTTGATTTACCACAACATTTAAAAAGAAACACCAGTGCTAATAGGGCAAGAAAAGATAGATATACTGCTCTTATGTTAGGTAATTGGGCTAGTAAAATATACTATGATATGAATAAGATTGAGAATAAATTAGAAAATGATACATTTAGGCCTATAATGTTAAAATAGGTGTAATAACTAAAAATTAATAAAAATGGCTAAAAAACTCCAAAAAGACGAAAAATTGACAAACTATACAACTGGTGAGCCTTTGATGGCTGTAGCAGGAATGAAAGAAATTAAAGCTTCTGATAAGATGAGAAGGAATAGATCTGCTACTATAGAGAGAACAGATAAATATGCTAATATCACTAATGGGCTAATACCATTCAATAGGTCTTCTACTAGCGTTTATAGTTCGTCTAATATGGATGTCAGAGATGCAGTTATATTGTGTCAAAAAGCTTATTATAATTTTGCAATTTTTAGAAATACTGTAGATTTAATGACTGAATTTAGTTCTAGCAAAATTTATTTTAAAGGTGGAAGTCAAAAGAGTAGAGATTTTTTTGAAGCATTATTTAATAAAATTAATCTTTGGAGTTTCCAAGATAAGTTTTTCCGTGAATATTATCGTTCTGGTAATGTATTTATTTATCGTTTTGACACAAATATTAAAGAAGATGATTTAATTAAAATTACTCAAACATTTGGTATTAGTAAAGCTGCTTCAGTCACTTTACCAGCTAGATATATTATTATTAATCCAGCAGATATTCAAATAGCAGGAAATATTAGTTTCGTTACTAATAGATTTTATAAAGTATTAAGTGATTATGAATTAGAAAGACTTCGTAGCCCAAGAACAGAAGAAGATAAAGAAGTTTATGAATCATTGCCTCAAGAAGTTAAAGATAATATTCAAAAGAAAGCTAATGTAGCAATTATGCCATTAGATTCTCATAGATTAGTTGCAGTATTTTATAAGAAACAAGATTACGAGCCATTTTCTGTTCCAATGGGATTCCCAGTTCTTGAAGATATTAATGCAAAAGCAGAAATGCGTAAAATGGATATGGCAATAGCAAGAACAATGCAACAAGCAATTCTTCTTATCACAATGGGTACAGATCCAGATAAAGGCGGAATTAATCAAAAAAATCTTGAAGCAATGCAAGCCTTATTTCAAAATGAAAGTGTTGGAAGAGTTCTTATTGCAGATTATACTACGAAAGCTCAATTTGTTGTTCCTCCAATTGCTGATTTGCTTGATCCAAAAAAATATGAAGTAATAGATCGTGATATTCAAATTGGATTAAATAACATTCTTATTGGAAGTGAAAAATTTGCAAATACAAGCATTAAAGTACAAGTATTTATTGAAAGATTAAAACAAGCAAGAGAAGCTTTTATTAATGAATTTCTTGCTCCAGAAATTATTAGAATGAGTAAAAGTCTTGGATTTAAAAATTATCCAACACCATATTTTGAAGATATTGATCTTAAAGATGATATTCAATATTCTAGAGTCTATAATAGACTTATGGAACTTGGTATATTAACTCCAGAAGAAGGTCTTAAAGCTATTGAAAGTGGTAGATTGCCAGATGCAGAGTCTTCTATTGAAAGTCAAAAGAAATATAAAGAACTTAGAGATCAGGGATATTATTTACCTGTTATTGGTGGAAATCAACAAGCTGGAGGAAGACCAACTGGTAGTACTGGAACGCCTCAATCAACAAAGAACGTAAATCCTATTGGCACTGGAAAACAATCTAAAGCAGAATTTAGTGCTAAAAAAGTTGGAGAAAATTTCGTCCTTGCATCTAAATTAGAAGATCATGTAACAGACTTAATTAAAGAAAAATTTAAAATTAAAAAATTAAATAAACAACAAAAAACTATTGTAAACGATATTTCTAAAATGATTGTATCTAATGAAGATTCTACAAAATGGATTGAGAGCGCTGCTAGTTATGTTGAAAATCCAATAGATAAGAATAAAAATAACATTAAAGAAACTCTAGATATTGCATCAAATCATCAAGTAGATAGTTATATCGCAGGAATATTAAGGAATAGTAAAATTTAAATCTTACTATCTGGTCTTGGGCCAAGTATTTCTGGCCAAATTTTTTTTAAATCTTCAGTATTATTAACATTTAAATCTGTTTTTGTTACGTCTCTTAATTCTTGTTTTTTCTTTTTTATTAGCTCTTGATTTTTAGAATCATATGATTCAATTGCTTTAATAAATTCTACATCTAGTTGGTCTAATAAAGTCGCCCTAGCATGTCTCCACTGGTCTTTCCAGATGTTTTTTGCTTTTTCCATATTAATTTTAATATTCATGGCTGATACTCCCAAGCTTCTCTAAATGTCCAATCATTAGGTATTTCACTTCTATCTATAATTCTATAAGATAAAATACCAGAAGGTATATCTTTTTTTGCTATATCTTCCATGGAATGGTCGTTTAAATATTCTGGCGCTGGATATATGATTGCAACTCCTCCATCTGGATTTGGATATACTATTACTTTATTAATTTCTTCTTTAGCCATATTAATATTATACACTTAAATCATTTTACTTTAAAAAATTAATATATTATACTACTCCTAGGCATAATACTGCATTTACCGCTGGCGTATGTTGAGGACCAGTCTGAATAGCGCTGGCGCTAACAAGACCAGCGCTATAAGAGCTAGAACCTACGCTAGTTCCATTATAAACGCAGTCATAACCTTGATCACTTTTGGGACCAACTCCAATTACAATACTATTTGTTGGAATAGAGTCTATAGTATTAAGCGTATAATATCTATGATTAGTACTTGTTCCTGCGTCAGTTAAACTACTTACATTACTAGACGCAGCTATACTTGGAGTAGTTCCTGTAATTACTGCCCAAGATTTTAAAAATCTTCTATATGTATTACTACTGTGAGTATTACTATTACTTAAATGATCAAAAATAACAGATCCAGCTGTTGGTGCTGATGCACTTCCTACGCTATTTGCATATCCAACTCTAATTCCATTGCCATGATTTGATATAATAGTGATCCAACCTGGATATGTTGTATGATCTGCTGTTAGCCAGTAAGTTCCTACATGACTTGTAGATTGAAATTTTTTTGTATATTCTATAACAGAATATGTTCTTAGATAATTATCGCTTCCATTTGTACCCCATAATCTTCCTGGAAAAGATGCGTATGCATTATTATAATTGCTATTAATATAGCCTGCTTGAAGATATCCATTAGCATCTGTTCTAACGATTTTATTCGCCTCATTGTTTCTTCCTGCATGAACAGCTAGTCCGCCAGCAGTTGTAGCATTTCCTGATATATCCATGCTTTGACCGCTAAGAAAAG
>Ga0214917_10001554_pt1 | contig 29370 bp, 36 predicted proteins | sample LL_1208_BB_MetaG_FD_177983 | JGI IMG/M metagenome (GOLD analysis project Ga0214917, IMG submission 177983) | Freshwater microbial communities from Lake Lanier, Atlanta, Georgia, United States - LL_1208_BB | ecosystem: Environmental > Aquatic > Freshwater > Lake | place: USA: Georgia | collected... | reverse complement strand
GCCCACTGGATGTTGTTGTCCTCGTCGAAGCGGGCCTTGAGTTCCACCAGGGCCATCACCTGCTTGCCGTTTTCGGCGGCGCGGATCAGGGCGGCGATGATCGGCGAGTCCTTCGACACGCGGTAGAGGGTCATCTTGATGGCCAGCACCGAGGCGTCGTCGGCGGCCTGGTTGATGAACTCCTCCACGGAGGTGGAGAACAGATCGAAGGGGTGATGCAGCAGCACATCGCCGCGGCGCAGCACCGAGAAGATGCTCTCGAAGTCTTGGTTCTGGAGTGATCCATCCTCCAGCTGACTGCTCTGGGTGCGCACCAGGGCCGGGTGGGTGTGGCCCCGGAAGGGGCGGTCCTTGAGCTCAGGTGCGGCGATGCTCAGCAGCCCCATCAGATCATCGAGCCCCAGGGGCCCGCGCACCCGGTAGACATCGAAATCATCCACCTCCATGCCGCGCATCAGCTGATTCACCAGCTCATCCGGCATCTCATCGGCCACCTCCAGACGCACCACCTCGCCGCCCATGCGCCGTTTGCGCAGACCCTGTTGCAAGGCCTCCATCAGGTCGTCGGCCTCCAGGTCCCGCAGTTCCAGGTCGGCGTCGCGGGTCACGCGGAAGAAGTAGTGCCCCTCGATCGTCATGCCGGGGAACAGGCGCTGCAGGTTGAAGGCCACCAGCTGTTCCAGGGGCACGGCCATGAACAGGGGCTGGGGGGTGCGGCCTCCGTGCAGCTCCGGAGGGAGGCTCACAAAACGCGGCAGACTCTTCTGGGGCACTTTCACCCGCGCAAACTGCTGCTGCTGGCTGTGGGGATCCTTCACCAGAACCGCGATGTTCAGGCTCAGGTTGCTGATGAAGGGAAAGGGATGGGCCGGGTCCACCGCCAGGGGGGTCAGCACGGGGAACACGGTGCTGTGGAAATAGCTGTTGGCCCAGTCCTTCTGCTTGCGTGACAGCTGTTCGTAATCGAGCAGCAGGATGCTCTCGTCAGCCAGTTGCTGTTTGAGGCTCGTGCGGTAGTGCTGTTGCTGCAGCTCCAGCAGCGGTTCAAGCTCCCGCCGGATCAGATCCAGCTGCTGCAGGGGTGTGCGGCCGTCCTCACTGAGACCCACCACATTGGCGTGGTGCTGAGACTGGAGCGACGCCACCCGCACCATGAAGAACTCATCAAGGTTGTTGCTGAAGATGGCGCTGAACTTGGCCTGCTCCAGCAGCGGGGTGCGCGGGTCGAGTGCCTGGGCCAGCACCCGTTGGTTGAAGCGAATCCAGCTGAGCTCGCGGTTGAGATAGAGATCGTGGGGCAGGCTGGTCGCCGTCATGTCCAGGCCGGTTTGATGCTCCATCTCTAGCGGTTCAATGTTGGCTTGAGGTTATGGCCGTACGGGCACAAGCAGCCGGCGCAGCCGCACCGAGGCGGCCCAGCAACGGGTTGATTCCGGGTGGTCGTTCTCCTGGCTGGACACGGTCACGTGGCACACATTGGTGCGTGAGTCCTTCCAGTGCAATGTGACACTCACCGCTGCGCGTGAACGCTTGCCGGTGGCGCTGCGCTCGTGCCAGATCTGATAGCAGTCATGGCTGTTGCGCCTGTTGCAGTGCATGCCCAGGCCCGCACTCAGCACGCCCTCCAGTTGCTCCCAGTTGCCCCGGTGCATGCGGGTTGTCCAGGTGATGTCCGGCACGGGAATTGAACAGGCCTGAGCCACGCCAATCCTCAGTCCCCTCAGCGATGCCCACGGTGTCGCAGCCAACCTCAGGGCGATGCGTGCCCGTCACTGTGACCCGCAACACTGAGTTCGGCAACACTGTATCTATCAACACCTTGGCTTGAACAGGATCAAGCAGCTGTGCAAGCTTGGTCGAAGCTGTGAGCAGGCCTGCGATCGAATCTGTGGTCGAAGCTGTTGCCACATCACCATGCAGGCGGACGTTCTGCCCTGCTCGGCCCCGTTGGGCCTGTCTGCTGTTGGCGGCGGCCCTGCTGCCGTGTTTCGCCGGCCTCCTGGCCGCGAGCCAGGCTCTGGCAGAGCCGGCCCAGGTGCTGCTGGTGCGCCATGGCCACAAGACCCCCGGTGGCAGCACCTACAACCTCTCACCCGAGGGTTTGCAGCGGGCGTTGGCCCTGGCCGCCCTGATTCCAGCCTGCTTCGGCAAGCCGGATCAGATTCACGCCTTTGGGCTGGATCTCGCCACCAACAAGAACGCCCGCAGTTACCAGACCGCTGTTCCCCTGGCGGTAGCCACCGGCATCACGATTCAGATTGATGCCGAATCCACGGCCCGGTCGCGGGAGATCGGTGAGCAGATCCTGAACAGTCGTGCCAACAGTGGCGCCAACATCGTGATGTTCTGGGAACATCGCCACCTGCCTGAGTTGGCGGCTGGGCTGGGCTGGCCCAGCATGCGTCCCATTGCAGACGACAACTTCGATCAGTTGTTCCTGCTCGACTACAACGGCTCAGCCCGCCCCCCACGGGTGAGCGTCTACAGCCAGCAGGATCTGTTGCAGGGTCTGAAACCCTGCAAGAGCTTCGGCGTCGCCCCCCTCTCCCCGCGCAGATCCGATCCATGACCCTTCGTTCCCGGCGGCTGGCGGCGTTTGCCTTGCTGGCCTCTGTTCAGCTCCTGGCCACTCCCGTGCTGGCCGCACCCGCCCAGGCCCAGCCCGATCAGATCGAGCCCCGCTCCGCAGCCTGGACCAAGGGCCTCCAGCTCAATCAGGCGGCGCTGCAGCAGGTGGTGGGCCGCCCTCCGGCCGCCAACGGTCCCGAGGTGGCGTCGGATCTGGCGGTGTTGCTCTGGCTCCAGACCTACCGCACCCCGGAGATGGAGGCGTCTGCTTGGCTTGGTCTGTATCGCGATCCGGCTGCTTTCAGTCGAGCCCTGGGGGTCGACATGGTGAAGCAGATCCCCACCCTCAGCTCCGGAATCACCGCCTTCATCAAGCCCGTTGACCAGGTCCTGGGGGTGCTCAAGGCCACCTATCGCCGCCAGCGTCCCTTCCGGGCCCATCCCCAGATCCGCCCCTGCTTGCCCCTGGAGGACACCTATTCCTTCCCCTCAGGCCATTCCACCTGGTACCGCACGGCTGCGGAGCTTTTGGCCGATCTGGTGCCAGAGCGCCGCGATCGCCTGATCGCCGTGGGGCTCCACGGTGGGGCGGCCCGGGTGATGTGTGGCATGCACTATCCCTCCGATGTGGAGGCGGGCCAGAGGCTCGGGGCCGAGGCGGCCCGCCAGATCATCCAGAGCGAACAGTGGCAGGCGTTCCGCAGGGATCCCGCTGTTCAGAAGGATCTGCAGTTGCTGCGCTCCCTGGCCCCCGAACGCTTGCCGGTGCTGGTGCGTTGATGCCTTCGGCCGCTGGGCGTTGGATCAGCGCTGCGGGTTGAGGCTTTCTGGATGCAATCGAAAGCTTCCTGAGCCTTTGCTGCAGCTTCAACAGCCGTTAACCGCAGCGGCGCAATTTATGTGCAACCCGCCACTGCAGAGCTGATCTGCCCCTGCCGATGACCACGACCCGTGGGATTCCCGCCCCTGCCAGTTACGGGGATGCCCAGCGCACCGGCCTGACGGCCGATGACCTGTTCGACGGCATCACCGAGCACCTGTTCTTCAGCCAGGGGGCCAGCACCCGTTCCCCCTCCGACCACGACCTCTACATGGCCCTGAGCTATGCGGTGCGGGATCGGTTGATGAGCCGCCACCTGGCCTACAAGGAGTTGCTGCGTCAGCAGCCGGCCAAGTCTGTGGCCTATCTGTCCGCCGAATTCCTGATTGGCCCCCAGCTGGGCAACAACCTGCTGATGCTGGGCATCACCGAGCAGGCCCGGCAGGCGATCAGTCGCTTTGGTGTTCCGGATCTCGATCGCATCCTCGCCGTTGAAGAGGAGCCCGGCCTGGGCAACGGCGGCCTGGGGCGCCTGGCGGCCTGTTTTATGGAATCGATGGCCAGCCAGGAGATTCCGGCCACCGGCTATGGCATCCGCTACGAATTCGGCATTTTCGACCAGTTGATCGAGAACGGCTGGCAGGTGGAGATCACCGATAAGTGGCTGAAGGGCGGCTGGCCCTGGGAAGTGGTGTATCCCTACAAGTCGTGCCGGGTGGGTTTCGGCGGCCGCACCCACACCTACACCGACGGCCAGGGTTGCCTGCGGGTGCGCTGGGAGCCCCAGGAGGAGGTGCTGGGGCTCCCCCACGATGTTCCGGTGCTTGGCTATGGCGTGAACACCTGCGGTCGCCTGCGGCTGTGGCGAGCGGTGGCAACGGAAAGTTTCGATTTCAGTGCCTTCAATCGCGGTGACTATCACGCCGCTGTTGAAGACAAGGTGAACAGTGAGACCCTCTCCAAGGTTCTTTACCCCAACGACGGCACCGACGCCGGCCGGCGGCTGAGGCTGAAACAGCAGCACTTCTTTGTGAGCTGCTCCCTGCAGGATATGTTGCGCAATCTGCAGAAGCGCAACCTTGATCTGGCCGACTTTGAACACCACTGGGCGGTTCAGCTCAACGACACCCATCCAGCCATTGCCGTGGCTGAATTGATGCGGTTGCTGGTGGATGAGCACCAGTTCGCCTGGGATCAGGCCTGGGGCATCACCACCCGATCACTCTCCTACACCAATCACACCCTGTTGCCGGAGGCGTTGGAGTGCTGGGGGCTGGATCTGTTCGCCAGCCTGCTGCCGCGCCATCTGGAGATCATCTATGAACTCAATGCCCGTTTTCTCCAGCAGGTGCGGCTGCGCTACCCCGGCCAGGATGCGGTGCTGCAGCGGGTGTCCCTGATTGATGAACAGGGCGGCAAGGCGGTGCGGATGGCCCATCTCGCTGCCCTCGGCTCCCACCACATCAATGGGGTGGCTGCCTTGCACAGCCAGTTGGTGCAACGGGATCTGTTTCCGGATTTCGCGGCCCTCTGGCCCCAGAAGTTCACCAATGTCACCAATGGCGTGACGCCGCGGCGCTGGCTGGCCCTCGCCAATCCACCGCTGGCGGCCCTGCTGGAGGAGCTGCTTGGGCCCGCCTGGCCGATGCAGCCCCAGCGCTGGCAAGAGCTGGAGCGCCATCGCGATGACAGCAGGGTGCTGGAGCGCTGGGGTGCCTGCAAGCTGGCGGCAAAGCGTCAGCTGAGTCAGCTCATCGCTGAGCGGCACAACATCCTGGTGGACCCCACGTCGCTGTTTGACATCCAGGTGAAGCGCATTCATGAATACAAGCGCCAGCACCTGAATGCGCTGCAACTGGTGGCCCGCTATCTGCAGATCAAGAAGGGGCTCACGGATCACATGGCTCCTCGTACTGTCATATTTGCGGGCAAGGCCGCCCCGGGCTACATGACCGCCAAGTTGATCATTCGCCTGATCAATGGCATTGCCGATGTTGTGAATCGCGATCCCGACTGCCGCGACATTCTCAAGGTTGTCTTTCTGGCTGACTTCAATGTGAAGCTGGCCGAGCGCATCTACCCGGCGGCAGACCTCTCTGAACAGATTTCAACGGCTGGCCTGGAGGCTTCTGGCACTGGCAATATGAAGTTTGCCATGAATGGTGCGATCACCATTGGCACCCTTGATGGTGCCAATGTGGAAATCCGTGAGCAGGTGGGTGCTGACAACTTCCTGCTGTTCGGTTTAACGGCAGATGACGTCCTGGCCTGGCGCCAGGCTGGCTATCGCCCCTGGGAGCTCCTGCAGGACTCCCCCTCCCTGCAGGAGGTGTTCGGGCTGATTGGGTCAGGGCATTTCAGTGATGGCGATCGGGATCTCTACCGCCCGCTGCTGGATGGTCTGCAACAGGCCGATCCCTTCTTCGTGTTGGCGGACTTCTGCTCCTACGGCCAGTGCCAGCACCAGGCTGATCAGCTCTGGGCTGATCAAGCCGCCTGGCGGCGCTCCTCGCTGCTCAACATGGCGCGCAGTGGTTATTTCTCATCCGACCGCGCCATCAAGGATTACGCCCAGCAGGTGTGGAACGTGAAGCCGATGCCGGTGGAGCTGGCCTGTTCACTGCTTGCCTGAGCCATGACGTCATCTCTGCGTTCCCCTTCAGAGCCCACCCGGGACAGCACGGGCGGCTGGTTGAAGTCCGCCAGCCGCAACCCTGTGGCCTCCCAGGCGCTGATCATCACCCGCGCTCAACAGATCCGTGCCGGGCAGGCCCCGGGTGCAACGCCGGCGCAACGCCGGGCTGCCGCCCGTGCCCGCCGTCAGCTGATCAAGGAGAATCTGCGCCTGGTGGTGTGTATCGCCCGGCCCTTCTGCAGCAGGATTCAACGTAGCCAGGTGCTGGAATTTGCTGACCTGCTTCAGGCCGGCAGCATCGGCTTGATCCGCGCTGTGGAAAAGTTTGACCCTGCCAGGGGCTACACCTTTTCCACCTATGCCACCTGGTGGATCCGGCAGAGCATTCGCCGTGAGATCGAGGCCAACGACGGCCTGATTCGCCTGTCTGCTCGCCTGCACCAGTTGAAGCTCAAGCTGCATTACGCGCCCCAGCACCTGCGCGGTGAGGCCCTGGCTCGCTATCTCGATGTGGAGCCCCAGCAGTTGCAGGACGTGCTGGCCACGCTGCAGCTCTCCCATGGGGTGAGTGTGGATCGACCGATCGACCAGGACGGGGGCGATGGCCTCGCCCTGGCGGACTGTCTCGCGGCCCCGGAGGATCACAGCCTCACCCTGCAGGAGCTGGAGCAGGCGGCGCAACGCCTGAGGTGCCGTGCCCCGGAGGAGCTGGCGCTGCTGGATCGGCTGGCCCGCGGCGAAACCGAGAGTGCCCTGGCCCGCAGCCTTGGCATCACCCGCCAGGCCTTGCACCGGCGGGTGGAAAAGTCACGCCAGCGCCTGCGCCTGGTGGAACCCGACAGCCGCCACCTGCTCGAGGCCCTGGCCTAGGGGGTTCCTGCCGCCAGCAGGGGCTTGCCATCGCGCCGCTGGATCATCACCACCCCTGGCCTGGGGGCCCGACCCGGTACCCCGGAGGGCCAGTTCGACCCCAGCGGCACGCGGCGCAACTGCTGGAAGGGGCGGTTGTGGCGATCCCGCAGCTCAAAGGCCTGGAATTCTTCGTCGCCCTGGCGATGGATGCCCCAGTCCTCCCCCGGATGCTGCACCGAGAGGAACAGGGTGGTCTCCTGGGCGTCGAAGCAGGGGCCGCTGAGCTCGCATTCCATGGGCCCGGTGGCAAACAGCAGCGCCTTGCCGGCATCGGCCCCATGGGCAGGCAGGATCCAGCAGCTGTTGTTGCCGAACACATCCAGGCTGGCATCGCCGCTGGAGCGGTCGGTCACCATCCAGATGTGTCCTGAGCGGTCCACGGCCAGGTTGTCGGGATTGGCGAACCCCATGCCCCCCTGCCATGGGGTTCCGCCCGTGGCCACCATGCGCCAGCGGAACCGCCCTCCCGGCGTGCCGCGGTTGGCCGTCGTGTCGCTCAGGCGCATCACCCAGCCGTAGGGCCAGTTCGCCTGCTGGGCCGGGCCATGGAAGATGGCGGGGTCGGCGGCACCGTCCTCGCTGCTGCCCCCGGCGGTGAAACTGATCAGCAGATCACCGCTGCGGGGATCGAGATCCGTGTCTTCCGGGCGGGCCGTTGGCGTGGCGCCGATGGCGTTGGCCGCCAGGTGGGCATCAATCAGGATCGCCCCCATCTGCAACTCCCCGGAGCCCGCGTACAGATCACCGAGGGTGGGGTAGCGCTGGCGGTAGAGCTGCAGCTCCGCATCGCTGTTCAGCCGCTCGGCGCCGGCCCGGCTGCGGTCGCGATGGGGCAGCAGGGTGGCCGGCGGCAGCCCGTGCCGTTCGAAATGGCTGGGGGGCAGGGGATTCACCACTGTGGCTGGATCCAGCACCAGCCAGACCCCTGTTCCATCGCTCAGCAGTTGGGCCACCTCCAGGCGGCCGTCCGTCAGCAGCCGGGAGTTGGCGGGGTTGGTGGGGTCGTCCACCAGGGCGGAGCTCACGTAGCGGTAGAGGTGGCCGCCATGGCGGTCGCAGCCGGAATACACCACCAGTGGCTCACCCGCCCTGGCCCGCACCGCCACGGCCTCATGGCGAAATCGCCCCAGCCAGCTGTGCTTCACCGCAGGACGCTGCGGCTGGCGGGGATCGATCTCCACCATCCAGCCGTATTTATTGCCCTGCAGCCCGAAGGGGTTGCCCAGCCCCTCCAGCCGCCGGCCATCGAAACGGAACGGGCAGTGGGCCGGGGCCGGGGACGACCCATCGGCATACACCGCTTCCACCACGTGGTTCTGAATGTTCTCCTCGGCGGAGAGCACCGTGCCCCAGGGCGTTGTGCCACCGGCGCAGTTGGCGAAGGTGCCGATCACCCGGTCGTTCAGGCCATCGTTGATGCCGAGCCGATGGGGGTTGGCGAACACCGCTGCCGCCGGCCCACTCACCCGCAGTTGCTGCTCTGGCTGGCCCCAGCCGCTCAGGCCGGTGATGCGTCGGTCCAAGCCATCCCGTTGGTGGCGCCAGCGGCCATCGCCCTGGCGCTGCAGGGTGGCTACGCCGATGCCCAGATCGCCCATGGCGGCGGTTGCCACCGCCATCACCAGGCCTCGCAGTGGATCCTCCTGGGGCAGGCTGCCCAGATCCACCTCCCCTCCCCGGGGGGCGAGGGCGCTTTTGAGGGCGTTGATGGGCGGCGGCGGCGCCGCCAACTCCGCCAGCCCCGCGCACCACACCCTGGCGCTGATGTATTCGAAGTTGATGGTGAGCAGGGCCCGGTCGTTGTCGAGGGGCTGGAAGGCGAGGAAATCGTTGTTGAAACCCACCCTCCCCTCCCCGAGGGGCTCTCCCCAGCTGAGCAGCAGTTCGCTGCGGTACCCACTGGGCACCAGCAGCCGATCCGTGAGTTCCACCTGGCGGTAGAGCCGTTGCTGCTCGGCGGCGCTGAGGCCGTCGCTGGGCAGGGGGATCGGCCCCCTCAGGGGTGGGAACAAGGGCCGGCCTGCGGCCCCCTGGCTGCGGGCGGCGCGGGGCCAGCCGGGGGCCGCCGTGGCCGCTGCCGACAGGCCCAGCAGCTGGATCAGCAGGTCACGGCGATTCATGGCGCGGTGCGGCAGGGGGGAGTGGCCGATGCGGCCAGCATCGCCAGGCGACTGGTCTGAAGGGGGTTGAGGTTGTCATCGCTCACCAGCAGCAAGCTGATCTGGCCCCCCCGCAGCACCGGCCCCAACGTCAGCCCCTCCCAGTTTTCCGGGGTGAGCCCCAGCTGCTGCAGATCCCATTGCCGCAGCGGTGGGGCCACCTGGCCGGGCAGCGGCAGGGCGTAGAGCAGCAGGCGGTTCTGCCAGCTGTTGGGTGGCTCGTAGCGGCGCAGCAAGGCCAGCAGCAGCGTTGGTTGGCCCGCGGTTGCGGGCAGCGCCACCAGATCCGTGACCCCCCAGGGCGTCGCGTCCGGCAAGGCCAGGGCTCCCTGGGGCCTGGCGATCGGCGCGGCCCGGCGGGGATCGATGCCCCTGGGCCAGCTCCAGCGCAGCAGACGCACCTGCTGGGGGGGATCCTGCAGCAGCGGTCGTTCGGCGGCCATCAGCAGCTCCAGGGGCTGATCGCTGGCATGGAGGGCTGTGAGGGATTCCGGTCCGGCGTTGCTGCCCAGTCCACGGCCATCCACCGGCTGCCAGTCTTCGGGCAGCGCAACGGCTTGCAACACCCTTGCATCGCTGCGGCTCAGGCGCAGCAGCAAGGCGGGCCTCTCGGCACTGCGTCGCCCTTCGCTGGCGATCCAGAGCTGATCGCCGGCGAGCACCAAACCCTCCCCATCCAGGGGGCCCGGGCCTCCCGTGGTTTGCAGGCTCACGACCAACAGGGGTGGGGCAGCCGCCGTTGGCGCGCTCCAGCGGCTGATCGGCGCCTCCGGCAGATCACTCAGCAGCCAGAGCTGCCGGCTGGCCGCATCAAAGCGGATGGCGGAGAAGCCGCCGATGGTGTGGCCTGCCGGATCACGGCTCGGCAGCTGCTGCTCCCACAGCTTGCTCCAGGTGAGGGATCGGGCACAGGGCAGCGCCACCGCCGGGGCCCCCTGGCCCAACGCCGCCAGCGCAGCAGCGGCTGCTGCGGCCTGCTGAAGGCGCCGGCACCAGGGCCGCCGCGGTGGGCTGCCCCGCCGGGCCCTGTGCACCTTGTTGTGACTCTGGCGGCTGTTCTTCACCGTCCCTTTATCGAATCTGTGCACCATGAGGGCAACCCAATCAGATCCCATGGACATCTCGGCGTTGCACACCATCCAGGCTCTCACCGGCAGCATTGCGGTGCGCCCTGTGCACCCCCTGGAGGTGCTGTTTCATGCCGGCGACCCCGGCGATCGCATCTACTGCGTGCTGTCTGGTGAGATCGAGCTCACCTGGGAGGGTGGTGGCCGTGAATCGTTCCTGCCCGGCCAGGTGTTTGGTGTCGGGGCCCTGGTGACCCCGGATCACAGCCGCCACGCCACGGCAACGGCCAAGGTGGAGAGTGAGGTTCTTGAGATGAACCGCGAAGAGTTTCTGTTCGCTGTGCAGGAAACCCCGATGTTTGCGGTGGAGCTGCTGGCTTCCCTGGAGCACCGCCTGCGGCGGCTGCAGGGGGAAGCCCCGGCGGCCTAACGCCGCGGGCTGGCCCAGTCTTCGAACCAGCCCCGCCGCCAGAGCATGGTGGTTTGCACGGTGGCGATCGCCCCCATCAGCACCAAGCAGGCGATGTAGCCATAGCGCCAGTGCAGCTCGGGCATGTTGTCGAAATTCATGCCATAGATGCCGGCAATGAAGGTGAGGGGCGCAAAGATCGTGGAGACGATCGTGAGCGTTTTCATGATCTGATTCATGCGGTTGCCGGTGCTGGCCATGTGGGCCTCCGTGACGGCATCGCACTGGTGGCGCAGGATTTCGCAACTCTCGAAGATCTGCTCCACGTTCTGGGCCATCTCCTGAAAGCCGCACAGGCCATCGGGGCCCATCACCGGTTGGTTCTGCCGCAGGAACAGCAGGATCTGGTGGCGCAGCGGCCAGAGCTGCTGGCGAATGCGGCGCAGATTGGTGCGCAGCTGGTAGGTGCGACTCAGCACCCGGGGCTGGGGGTCGCGCAGGGCGGCCTCCTCGAGATCATCGAGGCGGTTGGCCATCTGCTCCAGCATCGGGAAGATGCCATCGAGCAGGTTGTCCACCATGTAGTGGAGCAGATCGTCGAGATCATCGCCATTGGCTGCAGGGCTTTTGCAGGCCAGCCATTCCGTGAGCGACTGGAAGGGCGCATTGGTAGGCGCTTCCTCAATCGACACCAGCAGGTCGGGCATCAGCAGCATGCCCACCTGGTCGCTGATCAGATCCAGGGGATCGTGGGCAAACCGCAGCCGGTGCAGCACCACGGCGATCACCTCCCCCATGGAATCCACCCGGGTGGCCTGGGGCGTGTCCAGCAGCAAGGGATGGAACACCTGGGGAACACCGAGCTGGCTGAGGATGTCGCAGATCAGATGGGGTTGCGCCATCCCGGAGATGCGCACCCAGAGGGGCTGGCCCATGGCCCGCAACTGATGCAATTCACCCGGGCGGCAGTAGCTGTGCACCTGCACCCCATCGGGGTGGAGAACCACTACCGAAAGCCTGGTTTCCGCCCGTCCACCAGCCAGATAAAGGCTGGTGGGCAGTTGTCCCGGTCGCTCCTCAAGTTTGCGGGAATCCAGCGATCCAGGGGTGGGCCGCAGCATGGGCACACTGTGCATGGCCGCCCTTTCCGGCATCGTCACTCGACCGTAGCGAAAGCAGCTGATGGCGTCGCCGTGACCGCAGCCACAGGGCTTCGGTGTTGTGGCCGACAGCGATGGGGCGGCTGGAGATTGCAAGCTGCAGCACACCGATGGGTTCAGCCCGTGCCATTCCGCGCCTGGTGTTCGGCCGTGTTGCCCTGTCTGGCGATTCAGGGTCTTTGCCTGGCGGCCGTGCAGTTGTTGGCGGCCCAGGTTCATCCCGGCCCCGGCGTGGCATCACCCGTGGTGTCGGGCCAGCAGCGATAACTGGTCAGCCCAGCATCACGCTGTTCTGAACGCTTGAGCAGGCCGGATCGTCACGGGAGAGATGGCAGAGTGAAGGGTGGCCGATCGCTCTGCCGCCGCCATGTCATCCGCCAGCAGCAGTGGTGCCTTCGCCGCGGCCTGCATACAGCAGCATCTGCGCCACGTGGTGGACCTCCAGGCGGATGTGCTGGCGGATCGCGATCCTGAACCCCTGCATCAGCTGCGGGTTCGCTTTCGCCGGTTGCGCAGCACGCTGAAGCAATTCGCCCCTGCCCTGGTGTTGCCGCCCAGCGCAGACGATGGCCGGATCGCAAAAATCGCCCGGCGGCTCGGCATGGCACGGGACCTCGATGTGCTGCGGCTGCGCCTGGATCAGGACCTGCTGCCCCTCCTGCCGGAGCAGGAATTGCTGGCCTTGAAAAAGATGTTCAAACAGCTGCGGCGCGAGCGCAAGCTGGCCTTTGAGGAACTGGTGGAGATCCTGCAGAGCCGCCGCTACCTGCGGCTGCTGGCGGACCTGCAGGGCTGGCTCAAACAACCCGGCTTCACGCCGCTCGGGGACGAGCCGGTTCTGGGCTGGCTGCCCCAGTGGAAGCTGGCGGTGCTGGCTGATCTGTTGCCCCATCCCGGTTGGCGCGTGGACGATCCCCACGGGACCAGCGGTCTGGAGGCTGTGCACCAGCTGCGCCGGCGCCTGAAGGCGGCCCGCTACGGCCTGGCCAACCTCCGCGGACTGGAGCCCGACGACACGGCGCTCGACCGCTGGGTGTCGCGTTTCAAGGCGATGCAGGAAACCCTGGGGGATCTCAACGACCTGCAGGTGCTCCAATCGGCGATCACTCGCCAGCTCGACTCCGAGATCGACGCGGTGGTGCCCACCCTCGCAGCCCTGCTGGCCGACTCCCGGACGACGGCCTGGGATCAATGGCTTCAGCTCTCCGCTGCGCTGCGCCCCATCGCCGGCCGCCAGCAGCTTTATGCCTTCATCCTCGACTCCCCTTCGCCCCAGCCGGTGTCGCCTCAGCCGGTTACGGCATGAGCTGATGTCAAGCAAGAGCAACACCGGACTTTGCCCGCTGTTTGCATAAGGTCTGCAGGCCATTGCAGTGGCTCCAGCCATGTCGCTCCTCAAGGCCTGTGGCCCTGTCGCCCTGCCCCTGCTGCTGGTGTCCATCGTGGTGGTCACCATTGGCATCGACCGGGCGCTGTTCTGGTGGCGCTGGTGGCGCCGCCCCGATCAACGGCGCCGGTTCAGCCTCGAGCAGCTGCGCGCGGCCTCCTCTCCCCAACAGCGCCAGCTGCTGCTGCGGCGCTGTGGCGACGCCATGGCCCAGGGGGAGCCGTTCCTTCAGGCCGCGGTGCTGGTGGCGCCGATGTTGGGTCTGCTGGGCACGGTGCTGGGCCTGATGGAGGTGCTCCGCGCCCTTGGTCCCCAGCTGCTGCTGCCCTCCTCCACCCCCCTGGTGGGCTATGCCGATGTGCTGGCGGCCACGGTTGTCGGCCTGCAGCTGGCCCTGCTGGCCCTGGTGCTGGCCCAGGTGAACCGCGGTTTGCGTCACTGGCAGACCAATGCCCTGGAGCTGTTTGTGATCGAGCTGCACCAGGAGCCACGTCCATGAGCCCGATGCTGGCGGCGCTCACCCCTGCCCTGGGTTCCATTCTGGTGGTGATCACCGGGGTGGCGGCCCTGCCGGTTCTGCTGGCGGGATCCCCCGAGCCCCTGCCCCGCAGGGCGGTGGCAGCACCTGCGGCCATGGCCCTGGTGCTGGCTCGCACCGCCTCCGGCACCTGGTATGCCAATGGTCTGCCGATGCGGCAGGAGCTGCTGGCCCGCCAGTTGCGGGCGCGGGGGGCCTCCCTGCGCATTCGCTTTCTTCCCTCCCCCGGGCTCAGCGCTGCCGAGGTGAGTCAGCAGCTGGAGTGGTTGCGGCGTCAGAGCCGCGGCGCTGTGCAGCTGGAGTTGGCCAGCCAGGGATGAAGCACAGTTGGCTGCCAGCGCTGGCCTTCAGCTGTTGGGGCCTGGCCGTTTCGGCCCTGGCCCTGGGCTTGCTGGTGTTGCCCCAGCGCCTCGCCCAGCGGCCCATGGCCCGCGGTGTGCTGAGCCTGCAGCTGCAGGCCGATGGTGGCCTGCGGCTCTGGAACCAGCCGGTCACCGAGGGGCAGGTGCTGCTGCTGGCCCGCAAGGCCGCTGCCCGTCCGGGTTGGCAGCGCCTGCGGCTGGTGCCGGATCCCGGCACCCCCTGGGGCCGGGTGTTGCGCCTGATTGATGTGCTCGACGACGGAGGACTTCCGCTTGAACTTCAACTTCCTGCCACCTGATCGTCTGCAGCTGGTGCTGCGTCGGCCCTTGCCCCTGGCCCTGGGAGTGGCGCTCGGCATCCATGGCCTGGCTCTGCTCACCCTGCTGCGCCCGCCCCGGCCAGCAGAACCCCGCTCCAGCAGCCGCCTGGCCGATGCCCCCCAACTGCTGCGCCTGGGTCGCAAGCTGATGGCGGAGGAAGCGGCCCTGGCGCGAGCCCAGCGGCAGCCCCTGGCCCTGAACCTGCCGGGCCTGGCGGCCCTCGATGCCCTGCCGCCGCCGCCACCACCGGATGCAGCCGGCCCCCAGGCGGCAGCCCCCACGGCTCGGCCCCGCCCTGCCCCTGCTGCTGCCGAGGGCTGGCGCTGGTCGAGCGCTGATGCCGACCTGCCCGCCCAGGCCGCCCAGGCCCTGGAGCTGGCTCAGGCCTGGATCCCGGGCAGCGGTTCAGCGCCCCCCACCCAGGACGCCGCGGCCCAGGAGATCCGACGCCGCCAGCTTTGGCTCACTCCTGAACAGAGTGCCCAGCTGCAACGGCTGTGGCAGGGAGCCCAGTCGACGCCGGCGCCCTTTGGCTCCCTGCCCTCTGGCACGGGGGTGCGCCGGGTGGCCGAGGCAAGCCTGGCGGGCCTGGGGCTCGGGCTGGGCCGGGCCCATGGCTTCTCCCTGGTGGACAAGGAGGCCTTGGTGCTGTTGTGGCGCGATGGCCAACAGCTCTGGATGCTGCGCCGTCCCCTGGGTCTAACCCAGTCTTAACGGGAGCACTACCGCAGCTTTGCCTGGGGCCTGCTACCGCTGCGTAGCGTTTCTGCAACACAGCCGATCGGTGGTTGCCATGGTGTTCACGCCATCCCGTGAATTGGCCTTCAGGGGTGTTCTGGAGAACACCTTCCAGAAGCGCGACCTCGTGCACCTCTCCACTGGCAGTGCCGTGCCGCTGCTGCGCAACCACGTGTGGATGGTGGTGCGTGGCATGGTGAAACTGAGCTGCATCACCGACCAGGGAGAAGACCTGGTGCTGGGCCTGGCCGGTGCCAACGAGCCCTTCGGCGAACCGCTCACCAATCTGGATCTCTACGAGGCCATCACCCTCTGCGACACCGATCTGCTCTGCCTGCCGATGGAGGAGGTGGAATCCACCCCCCACCTGGCCATGGCCCTGGTGCGGGCAATGGCCAGCCGCATGCGCCAGTCGGAGGCGTTGATCTCCCTGTTGGGTCTTCGGCGCGTGGAAGACCGGGTGCGTGGTTTTCTCGAGCTGCTGGCCGAGGAGTACGGCCAGCCCTGTGATCAGGGTCTCCGCCTCAATCTGCGCCTCACCCATCAGGACATCGCCGCTGCCCTCAGCACCACCCGCGTCACCGTGACCCGGGTGCTGGGCTTGCTGCGGGATGAAGGCTGGCTGCAGTTCGATGGCCAGCGCCAGATCGTGGTGAGCCACCTGCAGAGGGGCTGATCCCTCAGCCCATTGGCAACAGCAGCTCCAGCACGGCTCCCCCCTGGGGGTGGTTGGTGGCCCGCACCATGCCTCCCTGGGAGAGGGCGATCTGTTGCACGATCGACAGTCCCAGCCCGCTGCCGGTGCGGGGGCCTTTCGCTCGGGCTGGATCGCCCCGGTAGAAGCGCTGAAACAACCTCTTCTGGTCGGTGCTGCTCAGGCCAGGGCCGTGGTCGCGCACGCTGATCTGGCACCAGCGGTCGCGGCGGCTGATCGTCACCTCGATCACCTCCTGATCGGGGCTGTAGCGCAGGGCGTTGTCGAGCAGGTTGAGCAGGGCCTGGTGCAGGCGCGCGGGGTCCGCTGCCGCCAGCAGCACCGCATCCCTGGCGGGATTCACCGCCAGATGAATGCCCCGGTCGCGGGCCAGCGGCTCCAGGGTGGCCCACACGCTGCCGATCACATCGCGGGGGTCCACCGCGGCGGCGGGGCGCCCCTCCGCCAGGGGGGTGTTCTCCAGCCTGGAGAGATCCAGCAGATCGCTCACCAACAGCTGCAGGCGCTGCAGTTCCCGCTGCAGCCGTGCCACCAGCACGGCCTGTTGTCCCTCGGCCCGCGCCGCCAGGCTGTCGCCCACCAGCATCAACGCCGTGATCGGGGTTTTGAGCTCGTGGGCCACATCGCCCACCCATTGCTCCTGCTGCTCCAGCTGGGCCTGCAGCGGGCTGCGCCCCTGCAGCAGCAACCCCACCCAGCCTCCGCTGCCGGCCAGCATCCGCAGGTCCAGGGTGTCGCCGGCCAGGGGCCAGCTGCCCCGCTGGGTCACCCCCTTGTCGCGGGCCAGTTCGATCAGATGCAGCACCTCGTCGGAGGGGGCGAGCACGCTGATCGGTTGTCCCAGCAGCGCCAGGCCCTGATCCACCTCCAGGAGTTTCTCCGCCCTGGGGTTGAGGCTGGCGATGGTCTTGTCCGGCGCAATCACCAGCCAGCCCAGGGGCATGTCGTCCACCCAGCGGCGCAACTGTTCCGCCGGCAGGTCCAGCGGCGCCTCCGGTGGCGGTCGATGGCTGCGTGGTTGCTCGCGGCGACGGCGCCATTGCCAGCCGAGCGCTGCACCGGCGGCCAGGGCCAGCAGCAGCTGGAGTTGGGAGCTGAGGGCCATCGGCCTAGCCGAAGCGGTATCCGAACCCCCTCACCGTCACCAGGTGGATCGGGTTGGAGGGGTCGGTTTCGATCTTCTCGCGCAACCAGCGGATGTGCACATCCACGGTTTTGGTGTCGCCGATGTAATCAACTCCCCAGACCTGCTCAATCAGCTGCTCGCGGCTCCACACCCGCCGGGGCTGTTGCAGGAACAGTTCCAGCAGCTTGTATTCCTTGGGGGAGAGCCTCAGCTCCTCGCCGCCGCGGCTCACGCGGCATTCGCCCCGGAACAGTTGCAGGTCGGCGTGTTCGAGCACCTGGTGGCTGTCGGCGCCATTGGCCAGCACGGGGTCCTGGCTGCGGTTGCGGCGGAGCAGGGCCCGGCAGCGGGCCACCAGCTCGCGAATGCCGAAGGGTTTGGTGAGGTAGTCGTCTGCTCCCACCTCCAGCCCCAGCACCCGGTCGGTTTCGGTGTCGCGGGCACTCACCACCAGGATCAGTGGCGGGTTGTTGGTCTGGCGCAACTGGCGGCACAGGTCGAGGCCATTGATGCCAGGCAACATCAGATCGAGCACCACCAGATCAAACCGCTCGCGGTTCAACAGCTCCCAGGCGCTCTGGCCATTGGTGGCCGCCGTCACGGCAAACCCCTCCAGTTCCATGGCCTCGCTCACCGTCTCGCGGATGGTGTCGTCGTCCTCCACCACCAGCAGGCGGGTGATCGGGGCTGGGGAGGCCACCTGGCTCATGCCTCAATTGTGCAGGGCTGCAGCGGTATGGGGCGATACATCGGCTGGAGTGTGATCGAGGCCCCGAGCCCCTCAGCGCTCCGGCTCCAGCTGGCACTGGGTGAGATTGGGGTCGGTGAGCCGCTCCAGCACCCGTTGCAGGTCCACGGGCGAGAGTTCGCCATCGCTCCCCCACTTGAGGCTGGTGCTGGAGGCACCGGTGTGGAGGTCTGCGCTGGAGTGGGGATGGTGGAGATCGGGGCTCATGCCAGGACCGCGTGTCCTGGAATCCACACTAAAGCCGCCGAGGGCCGGCGGCTGTGTGCTAGGGGGCGGCCTTGATCGGTTTCAGTCCGCCTGCAGTTCCGGTTCGCGGTAGGGCACGAAGTTGGCCTTGCGGGTGCCGCAGATGGGGCACACCCAGCTGTCGGGGATGGCCTCGAACGGGGTGCCGGGGGCGATGCCGGAATCGGGGTCGCCGCTGGCCGGGTCGTAGATCATCGAGCACACCTTGCAGATCCATTTGCCCGCCACGGGTTCGGCCGCCTCTCCCAGGCGACCGCCTCCGTTGAGGGCCTCCAGGGCGATGCCGTAGCGCTCGGCGTGGTGCTGCTCGATCGGTGCCAGCAGGCCGAAGTTCTTGGCGGCCGTTCGGAAGATGCCGGCATGGTCCTTCGACTCATCGATCTGCTCGTTGAACTCGGCTTCGGCGCCGCTGTCGCGGTCGGCGCGGGCCTGGGCGGCGAACTCCGGGTACATCGTTGTGTACTCGTAGGTTTCGCCCTCGATGGCCAGTTGCAGGCAGCGGGCCAGCACCGCCTGCTTCTGGGCCTCGCTGAGGCTGGCTGGATCCTCGATCACCAGCTCGGGATGGAGCAGGCGGAAGTGGGCGAAGGCGTGCTCGGTTTCCTGGTTGGCCGTGTCGCGGAACAGCTTGGCCAGATCGCTGTTGCCGAGCTGCTTGGCCACCTCGGCGAAGAAGAGGTATTTGCGGTTGGCCATGCTCTCGCCGCCGAAGGCGGCCTCGAGGTTGGCCTGGGTGTTGGGTTTGGACAGGTCCATCAGGGCCTCTGGCTTGGATGCGGCCAGCCTAGCCTAAAGCGGAGTGAGTATGAGTTAGCTCCGTTGTGTTTCGTTGTGCGCGGCGCGACGCCTCTGGCGGCTGGGGTCGTCTGTTCGGTCAACGCAGCTGATCCGCCCCCTTTTTTTTGGGGGGGGTGTGCAGCACCGAGTCCCGCGAGTACGCCGCCTACAGCTGGGCTTGCATCCAGGCGTTCCAGGGCGGCAAGGCGGTGTTCCCCTGCCCGCCGATGCCGATCCAGTGCTCCGGCGCCCCCCAGAGGATTGCCTACCTGGCCGACGACTGGCGGCCCCGGGTGTGGTGGCCAACCTGCTGGCCCCAGGCGTGCAGGCCCTCCAGCACGGGGATCAGCTCGCGCCCCAGGCCTGTGAGGGCGTAGTCCACCCGGGGCGGCACCTGGGGATACACCGTGCGCTCCAGAACGCCATCGGCCTCCAGTTCCCGCAGCTGCGCGGTGAGCACCTTCTGGCTCACCCGGGCAGGGCCCGCTTGAGATGGGAGAAGCGCTGCACCCCCTCGATCAATTCCCGCAGGATCAACAGCTTCCAGCGGCCCTGAATCACCCGCAGGGCCAGTTCCGCCTTGCAGTTGCTGTGGTCGTGGCTGGCGATGAAGCCCTGGCTGTCACTCATGGGTCACCTGCGGGTACCTCGGCCACGTTGAAGTGCGTTCTTGCGCAGCGGTCTGCGCGGGCCGCAGCATCAGCACATCCCCCCCCAAGGGAGCATCCTCGCGATCCACCTGCCATGAGCACCACCTCCCATCCTGCCCCGCTGGCCCTCGAAGCCGGCGCCCACGCCCTCTGCACCTGCGGCCTCAGCAAGAACGGCCCCTTCTGTGATGGCAGCCACCAGGGCACCGGCAAGATCCCCCACATCTTGCAGCTGGATGCGGCCAAAACCGTGTATCTCTGCAATTGCGGTGCCACGGGCAACAGCCCCTTCTGCGATGGCAGCCACACCAGCCGCAACGCTGCCCCGGCCGCAACACGCCCCTGGTGGAAGTTCTGGGGCTGAGCCGCTGTTGGGCGGCCCACCACTCGTTCCTTGCAATCCCCTCGCCATGGCCGACCTGTTCACGCCGCTGCGTCTCGGCAGCCTGGAGCTGCCCAACCGCATCTGGATGGCGCCCCTCACCCGCTGCCGCGCCGAGGAGGGTCATGTGCCCGGGCCGCTGATGGCCGAGTACTACGGCCAGCGGGCCAGTGCCGGCCTGATCGTGGCCGAGGCCACGATGGTGCTGGAGGGGAATTCCGCCTTCTGGCATGAGCCCGGCATCACCAACCAGGCCCAGATCGAGGGCTGGAAGCTCACCACCGAGGCGGTGCATCGCGCTGGCGGCCGCATCGTGTTGCAGCTCTGGCACGGCGGCCGCGCCTGCCATCCCCTGCTCAATGGCGGCGCCCAGCCTGTGGCCCCCAGCCCGATCGCCATCACCGGTGATGAGGTGCACACCCCTGAGGGCAAACAGCCCTACGTGGTGCCCCGCGAACTGCGCGACGACGAACTGCCCGCCATCGTGGAGGGTTTCCGCCAGGCGGCCCGGGCCGCCATGGCCGCCGGTTTCGATGGGGTGGAGGTCCACGGCGCCAACGGCTACCTGCTGGATTCCTTCCTGCGCGATGGCAGCAACCACCGCAGCGGCCCCTATGGCGGCCCGGTCGAGAACCGGGCGCGTCTGCTGCTGGAGGTGTTGGAGGCGGTGGCGCCTGAAACGCCGCTGATGGGTCTGCGCCTTTCGCCGCTGAATGGCTACAACGCCATGGCCGACAGCGACCCGATCGGGCTCACCACCTGGCTGGCCCAGCGGCTCAATGATCTGCCGCTGGCCTATCTGCATCTGATGCGCGGCGATCTGCTGGGCCAGCAGCACGGCGATCTGCTCACGCCGCTGCGCCAGCACTTCAACGGCGTGCTGGTGGCCAACATGGGATACAGCGCCGAGGAAGCCAACGCCGCCATCGGCTCGGGGGCCCTTGATGCGGTGGCCTTCGGCACTGCCTTTCTCGCCAATCCCGACCTGCCGGAGCGCTTTCGCCGCGGGGCGCCCCTCAATGCGGCCGATCCCGCCAGCTTCTACAGCCCCGGCCCGGCGGGTTACACCGACTACCCCAGCCTGGATTCCCAGCCATGACAACCCCCAGCTCGCCCGATGTGCTTGTGATCTCCGCCAGCAACGGCGAGAACCTGCAGCTGGCGGAGCGCTTCGCGGCTGCCGCCCGCCAGCAGGGCCAGAGCGCTGCCGTGCTCGATCTCACTGCCATCGAGCTGCCGCTCTACACCCCGCGGGCCCAGGCCGCCGGTCTGCCCCCGGCCCTGGCGGGGCTTCAGGCCCAGCTGGCTGCCGCTCCCCGCTGGGTGATCTGCGCGCCGGAATACAACGGCTCCATCCCGCCGGTGCTCACCAGCGCCATTGCCTGGCTGTCGGTGCAGGGCGACGACTTCCGCAGCCTGTTCAACGGCCGCCCGGTGGTGATCGCCACCCACTCCGGCGGCGGCGGCCACACCCTGATGGCCGCGCTGCGCTTGCAGCTGGCCCATCTCGGTGCCCATGTGGTGGGCCGTCAGCTGGTGAGCAACAGCAGCCATCCCGCCAAGGACGACTCCATCGCCGATCTGATCACCCGTTTGCACCACCTCCACGCTCCCCGACCATGACCCCGACCCCTGCCTCCGGCCTGGTGTTTCGCCCGGCCGCTGAGCGCTTCCATAGCCAGCTCGACTGGCTCGACAGCTGGCACAGCTTTTCGTTTTCCTCCTACTACGACCCGGCCTGGATGGGCTTCGGGCCCCTGCGGGTGATCAACGACGACACCATCGCCGCCGGCCGGGGCTTCGGCATGCACCCCCACCGCGACATGGAGATCATCACGGTGATGGTGGAGGGCCAGCTCAACCACCGCGATTCCATGGGCCACGCCGAGGTGCTGCGGACCGGTGAGGTGCAGCGCATGAGTGCCGGCACCGGCGTGGTGCACAGCGAAGTGAACGAAGCGGCGCAGCCCTGCCGGCTGCTGCAGATCTGGATCGAGCCCAGCAGCTCGGGCATTCCCCCGGCCTATGAGCAGAAGCCCTTCCGCATCGGCTCCGGTTGGACCCCCCTGCTGGATCCGGAGTGCAGCGGCGGTGCCATGGCCATCCACCGGCCGGTGCGGCTCTGGCGGGCCCGGCCCCAGCCCGGGGATCGGCTGGAGCTGCCCCTGAGGGCCGGCAGTCGCGGCTGGCTGCAGCTGATTGATGGGGCCGTCGACCTGGCGAGCCCTGAGCCCGGGCAGGGACTGCCCGCCCAGCTCCAGCGCGGCGATGGCCTGGGTTTTGCCGCGCCGGCACCGATCCAGCAGCTGCAGGCTGGCCCCGCCGGTGCCGACCTGCTGCTGTTCGAGCTGTGCTGAAGCCCACAGCGGAGCACCTGCAGATGTTGTGAAGACGACGGACAGGCCCCCGCAACCCCGCCAGCCTGGACCCATGACTGTGTCGATCCCCGCCCAAGGGCGCTTTTACCGCCTGATCGATGCCCGGGGCCTGCCCCACGCCGAGCTGGATCACGTGTTCGACTCGCTGGAAGAGGCCCACGCCGCTGCCCTGGCCTGGTGTGAGGCCGAGGGCTTGATCGCTTCCCAGGCGGACGCCAGCCAGCGGGAGTGGTGCGTGGTGAGCCACTTCGGCCTGGAGGTGAGCACCCCCATGGGCGACTGGCGCACGCTCCGGCATGCCGGTCTGCCAGCCTTGGGCTGACGCACACCCCTGGCCCATGAGCCCAACTCCCCGCCTGGACCGCAGCCTGGCCATCCTCGGCCTGCTCGCCAATGCGGTGGCCTTGCCGGCCCTGGTGGCCTGGATCTTCAGTGATGGCCCCCTGGCGGCTGCCACCTTTGTGGTGGGGCTCGCGGCGGTGCTGCCGGCCGTGGTTCTTGGCCTGGTGGCCGCCCTGGCGCTGCTGGCCGGCCGTGGTTGGGGACGGGTGGTGGCGATTGTGGCCCTGTCCCTGGGGCTGGCGGTGAGCCTGAGCTACGGCATCGTGTGGCTGGTGCTCGTGCCGGTGGGGCGTGCCGTGACGGGGCCGCTGCTGGGGCTGCTGTGGTTGGCGCTGATGCTGGCCCTGATCTACTGGTGCCTGCCCCGGCAGCCCCGCAGCTATCGGATCTGAGCCGGCGCAGGCTTCAGCCCCACAAGCCAGGCCATCAACCCGTAAAACTGTATCGGCCGATACTAAAAAGCGCTTCGCTGCCGCCTTGCATGTTCCCCAGTGATACCAACTGGTAGGCCATGCCCAGCGCCGAGCGTTTCGCAGCCCTGCAGACCATCCAGCGCCGCAAGCCGGCCGCGGTTCAGCCCGCCCCCTCCCTGGCTGAGATCTGGGCCAGTGATGTCTTCACCCTCGACAAGATGAAGGAGGCGCTGCCCCGCAGCGTGTTCAAGTCGATCCAGACGACCATCCGCGAGGGGGGCAAGCTCGATGCCTCGGTGGCGGACGCCGTCGCCAACGCCATGAAGGAGTGGGCAACGGGACGGGGCGCCCTGTACTACGCCCACGTCTTCTATCCCCTCACCAATCTCACCGCCGAGAAGCACGACGGCTTCATCGTGCCCAAGCGCGATGGCACGGCGATCACCGAATTCACCGGCAGGCTGCTGGTGCAGGGCGAGCCCGATGGCTCCTCCTTCCCCAACGGCGGCATCCGCTCCACCTTTGAAGCCCGCGGTTACACCGCCTGGGATGTCACCAGTCCGGCCTACCTGATGCGCACCCCCAACGGGGTGACCCTCTGCATCCCCACCGTGTTCGTGAGCTGGACCGGTGAGGCCCTCGACAAGAAGACCCCTCTGCTGCGCTCCAATGCCGCGGTGAACGCCCAGGCCCAGCGGTTGCTCAAGCTGCTCGGCAACAAGGAGGTGGCGCCGGTGAATTCCAGCTGCGGCGCCGAGCAGGAGTATTTCCTGGTGGACAACGCCTTTCTGGCCCTGCGTCCCGATCTGCAGCTGGCCGGCCGCACACTGTTCGGGGCTCCCCCGGCCAAGGGGCAGCAGTTCGACGACCACTACTTCGGCGCCATCCCCGAGCGGGTGCAGGTGTTCATGCAGGACGTGGAGGATCAGCTCTATCGCCTGGGGGTGCCGGCCAAGACCCGCCACAACGAGGTGGCCCCTGGCCAGTTCGAGATCGCGCCGGTGTACGAGGCGGCCAACGTGGCCACCGACCACCAGCAACTCACCATGACCGTGCTCAAGAGCACGGCCAAGCGCCATGGGTTCACCTGTCTGCTGCATGAAAAGCCCTTCGCCGGTGTGAACGGCAGCGGCAAGCATGTGAACTGGTCGATCGGCAACAGCACCCAGGGCAACCTGCTGGATCCCGGCAAGACCCCCCACGACAACATGCAGTTCCTGCTGTTCTGTGGCGGGGTGATTCGCGGCGTGCACCAGTACGGCCCCCTGCTGCGCTCCGTGGTGGCCACCGCCGGCAACGATCACCGCCTGGGTGCCAATGAGGCTCCGCCCGCGATCATCTCCGTGTACCTCGGCAGTCAGCTGGAGGATGTGTTCAGCCAGATCAAGGCCGGCGAACTGAAGGGTTCGGCCAGTGGCGGTGTGATGCAACTCGGGGTCGACAGCCTGCCCGAATTCGCCAAGGATCCGGGGGATCGCAACCGCACTTCCCCCTTCGCCTTCACCGGCAACCGCTTTGAATTTCGCGCCGTGGGCTCCGGCCAGTCGGTGGCCGGCCCCCTGGTGGCGCTGAACACGATCCTGGCCGATTCCCTCGGGTGGATCGCCGACCAGCTGGAGGCAAGGCTCGCCCAGCGGGAGACGATCGAGCAGGCGGCCTTTGGCGTGTTGCAGCAGATCACCCAGGAGCATGGCGCCGTGATCTTCGGTGGAGATGGCTACTCCAGTGAGTGGCACGAGCTGGCGGTGAGCCAGCGGGGGCTGGAGAACCTGCGCAGCAGTGCGGATGCCCTGCCGGTGCTGAAGCGCCCGGAGGTGCGCGACCTGTTTGCCCGTCACAGCGTGCTCAGCCCCGTGGAACTGGAGAGTCGCTTTGAGGTGTACGCCGAGCAGTACTGCCTTGCCATCGAGGTGGAGGCCAAGCTTGCCCTGCGCATGGCCCGCACCCAGGTGTATCCCGCCGCCACCGCCTATCTCGGCGAATTGGCTGGCGCCCTTCAGGAGCAGGAATCGATCGGCCTTTCCCCCTCCCGGGCGCTGGCCCAGCAGATCGCTGAGCTCAACCAGCAGCTGCTGGATCGTGCCGCGGCCCTGGAACAGGCTCTGGCCTCAGCGCCCCACGGTGCCGAAGCCCACATGCGCCATTGCGCCGATCAGTTGATGCAGCGCATGGGCGAGCTGCGGGCCGCGGTGGATGGGCTGGAGGCCCTGGTGGACGACACCGCCTGGCCCCTGCCCACCTACCAGGAAATGCTGTTCGTGCGCTGAGCACCCCACCCTTCCCCTGCATAGCGAAAGCACCGGCTTCGGCCGGTGCTTTTTTGCGATGTTTCTTGACCATTGATATGTTTTTATGCCCTCCTGCATGAGTGCATCGCTGCACGGCCAGTCGTCGAGGTTAGATGTTCTTTCCCTCGCTACGATCATTGCCTAGTGGCCGATTGGCGAATGCCCCGAATCACGATTGCTGTGAACGATGAAGACCATAGGGCCTTGAAGTTGCTGGGACTGCTCGAGAACAAGAATCTGGGCACGGTGTTGATCGAGGCCGTTCGTGTCTATCTACGCCAAAAGGGTGCCTATGATCTTGATGTCACCAGCACTAAGCCCTAGGCAATCTGCTGGCGGAAGTGTGAATGATGCCTGTTAACGAAGAATCAACGCCTGGCTCGGCAGATCTGTTTCGCTTGCGGGAGGATCAGTTGCCTCAACGCCTTCAGCTTGAGCTGCCCGAGGAGGTGCTGGATCGGCTGCAGCGCTCCGCCGAGCAATCGGGGCGCTGCCTCAATGAGCTGCTGGTGGAGCTGCTGGATCGCGCCCTCCAGCAGCAGGGGCCGTAGCCCTCAGGTGGGCGGCGTGAAGGCCAGGCGTGCGGGAGGGAGACCATCGGCCAGTCCCTCCCGCAGGGGCCGCTGCCTGGCCATCCAGAGGCGCCGAACCAGGGGGCCGGCCAGCGGCCTGCACTGCACCAGGCCCTGGCGCAATAGGGCTGTGTGGCTCAGCCAGTGGCCCTGGCGGGCCTCCTGTCGCTGCAGCCGTTGCATGGCCCGCACTTCCGGTTTGCGCCGGGCTTCAATGGCCCGGCAGGCCTGATCGAGGGCCTGGCAGAGTCGCTGCCCATCGGACGATGATCGGGCTGCGCGGATCAGCAGCTCTGCGGCCACCAGGCTGTCGCGCAGGGCCATGTTGATCCCCTGGGCCCGCACCGGACTCATCGGGTGGGCTGCATCCCCCAGCAGCAGCAGTCCCGGCCGCTGCCAGCGCGGCGCCAGGCCCACCTGAACCCCCAGCCGCTGGGGGCCCTGCAACTGCGTGGCATGGGCTCTGAGGTGATCGGCGAGCCATCCCGGTGCCAGGGCAGCGAACGCCTCGGCCCATGCGCTGCCGGCAGCCGGGGCGGACTGCCCCGGCTGCAGCACCCAGCCCAGCTGCAGGGCGCCGCTGGGACCCACGAAGGCGCTGGCGATGGAGCCACCGGCCACCAGGGTCATGAAGCTGTTGTGCTCCAGCATCCGTGGGGGTGCGGGCAGCTGGAACCAGAGCAGATCCAGCTCGGCTGCCTCGGTTTGCAGGGCCAGGCCGGCCTGCTCGCGCAACCGTGAGCGGCGTCCGTCACAGCCCACCACCAGGGCCGCCTCCAGCCGGCGGCCATCCGCCAGTGCCACGCCCACCACCCGCTGGTTGCGCAGCAGCAGCTCCTGCACGGGTGTTCCGGCCTGCCAGCGGAAGCTCGGTTGGCGCAGGGCCCGCTGCAGCATGGCCTCCAGCAGGGCCTGTTGTGCCACCAGCCGGCAGGGCACCAGGGCTCCCATCGGCTCGTTCACGTGGAACAGCTGCTGCCCCTCGATCCAGAAGCTCCAGCTGTGGATGGGGCGCTGCGGCAGCTCCTCAACACGTTGGGCCAGGCCCATGCGTGCCAGGGCCTCCAGGCCAGAGGGCATCAGGCCATCACCGCGGAACTGGCGGCTGAAGCTGTGGCTGGCCTCCAGCAGGGTCACGGGGAGTCCGGCCTCGGCCAGCTGCAACGCCAGGGCCAGCCCTGCAGGTCCGGCGCCCACCACGATCAGCCGCTTCACGGGCTGGTCGCGGGGGTGGTGAATAGCTGTTCCCTCATGGGCTTTCGCTGGCTATGCCGGGTGAAGACCATGGCCGGATGTGCCGGCAGAGGCTGACCCATGACAATGAATCTCTGGCGCCCCTGGATTGATGCCCACAGCTGCGGCGGCGGCGCACAACCGGAGCGCTATGCCCTGAAGACGGGCGGTGAAGAGGCGTTTCTGGCCATCGCCGGCGGCGATGAGCACATCGAGCGGGTGCCCGATCCCCGTGCGGCCTGGACATTCCACACCCACGAGCGGGCCGTTGCCGCCGCCAGGCAGATCACGGCGGTGTATGGCGGGCCCGTGGATGTGGTGAAACTGCAGTGAACCTCAGCTTTCGGGGCTGGGGCTGCTCACCAGGCGAATGCCGCTGAAGAACATGGAGATGCCGAACAGGGTGCCAACGGCCCAGAGGCTGTCGCTGGGCCATTCGGCCACCAGCAGGCCGCCCAGCAGCGCCGTGACCACCCCATCGGCCAGCACCAGCCCGCGGGCCTCGGCCTGACTGGCGGCAGCAGCGGCCAGTTCCATCACCCCCTCGAAGATCAGCAGCAGACCCACGAACAGCGTGAGGCTCACCTCACTCTCCACCGGGTAAGCCACCACCCAGATGCCCGCCACCAGGTAGAAGAGGCCCGAGAGGGCGCGGAACAGCTTGGCATTGCCGCCCTCTGCCTGGCCGATGCGCAGCAGTTGGCTCACACCCGCCACGGCGGCGATCACGCCGATGCTGAGGGTGAGGGCCGTGGCCGAGAGGAAGGGCAGGGCGATGGAGGCGGCAGCCGCCAGGAACAGCAGCACTGCGGTGATCCAGCGCAGGGTGTTCGGGTTCATGCCGCAGGTGAAACGTTGGTGCGCGCCAGCCTAGGGCCGCTGGCCAAGGCAATTTGCTGAGGCTTGGGGACAGGGGGCTGGGCTGTTCTTATGGTGCAGGCAATTCAGCCTCTGCCCAGCTGGTCCATGGCCGCGATCTACAGCGACAACAGCCTCACGATCGGTCGCACCCCGCTGGTGCAGTTGAACCGGGTGAGTGCCGGAGCCAAGGCCCGCGTGCTGGCCAAGATCGAGGGGCGCAACCCTGCCTATTCCGTGAAGTGCCGGATCGGCGCGGCGATGATCGCCGCCGCGGAGCGTGATGGCTTGCTGGGGGAGGGGAAGGAGATCATTGAACCCACAAGCGGCAACACCGGGATTGCCTTGGCTTTCGTGGCCGCGAGCAAGGGGATCGGCGTCACGCTCACGATGCCGGAAACCATGAGCCTGGAGCGCAGGAAGCTGCTGACGGCCTATGGCGCCAAGCTGGAGCTCACCGAGGGCCGTCTGGGGATGACGGGAGCGGTGAACCGCGCCAAGGAGATTGCCGCCAGTGATCCGGATCGCTACGTGCTGCTGCAGCAGTTTGTGAATCCGGCCAATCCCCAGATCCATCACGACACCACGGGGCCTGAAATCTGGAACGACACCGATGGCGCCGTGGATGTGCTGGTGGCGGGAGTGGGCACGGGCGGAACTATCACGGGCGTGAGCCGCTACATCAAGCAAACCCTGGGGAAGGCCCTGGTGAGCGTGGCTGTGGAACCGAAGAACAGCCCGGTGATCAGTCAGACTAAGGGCGGCGAGGCGCTGCAACCCGGGCCCCACAAGATCCAGGGCATCGGGGCAGGGTTTGTGCCAGGCAATCTGGATCTGTCGCTCGTGGACCGGGTGGAGCAGGTGAGCGATGAGGAGGCGGTGACTATGGCGCGCCGGCTGATGAAGGAGGAGGGAATCCTGGCCGGCATCAGCTGCGGGGCTGCCACGGTGGCCGCCGTGCGTCTGGCGCAGGAAGAGGCCTATGCGGGCAAGACGATCGTGGTGGTGCTGCCGGATTCAGGAGAGCGCTACCTGAGCTCGGTGCTGTTCGAGGGGATGTTCAACGATCGGGGCCTGCCGATCGGCGGCTAGGCCCCGGGCGGCCGCCTCAATCGGCCAGGGGGGTGATGCTCTTGAGGCGCTCGTTCAGCTGCATCGCCATCGACTGCCGGCCGATGGCCAGCACCTTGAGGGTGTCTTCGTGCATCCGCAGCTGCGCATCGGCCACCTGCATGCCGCGCACCAGCTCCTTCAGGTCATCGGGGAGGGCGTTGAGGTCGTAGCGCTGGCCCTCGAAGGTGAGCACAGGCGGCTGTTGTCCGGCGGACTGCTGCTCGGCGGAATCGGTCATGGCGTTGATGTCTGCACCGCGGCAGATTAATCGGCTTCGGGGGGGTGCTCCTCTGAGGCCGCCGGCTTGCTTTCCGTTGGGCTGGCCAGCAGCTTGGGGGCGGGCCGCAGCGGGCGTTTGAAGAAAAACATCAGCAGCGGCCCCACCTGGGAGGTGGTGGTGAGCTCCCAGCCCTCCTTGCCCAGCTGCTGGAGGAACAGCTGCAACTGTTCCGC
>Ga0214917_10001553_pt1 | contig 29389 bp, 24 predicted proteins | sample LL_1208_BB_MetaG_FD_177983 | JGI IMG/M metagenome (GOLD analysis project Ga0214917, IMG submission 177983) | Freshwater microbial communities from Lake Lanier, Atlanta, Georgia, United States - LL_1208_BB | ecosystem: Environmental > Aquatic > Freshwater > Lake | place: USA: Georgia | collected... | reverse complement strand
ATGCGTGAATCATGCACCCGGCGGCCAGCCGGGGCAGCGGGCTGGTTCGCACGGCTCCGTGACGGCCGCGGCCCGTCGCTCCCCTCGCGCCCGTCGCGCGCCGCCTGATACCGACGCGACGTGTCATACGCCGGGGCTGCCCGCGTGCCGTCGCCGTCATCCGTGCCGTGGTACCGTACGAACGGGCACCGGCCGCAGACGGTCGGGCCGATCGACGTGTGAGGGCACCGATGACGGCGCGGGGATGGCTGGCGGTTTGCACGGGGGTGATGGCGGCGGCTTGCATCGCTGGCCGCGTCCTGCGGGCCGATGACGGGCGCCGACCCAACGTCCTCTTCATCGCGATCGACGACCAGAACGACTGGATCGGTCACCTCGGCGGTCACCCGCTCGCGAAGACGCCCCACCTCGACGCGCTCGCCGCCCGGGGCACGACCTTCCTCAACGCGCACTGCAACGCGCCCCTGTGCAATCCATCGCGGGCAAGCCTCCTGCTCGGCCTGCGGCCGAGCACGACGGGCATCCATGGCCTGTCGCCGAATTTTCGGGATGTGCCGCGCTGGCGGGACCGTGTCACGCTGCCGCAGCAGTTCACCGCCTCGGGTTATGCGACGGCCGCGACCGGGAAGATCTTCCATCAGGGTCCGGTTTCGGTGCCGCGACGCGGCCCGCGCCGGCCCGCTGCCGAGCGTGAATCGGCCGAGGCTCCGTCCGCCGCGGTCGACTTCGAGGTGATCGGGACGGCCGCGGGCGTGGGGGCGAGGCCCCCGGCGAAGCTCATCCCGCCCGCGCCGATGGGCGATCACCCGGCGATGGACTGGGGCGTGTGGCCACCCGACGGCGACGACACCGTCAAGGGTGACTGGCAGGTGGCGAGCTGGGCGGTCGAGCGGATCCGGGAGGCACCGGCCGACCGTCCGTTCTTCATCGCCGCGGGCTTCTTCCTTCCGCACGTCCCCTGCTACGCCACCCGCACGTGGTTCGATCTCTACCCCGACGACGACAGCGTGCTGCCCCAGGTGCTGCCGGGCGATCGCGACGACACGCCGCGATTCTCGTGGTATCTGCACTGGAGCCTGCCGGAGCCGCGGCTGCGCTGGGTGCGGGACTCCGGTCAGTGGCGGAACCTCGTGCGCAGCTACCTCGCCTGCACGAGCTTCGTCGACGCGCAGATCGGCCGCGTCCTCGCGGCGCTCGACGAGGCCGGGCACGTCGACGACACGATCGTCGTCGTGTGGGGCGATCATGGCTGGCACCTCGGCGAGAAGGGGATCACCGGCAAGAACTCGCTGTGGGACCGCGGCACGAAAGTGCCGCTCATCTTCGCGGGGCCCGGCATCGCCGCCGGAGGCCGCTGCGTTCAGCCGGCCGAGCTGCTCGACATCTACCCCACGCTCTGCGCGCTCGCGGGCGTCCCGGTGCCGGACGGACTCGAGGGGCTCAGCCTCGTGCCGCAGCTGCGCGATGCGGCGACGAAGCGCGCGCGGCCGGCGATCACCACCCACAACCAGGGGAACCATGGCATTCGCAGCGAACGCTGGAGGTACATCCGCTACGCCGACTCGAGCGAGGAGCTCTACGACGTGCAGGAGGATCCGCGCGAGTGGCACAACCGCGCCGCCGACCCGGCGTTCGCGGACGTGCTCGCGGAGCACCGCCGGTGGCTCCCGGCCGTCGACGTGCCGGCGGTGCCGGGGAGCAAGGACCGCATCCTGACGTACGACGCCGCGACCGATACGGCGCTGTGGGAGGATCGGCTCACGATCCGGCGTGGCGACCCCGTTCCCGAGTGAGCGGCTCGATCGGCCAAGCGTTCGCACGCATCGCGCAGGCCTCGGGTCGATGGCGGGGGAAGCCGCTTTTCCGCAGGTGTTTTCAGCGGATGGCCGTCGAACCCGCTTACATGCCCCTCACAGTTCGAGGAAGTTTTCTTGTTTGTTGCGATGGCGGCAGGAGCGAACTAGATTCGAGGGGAGCCGGCGGTGGTGCCGGTCTTCCGCAGGAGGTTCGTACCATGATCCGGCTCAACGCTCCGGGCAGTGATGGCGTCGCTTCGCTCTCGACGGTGTGGGCTGTGATGGAGGCTGCGCGGGCGGGCGCGGCCGACGCGACGGCTGCGGCGCGAGGCTTCCTACCCGCAGCCGGCGCCCTGCTTTGCGGGGGAATCCACGCGACCGGCTTTGCCCTGGGGTACGCGACGACCTTCCCGGCCGTCATGCTTGCCCGCGTCGTGCCGGGGAACAACGCCGTCGTCTACGGTCTCGCCGATGGCGGCCGTGCCGGACTCGACCTCGCCCGCTCAACCCTCCAGGGTGCGTCCCTTTCCGGATCCTCCGCCGCGGTACCGAAACTTGCCGCCGTCGAGGCGTGACATCGGCCCTCCGGCCGCGCACGAGGCTCCGCCCAGTCCACCAACCGTCCTCGATCCCTCCCCGCTCGTCCCCGCAGGAACGCGTGCATGACCAAGTCCGAGTTCGGGTATTTCTGCGCCGGCATGGCCGCCGGCGCTCTGGGCCACAAGTTCTATCCGCAGATGAAGGAAAAACTCGCGCCCTATCTCGCGGGCGCGATGGTCTTCGCGCAGGAAGCCTTCGGCGACGCGATGAAGGACGCGATGGACGCGGTCAGCTCGATGCAGCAGGGAGCCGAGCCCTCCGTCGCGGACATCGTCCCGGCGCGGCCTGACGCCTCGAAGGCGGGACCCGGCGGGCCTGCGGGTTCGGCCGCCGCGTGACGGCATCGCCAGGCGACAGAGCCACTTTTCAGCCTTCCTTCCGCCCACCCCCGCGAGCATCGAGTTTATGGACGTCAGGGTGACCTTCCCGCAACCCGGCCGCATCCACGTCGCCGGTGCCATGTTCGGCGACGGCGACGGCGACGCCTGCCGGCGCTTCGTGAGTTGCGCCTTCGCCGTCGCCGATGTGGAGCGCGTGACGCTCGCGGAGGGGGCCTCGCCGAGCGTGATGCTCGAGTTTCATCCCGGCCGCACGACGGCCCGCGACGTCATGGGGCGTCTGGCCGACATGCTCCGCGAGATCGCCGCCGAGTCGGCCGAGGAACGGCGGACCCCGGCGCTACCCCCGTCGCGGCTTGCACGGTCCGGCCGGGGAGCCGTGCGCTACCAACGGCACGACTCCATCGTCTCCGGCTGGTGCGTGGTCCGCGAGCGGGTCGGCCACGTGAAGCTGCGGAATCCGGTGATCCACCGCCGCGGTGAGGTCGCCGAGGCGATCGAGCGCGAGCTCATGGGTGTGCTGGGCATCGAGAAGTATTCCACCAGCACGTTTTTCTCCACCGTGAGCGTCGACTACGACCCCCGGCAGATCTCGCGGTCGCAGGTGATCGAGATCCTCGATGGGGTGCTCGCCGGCACGACGATCTCCGGGAAGCTCGACCGGCTCGATCTCAACCTCGCGCTCTGCACCGTCTCGCTGCCCCTGGCCGCGGCGGCCCAGTTCGCCGTGCCCGCGCTCATGGTGCCCGCGGCGGCCCTCTTCCTCTACACGTCGATCCCGTGCTTCAAGGGGGCGCACGAGCTGGCCTTCAAGGAGCGGCGGATCGGCTGCGACACGCTCGACGTCATCGTGGTCGTCGGCTGCCTCGCGACGCTGCAGATCCTCCCGGGCGCGGTGCTCTGCTGGTGCCTCTCCCTCGGGCGCACGCTCGTGAAGCGCACCGAGGACCGCTCGAAGCGGATGCTCCTCAACGTCTTCGGGAAGCAGGCGCGGTTCGTGTGGGTCGTGCACGACGGCGTCGAGGTGCAGGTGCCGATGGGCGACCTGCGGCAGGGCGACATCATCGTGGTGAACACCGGGGACGTCGTGCCGGTCGACGGCGTGATCTCCGAGGGCTTCGCGATGATCGACCAGCACGCGCTCACGGGCGAGAGCACGCCCGCCGAGAAGGGACCGGGCGAACGGGTGTTCGCCTCGACCGTGCTCGTGGCGGGCAAGATCTTCGTGGCGGTGGAGAACAGCGGGGCCGAGACGGCGAGCGCGAAGATCGGCAAGATCCTCGCCGACACCGCCGGCTACAAGCTCGCCCGCCAGCACGCCGGCGAGCGGCTGGCCGACAAGGCGGCCACGCCGATGATCGCCCTGGGCGCGCTCGGCTACGCGGCGATGGGGCCGGCCGGCGCGGTGGCGATCGTCAACTGCGACCTCGGCACCGGCATCCGCATGGCCGCGCCGCTGGCGATGCTCAGTTCGCTCGCGCTGTGCGCGAGCAAGGGCATCCTCATCAAGGACGGCCGCGCGCTCGACCTCATGAACGAGGTCGACACGGTGCTCTTCGACAAGACGGGCACGCTGACGCGGGAGCGGCCCGAGGTGGGCTGCATCCACGCCTGCGAGTCGTGGTCCGAGCCGGAGATCCTCCGCTTCGCCGCCGCCGCCGAGCAGCGATTCCACCATCCGATCGCGCTGGCGATTCTCCACGAGGCGGCCGATCGGGGCCTCGAGCTGCCGGCCATCGGGGAGAGCGAGCTGAAGGTGGGCTTCGGCATCACCGTGGCGATCGACGGGCGCACGATCCGCGTGGGCAGCCGGCGCTTCATCGAGATGGAGGGCATCGCCGTCCCGGACGACGTCACCGCGGCCCTCGCGGAGGCCCACGCGCTCGGCAACACGATGGTGCTCGTCGCCGTGGACGACGGCCTCGGCGGCGCCATCGAATTGCAGGCGGCGGTGCGGCCCGAAGTCACCGAGATCGTCGCGGGGCTGCGGGCTCGCGGGATCAAGCATCTCGCCATCATCTCGGGCGACCACGAGGCCCCCACACGCCGGCTCGCCGAGCGACTCGGCATGGACCGCTATTTCGCGCAGGTGCTGCCCGCCGACAAGGCGGAGTACGTGGAGAGGCTCCAGGCCGAGGGGCGAAAGGTCTGCTTCGTGGGAGACGGCATCAACGACTCGATCGCGCTCAAGAAGGCCAACGTGTCGATCTCGCTGCGGGGCGCCTCGACGATCGCGACCGACACCGCCCAGATCGTCTTCCTCGACGAGGGGCTGGCCCACCTGTGTGAACTGCGCGACATCGCCCGCAACCTCCACACGAACGTGAAGCGCAGTTGGCGCATGATCGTCGTGCCGAACGTGATCTGCGTGGCCGGCGTGTTCGCCGCGGGCTTCGGCATCTGGGCGAGCGTGCTCTTCAACAACGTGACGGCCATGGCGGCCGTCGCCAACGGCCTCTGGCCGATGCGGCGGGTTGCCGCCTCGGAGGCGGCACGGCGGAAGCGGCTCTCGGCGGCGTCGGCCGCCACGATCGTCGAGTCCGAAACCACGTCGGCGGCCGCATCCACGCCGCGTCAGGATGCCGACGCGGAGGATGAGTCGGACGCCGGCCAGCTGACCTGCGTGGCCGCCGGCGCCGACGTGTCGGTCGCATGACTGCCCCCGCCCTCGGTGTGTCGGTCGATCCCTCCCGGGGCACGGTGCGGGTGCGTCCGGGACCGGGTGTGACGGACGACGTCGCCACGAGGTCGCGGCTGCTCGGTCGGATCCTCGCCTGCCCCCACGTGCATCGTGTCGACGTGGGGCGGTCGGCGGCCGTCATCGACGTGCACGTCGACCTCGCTTCGGCCCCGCTCGGGGTGGCGCTCGCCGCCGTGGGGCGGGCCCTGCGGGAGGAGCGTCGCGTAACGCTCCCGCGTGACGGCATGGAGAGCATGCCGGTGACGATCCGGCGCGTGGGCGGATTCCTCACCACCTGGCGTGTCGATGCCGAGGCGACCGACCGGCTGCGTTTCAGTCATCGGCGGCTGCGCCGCGATCGTGTGCTCGCGCGCCGCGTGGAGCGGTTCGCGCTCGCGGTGCCCGGTGTCGTCGACGCGCACACGACCGGCTGGCGCGGTGACCTGGTCGTGCGGTTCGACACGGCGCGACTCGATGCAGCGCGGCTGCTGGCGGGCCTGCAGGCGGAGGTTGACCAGCGGGTGGCGGCCCGCGCGACGTCTCCGTGGGAGATGGCCGGCACCTCGGCCACGCTCGGCGTGGCGGCCACGGCGGACTTCGCCGTCTCGGCGCTCGCGCCGGTGAGCGCGGTGCTGCTCGTCGGCACGAACCTGCGCACGCTGGGGGCGGCGGCGTCCGAGCTGCGTCGCGGGCGGATCGGCATGCCGACGGTGGCCTCCGCGATCGTGCTCGGCACGCTGGCGACGGGGCAGTTTCTCGCCTCCGGCATCATGGCGTGGTCGTTCGATTTCTGGCGACGACGCCACCGCCGCGATGTCGAGGCCGAGCGGCAGCTGCTCCTCGAGGACGTCGTACCCGTGTCCGGCACGGCGACCACCCGGGCATCGGCGACCGGCATGGTGAATGGCGTGGTGCAGGGCGTCGTCGTGGACACCGACGAGCCGCGGGCCGTCGACGAGGGGGACGTGGTGCCCGTCGATGGTCGCGTCGTGGCCGGCGGCGGCGTGATCGACGACCGGGCGGTCACAGGCACGAGCGGCGCGAGGCCGGTGGGCGTGGGGGACGCGGTGCCCGCGGGGGCGGTCGTGCTCGGCGGTCGGCTCACGATCCTCGCCGAGCGATCGCCGGTCGCCACCCGCCTGGCGATCGTGTGCAGGATGCTCGAGGAGGCGACGACGTGGAGCCCGGGGCGCATGGCGCCGACGCGTCACGGCGAGGCCTTCGGCGAGAAATTCGCGGTCCCGACCCTCGCGACCGCGGGCCTCGGCCTTCTGGCCGGGGACGTGACGACGGCCGTCGCGGTGATGCGGCCCGACTATGCGAATGCCGAGGCGATCTCGGTTTCGTTCGAGGACCTCGACGCGGTGGCTCGCGGGCTCGTGGCAGGGTGCGTGGTCCGCTCGCCGCGCGGCCTCGACGCGCTGGCCGCGGTCGACACGCTCTTGATCCTCGACCATCCCCGGTTGCGCCGCTGCGGCCTCCGGGTGTCTCGCGTCGTCTGCGGCCCACCCGAGGCGAACGGGCGTGTGGCCGAAACCCAGGGCGAGGCGATCCGGTGGGCGGCGAGCCTGGCGGCCCACATCGCGGACGACCGTCGCGACGCGCTGGCCCTGCTCGCGGCGAGCCGCGGCTGTGCGCTGCTCGACGTCGTGCCCGACGCATTCGGCGACGAGCGGGGGCTGCGGGTCGTGTGCCGGCGCGGTGATCGCGAGATCGTGCTGCACGAGGTCGCGGCGTCCGGCGACACGCCGATGCGGCCCGTCGTGCTCGAGGTCGGCGGGCATCCCGTGGCGACGTTCGAATTCCAGCCGACGCCGGAACGGGCGGCGACGGCGGCCATCGACAGGCTGCACGACGGCCGCGCGATCGCGGTGCTGCTCGCCGCCGAGGACGACGCCCTCGATCCGGCCGGACTCGCCGCGGAGTTGCACTGCGACGGCGTGCTCGTGGCGAACGGGCGTTCGCTCGCGGATCAGGTCGGAGCGCTCGTGCGCGCGGGGCGACGCGTGGCGTGCGCGGCGGCTGGTCCGCTGCCGGCCGGACTCGCCGGGCTCGCGGCGGTGACGATCCATCTTGGCGACGTCGCCGACGCCGGTGTCGCGGACATCGTCGTGCTGTCGGACGATGTCGGTCGTATTCCTGATCTCATGCACTCCGCTGAGCAACGCCGTCGGCGCATGACCCGGACGCGGCGCATGACGATCCTGCCGAACGTCCTCTGCGTCGCCGGTGCGTTCACGCTGGGGTTCACGAGCCTCGTGGCCGTCGTCGTCAGCAACCTCGGGACGTTCGGTGCCTACCGGCAGGCGAGCCGCGCCCTCACCGACGACCGGCGCCGCTCCTGGGTGCGCGCCCGGCCGGTCACCCGGCGGAGACTGTCATGAACCCCGTCCGCGACGACCCGTCGGCACCGGATCCGGTCGCGACGCCCGGTACGGATGGAGCGGGCGCTGCGGCGGATTCCGCGGCCGTGGGCTGTGCCGACCAGGCGCTCGCCCGCAGGCTCGAGACCCTGCCCCGCGAGGTGGGCGTGCTGCTCGTGACGATCGGCGTCATGGGGATCGCCCTGCCCGGGCTCGTGGGCACGCCCGCCCTCCTCGCCGGCGGGCTCATGCTCTGGCCCCGCGGGTTCCGCTCCGTCGATACCTGGCTCGCCCGGCGCTGCCCCTGGCTCCATCGCCAGGGATCGGAGCAGCTCATCCGCTACCTCGACGACATGGAGCGGCGCTATCCGACGGGCCGCTGACGTTCGGTTCATGAGAATTTGACGAGCGGACGACGGAAGCCTCACCCTGATTTGCGGTCGCTTTCCCTCGCGACTATGCTCCATGAGCCGGTAGCGAAAATCCGATTTCGCCTCCCCGTCCCGTCATCCCGCCCTCACCCGCTCCCAGGACGCACCATGCACAACGAAGCCACCACCGAGACCACGCCGACCAACGATCCCCTCTCCGCTGTCGCCGATGCCATGCAGGCCGCGGCAGAGACCGTCACGCAGGGCGCGAATGCCGCGCGTGAGGCGGCCGGATCGGTCCTGCCGTCAGTCGGCACCTTCGCCAATCGCCTGCTCTACACGACCTGCTACGGCGTGTCGTACGGCGTCGTCTTCCCGCTGGCGCTCGTCGCGCTCTCCGTGCCCCAGAACAATCCGTTCGTGCACGGGCTGATCGACGGGTCGCGGGCCGCGCGGACGAAGGTCGACGAGATCCTCGGAGCGAAGCCCTCGGACCAGGCTCCCGCGGCCTGAGTCACGGGACGCGTCCCCGTGACGCGTCGGGGGGCTGTTCGAGGGCGTCAGGCGGTCGTCCTCGGGCTGGCTCTGACCTCCGGGTTGGCTCTGACACGGATGGACGACGGCGAGGCAGGGATGTCCGGCAATGCAGTGATCGACCTCGTTCTCGAGGATCAGCGTGGCCGGCGACGTGCGACGGAGGACCTTCGCGGCCGCGTCGCCGTGCTCGTGCATGGCGATCGGGGCTGTGCCGACGAGGCGCGACGGTTCGGCGTTTCGGTGAACGCCCTCGTGAACGACGCGTGGTCGCAGGCCCACGGCCCGCTCGTGATTCCCGTCGCGTCGATTCCCGGGGTCCCTGTCCTCCTGCGGGGCACCGTGCGGGCCGCCGTGAAGGCCGCGGCGGGCGAGTTCGACGTCTGGCTCGATTTCTGGGGACGCGTGCGCGATCGGTTCGATCTCGCCACCGGGATCCCGGCGGCGATCATCCTCGACGCCACGGGCCGGTTGGGATGTCTGAGGCGCGGACCGTTCGCCCCGGAAGCAGTGGCAGACGTCGCGGCGCTCGCGAGGCATCTGGCAGCAGGCGATCCGGCGGGTCACCATCCGGGCTGATGCCCGGGATCCGCGCGATGCCGACGAGGCTGATGGAGACGACCACCGCGACGATCCCCACGATCATCGGCCCCGCCGCCGTGAGGGAAACCGTCACGAGCACGACGCCGACCGTCAGGCCCGCCAGCGTGAGTTTCGAACGCAGGCTGATGCCGCGATGGGCATCCCACTCCCGGACGACACGGCCCACGACGGGTGTGGTCACCAGCGCCGTATGGAGCGTGCGCGACGACCGCGCGAGAAAATAACTCGCGCCGAGCAGGAAGGGAACCGTCGGAATGCCGGGAACGATGACGCCGACGACGGTCATCATCAGGCATCCTCCGCCGGCCGCCACGTAGAGTGCCCTCCGCGGGCCGCGAACGATCGTGGCCGGGAGCGGCGGTGACCCGGCGATCGAGGCAGCGTCGATCCGAGCGGGCTGATCATCGCCATCGGCGGGTGCCGCCCGTCGGCGCCGCCCCGGCAACCCGCCCGTGCGCCGTCCTGCCGCGGACCTGGTGGCGGACGCGACGGCGCTCACGAACGCCCGGGCCGCCTCGTCGGCATCGGTGACCGCCCAACGCACCTCGAGGCATCCGCCGTCGAGGTCGAACCGCGTCGAGATGACCCCGGGAGTCGTTCGGAGGTGGCGGTCGAGGGTGCGTGCGAACCGCCGTCTGGACCGGCTGAAGACCCGGGCGTCGGCGACGCGCAGCAGACCCCGGTCGAAGGTGACTTGGGATGGCACGATGCGGCTCCGTCGAGGACCACGGGGCGGTCGGTCGGTGCCGTCGCGTGTCGCCCTATTGTGTTGCACCGGGGGGGATGCGTTCAATAGTGTGAGACATGTGTGAGGAGCACCGCACCGCTTGCGGCCCGGTCGGCGGGCACGCAGACTCCTGGGGCGTCGGCTGGCCGGACAGCCACGACGCCTCAGATTCGGCCGATCCCCCTCGATCTCCAGGAGCGCATCCCATGTCCGACGCATCGTCCTACCCGGCCTCGGTACCATCGGCCGATGGGGATGACGCGGCGTACGAGGCGGGGCAGATCGCGGCCATCGCGCGGTGGAAGAGCACCGCCGCGAGCCGGCTCGGCGCCGCGATCGACACCGCCACGGCTCCGGTGACCTGGCTCGTCGGTCACTTCATTCCACGGCAGGCCGTCATCAACCTCGTCACCTCGATGGAGGAGATCGCCGCCAAGGCGGATTCGTGTGCCGAGGTGGCCCGCGCCGCCGGCGTCTCCGACGTTCGCGAACTCGCGCGGGCCCAGCTCGCCTTCTGCGACCGGCTCGCACTGGGCTTCTCGGCGCGGGCGGAGCGCTTCGCCGTCGTCGAGTCGACCGCGTTCAGTCTCGGCGGCCCGCTCTTCCATGTCCCGCAGCAACTCATCGCGGCCCTGCGGTCGATCTCCCGCATCGGGCACTGCTACGGGTATGTGCTCGACACGCCGCTCGATCATGCCATCGTGATCGACATCCTCGAGATCGCGATGCTGCAGGATCCCGTCGAGCGCCAGGACGTCCTCGCGAAGCTGCACGCCGCCATCGATCAGCATGCCGAGGAGATCGAGGGCGAGGCGGAGCTCGTGATGCGGACGACCCGCAACATGCTCGCGGAGGAGGCATTCGACTTCATCCCCGTGGTCGGCACGGCCGTGTCGTTCCTGTTCGACTGCAATTTCATGCATGCGGTCGACGAGACGGCGCGACGGGTGTTCCAGGAGCGATGGCTGCGGGACAACGGCCGGGTCGCGTCGATCGAGCCGGCGGCGGAGATGTCGCGAAAAAGCAGCTTCGAGGAGTTCGGCCTCGCCCTCGGACAGTTGATGTACACCAGCGGCGCGATTCTCGGCTTCACCTTCACCCTCCCGGGCGCCGTCATCCGCACGCTCGTGGGACGCTCGCCCAATCCCGTCGGTCGGGGCGCCAGGGCGGGCGCCGAGCGGGCGGTCAACGACGCTCGCGAATTCCTCGCCGGCGTGAGAACGTCGTTCGAGGCGTCGGGCTTCGACGGGGCGGCCTTCGAGACCGGCACCACCGCGGTCGCCAACGGGGCCCTGCCCGCCTGACGCGGGCGGGCAGGCGGCATCAGGCGTGGTCCGATCGCGTCTGCATGTAGTGCCGCACGAACTCGGCGAGCGAGTCGTCGAGCAACGTGGCGACCTCCGCGACATCGGCGTCGCCGAGCGTCACCTGCCGGGCTCCCGACTGCCGGTAGCGCTCGGTCAGCGGCGCGGGGAGGATGATCGAGTCGACCGCGACCGTGCAGGAAGCCGGATCGGGGTCATGGGCGAGGTGTACCGAGACCTCGGCCGTGCAGGGAAACTCCTCGGTGACGCCGAACGACAGGCGGAGCCGGTGCCGCGCCCCCCCCTGGTCGGCCGGCCGGACCGCGTGGGGGAAGAGCGCCTCCACGTACTCGATCCGGGGCGCGATCAATTCGCCCTCGAGTCGCTCGGCCTCCCGCTCGAACGCGTCGGCGAAATCGCGGAATTCCCCGATGCGCAGCCGCCGTGCCGCCGCGTTCGCGAACGCCCCCTGCTCGGCCTCGTAGACGAGGTCGTCGAGCCGGGAACGAAATCGCTCGAACGAGGTCATGATCCCGAAGCGTTCCTCGGGGCGACGGGCGGATCGCCGGAGCCGATCGGCACCGGTCTCGCGCCCCAGATGGCGTCGGCATACTCGGCGATCGTGCGGTCGCTCGAGAACCGTCCCGACCGGGCGACGTTGAGAATCGCCACGCGCGACCAGGCCTCGGGATCGGCGAAGAGGCGGCCGACGCGCTCCTCGGCCGCGACGTGCGCCGCGAGGTCGGCGAGGTGCATGAAGCGGTCGCCCCGCCGCCGGTCCGCTGGCAGGAGGGCCGCGCGGATCGGCTCGAAGGCATGCGGCTCGTCGCGGGTGAAGTGCCCCCCGAGGACGAGGTCGAGTGCCGCGCGGGTCTCGGGCTCGTGGTCGTAGTGCCACCACGGGTCGTACCAGTCGCGGCTGCCGGCGACCTCCTCCGCCGTCAGCCCGAAGAGCACGATGTTGTCCTCGCCGACGGCCTCCGCGATCTCGATCGTCGCCCCATCGCGGGTGGCCACGGTGACGGCGCCGTTCATCATGAACTTCATGTTGCTCGTGCCGCTGGCCTCGTAGCCGGCGGTCGAGATCTGCTGGGACACGTCGCTCGCGGGAATGAGGTGCTCGGCGAGGGTGACGGAGTAGTTCGGGATGAACTCGACCCGCAGGCGGTCGCGCGAGACGGGGTCCTCGTTCACCGTCCGGCCGATCGCGGTGATCAGCCGGATGACGCACTTGGCGAGGTGGTAGGCGGGGGCCGCCTTCCCGGCGAAGAGGAACGTGCGGCGCGGCACGGCGAGGCCGGGGTCGTTCCGCAGCCGGTTGTAGAGCACCACGATCTGCAGGGCCGCCAGCAGCTGTCGCTTGTACTCGTGGATGCGCTTGATCTGCGTGTCGAAGATCGTGTCGGGATCGAGCACGATGCCGTGCGCGTGATGCACCCACTCGACGCACCGCTGCTTCGCCTCCCGTCGTGCGGCGCGGAAGTCCGCACGGAAGCCCGCGTCGTCGGCGAGCGGTTCGAGCCGCTCGAGCTGCCGCGGGTCGGTGATCCAGCCGTCACCGATCGCCCGCACGAGGAGCCGTGCCAGCGCGGGATTCGCGACCCGCAGCCAGCGGCGCGGCGTGACGCCGTTGGTCTTGTTGGAGAAACGCTCCGGGAAGAGCGCGTGGAAATCGGGCACGGTCCGTTCGGCGAGCAGCCGTGAATGGATCGCCGCCACGCCGTTGGTGCTGTGCGTGCCGACGATCGCCAGGTGGGCCATCCGCACCCGGCGTTCCGCTCCCTCCTCGACGAGGCTCACCCGGGCGATCCGCGCGGCGTCTCCCGGGTGCCGCCGGGCGACGTCGTCGAGAAACCGCCGGTTGATCTCGTAGACGATCTCGAGGTGCCTCGGCACGAGCCGTTCGAAGAGCTCCACCGGCCAGGCCTCGAGCGCCTCCGGCAGGAGCGTGTGGTTGGTGTAGGCGAGGGTGCGCACGGTGATGTCCCACGCCTCGTCCCAGCCCAGGCCCGCCTCGTCGAGCAGGATCCGCATGAGCTCGGCCACCGCGATCGCGGGATGCGTGTCGTTGAGCTGGATGGCCACCTTGTCGGGCAGTCTTGCCCAGTCGTTGCCGCGGCTACGGAACCGGCGCACGATGTCGGCCAGCGAGCAGCGCACCAGGAAAAACTCCTGGATGAATCGCAGCGACCGGCCGCGGGCGGTGGAGTCGTCGGGGTAGAGCACGCGGGTCACCGTCTCGGCGAGGATCTCGTCGGCGACCGAGCCCACGTAATCGCCCGTGCAGAACTGGCCGTAGTCGAAGACGTCGGAGGAGGCCGATTTCCACAGTCGCAGCGTGTTGACGGTGCGGCCGCCGTAGCCCACGACCGGACGGTCGTGCGGCACGCCGAGGAGCCTGGTCGTCCGGCCCCGGAAGGAGACGATGTCGCCGCCCCGCAGCTCGTAGCCGCTCGCGAGATCCACGCGCACCGCCTCGGCCGGCCGCACGACCTCCCACGGATCGGGGCGGGCCAGCCAGTGGTCGGCGCGCTCGACCTGCCTGCCGTCCACGATCTCCTGGCGGAAGATGCCGAAGTCGTAGCGCAGCCCGTAGCCGATCGCCGGGATGCCGAGCGTCGCCATGGAATCGACGAAGCAGGCGGCGAGCCGTCCCAGCCCGCCGTTGCCGAGCCCCGCGTCGGGCTCGCTCTCCTCGATCGCCCGCCAGTCGTGCCGCGGATCGCTCGCGACGTCCTCGCGGACCATGTCGTCGACGAGCAGGTTCGAGATCGTGTCGCGCAGGAGGCGGCCGATGAGGAACTCCATCGAGAGGTAGTACACCTGCTTGGGGTTCACCCGGTCGTGGGTCTGACTCGTCAGAAGCCAGCGCTGCGCGAGGATGTCGCGCAGCGTGCGGGCCACCGCCTCGAAACGCTCGCGGTCGGTCGCCTCCGGCGGGGGCACCACGTGGCTGAAGACGATCTGCCGGTCGTAGTGGTCGAGCCCCGGCGGCCGCTGGCCGGCGCACCGGTACTGCTCCATGAGGACCTCCCGGTCCGGCAGGCCCGGCAGTGGCCGCTCGTCGTGTCGCTCGGGCCGAAGTGTCACCGTCGCCATGGCATGTCTCCCTGCGGACCAGCACCCCTCTACGGGGGTCGATTGGGGCGCAGTATCACTGCGGCCGACGGCGGGGCAAGCGCGGTCACGACGCTTGCAAAGAACTCACGGAGTCGCCTCACGACCGTCACCGATCCACCTCACGACGGCCTCATGGACGGGGCGGTCATGATGGGGCGGGCGTCAGAACGCGCCGGCACCACCGAGCTGGAACGTCGAGGCGGGGCCGGCCCGGTCGGTCGCCGCGTTCCAGCTGCCGAAGAGGGCGAAGCGCCGGCCGAACGTGCGGACGAAGCCGCCGCCGACGACGGTCTGGTTCGCCACGCGGGGCAGCGCCGCCTGGTTCTTGAAGCCCTGCACGAAGAGCGTGAGTTCCTCCGCCACCTCCTTCTGAAAGGCCCACTGGACCGCGTCGGTGAAGCCGACGGCGTCGCTACTCGCCTGGTCGCCCACGACGCCGACGTTCCACTCCGCCTCGATGCCCCAGGGGAGCGAGTTGCGAAAGAGCATCATGATGCCCGGCTGCGTGCCGACGTTGAAAGCGGGGCTGCCCCACGGCGTCTGCACGTAGACCTCCATCCCCGTGGCGGGCATGAACCACTCGGGCACCTCGTCGGAGAAATGGATCTTCGTGTCGAAGACGAGCGGCGAAAACCCGCTCGTCGCACCGTCGCCGAGTCCGGCCGACGCCACGGTCAGGCCGTTGCCGTAGAAGCGGAACTCGACGCGATCGGTGAGCCCGATGCGCAGGAGATACTCCCAGTTGTACGTCGCCGTCTGCAGGTCGCGCACGCTCGTCGTGTACATCAATGGGCTGGTTTCCAGATAAACCCATCCCCGCGGCAACGTGTACGGGCTGTTCGGAAAGTTGGCCGTGTCGGGCCCTGGCTCGCGGATGTCGGGCTCCGCCAGCGACGTTCGTGGATCGACCGGGTCGGGAAACCAGCGGGCGAGGAGGCGCGTGAGCCCACGATCGGCGTCGAGGTCCGGGTCGTCGTCTCCGGCGAGCGGATCACCGTCGAGGTCGCGCGGGTTGCCACCGGGCACGGAGGCGTCGAAGCCGCGCTCGCCGGGCCGCGGCCGACGTGGCATCTGGCCGTCCGCCTCGAGTGCCGCGAGACACGCGACCGCCAGTGCCGCGATCCGCACGACGCAGAGCGCCGCGCTGGCTGCAACCGGCGGTCGGTACGGTACGCAGCGGAGATCGCGCGTGGGCGTCATCGCCGTTGTTCCGGAGCGATCGCCTGTGGGGCGGAACGCGACGCCGATCGGCGGGCGCCTCGGAGGGCCGGGAGGATAGCGTCCGGGAGGATGCAGTCAATGCGGGAAGACGGACCATGCAGGCACCGGCGGCACAGGGGAATTGACAGATGTCCGCCTTCCGCGGCCTCTACCCGCCGCTCATCACGCGGTTCACCGCCGCCGGGGCGATCGACGCAGCGGGGCTACGCGATCACGTCAAGTTCATGCTCGAGGGCGGCTCCGACGGATTCTGCGCCGGTTCGAGCACGGGCGAGTTCATGAAGCTCGATCGGCCGGAGTGAGAGCAGGTGCTGGGGAACGTGAAGGGAACAAATGACAGCCACCAGATCTGGGGAAGGTGGCAATAAAGACGCGGCGCGTTTTCTTGCGCATCCTGCGCAGCTTCGCCGTTTTTGGTGACTGTCACTTTTATGCTTTTATGTCCGACGTCGGCCGTCGCGCGACGGCCGCTCTCGCCGTGCAGCTCGGCTTCGCGATCGCCGTCGTCGCCTGTGCGGCGGCCGGCCTGTTCCGGCCCGTCCGTGTCGGCACCGGCGCCCCGCGGGCGTGAGCGTCGGGATCCGCGCGGCCGGATCGCCCGCAGGCTGGAGTTGGCCGCCGACGGATCGACAGGAAATACTTCACCTGCGGGTGGGAATGCCCGCGCCTCCCCGGGAGACCGGCCGATGTCCATCGTTCTCGGTGCGAGCCTCGACAACGGCCTCGTCGGGCGGACGCAGGAACGTCCGGCGGTGCAGCGGGAGGCCAGCGTCACGAGCCTCTCCATCGGGCAGTACCTGATCCGCCGGCTCGGGGACTACGGGATCCGGCACGTCTTCGGCCTACCGGGCGACTACGTCCTCTCCTTCTACTCGATGCTCGAAAAGAGCCCTCTCGATCTCGTCAACTGCACCCGCGAGGACTGCGCCGGGTTCGCCGCCGACGGCTACGCGCGGGTCAACGGCATGGGCGCCGTCTGCGTGACCTACAGCGTCGGCGGCCTGAGCCTCGCCAACTCGATCGCGGGAGCGTATGCGGAGAAGAGCCCCGTCGTCCTCATCTCCGGCGCGCCCGGTCTCGGTGAGCGGTCGAGCGACCCGCTCCTGCACCACCGGGTTCGGGAGTGGCAGACCCAGCTCGAGGTGTTCGACAAGCTCTGCGCCGCGAGCCGGGAGATCAACGATCCGGCCACGGCGTTCCGCGACATCGACTTCCTGCTCGACACCGCGCACCGGCTCAAGCGGCCGGTCTACTTCGAACTGCCCCGTGACATGGTGACCGTGGTCCCGGAACAGATCCGTGCCTTCACGACGCCCTCCGACCGGAGTGATCCGGACGCCCTCGAGGAGGCCGTGCGGGAGGCGGTGGCGAAGATCGAGGCGGCCGCCCGGCCCGTGATCATCGCCGGTGTGGAGCTCCACCGCTACGGGTTGCAGCGCGAGGCCATCACGCTGGCCGAGGCGGCCGGCATTCCCATCGCCGCGACGATGCTCGCGAAGAGCGTCATCAGCGAGGTGCACCCGCTCTTCATCGGTCTCTACGAGGGCGCCCTGGGACGGGAGGAGGTCACGACGTTCGTCGAGGAGAGCGACTGCATCATCCTCCTCGGCACGCTCCTCACCGACATCGACCTCGGCATCTTCACGGCGAAGCTCGATCCGACGAAGAGTATCTACGCCACGAGCGACGAGCTGCGGATCAGCCACCACCACTTCCACCACGTCAGGCTCCAGGACTTCATGCAGGCGCTCGCGTCGGCACGTCCCCGCGCGGCCCGGCGGACGCTGCCACGATCGCCGGCCGAGGCCCAGGGGCCCTTCACGCTCGAGCCCGACCGGCCGATCACGACGACGCGGCTCGTCCGCCGCCTCGACGAGTCGCTCGACGACCGCACGATCGTGATCGCCGACGTGGGTGACGCCCTCTTCGCGTCGAGCGAGCTCGTGGTCCGGGGGCAGACGCAGTTCCTCTCGCCGGCGTACTACACCTCGATGGGGTTCGCGGTGCCTGCCGCCCTCGGGGCGAAGATGGCCCGGCCCGACCTCAAGGTCGTCGCACTCGTCGGCGACGGGGCCTTCCAGATGACCGGGATGGAACTTTCGACGATCGTCAGGCGGGGCCTCGCGGTCACGGTGATCGTCCTCGACAACCGCGGCTACGGCACCGAACGGGTCATCCACGAGGGGAGCTTCAACGACATCAATCCCTGGGAGTACCAGCTGCTCCCGCAGCTGCTCGGCGGAGGCACGGGCTACGACGTGCGCACCGAGCGGGACTTTGACGACGCGATCACGGCGGCACTCGCCGACACCTCGGGCATGAGCATCATCCGCGCGCACATCGCGATCGACGACCACAGCGTCACGCTCGGCCGCATCGGCGCGGGGCTCGCGCGGCGGAATCGGGCCTGAGGCCACGGCGCGGTGGGTGGCCTCAGGGTGTGGAAGCGGCGACGACGGCCTGGTCGGGCAGATGGTAGAAGGCCAGCACGAAGATCGCGTACGTGGCCAGCAGGAGCACGCCCTCCATCCACGACACCTTGCCGTCGTCGATGAGTTCGCGTGCGACGACCACGGCGATCACGATTGCGACGACTTCGAAGCCGGAGAAGCAGAGATTCATCGGTTCGCCCAGCACGTTCCCGGCGAGCACGAGGAGCGGGGCCACGAGCAGCACGAGCTGGATCGTCGAGCCGACGGTGACCGCGAGCACGAGTTCCTGCCGGCCGGACCGCGCGAAGCGGGCCGCCGCGAGCACCTCGCCGATGCCGCCCACCCCTCCGAGCAGGACGACACCGCTGAAGATGTCGGAAAGACCGAGCTGCCGCGCGGTCGGCTGGAGCGATTCCGAGAGCGCGTCGCTCACGAGCGCGAGGGCGCCCGCGGACAGCGCGAGCCGCACGAGCGTGATGCCGACGCCCACCTTGGGCGACTCGTCGGGCAGCACCTCGTCCGGGCCGATCCCCTCGCGGTCGCGGCCGAAGAGCGTGGCCAGCACGTTGATCACGTAGACCAGCAGGAGCACCACCGCGATCTCGGTGGAGAGTCCGCGATTCGATTCGGGCAGGCTGAACCGGAAGACGGCCGGCACGATCAGGCAGGCGGCGCAGAGCAGGAGCATCGCGGCGCTCGATCGGAGGCGGTTGCGGTCGAACCGCCGGACACCGAATTTGACGCCGCCGATGACCAGGGCGCAGCCGAGTCCGACCAGCAGGTTGACGAGGATCGAGCCGGTCAGCGACGCCTTGACGACCGGCGCCAGGCCGTTGGCGAGCGCGACGCCGCCGATGATGAGCTCCGGGGCGTTGGAGAGCGTGGAGTTGAGCAGGCCGCCGATCGTCGGGCCGAGCCGCACCGCCAGCCGCTCCGTCGCGTCGCCCATCGTCTCGACGAGCGGGACGATCGCGACGAGTGACAGCACGAAGATGAGCAGGGGATCGCCGTCGATCCAGCGCAGCGCAATCACGGCCGGAACGGTGAGCAGGAGCCAGTTCATCGCGTCGTGTCCTTTCGCTACCGCGTCGGCATGAGTCCCGACGGCGGCGGGCGTCGGCGGGTCAATCCGCTTCGGCCGCGGGGAATCTGGTCAGAGCCGCTTCACCTTGAAACTGCGGAATTCGACCGGGTCGCTGTGGCCCGCGAAGCCGACGTGCCCCGTCCGCCGGTCGAGCCCCTTCGGCGGGTGCTGGATCTGCGAACAGTCGAGCGCGTCGATATCGACGTCGAGGATCTTCGTGCCGTTGAGCGTCACCGTGATCCGCTGCCCCCGCACGACGATTTCCTGGAAGTTCCACTCGCCCGCCGGCCGCAGGTAACCGTGCTTCGCACCGACGCAATGGTACAAGCTGCCGTGGTACTGGTACGGCGCGAGGCCCTGCTGGCCGGCCGCCGCCTGCTTCGCGTTGTAGCCGTCGCTGTCGATCACCTGCAGCTCGAGCCCGTCGGCGGCGGAGTGCCCGCCGAGCGGCGTCCGCAGCGCGATGCCGTTGTTGCCCGCGGCAGGCAGCCGGAACTCCGTGCGGATGATGACATCGCCGTATTCGTCTTTCGTGAGGAGGTCGCCCCCCTTCCCCGGCTTGCAGACGATCGAGCCGTCGCGCACCTCGTAGCTGTCGACAGCCCCCTGCCAGCCCGTGAGGTCCGTGCCGTTGACGAGTTCGACGAAGCCGTCTGCGTCCCTCGCCGCGAGGATGCGGTTCGCCTCGTCGGCCGGAACCTCCCGGACGAAGACGTTCCTCCAGCGGATCTCGCTGCCGTGGGTCTGCAACTGGATCGGGCCGCGGGCGGGCGTCGGGTCGGGGAAGTAGCCGTTGGCCGGCTTCGCCCCCTCGTCGTCGGCCTTCGCGGGCTTGCCGTAGGCGAGGTAGCCGGCCTTGCGATTGGCGAAGAAGTTCTCGAGCGGCGCGTGGTCGACGACGTTCTCGCCGTTGAAGTTCACCGTCACCCGTTCGCCGATCATCCGGATGCGGAACGTGTTCCACTCGCCGAAGGGCCGGTCCATCCGCTTCGATGGAAACTTCCCCTCCTCGCCCTTGTTGTTCCAGAGGCCGCCCGATCCCTTGTCGGCGCCGAGCGGAAACTTCTTCTCCTCCGTGTAGTCCCAGATCTGCACCTGCGGGATGCCGCGCAGGTAGACGCCGCTGTCGCCGAGCGGGAGCATCTTCCAGTCGACGTGGAAGTCGAAGTCGCCGTAGTCGCGGTCGGTGGTCGCGTAGAGCCCCTGGCCGTCGTTGACGAGTTCGCCGTTCTCGACACGCCAGTGCGCGAGCAGGTGCTCCTTCTTGTCGACCCCGTTCGCGTCGAGGAGCCCGCCCTCGATGCTCGACCGCTTGTAGGCGGCCTGGTCCTCGGCCGACATGCCGCGGAGCTCGGCGGGATCGCGGGTGCCCCAGCCGTACCAGCCGGCGAGGTCCGTGCCGTTGAAGAGGGCGGTGAAGCCCTCGGGGGGCACGTTGTCGGCCGCGCGGGCGGCCGTCGGGACCGCCAGGACCAACGTGAAGGCGAAGGTGCACGCGGCGAGGGCGGGGAGCGAACGTGTCACGGTCGTGGTCCTCACGGATCGGGGAAAGCGCCGGCCCACGGCGGGCGGCGCATCAGTGCATCTCGACGGCGCAGGTGCCGAGGCCCCCGCGATAGTAGTTGAACTGAACCTGCGGGTGGTCGGCCAGGAGCGACATCGGCACGCAGGCGTCGACCAGACGCGTCGAGATCATGAGCGCCGTGAGCCGTTGGCCGAGCGGGTTGTCGTGCGTGCCCGCGTGCCAGATCGACACCTTCTCGGCCCGCCAGGTCTGGATCGGCCCCACGGTGATCGCCTGCATCGGCACGAGCGTGATGTTGCCGCCGCCGCTCGTGCGGGCGTTCTGGGCGAGCGTGACCGGATGGAGGTCGACCACGCGGGTCGAGAGGGCGCGATACTCCGCGGGCGTGGGTGGCCTGTCCACGTAGACACCGGCGCGACGGAGCGGGTCGTTGAAGGCCCAGTGCTTGATGTCCCCCTGGCCCCCCTGCATCACGGCACAACGGGCGGTGTCCCAGCTCGCCACGTAGGCGGCCACGTCGGCCTTCGGGAAGTGGAGGTTCGACTCCGGCATCCGCAGGTCGGGCCGGATGCGGTCGAAGCAGAGCTCGCGGTCGGCCCGCTCGAAGGAGAGCGGGTGCGTGACGGGGACCTCCCGGCCGTTCTCGTACCACTCGTCCATGCCCCAGAAGTGGGCGTGCCGCAGGTCGAGTTCGAGTTCGTTCACGAGCCGGGCGACGAGCGGCAGTTGCTCCGTGGGGCCGATCGGGCCGCAGATCCCCACCGGGTCGTCGGCCGTCGCCTGCCGCCACGCGGCGACGTACTCGAGCGCCTCGGCGAGGTAGAAGTCCTCGAGCGTGTCGTACATCACGACCCGGAAGCCGGGGCGCGAGAGGGCGAGGAGGTCTTCCGTGGAGAGCGCCGCCGCATCGCGGATGATCGCGGGATCGAGCGTCGTGTAGTCCCACCAGTCGGGGGCGATGCGGCTGAGCGGTCGCGCCATGGTCGATGGACTCGGGGAGGTGGAGAGCGTCAGGCGGGGGCGGGGATGCACGATCCCCCGAGCGCCTCGGCGAGGGGATCGTCGTCGTGTGCCGAGAAGCCGAGGTGGAGGTGGCGACGCCATCCTTCGGCATGCTCGAACCGGCCCGACATCTGCCCCACCGCACGCGACATCTCGTCCGCCGCGTCGAGGTAACTGTCCATGCCCTGCGTGCGGTCGAGCCACTCCTTCTGGCTCGCGTGGGCGGCGAGCGCCCGCCGCTTCGTCTCGCGCACCGCCGTGACGTCGACGAAGCAGTCGGGCTGCACGGGCCGCCGCAGGCCGTCCACGAGGCCGTGAGGCATGGCATGGTACACGGCGACATCCCCTGGCACCGGCGCGACCGGCGGATCACTGACGAAGTTCGGAAACCCCTTGGCGAACGTCGCCGTCACCGCAAGCCGCGCCGTGGTCATGTGGTCTTCCATGTAGTCGGCCGGCGCGTGGGTGAGCACGATCCGCGGCCGGGCGCGTCGCACCACGGCCACGAGCTTTCGCAGCAGCCGCTCGTCGTAGAAGACGAGCAGATCTGACGTGAGGCTCTCGTGGTGAGTGGCGCCGAGAATGGCCGCCGCCGCCCGCGCCTCGGCCGCCCGGATCGCCCGCGTCGTGTCGCGGTCGGTCGTCAGGCTGCCGCAGTCGCCATCGGCCACGCAGTGGTAGTGGATCGCCCAGCCCGCCTCGCGCAGCCGCAGGAGCGTGCCCGCACCGTAAAACTCGATGTCGTCGGGATGCGCGACGACGGCCAGGGCGGAGGGCGTTTCCATCGCGGGAGCATACTCCGCTGCCGGCGCCGATTCACGGGGGGCTCGGGCCGCTCGTTGGTGACGGTATCATGCCGCCACTTCCCGTACCGCGGTCCGTTCGGAGCGACACGCATGAAGACGTACGACGTGGGCATTGTGGGGTATGGCTGGGCGGCGACGGCCCACATCGACGCGATCAACGCCACGCGGCAGGGACGCGTCGCGGCGGTGTGCTCGTCGCGGCCGCTCGACGCTGCGGCGCTCTCGGCCCGGCACGGCGGGCCGATCCGCGTCTTTCGTTCGCTCGACGAGATGCTCGCCGATCCCGGGCTCCGCGTCGTGGACGTGACGAGCCTGCCGAGCCAGCATCGCGACCACGCCGTGGCGGCCGCCCGTGCCGGCAAGCACGTCATCCTCGAGAAGCCGATGGCCAACTCGCGGCAGGAGGTGCGGGACATCGTGGCCGCCGCGGCGGAGCACGGCGTGCGCGGATGCGTCTGCTTCGAACTGCGGTTCTCGAACCAGATGGACGCCACGCGGGCCCTCCTCCGCGAGGGACTTCTCGGGCGTCTCCACTACGGCGAGGTCGACTACTACCACGGCATCGGACCGTGGTACGGCCAGTTTCGCTGGAACACGGGCGTCAAGGACGGCGGCAGCGCCCTGCTCACCGCCGGCTGCCATGCCCTCGACGCGCTGCTCATGCTCATGGGCGACGGCGGCCGGAACCGGGTCGAGAGCGTGTCGAGCCTGTCAACCCGGTCGTCGAGCGGCACGTTCGCGCCCTACGAGTACGACACGTCGAGCGTCACGATCCTGCGCTTCGCCGACGGCGCCGTCGGCAAGACGGCGGCGATCGTCGACTGCCTCCAGCCCTACTACCTCCACACGCATCTCGTGGGCAGCGAGGGGAGCCTGCTCGACGATCGCTTTCACTCCTCGAAGCTCGCCGCGGACAAGTCGCGATGGAGCCGTCTCTCGATGAAGCTCTGTGACTCCGGCGACGTCAGCGACCATCCCTACCAGTCGCAGTTTCAGGCCTTCTTCGACGCGCTCGACCGCGGCGAGGAGATGCCGCTGACGGGCTTCGCCGAGGCCGCCCGCACGTTCGACGTGATCTTCGCGGCCGACGAGAGCGCGACGCGGGGCGGGGCCCCGGTGGCGGTGGCCGGGTCGGCCTGAGCGCCGGGGTCGGAAGGCGAGGTATCCACGCGGGGTCGGGAGAACATCATGCAGCGGCGCTGGATCATGCGAGCGGCCATGGTGGTCGCGGTGGCGTGTGCGACGGCCGGCGCATCCGGGGACGAGCGCCGTCCGAACGTCCTCCTCTTCCTGGTCGACGACCTCGGCCGCCAGGATCTGGGCATCGAGGGGAGCACGTTCCACGAGACGCCGCACATCGACGCCCTCGTGCGCCGGTCCGTCCGCTTTTCCCGCGGCTACTCGGCCTGCCAGGTGTGCAGCCCGTCACGGGCGGCGATCCAGACGGGCAAGGCTCCGGCACGCCTCGGCATCACCGACTACATCGCCGTCAACGGGGCCAACCAGCCGGCACAGTGGAAGCGGAACACGAAGCTCTTACCCGCGCCGTACCGGCAGGAACTGCCGCTCGCGGAGGTGACGATCGCCGAGGCCCTGCGCGAGCACGGCTACCGCACGTTCTTCGCCGGCAAATGGCACCTCGGCGGCGAGGGCTTTGCACCAGAGGATCAGGGCTACGAGATCAACAAGGGGGGCTGGCACTTCGGCACGCCGCCCGGCGGATTCTTCGCGCCGTACCGCAACCCTCGGCTCGACGACGACCCGCCCGGCACGGAGCTATCGCATCGGCTCGCCCGCGACACCGCGACGTTCATCCGTGATTCGGCCGCCCGCTCGGCGCCGTTCTTCGCGATGCTCTCGTTCTATGACGTGCACGCACCGATCCAGTGCGCGGAGGCACGCTGGCGCACGTTTCGCGACAAGGCCGAACGGACGGGGCTCACGGCGCGGGCCGAGCCGCGGTTCACACTCGACCGCACGCAGGACGTGCGGCAGGTGCAGGACCACCCGGTCTACGCCGGCATGATGGCGGCCCTCGACGACGCCGTGGGCCTCGTCCTCGCGTCACTTCGTGACGCCGGAATCGAGGACGACACGGTCGTGATTTTCACGTCGGACAACGGGGGCGTCTCATCGGGCGACGGCTACGCGACCTGCTGCCTGCCGTTTCGCGGCGGGAAGGGCCGCCAGTGGGAAGGGGGCATCCGCCAGCCCTTCACGATTGCGTGGCCGGGAGTGGCCGAGCCGCGCACGACCGACCATCCCGCGATCGGCACCGACCTCGCCCCGACGATCCTCGACATCGCCGGCCTGCCGCCGCGGCCGCAGCAGCACCTCGACGGCGTGAGCCTCGTGCCCGCCTTGCGCGGGACGGTGACCGCCGAGGAGTCCGCCGACCGCGCGCTCTACTGGCACTACCCGCATTACGGCAACCAGGGGGGCGAGCCGTCGGCGATCATGATCCTGGGCGACTGGAAGCTGATCCACTCCTTCGAGGACGGCCGCGACGAACTCTACGACATCCGGCGGGACGTCCGCGAGCAGGACGACCGCGCCCTGCGACACCCCGATCGCACGGCGTCCATGCGCGCGTCGCTCGATGGCTGGCTCCGCGACGTCGGCGCGGTGCGGCCGACGCCGAATCCGGGATACTCGGAGGAGAAGGCCGTGGCCGGGTTACGGCACCTCGTCGACGTCGTCATGCCGAAGCGCGAGGCCGAACACGCCCGGTTTCTCGAGCCCGACTACGTGCCGGCCGGCGGCTGGTGGGACGATCCAGCCCGCGGCGGCAACCCTCCGCGGCGCCCCTGACACCCGCCGTCGCGACGCCTCGTGGGGCACGCCTCGACGTATTCGCCTCTGCGTGCGTTTTGCTGCCTTCTGTGGCGCACGCCTCCAGGCGTGCGCATGTGCGTGGCAGCACGCGCCCAACACGCCTGTCGGGGGATCGTGCTCGCCGCCGGCGGATTTCGACGGTGGAGGCTCGCTTTGCATGGCACTTCGTTCGGTGCAGTCGAAGATTCACCGGCGGCTGCGCGCGACCCCCGCCCGGCTCCCCTGCCTCCTGTGGCGCACGCCTCGACGTATTCGCCTCTGCGTGCGGTCCCCTGCCTCCTGTGGCGCACGCCTCCAGGCGTGCGAATGCGGTTTCCACCGACCTCAAACCCCTCGGTTTTTCAGGTTCGAGCGGCACGTCGGCGGTTCGGCGGTCGAGTTGTCGCGAGGGTACCCTTGGCTCGTCCAGGCTCGCTCCCTTCGCTTCCTGCAGGAGTCTCCCCATGCGTTCGCTGCTCGCGTCCGTCCTGATCGTCGCCCTCTCCCTGCTCCCGGCCGGCCAGGTGCTGGCCGTCGATCTGTCTGGCTCGTGGTCGGGCTCGTGGAAGAGCTGCTCGACCGGCCACGCGGGACCGCTGCACGCCGAGTTCACCCGCTGCTCCCCGACCCGGTATCAGGTCGACTTCCGGGGACGCTTCTTCAAGATCCTGCCGTTCCGCTACTCCGTCACGCTCGACGTCGTCGAGGACTGCGGCGACCGGGTCGTGCTCGCGGGCAGTTCGTTCCTCGGCCGCCTCTTCGGCACGTTCACGTACCACGCCACGGCCGACGGCTGCCGCTTCACGGCCGACTACCGGTCGAAGAAGGACGTGGGCGAGTTTCGGCTCGCTCGCGTCGCGAGCCACTGACGCTCAGCGGGCGCGTGCCGCCGCGAGGCAGTCCATCATCACACGCTGCGTGGCGAGCGACATCTCCGGCCACCGCTCGTCGCGTCGTCCGGAGAGGACGAGCGCGGAGAAGTCCCGAAAGAGGTTCGTCTCCTGCGCCGTCGGGTGGCCGTTGGCGTACTCCTCGACGGCGACGTGGCGGTCGTGCCGCTCCATGCGGAAGTCGCAGCCGTCCTGCACGAATCGCGGGTGCGAGACGGTGAACCCCGTCTCGTTGCCGAAGTACGGCAGCACGAAGTCGTCGATCCGGAGGCTGCCGCGTGCGCCGCTCACGTGCACCCACTGCTGGTGCTCGATGAGAAACGAGCAGAAGAACGACGCGGACGTGTCGGGCACGCCGCCCTGGCCGCGGAAGAACAGTTCCCCGGCGAACTCGGTCGGCACCGCCGGCGCCCCCGCGACACCGGCCGTCGCGAGGAGCCGTCCATCGACGGCGTCGGGCATCCGGGGGTGCAGCGCCCAGAGGATGAACCCGATCGTGTACCAGCCGAGGTCGCCCAGGCAGCCGAGCGGTTCGAGGCTGCCGTGTGCGCGGATGTTGTCGGTGAAGAACGCGTCGGGGGCCCGGAACGTGAACTGCGTCGCGATCCGGCGGATGCCGCCGAGTCCGCCGTCGGTGTCGCCCGCGCGCAGGCTGTGCCGCAGTGCCTCGGCCCGCTGCGAGTGGAACCACATGACGCCGTCCATGAACTGCACGCCATGCTTGCGGCAGGCGGCGACGATCCGTTCGAGCTCGGGCAGATCGACCGCGCAGGGCTTTTCCACGAGGACGTGCTTGCCGCGCTCGGCGGCCCGGATGACCCACTCGGCACGCATGCCCGTCGGCAGCGGGACGTAGACGGCGTCGACGTCGTCGCGATCGAGCACCTCCTCGTACGACCCGACCGCGTCGGGGGGCGGATGGCTCGGAGCCGAGGCCTCGCACTCGTCGATGAACGCCCGCGCGCGGGCGCGGTCGCGGCTGGCGACGGCCACGAGCCGCGCGTTGCCCGCGTGGCGGATCGAGAGCCAGTTCTTGCGGGCGATCCCCGCGGTGCTGAGAAACGCCCAGCGGCAGGTCTGGTGGGGCATGGTGGCGCGACGGTCTCGATGAATGGGGGCAGGCGACGCCGGGAGGCTACCGGTCGTCGCTGGCACGGGCAAGCCGCGGCTTCGCGCGAGCCGCGCCATCGGCTCCGCCCGTCTGCCCCCTGCGCCTTGCGACGTCCGCGTTTGCGACCGCGTCGGACCACGGGCTATCGTGTCACCGCGAGGCCGTGTCGAGTGTGGAGGCTTCGTCGGCATGCGTGTGGGCATGTCGCCACGGGGATCATTCCGAGAGGTGCGGCCATGACCAGCCCGTTCGATCCATCCGCTCATCTGTCGCGTCGCGGCGTGCTCGGAACGGCCGCCGGCGCGGCGCTCGCGGCGACCGTGTTCGAGCGGCCGTCGGGGGCGGCGCCGCCGAGCGCATCCCAGTCGAGTCCGTCCGCGCCCACGGCCGCGCCCCATCCGTGCCGCAAGTCGATCAACCTCTGGGCGTTTCCCTACCCGCAGCGCATGAATCTTGAGCAGTGCCTGCGGCTCGCGAAGGACGCCGGGTTCGACGCGGTCGAACTCAACTATGACCTCGAGAGCGACCTCTCGCCGCGGCACGGCACGGCCGAGTACGTCGCCATCAGGCGCCTGGCGGAGACGATCGGCATCGGCATCAGCGGCGTCTGCTCGTTTCTCTTCTGGCCCTATCCGCTCACGAGCAATGACCCCGAGAAGCGGGCGCGGGGTCTCGAACTGGCCGGCAGGATCACCGCCTGTGCGCACGACCTCGGGACCGAGAACGTGCTGGTGGTGCCCGGGGCGGTCTGCATCCCGTGGCGCACCGACCATGAGCCGGTGCCCAACGACGTCTGTCTCGCGCGGGCCCGCGAGGCGGTCGGTCGCCTCGTGCCCGACGCCGAACGGCTCGGCGTGAAGCTCAACATGGAAAACATCTTCTTCAACGGCTTTCTCATGACGCCGCAGGAGATGGCCGACTTCGTCGACGGGTTCGGCAGCGACCACGTGAAGGTCCATTTCGACACGGGCAACATCATGATGTACCAGTATCCGGAGCACTGGATCCGCATCCTCGGGGCGCGGATCCAGAACGTACACCTCAAGGAGTTCACGAAGAAGGGCACCGACACGTCGCTCGAGTCGTTCCGTCCGCTGCTCGACGGCACGACGAACTGGCCGGCGGTGATGCAGGCGTTCACGGAGGTGGGGTACCGGGGCCACCTGACGTTCGAGTATTTCCACCCCTACGAGCACTACCCCGAGGCGCTCGTGTTCCAGACGAGCGACTCGCTCGACAGACTGCTCGGCCGAAAAACCTACGTGCCGTCCTGACGAGCGACATGGTCGCCGCACAGGGCTGGCGTCCCGGGCGTAGCCCTTCGTGAATCGGCGACACGTCGAGTTGACGAGGCGAAGGGGGGTCGGCGAACGCTTCCCGAGCGAGCGGCCGCCGCGGCCGGAGCGAGGAGACTTTTGCCGCCCCCCGAGCCGGTGCTACGTGAGGGTCCCACACGCCTGAGGAGATGCACGTGCCTCCCTGGATCGCTGCCGACGCATAGGTGAAAGCCGAGGCGAAGGGGGGTCGGCGAACGCTTCCCGAGCGAGCGGCCGCCGCGGCCGGAGCGAGGATTCCGAAGGACCGCGGAGCGGCGACTTTTGCCGCCCCCCGAGCCGGTGCCACCCTCGAAACGCGGCCGCGGGCTACACTGGCAGGGGAGTGCCGCGTCACCATCTCGACGCCATCCCACGCCCCCCAGGGACCGACCGCCATGCGCACCGGCAATCCCGTGCTGAACGACAAGACGTTCGAGAACTTCGGCGTCTACCGCCGCGACGCCTTCGCCGAGCAGGCCGCGTCCACGACGATGACGATCAACGGCACGGCGCAGAAGACGCTCTTCCTGCTTGCGCTCGCGTTCGGTGCCGCCTGCTTCACGTGGTCGAAGACGTTCGCGGCCGTCGAGGCGAACCCCGCCGCCGCGATGCCGTGGGCGTTCGGCGGGCTCCTCGTCGGTCTCGTCACCGGGCTGGTCATCTGCTTCCGCCACACGTGGGCACCGGCCCTCGCGCCGGTGTACGCCCTCGCGGAGGGGCTCTTTCTCGGCGGTGTGTCGGCGAGCTTCGAG
>Ga0214917_10001552_pt1 | contig 29404 bp, 25 predicted proteins | sample LL_1208_BB_MetaG_FD_177983 | JGI IMG/M metagenome (GOLD analysis project Ga0214917, IMG submission 177983) | Freshwater microbial communities from Lake Lanier, Atlanta, Georgia, United States - LL_1208_BB | ecosystem: Environmental > Aquatic > Freshwater > Lake | place: USA: Georgia | collected... | reverse complement strand
TGGGATTAGAGAAGGTTCCCAAGAACACCAAAGCTTCACTGATAAATCCAGAAAGTCCTGGAAGTCCCAAAGAAGCAAAAAGAGCAATCGCCATCATTCCAGTGTAAACGGGAACAACCGAAGCAATTCCACCAAAACCCTTGGAACCATCAGGTTTAATAATCCAACGGTGATGGACTCTATCGTAGGCAACGCCCACCAAAAGGAACATCATGGCTGTAGAAGTTCCGTGATTGAACATTTGCATGACTGCGCCGTTCACTCCCGCAGTGGTAAAGCTCGCCATTCCCATAATGACGTATCCCATATGCGATACGGATGAATAGGCTACGAGTTTTTTGAGATCTTTTTGGGCCATCGCACAGAGAGCGCCGTAGATAATGTTGATAACTCCCAAGACCATCAATGCAGTTGAAGCCCATTGAGTTGCTTCAGGAAAAATCGGATAGTTCATTCTTAGCAACCCGTAAGTTCCCATTTTCAAAAGAACTCCGGCCAGAATTACCGATACTGCTGTAGGGGCCTCTACGTGCGCCCAAGGCAACCAAGTGTGGAAAGGCCAAATCGGAACCTTAATAGCAAAGCCGATAAACAAACCAATCCAGAGAATTTTATCTAGGGCAAAAGTAGCTCCAAAGAGAGTTACAGTCTTTCCTAAGAACTGAGTATGGCTCTCTGCCAACTTCAGCAAATCAAAGGTGTGTGGCTCTGAGTAGTAATACATTGCCAGCATTGCGAGCAGCATCAGCACGGAACCAGCAAGGGTATAAAGGAAGAACTTGATAGCTGCGTAAACTTTATCTTTGCCTCCCCAGATACCAATAAGGAAGTACATCGGAAGGAGCATCACTTCCCAAAACAGGAAGAAGAGAAAGAAGTCTAGTGCACAAAACACTCCCATCATTCCCGATTCCAAAAAGAGAAACATGGCGTAATAGCCCTTAACTCCTTTTTCAATTCCCCAAGATGCAAACACACAGAGAAAGGAAAGAAGGACAGTTAAAAGAACCATGGGAACACTTAAACCATCAATTCCCATGTAGTACTCGATGTTGAATGCAGAGATCCAAGAAGTTCGCTCTACAAATTGGACAGCTGCAGTGGTTCTATCAAAATGCATGTAGAGCCAAATTCCCAACAACAAAGGAATGCCCGTAAAAAGAGCTGAAGACCAACGAACCAGGTTGGGCTTGTCTTTTGGCAGAGCTAAAATTACCAGCATCCCCAAAAGAGGAGTAAAGGTCATCAGACTAAGGATTGGTAAATGAGCCATACGCGTTTATCTCACCTCGTAAAATAAAAAATAAATAATCCCAAAACGATAAATGTCAGAACCAAATACTGCTGAACTTTTCCGGTCTGAAACTGGCGCATGACCCAACCACCCGCCGAAACCGCATTTCCAGAGCCATCCACCATGAGCCGATCCACTACTAAATCATCAAACTTACCTACTACAGTTTTGATTCCCATGGTGAGAGTCGCCCAGCCATCAACAGCAATGCGATCAACTATGCGGTCGTCAAACTTAGCCATCAAAATGGTAAAAGGCAGAAAGAGCTTTTGGATTAAAACTTTGATGTAGAGGTCATCAAAATAATATTTATTCCAGAGTAAGGTATGAATAGGTTTCAAAGCTTTCTCAAAAGCTTCTGCAGAAATAACTTTTCTCAAATAGGTCATGGCAGAAAGGAAAATACCTAGTCCAGCGACTGTAAGAGAAATCATCAGAGCCAAACTGTGCGCATGGTGTTCCACTTCTTCACTCGCATGAAGCCCATGAACGCCCATTTCAGTTTTGACTGTATCAAGGGCATGATCAAACCAATGAACGGGAAGGAGATTCGCATCAATGGAGTGAATTCCCGTTGGTCCAGCGAAAACCACTGCAAAAGACAGAGCTGCGAGAACCATCAGAGGAAAAGTCATCGTAAGCGGTGACTCATGAGCATGGTGGTGTTTGTGCTCGTCCCTAGCATGACCAAAGAAAGTCATGAATATCAAACGAAACATGTAGAAAGCAGTGAGGCCAGCTGTCAGAAAACCTAATACAGGAATCCACATCATATGGGAGTGGGTCATTCCATAAGCCAAAGCATCTCCCAAAATACGATCTTTACTAACAAAACCGCTAAATCCAGGAACACCGGCAATTGCCAGGGTTGCTATAAACATCGTTAAAAAAGTGATCGGCATTTTCGATCGCAGACCACCCATCTCTCGCATGTCCTGTGTATGAACAGCATGAATTACTGAACCTGAAGCCAAGAACAAACAGGCTTTGAAGCAAGCATGGGTAATAACATGCATGAATCCAGGAGCAAAAGAACCCACTCCCATTCCCATGACCATGTAACCCAATTGGGAAATTGTAGAGTAAGCCAATACTTTCTTAATATCGACTTGTACCAAAGCGATACAAGCTGCAAGAAATGCTGTTAGGGTCCCGATAATCGCAACCACTGGTAGTACTACTTCGGCTGCTTCTAAAATGGGATAAGTTCTGACGAGAAGAAAAACCCCTGCAGCCACCATAGTAGCAGCGTGAATGAGAGCAGAAACGGGAGTGGGACCTTCCATCGCATCAGGTAACCAAACTTGAAGAGGAAACTGAGCGGACTTACCTACCGTACCCATCATCAACATAAAGCCGATGAAAGCTAGAGCAGGCATTCCTGCTAAAGTAGCTCCAGCACCAGTTCCTGCTTTAATAGCTTCATAAATCTGACTGAGATTGCTGGTTCCAAAAACGACATAGAGCCCACAAATTCCCAGAAAGAAAAGGCAATCTCCCACTCGAGTGGTCATGAAAGCTTTGAGACTTGCATGATTGGCAGATAATTTTTGATAGTAAAAACCAATGAGGAGGTAGGAGCAAAGCCCCATGACTTCCCAGCACATAAACAAAGTGAGTAAGTTGTCGGAAATGACCAACCCCAACATGCCCGCCGAAAAAAGAGAAATGTAAGCAAAGAATAGGTGATAACGACTCTCACCATGCATGTAGCCAGTAGAAAAGATATGAATCAAGGAAGCACAAAGCGTGACCATGAATAGCATGATAGCGGTGAGATTATTCACCAAGACTCCCACTGTGAGAGTCACAGCTTTATTTAAAAGTGGGCTATTAGCTGCTGCTTCCACTCCTGGCATCACCATCCAGTTAAACTGTAGAGATTCGGAAACGTGGCCAGTAGCTAAAAGCTTTAAGAAAATGGGGGTAGCTAGAGCAAAAGACCCCAAGATCGCAAGAACAGAAACCCAGTCTCCGTGTCGAGGGAGTTTTTTCCCAAAGAGAGCCTGAATCACGAAAGCTATTAAGGGTAAAGCGACTATCCAAAGACAAGATTGAGCCATAAGTTCCTCTAGTTGCGGAGCAAAGACGCCTCGTCTGCATCAATCGTTTGTTTCAAACGATAAAATCTTAAAATAATTGCCAATGCCACTGCAGCCTCAGCAGCAGCTATCAAAATAATAAACAGACTGACCATTTGGCCATCAATCGCAGCTGAATGGAATTTACTAAAAGCTACAAAGTTAATTCCAGCAGCATTTAAAATGAGTTCGATTCCCAAAAGAATGCCGATGGCATTTTTTCGGGTCAAAACCGCAAACATTCCCAGTACGAGAAGGATAGAGCTGACTAAAAGATAGCCTTCAATGCTATTGGCAAAATCTAAAACATTCATGATTTGGGTCTCGCTAGCCAAACAGCGCCAACTAAAGCGCCAAGTAATAAAATAGTGATAGCTTCAAAAGGAAGCACATGAGTACCTAACAAAGCTTTTCCGATTTCCATTGTCTTGGGGGAGGCTCCGAACTCAGCCATTTTTTCAGGAGGAGCAGCTTTTACCATTTTTCCTAGATCAGTGAGGCCTTTGTGGAGAAAAGGCACCATGCCAAGAGCTAACACTACTCCAGGAATAATAAACTTACTTCCAATATCTCTTAGCTTTAGTTTGTACATCCACTGGGTCAACATAATCGCAAAAAGAATAAGAATCGTTACTCCGCCCACATAAACAACAATCTGAGTACCAGCGAGAAAGTCAGCTCCAGCAAAAAGAAACATGACTGCTACTCCCAAAAAGGAGAACAGAAGAAATACAGCTGAGTAAAGAATGTTGGGGTTGATAGCTACAACCAGAGCAGAACCTACTGTGAGGATTTCTGCCAAAAGTAAAATAAGCTTAATTCCGTTCGTCATTTCATCATTCCTACATTAATGCGAACTGCTTCCACCAGAAAACAGTCCCATAGCTACTTGGATCATGGACTGGCCTTTGAAAGCCCACATCCAAACGGCAGTTCCCAAAACATTGAAGAGCGCAATAGGAACCATTCCCTTCCAGCAAAGTCCCATCAGCTGGTCGACTCGTAATCGAGGCAGGGTCCACCGCAGCCACATCACCACAAAAACCAACAGGAAGGTTTTGCCCAGAAAAAATCCAACATGAATGAGGGCAATTAAAAGTGGGGGCAGAGTAATCCAGAACTTATCTAATTCGAGGAAAGGCAATTGCCAGCCTCCCAAATAGAGAGTGGTCACAATTGCACACATGACAAAAACGTCTACGAATTCTCCTAATGCGTACAACCCAAAGCGCATCCCAGAAAACTCGGTATTAAAACCTGAAACAAGTTCTGACTCGGCTTCAGGGAGATCGAAAGGGATACGGTTTGTTTCAGCAAGGCCGCCTACAAAAAGAATAAAGAAAGCAATCAATGTAAAAGGGTTGTGGAATAAATTCCAAAAGTGCGCATTTGCCAAAACAGGATCAGCTGGGTTCCATCCTTGTTGTTTTACTATTTCACCCACCTGCAAACTGCCGCTAATCAAAATAACGGGCAGAATAGAAAGAGCCACTGGGATTTCATAGCTCACAATTTGTGCAGCTGAACGAAGCCCACCTAAAAGAGACCATTTATTCTCGGAAGCCCAAGATCCCAAAAGGATTCCTGGAGCAATCAAAGTAGTAACTGCCAAAATGTAGAAAACACCGATATTAACGTCTCCAGCAGTGAGAAATTGCCCCAAAGGTAAGGCAACAAAACCTGCACACGAACCTACGACCACCAAAACAGGAGCAATATTAAAAAGAAACTTGTCCCCTGCGGGAGGAACATAGTCTTCTTTAGAAATCATTTTAATGGCATCTGCTGCAAACTGAAAAATCCCCAAAGGTCCCACTCGGTTTGGACCAATTCGATCTTGCATGTCAGCTGCAATTTTTCTCTCAACGTAAGTTGCAATACCGCCAAAAGGCAGAGCCAACATGTAGAGGATCAACAAAGCAGAAACTAAAGCCCAGGCCCAAAGCGGGACACTCGCGAACCAAGTTCCCTGAGTCCATTGAGTTAATGTTTGTGCAAATAGTGCAGAGTTATTTGGCATTTATTTTTTGGGGGCGAACTTTGTTACGCCTTTTACCCACTCCAGATCTCCACGAACCCAGCAATAAATCAGTCCTAAAACTAAAAGAGCGATGAACAGGAAGAGCTCAGCAAAAACCCAAGCGGCAGTTCCATTTAAGACAGCTTCCTTATAAAGAGTGGCGGCAGGAAGTACTGCTGCAACTTCCACGTCAAAAATAATGAAAATAATTGCCACTACGTAAAATCGAATATTGAACTTTACCCAGGCACTTCCCACAGGATCTTCGCCACACTCATAAGCTTGAGTTCCTTTTTTCGTAGGCAAACTTTTAGGGCGAAGGAGAGCCCCCACTCCTAACATTAAAGGTACAGTGACTGCTGCAACCACTATGAACCAGAAAGCGCTGATGTAACCCGTCTCCAAGATGTCCTCTCAAAAATGGATATAACTATTTGAAATTACAAATCTCGCAAAAGTTACTGGCTGGGTCACAGTAAAGTCAAGAAAAGGCCTTTAAATATTTTTAATCTCGGAAGCAAAATAAGCAGAGTGTTGGGCTAGTTCATTCAAATAAGGAAGGAGATCTTCCCTTAAAGGACGCGGGAATTCCCGAATCGGAAGAATGTGTTCGTCTGGTACAAACCGAAAAGTAAAGTTTACTCGTCGCGTCTTAAAGTTCTCCACTTGGATGGGAAAAAAATGGCCCCCCTTTTTTTCTACTCTTTGGACTCGATGAAAAAGATGTTGCTTATAACGCTCCCCGCCAAACACTTGAAGCGATCCATCCTCTAACCATTGTTGAAAAACTACTCTACTAGGAAATCCCCTCCCCCTACTTTCCACAAATTGAAAAACCGCCCGCTCTCCTAATGAGAGAGAAGCCACTGGTCCAGGCTCAAAATCTTTGTGTTCTCCTACCCGCGCAACATCTACAGTTTTTTCATCCTTTGTATGGCTTCCGTAAAAATTAATTAAACAAGTATTCAGCTTCCAACCCGGGGGAATATCTTTAGGCTTAAAAGTCTGTCGGGTGAGCTTTTCCATTTTTTTTACTAATCTGTCCAAGAAGGGAGGATAGGGCTCCGCTCTCACACATCGGTGGTGAATTCCCCGGGGAGGCCGATAATAATCTAAACAAGCAAACTGCCAATTTCCAAGCCAATAGACTGGTCTTAATAACCAACGCTGACTCTCCCCTTTCGGAGGAGGCCGATGGTTAGAGTAACGCTGTTCCCAGATGGGCCAAAGCTCAGATAGCCACTTTCGAATAGCGGTTGCGTTCTCTTCAGTCAGAAACTGAGGATCATAGTAAAGACCTGGCATTCTCATTTCTTTTTTCCCAAAACTTCAGTAAAAGCGCTTTTAACGTGATTACGACCGATATTCAATTAGCTACAGAAACTCTTAAACGAGGCGACTTAGTTGCGATTCCTACCGAGACTGTTTACGGGTTAGCGGCTAATGCTTTGAATGCTGCGGCAGTAGCGAAAGTTTATGATCTCAAGCAACGTCCGCTCGACCATCCCCTCATCGTTCATGTAGCAACTCTTGAATCGGCGAAAGCTCTGGTTACTTCTTTTCCTGAAAAAGCACTTCATTTAGCAAAACGGTTTTGGCCAGGTCCCCTGACTTTGATTCTTCCCAAATCCCACTTGGTTCCTGACATCACGAGTGGAGGGTTAGAAAGTGTGGCGATTAGAGTTCCAAACCATCCCCTCACTTTGGATCTGATTAGTAAAACTGGTTTTCCTTTAGCTGCTCCCAGCGCAAATCCTTTTGGCAGTATCAGTCCCACTTGTCCCGAACACGTCGAATCAAGTTTTGGAAATAGAGCTCCCTTAATTTTAGATGGCGGACAATGCAAAGTGGGTGTGGAATCTACGATTGTCAGTTTTCTCAATTCTGAACCCTGCATCCTCAGGTTGGGCGGGTTATCAATCGAAGAGATTGAAACTGTAATCGGAAAAGTTGAAGTAGTGGGTAAATCCGAAAAATCTATCGCTCCTGGAATGCTTCCTCAGCATTATGCTCCAAGAACCCCGTTGGTACTTTTAAATGAAGGCAGCCCTTTGCCATCGGTTTCCAAAAAAGGGCTCATTACTTTTTCTGGAATAGCAAACCGAAAAGATTTTCAGAAAGTTGAAATTCTTTCTCCGACAGGGAGTTTAGAAGAAGCTGCTTGTGCCCTCTATGGAGCAATGAGAAGGCTCGATGATTCTCATCTGGATATCATTATTGCTTTTCGTTTTCCGGAACACGGCTTGGGACGGGCTATTAACGACCGTTTAGAGAGAGCTTCGCAAAAACTAGCCGACTCCGTTAAATAAGAGTAAATTTTGATCATGAAATCAGTCTGTGTGATCGGACAAGGTGCCTGGGGAACAGCTGTCGCCAATATTTTTGCTGAAGCTGGACACAAAACCATTATCTGGGGCCGAGATTCGCAAGTTTCCCATTCAATTAATCAAAATCATGAGAACCCTCATTACTTGAAAGGGATCCACTTATCGAAGAACTTATTCTCTTCTAATGACTTGCCTGACTGTCTAAAAAAATCGGAACTTATTGTAAATGCCCTTCCCACTCAGGAAATCAGAAAAGTTTTCTCTCCGCATGCAGCTTTGCTAAAGAACAAAACACTGATGAATACTGCAAAGGGAATTGAAATTGGGACTCAGTTAAGGGTAAGCGAAATTTTCAAAGACATTCAAAAAGAACTTACCTATTCGATTTTATCTGGTCCCAGTTTTGCTCTGGAAACTGCACAAAAACACCCCACAGCTGTCACTTTAGCTTGTTCAGATTCCAAAACAGCAGAAGAAATTCAAGCTCTCATGGCGGTTCCGTATTTCAGGACCTATACTTCTCAAGACGTTGTGGGAGTAGAACTTGCGGGTGCACTTAAAAATATTATTGCAATCGCTTCAGGTATCGTAAGTGGGCTGGGTTTTGGCTACAACACTCAAGCAGCTCTTATTAATCGCGGGCTTGCAGAGATTCTCCGATTGGGAAAAAAACTTCACGCTGAGTCGCTGACGTTTTTTGGTTTGGCCGGAATGGGAGATTTGATTTTGACTTGTACTGGCCCCCTGAGCCGAAACCGCAATTTTGGAGTTCTGTTAGGACAAGGAAAAACGCTGAAAGATGCCCTGAAGGCCCTAGGGGGAGTTGCTGAAGGCTTTTATACAGCTCGTTCGGCTTATGCTTTAGCTCAAAAAAACCAAGTTGAAATGCCAATTCTCGAACAGGTTTATCAAATTCTCTATGAAGCAAAGAATGCTAAAGTTGCTTTATCTGACTTGATGAGCCGTGAACTCAAAGAAGAATGGTAATGAGTAGTCCTCCAACAAACCCTCGCACTTCTTGGGAAAGCTGGGTCTTTGAATCCAAGGATTTACCTTCGCCGGGAGTTCAGTTTTGTAGTTTAGATGATGTGACTCAAGCTTGGACTCTGTCTGAACTAAGCAAAAGAACCAAGAAACCTATCTTGGTGGTTTTTAATACTCATGCAGAAGCAAGGAATGCGATCGACAATTTAAAATTCCTTTTGGGACCCAAACTTTCTCACCAGTTGCACTATATCCCCCCTCTAGACTTTGATTACCATCGTGGCCTTTTGCCCAATCCTGAAACTATATGCGAACGAAACTCCGCTCTTTTTCAAGCTCTCAACAGTTCTGAAGGTCGAATTTTTGTCACAACACTTCATGCTCTGCTTCAAAAAGGAGTCCCTCCAGATGCTTTTATTCGGTCTACACTTTCTTTAAGGAAAGAGCAGGAAATCGAAAGAGAAGTCCTGTTGCAGAGTCTTTCGGAAGGAGGCTACCAGAGTCAACCGGCTGTTTACGATCCCGGAGTATTTTCAGTTAGAGGAGGTACGATAGATCTTTTTAGTCCTCTCTACGATAATCCTATTCGCATAGAGTTTTTTGGAGACTTCATTGAGGAAATGCGGTTTTTCGATCCCGAAAGTCAACGCTCCCTGGAAAAAATCGATCAAGCCGATTTTATCCCAGTAGGATTGAGCCTTATCCCTCATGGTGTCGAGTTCAACAAAGCAGCTTCTTTAATTAAAGACCGAATGGATAACCTGGGAGTTCCAAAGCAAAAAAGAGAGGAGGTTTTGGAAACTCTCTCAAAAGGAACTCTCCCAGCCGACTACTCTTTTCTCTTCCCCCTCCTCTCAGGGGGATCAGCAGCTCTTACCGACTATTTTCCTACAAACACTCTTTTCATCTGGGCTGGAAAAAAGGCTCTTTTGGAACAAGCTAAAGAAATAGAGATTCCAAAGCTTCTAAAGAATGCGCAGCTGTTTGAAGAGAATCATTTGCCCATAGCGCCTCCTGAGTCTCTTTTTTTAGATGAAAAACAACTGAGTGAACTTATAAGCAATTCATCAGCCTACTTTTTTGAAAGCTTCTCCCAGCATCACGGGGAAGCTGAGATCACTGTACAAAGCTCAGTCATCGATTTCTCCAAAGAACGCTCAGCGATTCAGTCGAAAACTCAGCTTGCGCTTCTGGAATCTATTTCCAAAAAATTTAAATCCTGGATAGATGAGGGTTATCGAATTCAGGTGATTTGCCACACAAAAAATCACGCAGATCGCATAAGCCTTCTCTTTGAGCCTTACGGCATCCACACTCAACTTCATGATGAGGTCGGTTCTCCTTGCGAGAAATTTCAAGAAACCGATTTTCGGGTTTTGAATCTTTGGGTGGGGCTTATTACACAAAGCCAGATTTATCAAAAAGCAAAATTGATTCTTTTGAGTGAGGAGGAAATTTTTGGTCGGAAAAAGCGGACTGGAAAGCAAAGTACCGCCCCAAAAGTTTCACCGGAAAAACTTCTCTCTGGTTTTAGAGATATCAAGACTGGTGATTTTGTAGTTCACAAGGATTTCGGCATTGGTCGCTATTTGGGTCTAAGGTCCATGGATTTTCTGGGACTTCCGAATGATTATGTCCTTTTGGAGTATAGGGATGGCGATAAGCTCTATATTCCGATTTATCGCCTAAACATTCTTCAAAAGTACCAAGGAGGAGAAGGGGCTGAGGTTCTCCTCGACAAATTGGGTGGAGAACAATGGACTAAAGCAAAAGCAAAGGCAGAAAAAGCAATAGCGGAATTAGCTGCCGAACTCTTGAATATTCAAGCAAGAAGAAAACTCATTCCTGTGCAGCCCTTTTCATCCCCGACTGGGGATTACCATCAATTTGAAATGGAATTTCCATTTGATGAAACCCCCGATCAGTTAAAGACTATTTCAGAAGTTAACTCTGACCTATCTGTAACCCATCCCATGGATAGACTGCTTTGCGGGGACGTGGGCTATGGAAAAACAGAAGTGGCTATGCGCGCAACTGCGCGGGCAGTTTTCAGTGGCAAACAAGTTGCTGTTCTTGTGCCCACGACGGTGCTTGCGTTTCAGCATTTTGAAAATTTCAAAAACCGGTTTAAAAATACAGGGGCTCGAGTCGAGATGGTCTCGAGACTTCGCACAACAAAACAAATCAAAGAAATTCTAAAAGACCTGAGCGAAAAAAAGGTAGATGTGATCATCGGAACACATCGTCTACTTTCCCCTGATGTACAGTTTAAGGATTTGGGACTCATTGTGATTGACGAAGAACACCGATTTGGAGTTGCCCACAAAGAGAAACTAAAGCGACTATCTGAATCAGTGCACCTTCTTACAATGACTGCTACTCCCATCCCCAGAACACTCAATATGGCAATGACGGGAATTAAAGATATTTCCATCATAACCACTCCTCCGCCCGATCGTCTCTCCGTTCGCACTTTTGTGTGTCGTCGATCCGAAGAAGTTATTCGCGATGCGATTTCGAATGAGTTAGCGAGAGACGGACAGATTTTCTTTCTTCACAACAGAGTAGAGTCTATTTACAGAGTGGGAGAGGAACTCAAACGCATTTTCCCAAAAATCACTTTTGAGGTGGTTCATGGACAAATGGATGGAGAAGAGCTGGAAAGAAAAATGCTCGGGTTTTATCGGGGTGATTTTCAGATTCTTCTGACAACAGCAATTATTGAATCCGGTTTGGACATCCCAAGAGCAAATACCATTATTATAGACAAGGCTCAGAACCTGGGACTTGCGCAGCTTTATCAACTGCGCGGGCGGGTAGGAAGAGCGGATAAGCGTGCCTACTGTTACTTGTTAGTAGACAACGAAAACTCGATGACAAACGATGCGAAACAAAGACTTCAAGTCATTCAAAGATATACTGAGTTGGGGAGTGGTTTTCATATAGCCAGCCACGATATGGATATTCGAGGAGCGGGGAATCTGTTGGGAAAAGAACAATCAGGTCATCTCACTACTATCGGCATCGATCTTTATATGGAGCTTCTGGAGGAGGCCGTTCGCGAGCTCCGTGGCCAGGAAAAGCGTCTTCAGATTGAACCGGAAATCAATTTGAAATTAGCAGCTTATTTTCCCGAAAGTTACCTTCCAGACATTGGCGAAAGGGTTTTGCTGTATCGAAGACTTTCAGCGGTGGAATCGGAGGAAGCTCTCTCCGAAATCGAAGCAGAAATTCGCGATCGGTTGGGAACTCCCCCAAAAGAAGTAGTGAATCTTTTAGGTTTGATGACTCTTAAGATTCACTTAAAAAGATTGCATGTTCTTAAAATGAGCTGTGGCCCCAAGCGAACATCTTTGCAGTTTGCCCCTTCCACTCCGGCGAGCGCTGAAAAACTGGTAAAGCTGATTCAGTCGAACCCCAAGAACTATTCGCTTACTCCGGACCAGAAACTGGTTTTTACCGCCGAAGACTCTTCTTTGGAGTATCAGTTAAGGGAAGTTCAAAAGTTGAGTGATATTCTTGCCGGCTAGAGCGTTGCGTTACCCTGAAAGACTCGCTTGCTCAGGGAAGGCTTCCGAAGCTATGATGACGTTCATGAATTCTGATTTACATACACCCGATTCAAACTCACAACCCTTGCAAGAATTGCAGAGTTTCTTTGGCGAAATGTTGGAGTTGGGTGCGACAAAACCAAAAGAAAGTTTTAAGCCTCTCACCGATGGACTGGGTCTTGAAAGCCCCAAACGTTCTGTCGCCCCAGAAGTAGCAGTGGCTGTTCCAGTTAAGAAAGTGGAGCCTCCAAAACGCCAAACATCTCCCCAGCCCGCTCCCGCTGCTCCTCCTTCTTATTCATCTGTTGTGGCCCCTGAGCCTTCTGTAAAAAGGCCACCCGCGATTCCAGTTTCTTCACCCCCACCTTTGCCTTCCGTATCCTTGATAAAACGAGTTTCCTCTGTAGTGCTGGATCAACTCTTTGTTCAGACTCTTTGGGCTGTTGCTCTAGTGATTACTTCTAATATTTTAAGTGGGTTTGAAACCGGGTTTTCAGCCGAAGTCTTCCGCAGCTTCTCTGATCCGCTCTTTTTCCGCTTCGCAGTTCTGGAATTTGCAGCTCTCTGGTTGGGCTACTTAGCTATTTGCTTGGGAACAACTAATATGACTTTTGGGATGTGGGTTTGGGGAATACGAATTTCCTATGGAAGTAAGAACGATGAGAACTATGGCCTGAGAAAGCTCATGCGTATTTTTTGGAGCTTTGTCTTTTTCGCACCGATTTTTCCATCTATTCTTTTAATCTTTCGTAAAAACGAAAGAAATATCCTGGATGGATTGTCGGGTAGTAATGTCTATTTGGTCCAGTAGGCAGTATGAGAAAAATCTCAAGCAAAGTAGTTTCAATAGAAAAGCTAGCCTCTCTGTCCAAAGAATTAAAAAAACAGGGCAAAAAAATCATCTCTACTAATGGCTGTTTTGATATTCTTCACTGGGGACACCTCCAATATCTGGAAAAAGCAAGAGAACTGGGAGATGTTCTTTTTTGTGCTGTGAACAGTGATGCCTCAGTCAAAAAACTAAAAGGTTCCTCTCGTCCAATTCATTCAGAAAATATTCGGGCTCACCAGTTGGCTGCTCTTGAATCCGTAGATTATGTAGTTGTTTTTGGCGAAGATACTCCCAATCAAATACTTGCTTTGATTCAACCCAATATCCACGTCAAGGGAGGAGACTACCTTCCAGAGCAATTGCCAGAAAGAGAAGTGGTGGAAAAGTTTGGGGGGAAAGTAATGTGCTTGGAACTTGTCCCTGGGTTCTCAACGACTGGTCTCATTGAAAGTCTCAAAACTTAAAAGCGAATCCCAAGGAACCCATCATAGCTAGGTTCATGAAATCAAGTTGTGCAGTAAAATTCATTGGCCATTCGAATTCAGAGCCGACGAAAAGGTGGATGGTCCCTTGCCAAGCAGAGGATTGAGAAACAGTTAACTCTGGTTGAATTTGACCTTTCGCTAAAAGCACGGCCATACCAGCGTAGGGTTTAAGCTTAACGTAATCACGGCTCGCATAAATCCCCACTTCTAAATCAGTTCCATTGTAAGCGATTGTGGGATTCAACTCATTGCCTAGAGATGAAGTAAAAGCACTCACACTCGTGTAACCAAGGTAAGTAGAAAGAGTGGCCCAACTTTGGTCTTCTCCAATAAAGTTGTATTTTAAAATGGCTCCGAAAGTAGCTGGCGTATTCAGCATTTGGGCCTGAAAAAAGTTGAAAGTAATTTCGAATCCATCTTCAAGACCCTTACAGAAATAAAGACGAGGTCCAAAAAGGACTCCTCCGATGGTTCCTTGGCCATCTCCATAAGATCCGATACCTCCCGCTGGAGTGATAGGGAGCTCAAGTCCCACCTTAATTCCCGCCCAAAGGGCATAGGTTTCAGCAGACCGCAAGACCCTACTCACAGAGCCAAAACCAACTTTCTGAATAATATTCTCTACTTCAGCTGGTTTGAGTTGCCCTCCCAGCTTTGCTCCCCAACTAAAGGAGCTGAAAACTAAGATACTGGCTAAAAGGAAAAATGGGACTCGGTTCATAGCTTAAAGGTGGAGTTAATCTCCATTATAAACTGATTTGGTTAAGAACACGATTACCGCCCTGCATTAGTCGCTATAAAAATAGTCCGTTGCCAAGCGAGCTCTTGCCGATGAATATCGGATTTATGGAGCAGAAGAATCTATTTGATCAAACAGCGCATCCCAAAATGCACGAGCTTCTCCAAGGCTATTTAGAGTTTCTAAAGTCAGAAAAAAACTCGAGTTCCTACACTGTTCTTAATTATGAAATCGACTTAAGAAATTGGTTCAAATTTCTTTTCGATCACTCTGTCGGAACTTTCGATTTGTCTCGCCTATCCGATTTCAAATTACTTCGTGAATACTTAGGCGAGGAAATGAAAAAGTATTCTCGCGCAACTGTCGGTAGACGCCTCTCGGTGATTAAAGGTTTTCTTAAATATTTGCATCGGGAAGGCTATCTTGAAACCAATGTAGCGAAATTGATCTCGTTGCCCAAACAAGGGGAAAGACTCCCTTTCGTTTTAAAGCCAGAAGATGTGATCAAACTGATAGAAGGAATTCCCTCCGACACCCTTAGAGAAAAACGCATGAGGGGTATTGTAGAACTTCTTTACTCCACGGGAATAAGAGTTTCAGAACTTGCAGCTCTCACCCATGAAAAAGTTGATTTTCGAACTGGCTCTATTTTAGTTTTGGGTAAAGGAAACAAAGAAAGAGCAGTTCCTATAGGAAGACACTGTCAAAAGGCTTTGCTAGATTACATAGATTCGATGCCTTCTTTTCAAAAACAAGGCCCGAAAACTCCCCTTTTTCTCAACAAAGAAGGGAAGGCTCTTTCGGTGAGAAGTATCCAAAGAAACTTACGCGATTTTTCTATCGAAATTTTAGGACCTTTAGGTGCTCAGGTTACTCCTCACACTTTGAGGCATTCCTGTGCAACTCACCTTTTGTCCAGAGGAGCTGGGCTGAGAGAAATTCAGGAGCTCTTGGGGCATCAGTCTTTAGTCACAACTCAAAAATATACTCAAGTGGATGTAGAGCGATTGAAAGCAGCTTATCAAAAAACACATCCCAAAGAGCTACATCAAAATGAAGAGAATAATTGATGGAAAGTTTAAGAACATTTGAAGACATCAAAGTAGAGTTGGTGGGCGCAGTTCAGCAACCCTACGAAATCTCCGTTGCTTCAGCTCGAACTTGTTATTCGGGAAAAGGAGTCATCTATCCTGAAGATATCTCTAAAGATGAGAAAGCAATCCTTCTGCGAGATAAAATTGCTTCTTCTACTCTAGAAGCGGGCCACTTGACCACTCGGCAACATGCTCATTTTGTTTTTGCAATCTCAGGGGTTTCACGCCAATTTATTTGGAGTTTTCTACACAGCCATCCATTTTACAACTCAGAGCAAGTGAGCCAGCGCTACGTAAGGGTGAAACCCTCGAGTTTTGTTGTTCCGCTTCTCTCTGAAAAGGGAAAAGTGGTTTACGAGAAAACCATTCGCGAACAAATGGCTGTCTATGAAAAACTCATAGAAGTTTTACGCCCGCCCATTAAGGTCGATTATTATGAGCGATTTAAATCCAGGAAAAAGTATTCGGACAAGTGGGATCCTCAAGTTGAAAAACGACTTTATGAAGTCGCACGCTATGCTTTAGGAGTGGGGACAACCGCTTACCTTTATCATACTGTGAGTGCTCTGACCCTTCTGAGATACTGGAGACTTTGTGACCATTTTGAGACGCCAATGGAGCAAAAAGTTGTCGTCTCCAAAATGCTCGAAGCAGTGAAGAAAATCGATCCTCTTTTTGAAAAAGAAATTCAGGACCCCTTGCCAATGGAAAAAACTTTGGAGTTCAACTATCTCCAACGTCAGACCGAGAATAAAACTTCTTTTTCCGAGAAGTTTATTGAGGAGTTCGATAAAAAACTTGGTGGCAGAACTTCGAAACTTATCGACTATAGCCAAGGTTCCGAGCGCGTTCTGGCTGAGGCTACACGAACTGCTCTTGGTAAGTGCGAAGCAGAGCTTAACGATAAAGAAGCTCTCACCCTTCTCTTAGATCCTAAAAGTAATCCTATCCTAGCCGATCCTTTGAATGCCGGTACTTTTGATCGTCTGAGTCAGATTTTTCATCATGTTCATTTCACTTTTCAAAAGAAGATCTCTCACACTGCAGATTCCCAAGATCAACGTCATCGGATGGTGATGGCGAGTAGACCCGTGTTGATCACCCAGTTTACTGGAAAACCGGATTTCATTACTCCTTATGGGATCACTCAATCTTCGGAAGCCCAAGAGCTTTATGAAAATTGCATGGAGCTGTCCTTTAAAGCGGTTTCCCAATTGATTGATTCTGGAGAGAAACCAGAATCGGCTTTTTATTTGCTACCTAACAGTACGCCTATAAGAATGATCTCTACGGGCGATCTGCAAGCGTATCAGCACAAATGGAAAATGCGCAGCTGCTACAATGCTCAAGAAGAAATTTTTAGAGCAACCATTGATGAGATTCAGCAAGTGAAAGAAGTGGCTCCTCAAATAGCAGAACATTTGAGAGCTCCCTGTTATCTGAGGTTACGCGCCGGGATTACTCCTTATTGTCCTGAAGGAGACCGCTATTGCGGACTCCCTGTCTGGAAGTATTCCATCGATGACTATCACAGGAAAAGCCTATAACCTATTGTGTTTATTGGTTTTTTTCTAACTAGATTTTCAACTTCTGTTTAGTGTAGTCTGCCCCTCGCGTGTTATCCCCTATCGAACTTTTTAAAGAACGCTTCGGAGAAGCTAGATTCGTCTTGGCACCTATGGCTGGTATTACCGATACCGTCTTTCGCCTACTCATGCGGAAAATGGGAAGTCAGATTGTTATTTCTGAGCTTTTATCTGCTGAAGGTCTAGTGAGAGGTGGCGCTCGTACCAGACAAATGCTTCAATTTGACGAAAGAGAACGCCCAGTCGGCATTCAAATTTTTGGCTCTAACATCGAGACCATGACGAATGCAGCTCGTATTGTTCAGGAAGAAGGTGCCGATTTTGTTGATATCAATTTTGGCTGCCCAGTAAAAAAAGTGGTTTGTGATGGAAGCGGATCTGCTTGGCTCAAAACACCTGAAAAAATGGGGGACCTCCTTTCCACTATTAAGAGCCAAATTAGAATTCCCCTCACTATAAAAGTCCGAACGGGATGGGATGAAAACAGTCGGAACGTAAAAGATGTCATCCGAGTTGCCGCCCAGTGCGGAGTGAGCTGGGTTGCCATTCACGGACGAACTCGATCACAAGGCTATTCAGGATTAGCTGATTGGGAACTGATTAGGGAAGTAGCGATTTCTAGCCCTATACCCATCATAGGAAATGGCGACATCATCACTGCTGATCAAGCAAAGAAAAGAATCGAAGACGGGTATAGCCACGCCGTCATGATTGGGAGAGGCGCTCTTAAGAATCCCTGGATTTTCAAGGAAATCTTGGGTCACTCAGAAACTGATTATAATTTTTCTGAACTCATCCAAGAGCACTTCGACTTGGCTATTGAAAAGAAAGATCGTGACCGAGCATTTTTGTCACTGAAAAAATTTATTGGTTGGTATGCTTCTGGATATCCTCATAGTTCTTCTTTTAGAGGAAAAATTTTTCAAACTCATGATGTAGATGACTTAAGAAGAGTAGCTCTTGATTTCTTCTCAAGCTGCACGTATCAAAAACCCATTGATGATGGTCAACCTTTCTTAATGGGAGGTCATGGGTGAGCACCGAAAAGCGAGTCAGTCTGTTTTTTTGGTTGGGTTTGCTTCTCACTTTAAGTGTCGCCTACTTCAATCAAGGTATCCTAGCTTTGGATGACTACTCGGAAGGGATTGCGCGATTCATCCCTGCTCAGAACCACAGCTTTCAGCAAATTATTGAAACCACTGGTATTCGACTCCCCTTTCAAGCGCTCCTTCTTCTTGCTCTCAGTAAGCTCGCTTTTTTTCTGGGAATTGTGAATCCTACTCATCAACTACAATTTGTTCTTTTAGTAATTGGAGCCAGTGTTTTTTCGATTCAGTTTTTTTGTGCAAAGCGATTCTTTCGAGAGCCTCGACTGATTTATTTAGCTACTTTTCTAGCTAGCTTCTATTTTGTTTTGCCTTTGGTTTATAGCCGCCCCCTGATTGAAAACCTTGCGGGGGCTTTTTTAACTTTGAGTGCTTATTTCGCTTCTCTTTACTGGGAAAGAGAACAGCCGCGGTGGATCGCTTTCGCTGTTCTTTCCATTGCAGTCTCAGCACTCTTTCGTTTTCAAACAGGGATTTGTGTTGTGGGTATTTTGCTTCTGCTCGCTCTGAGAAAAGATAAACGGGGTTTACTAGTCTTTGCGCTTTCTGGAGTGATTGCTTTTCTCCTGACTGGGCTTCTGGACTGGAGTCTTACTGGGGGATTTCATCGCTCTCTTTCCGCTTACTTACATTACAATGTTAGCTATTCATCGGGATATGGAACGACTCCCTTTTATACATTTTTTCTTCTTTTCATAGGGCTCTCCCTTCCCCCTGCTTTTTTGGGCCTCTACAAGGGATTGAACTGGAAAAAAACCTACCAACCCCTATTGCCCTTAGTTTTCTACTTTCTGATTTTTCTGGTTGCCCATTCCATTGTCCCACACAAAGAAGAACGCTTCATGATTCCAGTGCTCGTTGTTTTTTTGATGCTCCTTACTCCCCTGGCCGGGTTTTGGCTCATCCACCCCAAGGGAAAATGGCGAGTCTTGTTTTTTTGCAGTTTAAATTTTCTGCTTCTCCCACTCGCTTCATTTTCCACTCCGCAACAAAATGTAATTGGATTTGTTCAGTACCTAAACGACCATCCCCGCATTCAACGGGTACATAACTTGAAGGACTCTCTCGTTTTAGTTCCTTCGGCTTTCACTCTGAATCCTTTTCAGGTTGAGAAATTAGAAGATCCTGCTCTGCTTTCCGATGACTTTGGGAGGTGTTCAGAGGTCCTAGCTGTTCGCCAAGACATTCTGGCTTCTCACCCTGAACTCCAATCAAAGTACGAAACGATTAGAGCTTTTTCACCAGGACCACTGGAAAGTCTTCTGGTTCGACTTAATCCTCACCGTAATCTTCGGCGTGGAAAAATTTACTTATTCGTTCCCCTGTCTTGCAAAGGATTCAATTCATGATCCATAAAACCTTCGTTGTCGGCCCTCTTCAGTGTAATTGCTCCTTACTCGCTTGTGAGAAAACAAAGGAAGCAGTTTTGATAGATCCAGGAGATGAGGCACAAAAGATAATTCAGGAATTAGACCTTTTGGGGGTCAAAGTGAAGTACCTGCTTCACACCCATGCACACTTCGACCATATCGGAGCCACTGGAGGTCTGAAAGCTCACACCCATGCCCCCATTTGCCTTCACTCGGGAGATCAGTCCATTTATCAAATGCTTCCCCTGCAAGGAAAAATGTTTGGCCTAGAGTTTAGTGAGGCGCCGCCAGTGGACCACTTTTTACTGGATGATGAGATTCTTGTTTTCGGCGAACATCAAATACAGGTTATTCATACTCCCGGTCATTCTCCTGGGGGAGTTTGTTTTAAACTTTTAGATGGGGATGAGCCTTTATTCACCGGTGATTCTCTTTTCAACGGCAGCATTGGGAGAACGGATCTGTGGGGCGGAGATTTTGACACCCTCGTTCATTCCATCAAGTCCCGTCTTCTCACACTCAACGATGACATCGGCGTCTTTCCAGGGCACGGACCCTCTTCGCTTATTGGGAAAGAAAAGCGGAACAATCCTTTTTTAGTTTAATTCAGATTTAAAAAGATCGATTGCACGTTGATGCCAATCTATTTGGCTCAGAAGACTTGTGGAGGAAATAGTTGGCTTTTCGCTCGTGGCCACGCTGAGCGCTCTTGCCTGTGTCTCGGGCTTCTTTAGAGCAACTCTTATACCAGTGCGATTTGCCCTGGTTTCAATGGAGCTCAAGTGCCTTTTCACTCTCAGATAATATTTGAATCGACTTTGGTAGTTTCTTGCATTGTAAAACGTCCAATAAGGAAGGCTTGTTTTCATCCCTGTCTTTCTAAGGTCTTTCAATATCCAAGCTGCGTAAAGGAAAGCTTTTTCCGGCTCATGAAGATCTCTGACTTTTGCGTTTTTAAATACCCGGCGAAATTTTGGATTGCTAAGCCAGTTCTTTCGAATCTGAAGCATTCCGATTTCCCCTGCCTTTCCCTCAGGTAAATTCTCTCGAAAAGTAGACTCTTGCCGAGCAATTGCTACTAAAGTGAGAGCTTCTACTCCAAAAGCTTGAGAAGCATTTTTAATTGCGTTCGCATACTGCAGGACTTTCTTCTCTGACAGACCTGGGCGAACCGAATGAATCGCTTGGCTTATCTCGGCCAACTCTGTGCCGATCCCAAGAGAGGGATTGAAAGCCAAAATTATTAAAAGTATTTCCAACAGCCTCTTCAATTGCTTACCCCACGTCTACTTTGCTTTTTTTATTTCAAATACTTTTTCGGCCTCTTTCCGATGATTTATCTGACTCGGACAGAGTGAAATCGACTTTTTAAATGAGACTCCGGCAGAGTTGACACCGCTCAACTCTATCGTGCGCTGGTCACTTGTTTTTCCAATGGCCTTCTCTTTAACGAACTCAAGAAATGGATTGATGTCACGAATTAAAGAAGTAGTTCCTTCAGTGGAATCTCCGAAGGAGTCAATGCGGTCGCCCACTTTTATTCCTGCCAGATCGGCCGGGCTTCCCTTTTGCACTTCACTGATTCGGTTTTTCTTATCGAATGAAATGCCTAGTGGCCTCATTTTTTCTGTGCAAAAAGCAGAGGAAATGGCGAGCCAGCCATCTTCGGCTTTTACTTCTAGTGGTATAAGACTTCCTGCTTCTAAAATTTCAGGTTTTTCGTTGAGGTCTTTTGTTTTGCGTTTGAGCTTTGTCGGAATGGAGATGTTAGGAAAATCAAGCTTGTCCTTCATGATTCTGCGGTACTCATTCTCAATGGCTTTCTTTGTTGCTGTTGTCATGAGAGAGCTACTAACTCGGCTGAGTCTGTTCCAGGCATCAGTCCAGCTTCCCTGTCCATGATTTCCATTAGCTTTTGAGAGATTTGAAGTTTCCGGAGCGAAATCTCTTACTTGAACTTGTTCAAGGTGGGCAGTTGCTCCTTTTAGAGCATAGGAAATCTCTACTTGATAGGGATCGGAGTCCAGAGCTTGATTGTTCGTCTTTGATGGGTCTGAAAAGAGACCAGAGGAGACTTTATTATCCGCTGTAATTCCCACCCGGTTTCTTGCATTTATTTTAAGAGTCACTTTGCCATCATTGAAACTCACTTCGAGAGGATTCTTTTCGTCAAAAATCACAGATAGTCCAAGACTACTATCCGGGGTTTCCGCTTCACAAAAATTGATAAGGCTTGCGATTTTTTCGCTACATAAATAAGCCTTTAATTCGGCAATTTTCATTTCTTTGCCCGCAATTTCTTGCGAAATGGTTTTGCTCAAAACATCTTGATGGAAAACTCCGGAAGTGGCTATTTGGTCCTGGTTTGAAAAAACTGGCTTAGGGGCGCGGGGTTTGCTATCGGCGTTTGAATCGTTTAGCTTTAAAGTAATCGCTCCGTTCTCACCCGCCTTTGAAGAGAACTGGGGTTGAAAGGGAAGTTGATTTGCTTGAGTAAGCACTTTCTGAACTTCGCTTGCAGTTTCTTCGATATATTTTTTTGCGGTATCAATCCCCTCTTTGACCTCCGCCCGCAACTTCTGGTCAAGTTCCGCTCGCTCCTGAGGCAGCTGAGAATGCACTTGCCCTGGAGCTTGAGCTTTGGCTTTCTTATTAACCATTCGGTTAAGGAGCCCAAAGTTATTGGTGACGTTAATGCTCTTGGGTTTGATCTCAGGTTTTCCTACAAATTTACCCGCCTCCAAACTCTGTCCATTGAATTTAAGATCCTGCTCATAATGGGCTTTCACATCGGCCACGACAGAAGAAGTAACGCTCTTGCCTCCAAATACGGGCGTATTTCCAGTACTGTGAGAAGTACCTTCTAAATCCACATTGAGCTTAAGTGAAATGTCATTTTCTGAATTAGCAAAGGCGGGGGTTAATCGGATATTGAGATTAGGTGTAACTTTTCTTCCCTTTTTAGTGAAAGGGGTAGTTTCAGAGCTCACGATCTGAAGCTCTCTCAGAACACGATCGCTGATGATAAATTCCCCTACCTCTGCAGGCACACGGGAAGCCGCAATAGCGCAACTGATTAAAATAAGCCCCTGTATTCTTCGGGTATTCATGGGACTGCCTCTTTCTTAATGGGCAAGAGAAGTGCAACTGCCGTTCCAAAAGGCTAGGCATCCCCTCCTGGGGGCAAACAAGCGGTATTCGCACAAGGCTTGGGCAACTGCTTCTTTTACAAAGGATTTCCGTCTAGAATAAGGGACGCAGAAAATGAAACTACAAACAACTCAAATCGATTTACAGATTCCCACTACTTATTTGATTGAAGAAAAGAGCTCTTCTCCCCATGGCCTTCTGGTCCTGCATGGTTTTACAGATCGAGCGCAAGGTGTACGTAAACGCCTTCTTGGAACAGAAGCAGTGCCTGGATTTAATGTGCTGACTCCGAATGGGTTATTTCCTTCGCCTATTAGAAAAGAAAATGAGTTTCGGGAAGCTTATGCTTGGTATTTCCGGGACCCCCTTTCTGGAAATCAAATGATCTCTCCTGAATTTGCAGCAGAATCATTGATCAAACTTATTTCTCAGTTAAGGCTAACTCCTCTGCGATGGACTATTTTGGGTTTTTCCCAAGGAGGATTTTTTGCTCCTTTCCTCGTGCGAGCTGGACTAAATGCAAAAAGGATTATTTCGGTTGGAGCGGCTTACCGTCCAGAAGCTTATCAGGATCTCGCTCCAGTAGAAGTTCATGCTGTGCATGGTGAGAAGGATACGATTGTGCCTTTTGAGGCTGCGAAAAGCTCGTTTAAGTTGATTCAAGACATGGGTTACGGAAAGCAGTTCTACTCTCTCCCTGATGTCGCTCATACGGTGGACCCCTCAGGTCGGGACCTCATTAGGAAGATACTTTCCCAGGAATTAAATTAAATACTGAAGAGACGAGAAGCGTTTTCGCTTGTTTTTTCTGAAATCCACTCCAGTGAAGCCCCTTTGAGATCTGCCAAAACTTTTGCGGTTTCCGGCAAAAGAGAGGGTTCATTGGGCTTCCCCCGGAAGGGAACCGGAGCCAAAAACGGACAATCCGTTTCAATCACAATTTTTGAAATGTCTATTGCTTTAGCTGCATCTTTTAATTCCCCAGCTGTCTTGAAAGTAAGAATTCCTGAAAAAGAAATGAGAAGACCCAAGTCGACGGCTTCCTTAGCTTGTTGGGAATTACCCGTAAAGCAATGCATAACGCCGCCCCGGGAACTGAGTCCCACTTTTCTAATGGAAGCGTAAGTCTCTGGAAAAGCATCTCGAGAATGGATAATGACTGGCAAGTTCCACTTTTTTGCGAGAGCCAACTGGTCTTCAAAACAAGAAATTTGTAAGTCTCTCTCTGAATGATTATAGAAAAAATCCAGCCCCATCTCTCCCAGAGCCACACAGCGACCGTTTTTGAGGGCTTTCTCATAAGCTTCTAAAAATCTGGGCCGGCATTTTGCCCAATCTTTAGCTTCATGGGGATGAAGTCCCAGCGAGTACCAAATAGGGGGGTGGCTCTCAGCTAAAAGCCGATTTGCTTCCCAGCTTTTTTCATCCACTGAAACAGTGATCATTTTCTCAATGTGGGAGTTTTTAGCTCGCTCTAATACTTCTGCAAGACTGGAATGCTGAAGCATTGCCAGGTGTGCATGAGTATCGGTCAGCCTTATCACTTTTTCATTTCCAATCTGGGGAAAAGCGGCTCAGGCTTTTGTACTTGAATTTCGTCAGGCCCTTGTCCCCAACCGCTATTTTGTAGCAGTGGTGCATCACCTGATACAGATTCTGAAGCGCCCATCGTCTTTAAAGCTTTTCGAGCGCTGGTTGGAATAAATGGCAGCAAGAACAAAGAAGCCACTCTGAGTGCTTCATGACATTGGAAGAGCACTTGCTTGAGTTTTAATTGATCTGCGGACTCTTTGGATTTAGCCAGCGCCCACGGAGCTGAACTATCAATATAGCGATTTACAGAAGAAATAATTTTCCAAACTGCTTCCAGTGCTCTTTGAAAGCCATAATTCTGCATTTCATTGTGGTAGACAGGAATCACTTCACCGACTGTTTCTTTGGGCTCACTGGGCAGCTGAATAAGTTCACTGACATTAACAGTTCCTTCACCAAAGTATTTAAGGATCATGGAACAAACACGACTAATGCAATTACCATAATCATTTGCGAGATCAGAATTAATCCGCTGGTACATCACTTCTTTGGTGTACTCGCCGTCCAATCCAAAAACAAATTCCCTAAAAAGGAAATAGCGCATTCCATCGACTCCCACTTCTTGAGAAAGTGCTATGGGATCAATCGCATTTCCGAGTGATTTACTAATTTTCCGGTTTGAATCGGTAAGCCATCCATGAGCTACGATTTGCTTTGGCAAGGGCAGACCTAAAGCCATCAAAAAAGTAGGCCAATAAACTGCGTGGAATCGTAGGATATCTTTTCCTACTAAGTGAACCGCATTGGGCCAATACTTTCCATATTTAGGATCATTTTCTAAAGGCCCCAGAGCTGACAAGTAATTGGTCAAAGCATCGAACCACACATATACTTTATGTTCTTTGGATGCTTTAGGATCCTTCGGCATGGGGATTCCCCACTGAATTGTAGTGCGGCTGACACTTATGTCTTTGAGGCCTTGCCGTATAAATCCCAGCACTTCATTTCTTCTGCTTTCAGGAAAAATAAAATGGGGATGCCGTTCGATATGATCTAGAAGCTTCTTCTCATAAGCAGACATTTTAAAGAAATAGCTTTCTTCCTTTAGCCGCTCTACTGGTCTCCCACAGTCTGCACATTTTCCTTCTGCGGCTTGGGTCTCAGTCCAATAGGTTTCACAAGGGACGCAATAGAGCCCTTCATATTCGGCGAGATAAATATCCCCCGTCTTCATCAATTGTTGAATGTAAGCGGTAACTACTTTCTTGTGTCGTTCTTCAGTAGTTCGAATGAAGTCACTGTAGCGAATACCGTATTGATGCCAAGCTACTTTGTAACGTTCAACTACTCTATCTGCTAAAGCTTGGGGAGTTTCATTGGTTTCTTTTGCTCGCTTTTCACATTTTTGTCCGTGCTCATCGGTCCCAGTCAAAAACCACACGTCTTCACCAATGAGTCGATGGTAAGCAGCGAGAATGTCGGCTGCTACAGTGGTATAAAGATGTCCAATATGGGGGGCATCGGTTACATAATAAATAGGAGTAGTAACGTAGTAACTTTTTTTCACTTTAACTCTCTTCTCAGAAGGCTTACCAGCATTAAACCGTAATTGGCATTTGAACGCAAACGCCCCTCGAAATCCACTAGCTCATCAAACTTCTTTGCACAATCCGCAGCTGAGAGTGATGCAAAAAGATCCGTGCTTTTTTCACTTAACGCCGTCTTGTGTAACTCAAGCTGAAGAAACTGAACAAAACGCAAGCAGACTTCTTTCTCTTCACAGTGCTCAACTATCGCTTTTGTATCGCTGTTTTTTTTAAACTGAACGATTAGCTCTCGGAACTTCGCATCCTCTTCATCGGTAAATGTAACAGCATCTTTTTCTGGCTTAAATTGAAACACAATGGAACGCGACAAAATGGTTGGTAAAAAAGAACCCAATTGAGTCGTAAGCAAAATAAAGAACCTGCCTTCTTTGGGTTCCTCAAGGGTTTTTAAGAAAGCGTTAGCTGAAGCTTGATTCATTTTGTGGGCTTCATCAATAATGCAGACTTTACAGCCCCCTTCCAAAGGGGCCACTTCCATTTGATGAGTAATTTCTCTTACGGTTTCTACTTTTAAAGCTTCTTCTTCGTTTTCTTTAAAGAGAAGCACATCGGGATGAATTTCTTTTTCGATTCGCTTACAAGAAGAACATTCTCCACAGAAAGCTAGTTTTGCTTTTTTGCTGCAGAAAAGAAATTTGGCCATGGATTTGGCCACTTCCCACTTCAGCGCTTTATCAGGTCCGACCAGAATAATTCCAGGATGCACTCTTCCCGATTGCAGGTATCGTAAGAGACGGTCTTGAGCAGGAGCATTGCCTGCAACTCCAAAAACCCCGGGCTTCATCGAAGAGTTTTCCCCCAACGTTTTTGAATCAAATCTCGGATTTGCTCGGACACTTGGTCTGGAGTTTGGGTTGCATCGATTCGCTTAATTCTTTGGGGATGTTTTTTGGCTAAAGTGACAAAGCCCTGCCTGACTTTTTTGTGGAATGAAAGGCGTTCTCTTTCTAAGCGGTCCATTTTTACTACTCTTCGTTTGCCGAGGAGTTTGGGATCGCTTTTGAGTCGATTTCGAACTCTCGCCAGACCCACTGATTCCGGAACATCCAGCACAATGACCAAATCAGGATAGAGTCCCAAAGTAGCAAAGTCGTTGAGCGATTCAGTCCACTTCACTCCCAATCCACGACAAATTCCCTGATAGACAGCAGAAGAGTCCGCATAGCGATCGGTAATCACTACTTTTCCTGCAGCTAAAGCTGGCTTAACCACTTCATCTACGTGTTGTGCTCTATCGGCTACATACAAGTAGAGCTCAGCTCTTTTAGAGAGGTTTTTGTTTTTAGGATTTAAAAGTAATTCCCGAATTTTACGTCCGATGGGAGTACCCCCTGGCTCAAGGGTAACAACGAAGGGAATGCGATTTTTTCGTAGGAGGGCTTTTAGCCTTTTAATTTGGGTGGATTTGCCCCCGCCCTCTCCCCCTTCAAAACTTATAAAAAACCCACGTTTGGCCATGAGCCTGCATCATAGACAAATAAGGGCTCTCCAGTTAAGTATTTGTTTTTGGATTTTTGCCAAAAAACCGGGCTCGGCTGGTGGAATTGGTAGACACGCAGGTCTCAGAAGCCTGTGGGGCGACCCGTGGGAGTTCGAGTCTCCCGCCGAGCACCATTTTTGATTCTTTCCTATGACTTCACCTAACGATTCAGAAAACATGCTTCTTGCTATCGAGCTGGCTCGTGAAGCTGAAAAGCTGGATGAGGTTCCGATTGGAGCTGTTCTTATTCAGGATGGAAAGATCATCGGTCAAGGATACAACTTAAGAGAAAAGTCTGGAAAAACGACTGCCCATGCGGAAATTCAAGCTCTGGAAGACTATAATCGTAGAACCGGCCAGTGGCGTTTACCTTCTGGGACCTCTTTATTTGTAACTACCGAACCCTGCATGATGTGTACTGGGGCTCTTCTTTGGGCACGAGCTGATTTTATATTCTATGGAGCGAAGGACCCCAAAGGAGCTGGCTTAGAGACTTTTCTCTCTTTGATAGAAAAAGGGGTTTTTGACCATCGATTCAAAGCAGTTCAAGGTGATCTCCTCGGGGAGACCTGCGGAAGTCTTTTAAGTGACTACTTTAAACGCAAACGAAAGCAACGCGGAGCGTAATGCTTTAAATTCCAGTGTTTCCAGAGTAGACCAGCCGCCTCTCTCTGTGTTAACTCTCTTTCTTGTTCAATGCCTTGCGGAGAGATGGCCGAGTGGTTGAAGGCGCACGCCTGGAACGCGTGTATAGGTTAATAGCCTATCGAGAGTTCGAATCTCTCTCTCTCCGCCAGTTCTTATGCGGTTTATTTCTCAAAAATCCCTTCCTCTTCTAGGTCTAGCCTGTCTTTTCATTGCAGCATTTTTCTCTCAGGGCTTTCATCACTTTGATGAGCACTTCCAGATTTTAGAATTTGCTGCTCTCAAGCTTCGGCTCACCACGGAAGATCAGCTCCCTTGGGAATACAAAGAACAAATGCGATCGGCCCTTCAGCCGGCCATTGTAGTGCTGTTTCATAAGGTCCTGGAGCCTTTGGGTATCAAAGATCCGTTTCTCATCACTTTTCTCCTGAGGCTTTTAACAGCTTTTCTCTCTTGGCTCGCTATCTTGGGATTGCTCAAAAGTTTTGGGGATACTTTGAAAAAAAACTGGTTAGCTGGTTTTGTAGTTCCACTCTCTTTTTTCTTTTGTCTTTCGGTTTATGACGGAGTTCGCTTTTCATCTGAAAATTGGGGAGGATTATTTTTTGCTCTTGGACTCGCTGGGACTACTCGCTCTGACTCCAATTCAAAAAGGCACTCGTTCTTTTCTGGTTGCCTACTGGGGTTGTCTTTTCTTTCCCGATTTCAAATGGGATTGATGATTCTTGGCTTAGGGCTATGGCTTATTGGAGTAAAAAAAGAAAAAGTAAAACCCCTACTTCTCTTGATTTTAGGATTCTCTTTGGTTTTTATTTTGGGAATTCTCCTTGATCATTGGTTCTTTGGAAACTGGCCAATCACTTTTTGGAATTATTTTCAGCTCAATCTCATTCAAGGGAAAGCTGCACGCTTTGGAATCCAACCCTGGTATGAGTACTTTAAGCTGTTGCTGATTTATCTCTTGCCTCCTTTCAGTGTTTTTTTCGTCTGTGGCTTGTTGGCTTTCTTTTGGCTTTATCCCACTCATGTCTTTACTTTCTGTCTCCTCCCGTTTCTTGTGGTTCATTCTTTGATAGGTCACAAAGAGGGTCGCTTTCTTTTTCCTCTCCTGTATTTCTTTCCCATTTTGCTGGGAGTAACTTTTCAAAAACTGAATGAGCACTTCTGCCCTGGAGAGAAAATCTTAGCCAGCTTAAAGAAACTTTATTTTTCTTTTTGGGTTTTCAACGCACTCTTTCTTCTCATTGTATTATTTCATCCAGCAGACAAAGACGTGTCGCTCTATCAAGCAATTTACCATTCACAGGCTTCGGCTCTTTACTATGAAGGTGAAGGACCTTTCATTCGAGCGGGGGGGCTCATTTCCTACTATCGGCGGCCTGAATTAATTTTAAAATCCGTATCGGCCCTTTCTGAAGTAAGTAATCACGATTCTAAATCCGCTTTAATGGCTACTTATCAAAGAAATCAAGTTCCCAAGCTTTCTTCTGATAAAATCATTTACAGGGCAGTACCTGATT
>Ga0214917_10001551_pt1 | contig 29414 bp, 23 predicted proteins | sample LL_1208_BB_MetaG_FD_177983 | JGI IMG/M metagenome (GOLD analysis project Ga0214917, IMG submission 177983) | Freshwater microbial communities from Lake Lanier, Atlanta, Georgia, United States - LL_1208_BB | ecosystem: Environmental > Aquatic > Freshwater > Lake | place: USA: Georgia | collected... | reverse complement strand
GCCGCCGGAACCACCTACTTTGTTCGGGCCTATGAATACTGCAGCCCCGATACCAATTACGCCACAGGCCTCAGCAACACCAACCCCATTTCATTCGCAACTCCACAGGCAGCTTGCACACCCCCCTCTACCCAAACATTCAACCTTCAGGCAGGATCCTTGACAAGCAACTCGGCCTCCATTTCCTGGACCATCGGAAACGGAGCGGGTCGGGTGCTGTACATCAATACCGTAAATTCCTTTGTTGCCCCAACCAACGGCAGCTTACCTGCCGCCAATCCCGTTTATTCCGGCCTTGGCCAACAATGTGTCTTTGCCGGCCCGGGTTCAGGACCGGTAAACATCAGCGGACTCGCCGCCGGAACCACCTACTTTGTTCGGGCCTATGAATACTGCAGCCCCGATATCAATTACGCCACAGGCCTCAGCAACACCAACCCCATTTCATTTGCAACTCCACAGGCACCCTGCACACCCCCCTCTACCCAAACATTCAACCTTCAGGCAGGATCCTTGACAAGCAACTCGGCCTCCATTTCCTGGACCAACGGAAACGGAGCGGGTCGGGTGCTGTACATCAATACCGTAAATTCCTTTGTTGCCCCAACCAACGGCAGCCTACCTGCCGCCAATCCCGTTTATTCCGGCCCTGGCCAACAATGTGTCTTTGCCGGCCCGGGTTCAGGACCGGTAAACATCAGCGGACTCTCCGCCGGAACCACCTACTTTGTTCGGGCCTATGAATACTGCAGCCCCGATATCAATTACGCCACAGGCCTCAGCAACACCAACCCCATTTCATTTGCAACCACCTCAGGAAGCGGCAATTGCAATCCTCCAACCGTTCAAACCAACTTGCTTCAAGCGAACAACCCATCATCAACGACTGCCTTGGTCAGTTGGACAAACGGAAACGGCAGTGGACGGGTGGTATACATTAACAATATAAATTCCTTTGTAAACCCGACCAATGGGAACCTTCCAGCCCCAAACCCCACCTACTCAGGCGGCGGCCAACAATGCGTTTATGCAGGAAATGTGGGCAGTTCAGTTCAAGTAACAGGTCTTCAACCGGGAACCACCTATTATTTACGGGCCTTCGAATATTGCATGCCTGGATATGTGTATAACACCTCAACAGCCAACAACAATCCCAATCCTTTTACAACCCCTCAGGCCCCTTATTTGACAGTCGTTCCAGATAGCCTGAACGGATTTAATTATATTTTCGGTGCCGGCCCTTCTGCAGTTCAAACCTATCAGTTAAGCGGAGGTAATTTAGCCGCAGGGAATGTAAGTATTTCCGCTTCTGCCTCTTTTGAACTTTCAACCACAGGCCTGTCGTTCAGTCCATCCCTAAGCCTTCCAATTCAAGCCGGGATAGTTTTAGGTCAGCCTGTAACCGTGTATGTTCGATTAAAAGCGGGATTGGCACAAGGGCAATACGGTTGGGAGGCACAAATTCACAGTGGGGGTGGGGCCCCCTCTGCGAATGTATTTTGCCTGGGCGAAGTGAATTCCAGCACAAGCATATACGAATTCAATGGGAAGTCTGATTTAATCCTGTGGCCAAATCCTATTATCCAAAACCAAATCACAATTCTACTCAACAACAGACCAACGGGTTATTATTCTATCGCCATTCATGATTTGCAGGGAAGATTGCTTTCAAAACAAACCACTCGGATTATTCTTGAGCAAGCCCAAACAATACAGCTTCCTGATTTAAGCTCCGGATCCTACATTATCGGCCTCCATGATATGGAAGGAAACCAAATTGGAACTTACCGCTTTTCGAAATTGCAGAATTAAGTTGTTTTAGTCGGCCCATTTCCTTCCACAATAGCATTATTAACCCGCCCTCATGGGTAAATTGTTTCAAATTTTCAAGTGAGCAAAATAAAAATTGCAAAAAAAACCGGTTCAACTTGACAAATTAAATTCACTCCCGTACCTTTGAACTTCACTAGTGAAACATAAAAATATTTGGCTTCGTCACGTATAGGGGTGGCGAAGTACGGTTAGGGAATTTTTAGGAGTGAACTACGGGAACTTGGGGAAAGCTGAAAAGTGGAACCCGGTTCGCCTTGGGGGTCTCAGAAAAGCTTTCCGAATCATGCAAAGGAAACTTTGTTGGTGCGGAAGGCGGGAGCTTGGGTATGAGACTGGGTGAAGTGGCAGATTCACCCTTTACAGGTAGGAAGATTGAAAGGATGTTTGGAGGGGAAAGAGAAGGAGAGGGAAAGTAGAGGTGACCAAATAAATTTTCAAGATTCCTGAATTCGATGAAAAAGTGCGGACAGCCCTAAGGGAGTCCATCCTGCCTTTTTTGGCCGGGATGCGTCTCTATCGGCCGTGCCAACCCCTTCCCCCTCAACCCGCCCCCTCTAAAATCCCCCGCAAATACTCCAACCCCTCCGGAATCCCCTCGCTACCCCCCTTTTGAACATGATGAAATCCAACACGAACATTTCCAACTTTCCCCGGATCTACCAACACCAATGGCCTTCCCATTGGCAATTCATACACCAATCCTGCCGCCGGATACACCTGTAAACTGCTCCCAACTACCAACATCGCTTCCGCCCCTCGAACTATTTTTTGAGCCTCTGTTATCGCAGGTACCAATTCTCCAAACCATACAATATGCGGCCGCAATCGACGACCATCCGGAAGTAAACTCCCCATATTCAAATCCCCCTCTAAATCTACAATCAGTTCCGGCCCTTCCATGCTTCTCGCTTGATCTATACGACCATGCAAATGCAATACCCGTTTGCTTCCGGCCCGCTCATGCAAATTATCCACATTCTGGGTTATCACCTCTATATCCCAATCCCTCTCTGCCGCCACCAAGGCCAAATGCCCGGCATTCGGCTCCGCCTGAAATATATTCCTGCGCCTCTCATTGTAAAACTCATACACCAATTCCGGATTCCGCTCAAAGGCCTCCGGGGTTGCAACATCCTCTACTCTATGTCCTTCCCAAAGTCCATCGCTGCCTCGAAACGTTGGAATCCCACTTTCGGCCGACATCCCCGCACCCGTGAATACAACCAATTTCTTTTTCGCTCTCATTGCAATTCAGATGTGGTTTCCAATGCCCTCAATATTGCCTGTTCCATTTCGGGCGTATCCCAAACCTGTTCTATATCCGGCCTATTCATCACCTGTTTCATGATGCTATCCTGCAATTCCCCCAGCCTTAATGCCTCTCGGTAGGGCAGATGCGAAAAGGTAACCATGGAATACAAGGGTTGCCATTTTTCAGGATAGGCCGCCGAAAACCGAGCCTCAATTTTCTTTTGCAACAAAAACCCGGCATCGGCCGTTTTATCCCGCATCTCAATAAAATTTCGCAAGGCCAACTCCGAAATGGCAACCCCGTCAGGCTGACGTTCCTTGGCGTAGCTCGAAAACAACCCGGCAAAACTTCCCTTATTCGCTTTAAAGGCAGAATTAAGCAAGGAACAATCTTCAAATCCAGCATTCATGCCTTGCCCATAAAACGGAACTATAGCATGGGCCGCATCCCCCAAAATCAATACATCATCAGCATAATTCCAAGGCTTGCACCGAACCGTTACCAAAGACGATGAGGGGTTGGTGTTCCATTGTTCTACCAAATTTGGTATCAAGGGCACGATATCCGGAAAAGTCGTTTCAAAAAATTTCATTGTTTTTTCTTCCGTATCAAGGGAGGCAAAAGACAACGGCCCTTCCAACTGAAAAAACAAGGTGCAGGTAAAGGAACCATCCGGATTGGGCAGCGCTATCAGCATAAAATCCTTCCTTGGCCAAATGTGCAACGTTTCTTTTTCCATCTTAAACCCTCCCTGTTCATCGGGCAATATACTCAGCTCTTTGTATCCGTGTTCAATGTAAAATTGATGGTAATCAAAGCGGTCATTCAGCATCAGAGCCTGCCGTATGGCCGAAAATGCTCCGTCCGTACCAATAAGGTGTCTGTATTTTACCCTGCGTTGTCCGCTGTTGGCAGCATCAAAGTACAATTCCTTTTGCTTCAAATCTACCGAATTGCATTTCCATTCAAAGTTAAAGCGAACCTTGCCTGTTCGGTCTGCGGCTTCCAGCAAAAGCCGGTTCAATGCACCGCGGCTAACCGAATAAATGGCTTGTCCTTCAGCACCATAGGGTTGGTAGTGCAAGGCCCCGGAAACATCGTGCATGGTCCGTTTATACATGGCAATTGCCATTTCCCGAACTTTGTCGGCCTGCCCAACTTCTTCCAGGGCTTTCCAACCACGGTCCGACAAGGCCAAATTTATGGAACGCCCTTGGTACAAGTTTGCCAAACGAATATCGGGACGCCGTTCATAAACTTCCACGTTCAATCCCGCTTGCGCAGCATACAAGGCTTGCAAAGATCCAACCAATCCTGCACCAATAATGGTAATTTCTGACATGCCCAAAGATAAGATATTCGCTCTGAATGCACCGGATTTTCAGATTTTTAAAAGGGATTCTATTTTGCATTTTTTGGGCGGCCATCGGGCTTTCACCGGTAGTCCGCGCCTGCAAAGGCTGGGGGCAGCGGGTTTGCGGGGGCTCCTAAAGTCGCCTCCGCACCTCGCGCCCCCATGCCCTTGCAGTCTTTCGGGCTACCGTGTTCAATCCCGGCCGCAATCCCCTCAATTCGATTTCCATCCCAATTTAAAAAATCTTCTCTTTAACTCGTTTTACAATGTACCTTCGTATCCATGCGAAGTGTTCAAGATTGGCCCATCCATAGGTTTTCGCTTCCCAACGGCCTGCGTGTAGCTTGGGTCGAAACCCGAAGCCCTGTTGCTTCTGCCGGCATTATGATCGATGCCGGCACGTTGAATGAAGCTCCAAATTTCCCTGCCGGTATCGCCCATTTCACCGAACACATGGTGTTTAAGGGAACCCAAAAACGCAAAGCCCACCATATCCTGACTCGAATGGACGATGTGGGCGGCGACCTAAATGCCTACACCACAAAGGAACAAACCTTTTACTATGCAACCTTTTTACAGCCGCACACCTTTCGAGCCCTTGATCTGCTGGCCGACATCGTAAAGCAGCCCAGCTTTCCGGAACGTGAAATCCCCAAAGAAAAAGCCGTTGTACTCGACGAAATCCAATCCAGCAAAGACGATGCCCTCGATGAATTGGGCGAGTGGTTTGATGCAGAACTCTTCGCCAACCATCCCCTCTCAACACCCATTCTTGGCCACCCCGAATCTCTGAATCGCTTAAACCGAAACCAGTTGTTCGACTGGCACCAACAAACCTATTTTGCCAACAATATGGTCTTGGTTTTGGTGGGAAATTTTCAACGCAAAATTCTTGAACGCTGGATTCTTTCTCTTTTTCAAGACTTGCCTTCAGGTTCAGCGGCCAAGGTGGTCAGGCCCTATGCTCCCAATGAACTGCCCTCATTTTCTAAGCGTGAGGTACGCAGCAACAACTCTGCTTATGGAATCTTAGGGGGATTGGGGCCTGATGTATTTTCGGAAGACAGACTGCCGGTTTCTGTTTTAAATACCATTTTGGGAGGACCTGCTATGTCTTCAAGGTTAAACATGGGAATTCGCGAAAAATACGGAATCACCTATGTCCTAGAATCAGGGTACACTCCCTTTAGAATCAGTGGCAATTGGTCGGTTATTTGGGCAACCGAACCGGCAAAAATGGAACGAACCCGCACCTTAATTTTTAAAGAACTAAAAAAATTGGCAAGCCAACCTTTAGGCAGCATGCAATGGCACAAAGCCACACAACAAATTATGGGGCAACTTGCTCTTTCAAACGAAAATGCCGGAAACTTGCTTCAAATTGTGGCACGATCCATTTTGTTGCACGACGAAATAGAAACCCTGGCCGCCGTTTTTAACCGACTCCAGGCCCTAAAACCCTCCGACATCACCGAAGCCGCTCTCGCTTTGTTTGACCCCTCAAAAATAAGCGAATGCTACTTTTACCCCGAAAACGCTTAAACCATGGACTTTTTACCCGATGACATTTCTAGGTATTCCGAATCGGCCGGATACAATGAACACCCCTTATTGCAACGCATTGCCCGTGAAACCTGGCAACAGGTACTCATGCCTAGAATGTGCAGCGGGCATCAGCAAGGCAGCGTTTTGCAAACCTGGGTACGCATGATTAAACCTCAACGCATCCTCGAAATCGGAACATTTACAGGGTATTCAGCACTTTGCATGGGCTTGGCCATGCCCAGCGATGCACATTTGCACAGCATTGATATCAACGACGAATTAAAAAACCGCGTGCAAGGATACGTCAATGAAGCCAATTTAAACCATCAAATTCACCTTCATTGGGGCGATGCCCTGAAGGTCATCCCTCAGCTCAATGAAACCTGGGATTTGGTCTTTATTGACGCCGACAAAGAAAACTATTTGAATTATTTGAACATTATCTTGCCCAGAATGAGAAAAGGCGCATGGATAGTGGCCGACAATGTACTGTGGAGCGGAAAAGTAGTTCAACCCGAAATTCATACCGATACCGAAACTCAAAGCTTAATTGAATTCACCAAGGCCGCCAAAAATCACCCCGATCTTTTGCCCGTTTTATTTCCAATCCGCGATGGCTTGTTGGTGATTCAATACCAACCTAAAGAATAATTTTAATCCCCCAAACGCGCTTCCAAGCCTGAAAACAAGGCAGCAACATGCCTTCCGTCGGCAAGTGCATGATGAACCTCTACCGACAAGGGCATATACCACTCCTGCCCATGCTGATAGGGCTTTCCGCTGACCAATCGGGGGAAATGATCCATTGTAATTTGGTTGTGGGCATTTTTAAACCCGGTAAACGAAAGCCAGGGCAAAACACTGTAAAAAACCATGTCGCTGCGTGCATCGTTGGGAGATAGACCTTGACCTGCGGGTGCCGCCAGTTGAGCTTTTCCTTGCTCCAAAAAGGCGTATTCATCAGAATCAAATTCAAAAACTCCAAAACGAAAATTGCCGTCTTCCAAGGCAAGGGTGCAGCCTGCATGCACGTACTCATAGCGCCGAAGACGGTCGCTACGGCTCGGGTCAAAACGCAGACAAAAGGCCGTTTCTTGTTTAATTACCTGCAAACTGTGGTACAGGTAATGCAAAAAAAACGAGACTTTCTGCTCAGCACAACGCTTCCTTGCTCCTGTAATCCGTATGGGGGCCGTTACCTGAAAAAAGGGATCCTCATAATGCCTGAAAAAACGGAATATCTCTTCCCGATTCCAGCCTTCAATCTGAAAGTTTTGGAAGGGCGCTTCGTTTAATCTCATTCTACTCTTGTTATTTTTTATTCAAAGATGCTGAACTTTTCTGGTCTCCTTGAAGTTCCTTCTAAAACATTACTAATTTCATATGAAATTTAATAACTTCAAGTTTCCCGCCCTTTAAAATCCTAATTCTAAATCAATAAAATTCCAAAAATATGTTTGACACTTCCAGTCCAAAAATGCAATCCCTAAAAAACGACCTAAAAAACCACCCGCTTTACTTGGAATTGAATCGGCCTGAATCCTTAAGGTATTTTATGGAAAGCCATGTCTATGCAGTTTGGGATTTTATGTCTCTGCTAAAATACCTTCAATCCCGTTTAACCTGCACCCAAATTCCCTGGATGCCTACCGGCGACGCAGAAGTCCGCCACTTAATCAATGAAATTGTAAAAGGCGAAGAAAGCGACGAAATGCCCGGCGGTGGTTACATTAGCCATTTTGAATTGTATTTAAAAGCCATGGAGCAAGCGGGTGCCAACACCCAAAGATTGGAAACATTTTTAGACGATGTCAGAAAAGGAATAGCCCCAGAAAGCAGCAATGTCCTTCCCAAAGGCGTGGCCGATTTCCTGAACTTCACCTTCAACACCATTCGGGCAGACCGCCCACACGAGGTTGCAGCGGTTTTCACCTGGGGCCGCGAAGACCTAATTCCCACCATGTTCAGCTCTATGGTCCACGAAATGAACGAGGCCAGCGCAGGAAAATTCTCCCTCTATTTGTACTATTTGGAACGGCACATCGAAATTGATGGAGACCACCACAGCCATTTGTCCCACAAAATGGTGCAACTGCTTTGCGAAAACAACCCTGAAAAATGGAAACAAGCCTTGCATGCAGCTGAATCGGCCCTGGAAGCAAGGTTGGCACTTTGGGACTCAATCTCCTCCCAACTCAAAGCCTAATCAATTATTGCCGAATTTCAGGTCAAAGGGCTACCTTTGAATTTATGAAATACAGCCCCATTGACCCAACCCTTTTTGTAGAAAACCGCAAAAAACTGGCAGCATCCTTAAGCCATGGAAGCATGGCCGTTCTGGTTTCAAACGACATCATGCCTAGCAATGCCGATGGAACCTTGGGCTTTAAGCAAAACTCCGATTTGTTCTACCTCACAGGAGTCGATCAGGAAGAAACCACCCTAATTTTATTCCCCTCTGCTTCAAACCCCGCTTACCGTGAAATTCTGTTCTTGCGCGAAACCAATGAACACATCGCCGTTTGGGAGGGTGCCAAATTAAGCAAAGAACAAGCCTGCAAGCGCACCGGTATTTCATCCGTTAAATGGAATCAAGAATTTAGAAACATCTTTCGGGCTATTATGGCCGAAGCCGAAACTGTGTATTTGAATCGAAATGAACACATTCGTGCCGCCGCCGAAGTGCAAACCCGCGAAGACCGCTTTATTCTAAATTGCAAAAATGAATACCCCCTGCATCAATACCGAAGGCTCGCTCCTCTGCTCTACCGACAACGAAGCGTAAAACACCCCATTGAAATTGAATTGATCAGGCAGGCCTGTGCCATCACAGAATCCGGATTTAGAAGATTGCTGAAGGCAGTCCGACCCGGAATTTGGGAATACGAAATTGAAGCCGAACTGTGCCATGAATTTACCAGGCTTCGTTCAAACGGCTTTGCATATTCGCCCATTATTGCATCCGGTCCTTCAGCCTGTGTGCTCCATTACACCGAAAACAACAAACAATGCAAAGAGGGAGACGCCTTGTTGCTCGACATAGGAGCCAATTATGCCAATTATGCCTCTGATTTAACCCGGGTAATCCCCGTTTCCGGCAAATTTAGCCGCAGGCAAAGGCAAGTTTATGAGGCAGTTTTGCGGGTACAACGCCATGCCATTCGATTGCTAATGCCCGGCATGACCTTCTCAAAATACAATGCCGAAGTAGGTTTGGCAATGCAAGAGGAACTGCTTGATTTAGGCTTGATTTCCTCTGCCCAAGTCAAGGCCCAAACCACCGAAAACCCGGCATACAAAAAATACTTTATGCATGGCACCAGCCACTTTTTAGGAATTGATGTCCACGATGTTGGCTATTTTCATGAACCCATGCAAGCCGGTATGGTTTTCACTGTAGAACCCGGAATTTACATCCCGGAAGAAGGAATTGGAATTCGACTTGAAAACGACATCCTGATAACCCCTTCAGGCATCGAAGATTTGATGGCAAACATCCCCATAGAAGCAGAAGAACTGCAAGATTTGATGTTGGCAGAATAAACGGAAACCCCGCCCCCCCCCTTATTTGCAAATTAAACCCTTTTATTTGCACTTTTTGCCTTTTATGGGCAATTACAGTTAAAGATTTAACACTGAATTAATTCAATTAAGGGGCTGACATTCCACGATTTGATTGTACTTTTGATTAACTTTTTTTAAATATTGTTTCGTATGAGAAATCGCTTATTCTTTGTGTTTTTTGCTCTGGTCTTTTCATGTTCCATGCATGCACAACAAAACATTTCCAAAAATGTGTTCATCGAAATAGACCACGGTGCCTTGCATTGCCCTTTTTTGGGTTTAAAATTCAAAGAATATTTTACCAACGATACGGTACAAAATTTAGTGATTGATAGAATAAACAGCACCGCAAAATTCTCTGCCATCGATAGCCGTTGGACTCAAGAGTCTTTTCTTCGCTTTGCCATCGTTCAAAAAGTGGGATATCCCGCAGCAGAAATTAAATCCATATTAATTTCCAATCCATGAAAAATCAAAAATTTTTATGGTTTGCCGGGTTGCTGTTGGGTATCAGCTTTTCCCTAAATGGCCAGCAGAACAACATTACCACCTTTTTGCGCGTCGAAAAAATCCCGGGACTAAACTTCGGCTTGGCTTTCTCTGAAACCAACGACAAGGGGTTCATTGGAACAGGTCAAGACGACGGAACCGGCGGCCACGGCATGTGCGACCTGTATGTGATGAAAGTGGACGAATGTGGTGCCACCCAATGGTACTACCGCTACGGGGGACCCGATGAAGAAGGTGGCAAATTTGTTCGACAAACCAGCAACGGTGGTTTCATTATTGCCGGATTGGCCCGCTCCTGGGGAGCTGGAAACTACGATGCATGGCTCGTTAGGTTAGATCCTCAAGGTCAATTGGTTTGGTCGCGTACTTTTGGTACGGGCAACGACGATTTTGGCCTTGCAACCGACCAAACTCCCGATGGGGGTTTCCTGATGGGTGGATTTTGGGGAAACCCAAGAACCGGTTTTATTCTAAAAACCGATGCATTCGGAACTCCGGTATGGCAACGCAATGTAGGCCTGTCTAACGCTTGGGTAAACTATGTCGAAGCCCTTCCGGGTGGCGATATTTTTATCGCCGGGCAGTATGCCGGCCCTTACGGCGGTCAAGATGTCTTTGCTGCCAGGCTTAACTCCTTGGGCAACCCAATCTGGACCCGCAGCTATGGCATGGCTGGGAACGACGGCATAGATTGGGACTTGGCCGGAAAAGTCAGCCCCTCCGGAAACCTAATCCTTTCTGCCTCCACCTCTAGCATGGGCCAAGGAAATGACCTTATGCTTTTAAACCTTAATGGTGCCAATGGAAACGTTGTTTGGTCAAGGGTTATGCAAGGTTCCGGAGACGACCGCTCTCATTTCGTAAACTACACATCCAACAATTTAATCCTTCAAAGTGGATACACCACTACTTGGGGAAATGGCGGGGCCGATGTGCTTTTTAACGTGTACGATACCCTGGGCAATCGCTTGTGGAGCAAAACCTACGGCAGCCCTAGCTTAGACAAAGGCTGGGGAATTCAGGAAACACAAGACGGCGGCTTTTTGGTTTCTGCCTCAACCCAAGGTTTCGGTGCCCTTTATTTCGACCCTCTGTTTATTAAAGTCGATAGTTTGGGCGGATTGGCCAATTGCCCTTACAGCAATATTCCAACTCCAAACATGCTTACCCCAAATTTATCCAGCGGAAGCCAACAACCCTCCTACAACTCGATTTCAATTTTAACGGCCTCCCCAAACCCGGCCCCCATTGCCAATGTCCCAACCAGCGATATTATCTGTTTTAACTGCAACAACGTACCCCAATTTGCCGTTTCCGACACCCTAATTTGTCAGGGAGATTCCATCATCCTTTGGAACAATACCTCCGTCGGTCTCATTTGCAGCCAAGATTGGTCCTTGAGCGATAGCGACGGGGTGGTGGTTGACTCGCTTCCGGGATCAGACAGCCTGGTGTATTACTTCAACCAACATGGTCGCTTTATCATTCGTTTGCAAGCGACCTGCAACAATGTAACAAACTACGATTCCATTGAAGTGGTTATTCGCCCCAAACCTGTCGCAAATATGATTCTTAACCCGGTCTGTTTGAACGCCCAACCCGCCCAGTTTACCGGAACATCCACTTTTTTCCCGGCTCAGTGGAATTGGGATTTTGGAGACGGCGCAACGGGAAATCAGCAGAACCCAAACCATACCTATTCCCAACCGGGCGACTATCCTATAGAATTGCTGGTAACCAATGTGTATGGCTGTACCGACACCATTTTTGACACCCTAAGCATTTATCCCGTTCCTGTTGCAAGCATTCAAGCTCCTACAAACCTTTGCTTCGGGCAAACCTCTACAGCAACAGTACAAATTGTTGGCGGCACCGCCCCATACAGTCAGGTCTGGCACAACGGAGCAACCACGGTTTCCATCCCACTCTCCGCAACCGGAAATTTAAATTTGGCGGTTCAGGTGGTCGACACCAATGGATGCGTAGCTTTGCCCGCTAATGCCATCGTTATTGTTAGCCCCCCTTTGCAGGTTGTGGCCAGCCCCGACGACGCCATTTGTTTTGGCTATTCTTCCTCCGTTGCAGCCCAATTGCAAGGAGGAAACGGCAATGGTATTTTAACCTGGAACAATGGAGTGGCCGCCGGCCCGGGTCCACATACCGTTACCCCCAACCAAACCTCCACCTATTTGGTAACCGCCTCTGATGGTTGCACAGTTCCCAACGAAATTGATTCTGTTACCATTGTTGTTCACCCGCTGCCTGTAGTTTCCTTTACAGGTACACCAACCGAAGGTTGCCAGCCATTAACCGTTCAATTTCAAAGCACCAGCACCATTTCGAACGGACAAATTAACGGATATCAATGGTTTTTGGGCGATGGAAACACCAGCAGCTCGACCTCCTTTTCTCATACCTACCCAAATCCGGGCACCTACACCGTTGGGTTGGTTGCCAATTCAGACCAAAATTGCGTAGATTCCAGCACCGCACTGGGTTACATTCGGGTTTGGCCACTTCCGGTTGCAGGGATGTTTATCAATCCTGCCGTAACTACCCTAGATAAACCTATGGTTACCTTTAAAGATGCCAGCAGTGGCCATGTTAGTGTTGTTTGGGATTTGGGAGACGGCTCTGTTTCTGGTTCCGATGAATTTATGTATCAATACAGCGATACCGGTTTGTACACCGTTGAAATAACCGCAATTTCAGATAAAGGCTGCACAGACACGGCATTGGGTCTGGTTAAAATTCGTCCTCCTTTCTCGGTTTACATCCCCAACACCTTTACCCCCAATGAAAATGGAATTAACGAAAATTTCAAATTGAAGGGCGACGGAATCCTTGAAGTGTATTACGATATTTTTGACCGCTGGGGGAATTTAATATGGTCAGATTTTGGAAAAACAAACGCCGGTTGGGACGGTCGGTTGAATGGAAAACCCGTTCAGGTGGGCGTTTATGTGTACAAAATTGTGGTGCTGTCCATTGAAAATAAATTCTTCACCTACCACGGAAACGTCAACCTGATCCGCTGATTTTTACCGCGGAAAAAAACCGGCATTTCCTATTGCTGCCCCATACCTCTGCTTTGCTTTAAATTGGAAGGCAAACACTACCTTTAAAAAATTTTAAGTCATGAGTTGGTACCAATTGGCGCGCTTGCGTGCACTTTCAATACACCGGATTCCTCAAGGTGATGTGCAGGCACCCACCGTTTCTGCTCCGGCATTGACCTATCCGCAAAAAGACATTGAAACGCCGGAATTTTTAAAATACCTGCTCGGTGACCTTCCTCAGGCCACCTGGTACCGCCCCGATGAAAGCGAGGCCTCTGCATCTTTGCACGATATCTTGCAAGCCATACTGGAAGAACCCGATGCCTTGCACGATTATGGCAAAAAATTGGCCCGGCGTCTGGCCGATACCGCCCCAGGATACACCACCCGAAAAGGGGTTTTTATTCTGGCTTTTTTCGATAATGCAACCGAAGGCCAACCCGGAATTGGCTTGTTTAAGGCCGAAACCGAAGAATCCATTTTGGCCCTGAACGACCAGGCCGAGTCATGGGAATTGACATGGATGAAAGGCCTTTCAGGCAAACGCCCCGACAAGGGAGCCCTGTTTATTCCCGACGAAGAGCGCGGGTTTAAAGCCATCGTGGCCGACAAGAATGCCGAAATCAAGTATTGGCTGCAAGGCTTTTTAAGCTTAAACCCACACTCCAACCCCCAACAAGCCACCCGCCAGGTCATGAACTTGATTAAAGGCTTTTCAGAAGACGTACTTTCCACCGAAAACAAAGTCGAACGCACCGAACAAATGGCCTTTTTAGACCAAACAGCCCGCTACCTAAGCTCAAACCCTGTTTTTGATGTGGACGAATTTGGCCGAGAGGTCATTCATAATCCCAAAATGCAAGAAGCTTTCATGGATTACAAATTGGCTTTTGAAGAGGAATGCGAAACTGAACTCCCCAATAGGGTAGCCATTGAACAAGATACTGTGGTCAAACAGCATGGCAAATTCATGCGTTCGGTTATAAAACTCGACAAAAATTTCCATGTGTATGTTCATGGAAATAAAAATTTTATTGAACGGGGCTTCGATGAGGAAAAAGGGAAATACTATTACAAACTTTATTTTTCGGAAGAGTCTTGAGGGTGCGTACACATCGGTTTTTGGCTAAAATTTGGGCGGATTCCATGCTAGGGTACCCCGCCACCGGGAATTGGACCGTGAAAAATCAGCGCGGTCCTGTTTGCCTGTCTGGATGGTTGGTCTGTGCACTGGTTTGTGTGTTCAGCATTTCGGGGCTCAGGGCCCAGGTCTTGCCCCCCGAGTACCGTTACGACTGGCATCTGGCCGGAGCCCGCTTTTGGGATACCACCGGAATTCCAACCCTGAAATTGACCGAACTTGGGGGCATTCCCAACGATACCCTGAACGACGACGCAGCATGGGGCAACATCCCCCAGGGAATGCGGGGCCGGCCATTGCGCATATTAATTGATACCGGAGAATTTCGGCTTTCTTCGGCGGTAGAGTTGTACGACAGCATGATTGTTGAGGGATTTGGCTCGGCTAGCCGCATTCGCTTTCAGCCCGGTGGAGGCCATGATTTGTTCAGCGCCTCAGGAACCACCGGGGGCCCTTTGAGGGATGTGTTGGAATTGCCCGCCTTGCGGCAAACTTGGTTTCGGGTGGCCGACACCAGTGGATTCAGGCCCGGGCTTTATGCCGAACTGCATCAAGAAAATGGAGATTGGGATTCGAATCCGGCCAGTTGGGCCACCTTTAGCGTAGGGCACATTAGCCGCATCGTGCAGGTGCTTGGCGACACCGTATTTTTGGAAGAGGGATTCCGATTTGTTCCTGATTCGGCCTTGTCGCCCCAGGCTCGGCCGCTGCTGATGCGGCAAGGAATAGGCTTGTTTTGTTTTCGCATTTTCCGCACCGATTTTAGTCAAACAGCGCCCGGCAAGCACATTCGATTCAATCGGGTGGCCGACGCCTTGGTGCAGGGTCTGGAGAGTGAAAAATCCATGGGCTCGCACGTGTTGATTGATTATTCCAGTCACATTAGCATCCGTCTTTCTTATTTTCATGATGCCGAGGTGTTTGACGGCAGCGGTACGCGCGGCTATGGCATCACCTTGAACAGCCATTCCACCTCCTGTTTGATTGAAAACAACCGGTTCAGGCGGCTTAGGCATGCCATGTCGGTAAAGCATGGTGCCAATGGAAATGTGTTGGCCTACAACCATTCGGTGGAAGTCAATCGCTCTGAGGCCATCAGCGACTATTCGGCAGACGTTTCCATACATGGCCATTATCCCTTTGCCAACCTAATAGAGGGGAATGAATTGGAGATGATCATGGTAGATCATTATTGGGGGCCGGCGGGGCCGGACAACGTATTTTTCCGGAATCGGGTAAATGGTTGGGGAATCTATGTAACGGCAGGGAATCCGGTGAGCATTCGGCAGCATTTTGTGGGCAACACCACCACCAACACCGGCTTTTTGATGGGTGCCTTTTCCTTAAATGGAACCCAGCATTTTTTGTTTGGCAACAACATTCGTGGGGGGTGTCAGCCGCCGCAAACCGAAGGGTTGGCAGACACATCGTATTACCGTCAAACGGCTCCGCCGTATTGGCAACCGTCCATTCCTTGGCCGGCCTATGGGTATCCGCGGCAGGCTTTTGAGTTCGATGCACCGGCTACCTGGCGTTTTCGAGAGGGCTTGGGAGCAGTCTGTTCCGATGCCGAGGCCACTCCGCCCGAGCCGTTGTCGCTTATGCCTGAGTCCGACGAAGTGGGGCCCTATCCCAATCCATTTGGCAGCGAGCTGAAGGCGCCCGAGCTTTTAGAACCTTGCGTGCTGTATTCCGGCAGTGGCCAAGTATTGCGCCGCAGTGAAAACGGGCATTTGCGGGAATTGCAGTCCCTGCCGGCCGGCTTGTATGTATTGAAACAAGGGGAAAGGTGGTGGAAGGTCGTGCATGGTGGGCCTTGATGCTGGTTTGCCGAAGCCATTGATTGGAAGGGAAGAATGGGTTAAGGCGGAGTTGGGCAGTCGGTTTGGAGCTTTGGTTTGAGAATTGGTTTGGTTTTGGGTTTTTGCTATGGGCAGTGGACTTTTTGGGCGTGCCTAAACATTGGGGAGGGCGTATTGGGTTTGGATGGGAGTAGGGCGGCAGACGGGCTTTCACCGGTTGTCCGCGGTGGGCGGGAGGGCTGCCAGCGGGCTGCGGTGGCTCCCAAGGTCGCCTCCTCGCCGCGCGGCCGCCGTCCCGCCCCCCTTGCGGGCAACCCGGTTCAATCCCTGCCGCGGGCGGCGTGGTTTCCGAAACCAAAAGAATGAAAGGGTGCAAGATAAACACCGAACCCAAACAGCATCAAGGATTTAATTTGGATGTTGTAACCAACCCCAAAAATAGGATAGGTTATAATTAGATTTTCTAACTTTAAACACTGTTCAAATTATGAAAATTTGAAATTCACAGAAACGCAGATTGTACATGTGTTTAAAGAGTACGAAGCGTGTAAATCAGCTGTAGGCATTTGTCGGGAACTTGATCTTCAAACCCGAACTCCTTAGAAAAGGATGTCTGAGTCTTTTCAAAATAATTCCAACAAAAGAAATTTTTCTAAATCGTTTCATTTGTTGTTTCTGAACACGTTAACATGTGTTTGGAAGTAAGGTGTAGGGCTTACCCGCTTGATTTTTTAAAGCACCTCCTATGTTTGCCTACAACATATATTTGTTACTAATAAGTGGAAGAAATGGGAGCAAATGTGCGCCCAAGTCGCCTTCAGGTAGACTCACGCAAAGATTTAAATGATATGAGCGTTATATTAAAGAAAGCTGTTCAAACTGCTTTGAAATTAGATACTATTCCTAGTTTTTGTATAAAGTAAAAAATGGTGCACTTTACAGCCCCTTTCGTCGAAAATTCATATCTTTAGATTGAAATTTCGCCAAATAATGCTTTATAATGCACCTTTCAGCGCTGATTGAAACCATAAAAGAACGCAGAGAAGCCCTGCGCGTAACCCAGGAGGACTTGGCAGAACTGTCGGGTGTTGGGTTGAGAACGGTAAAACAACTGGAAAGCGGCAAAGGAAACCCTACGCTTTCTACCTTGCATAAGGTATCTGATGTGTTGGGCATGGAACTTTGCCTGAAAATTAAAAACCTAACACCAAGGAAATGAGGGCAGCCAAAGTACTGTTCAAAAATGAAGAAGCGGGCATCTTGACCCAACACGACGATGGCTCGTTTTCATTTCGGTACCACGAATTCTGGCTTGCAAATAGCGAACGGCAAAGCATCAGTCTAACCCTGCCAAAAACAGAAAAGGAATTTCATTCCAACTGCCTGTTTCCATTTTTTTACAGCATGCTTCCGGAAGGCTCCAATAAGGAAGTGGTTTGCACACGGAATAGAATCGACAAAGAAGACCATTTCGGGGTGCTAATGGCCACCGCAAAACACGACAGCATAGGTGCCGTTAGAATTATTAAACTGGAACCTTGATGAGCTTGGCAGAAATTAGATGTTGTCCAGGCACCTTATCGGCAGGATTCAATACATACAGCAGAACCGCCTTGAATCGAGTTTTTTATGGCAAGAAGCTGAGCCATATTTTGCCCTACGATTCCCCAACATCCAATCCGGAAACAGACCGGTTGTTTGAAGAGAATCGAAACCACATGTCGATCTCAGGAGTACAAGAAAAGTATTCTGTACTGCTCGATAAAAATAAACTAAGGCTCATTCATGAAAATGAGCAGGGAACGCATATTCTAAAACCAATTCCCGGGGCTGGTAAAAACCGGGATCAAATGCCGGCCAATGAGCATTTAACCATGCAAATTGCCCGGCAAGTTTATGGAATTGAAACCGCAGAAAATGCCTTGATATTTTTTAAAGATGGGAAACCCGCCTACATCACAAAACGATTTGATGTACATCAGGATGGCTCAAAATTGGCCCAAGATGACTTTGCTTCTTTAGCAAAAAGAACGCCACAAACCCATGGCGAACACTACAAATACCTCGGGAGTTATTTGGACGTATTTGATTTGATGCGCAATTATTTAACAACCTACAAGATAGAAGCACCCAAACTGTTTCGATTGCTTGTCTTTAATTATCTTTTTTCAAATGGAGATGCCCACATTAAAAATTTCTCTATTCTCGAAACTCCTTTTGGAGACTACCGCCTAAGCCCCGCTTATGACTTGCTGAACAGCCGTTTGCACATAGAAGACAGCGACTTTGCATTGAATGATGGCCTATTGCCTAGAAATCTGGCTCAGGGTAAAATTGGTTTTCAATTTGCTAAACTTGCAGAGAAAGCAGAAATACCTGAACAGACCTTTCAGGGAATTATGGCCTTCATGGTTTCTAAGTCTGAATTCGTTGAAAAAATGGTGTCGGCCTCTTTTCTAAATGATACCACCAAAAGAAATTATTTCCAATCGTTTCAAGGCCGGTTAAAACAACTGACCAAACGATGAGCTGCAGGGCAAACGGACCTGCGCCGAAATGCCAAAATCGAACCTAAAGCAAATATTGTGGCTAGCAGCTTTTGTGGTAAAAATTTGCCTGTTATGTCTTGATTTTTTCTTTACCACAAAACTCCATGTCGGCTCAAAGGACGCAAAGGGGCCTGGTCAAAACTAAGGCGGTTTTCTGAGGATTTAGCTCATTGTAACCCCACATTTGGCTCAAAAAAACATGAATTTGAGCCAAAAATACTATATTGCTGAGCCAATTCAACCCAAATGCTTAGTACTAAAGAAAGTCAAATCCTTGATTTTATCCAAAAGAACGGTCCAAGCTCCTCTAAAGAAATATTTAATCAGGTAGCCCTTTCAGCAAGTTATGCCACGCTCATTTTGCCCGTTGTGCCTTGTTTTTTTCTTTACCACAAAGAACTCAATGTCGGCACAAAGGACGCGAAGGGGCCTGGTCAACGCTAAGACGGTTTTTTATTAAATACATTCCCTTCAAGACCACACCGCTTAAAACCCAGTCGATAAAAATGTCTCTTCCAAGAGACATTTTTTTCAACTAAAACGCTGAAATTTCGATTCGCCCGCGGCAGGGATTGAACGGGTTGCCCGCAAGTGGGCCGGCGGATGCTGCCGCGCGGCGAGGAGGCGACTTTAGGAGCCACCGCAGCCCGCAGGCAGCCCGCCCGGCCAACGCGGACTACCCGAGAAAGCCCGGCTGCCGCCCCCAAAAAACCTGATTTCAGCTTGATTTCCCCGCCCCTTTTCCAAAAAATTAACGGGGAACCGCCCTGCAATAGCCCTCTTTTTGTCGTATCTTCCCCTGCAGAATTTACCTGTATGCGCTATCTTTTTTTGCTATTCTTCAGCACGGCGGGCCTGCTTTCCGCGCAATCCGGAACGGAAGCCAATATTCGCCCGGGAGAACTTTTGCTGCTGCTGAAACCCAATCGCACTCCGACCGATGTGCAAGCGGATTTGCCCTTTGCTTCCGAGCTGCTGTACACGGCCAGCGAACGGTATCGGGTATATGTGCTGAGCTATCCCGGTTCCGTGGCGCCTCAAACGGCCTTGGCGGCAGCCAAGAATTGTCCGGCCGTGGCCTTGGCCCAGTTCAACCATACCATGGAATTGCGCGCCGCCCCCAACGATGCCTCTTATTCTGCCCAACAATGGTCATTAAACAACACAGGTCAGGGAGGAGGAACGCCGGGCGCTGACATTGACGCTGAACTGGCCTGGAACATTACCACCGGCGGTCTGACTCAAACCGGAGATACCCTAGTTGTTGCCATTGTGGATGGCAGTTTTCAGATTTCTCACCCCGATTTGGCTCCAACTCTATTTATAAACCGCTTTGAAATTCCCGGAAACGGCATTGATGACGATGGCAATGGGTACATTGACGATGTGAACGGCTGGAATGCCTTCAACAACAACGGCAGCATCAGCAGTGGTCAGCACGGTACGCATGTGGCCGGCATTGTGGCCGCACAAGGAAACAACGGAATTGGAGTTTCAGGAGTAAACTGGAATGCCCGCTGGATGCCGATTCAAGGAAGTTCAGGGAATGAAGCTACCGTTGTGGCGGCCTATGCCTACGCTGCGAGCATGCGCGAACGCTACGACCAAACCGGAGGACAACAAGGGGCTTTTGTGGTTTCCACCAACGCCTCTTTCGGGGTTGATAATGGCAACGCCGCAAATTATCCCATCTGGTGCGCTTTTTATGACACCCTGGGTACCCTGGGCATTTTAAATGCCGGAGCCGGTCCCAATCAAGGCGTGAATGTGGATGTGGTGGGCGACATTCCCACCACTTGCCCAAGCTCATACATGGTGGCTGTGACCAATACCACTCGGACCGATGCCAAAAATTCTGGGGCCGGATATGGCCCCATTCACATGGATTTGGGAGCTCCCGGAACCAGCATCTACAACACCGTACCCACCAACAATTACAGCAACCTGACCGGCACGTCCATGGCCACGCCCCATGTGGCGGGAGCCATTGCCCTGTATTATGCCGCCGCTTGCCCCTTGTTCATTCAAAACTACAAAGCCAATCCGGCAGCGCTGGCCTTGCAAATGCGGCAGTATTTGCTGCTGGGCGTTGATTCCATCGGCTCCATGGCCGGAATTACCAGCAGCCAGGGACGCTTAAATTTGTACAAGGGAATTCAGCAGGTGCAAACCTACAACTGCATACCCAATTTGCCGCCGGTGGCGGCCTTCAGCGCTCAAAACAACGGGGTATGTCCCGGCAACAGCATTGGCTTTAGCAACAACAGCACCGGGCCCGTAGACAGTGTTCGGTGGTACTTTCCGGGCGGAACTCCGAGCAGTTCAACCCTGAACAACCCAAGCGTTTATTACCCAAGCCTAGGAAATTACGATGTGATTCTGGTAGCACACAATCCCTATGGCAGCGATTCTTTGGTTCTAACCGGTTTTGCTCAGGTGGTCAACACCGCTCAAGAAGACCTGATGTTTGAAACCTTTGAAGGCGGAACCCTAAGTCAGCTGGGTTGGAACATCGGCAATCCGGACCAGCAAAGCACCTGGCTTCAGGGCCCGTCCAATGGAACAACTCCCGGAAATACGGCGGTTTATATGCCCATTTTCCAAAATCAGAATTTGGTTGGGCAATTGGACAGCTTGCTTTCTTTCTCAATAAATGCATCTCAGCATACCCAATTGGAATTGCAGTTCGACCATGCGCATCGGCGTCGGATAACCACTGTTTTAGATTCCCTTTGGATTTCTTTGAGCACGGATGGGGGCCAAAGCTATCCGCATTCGCTTATCCGCATTGCCGAAAATGGACAAGGCACATTTGCTACCGGAAGTTTGCTCAGCACCAATTTTTTGCCTCAAAGCAGTGCAGAATGGTGTGCCGCCTCAACCATTGGGAATGGATGTTTTAATTTGGATTTGTCGGCCTTTGACGGCTACCCCGACCTAAGGTTGGCCTTTGTGGTTCAAAACAATGGAGGCAACAACATTTGGTTGGACAATATTCGCGTTGTGGGAATGTGCAGTGGTCCCCCTCAAATTGCCCCATTGGCGCAGGCAAGCCAAAGCGATACTGCCCTTTGTGCCGAAGACAGTCTTTTTCTAACCGACAACTCTTTATTCAACCCAACCGTTTGGACTTGGACTTTTTCAGGCGGCACGCCTCCGAGTTCAAGTCTTCAAAACCCAGTAGTTCAGTATTTTAATCAAGGAAGCTACCCCATTCAATTGCTTGCCGGCAATGCTTATGGCAACGCAAGCTGGCAAAGTTCGGTGTTGGTTTGGCCAAAACCCCAACCGTTGTTGGCATACCAAAATGGTGTTTTATCGGTTGCCGGGAATTTTGGAAAACACCAATGGTTTAAAAACGGGCAGATTTTACCGGGCGACACCCTGGCAAATCTTCAAATAAGCTCAAACGGAACCTATCAGGTTCAGGTTCAAAATGAATACGGTTGCTTTGGTTTTTCGGAACCCCTTTGGCTGGATTTATCTATGAATGAAGTGGAACAAACGCCCTTTTCCATTCAGCCCAATCCAAGCTCCGGGACGGTTCAGCTGCTCGGTTGGTCAGGCGAACCCGCAATTTGGAACTTGTACAATGCCCAAGGTCAGGTTGTTCTGCATGGGGAACTGAAAAATTCTCCAAAATTGGAATTCAATTCGATTCCCGCCGGATTGTATAGCCTTGAAGTTCAGGGATTAGGCCGAACACGCATCGTACTTCGCTAAGGCAATTTCAAAGTGGACTCAGGTTTTTTCAGCCCGGATTTGGTGGTTCAGTTTGAATATTGAATTCAGTCTTTCGGAAAAACCCCACATCATTCATTGCTCTGGCGTATCTTTGCAGGGTGAATCCGCTGCTTGACAATATCCTTCCTTTGAAACAGTGGTTGGCAGACCAATCCGATTTTCTAAAAATTTCAGGCCCCTGTTCGGCCGAATCCCCTGAACAGGTGTTTCAGGTGATGGAATGTCTGGCTTTGCAACCCGGTTTGCATTTTGCCCGGTTTGGTGTTTGGAAACCCAGAACACGCCCCAACTCCTTTGAAGGAAATGGAAAGCCTGCTTTGGCCTGGCTTCGCGAATCGGTCGCGAAAACAGGGCTGAAGCAGATGGTGGAAGTGGCCGATGCCCATCACGTAGAGGCAGCTCTAGAGGCCGGAATTGAAGCAGTGTGGATTGGAGCTCGAACCACAGTAAATCCATTCAGTGTGCAAAGCATTGCCGACGCGTTAAAAGGCATAGACATTCCGGTTTTTGTTAAAAATCCGATAAGTCCAGATTTACCGCTGTGGCTGGGGGCCTTAGAACGGGTTTACGCTGCGGGCATCCGAAAGTTGGTGGCCGTACACCGGGGCTTCACCGCTTACGATGCATATCCGTACCGCAATGCGGCCCGCTGGGAAATTCCGTTGCAATTGAAGGTAATGTTGCCCAATTTGCCGGTTATTTGCGATCCAAGCCACATTGCCGGCAAAAGGGATAGGGTTTTTGAAGTTGCCCAACGCGCCTTAGACCTTGGCATGCAAGGTTTAATGGTGGAAGCGCATCCCAATCCTGACGCAGCCTGGAGCGATCCGGCCCAGCAATTGCACCTGAATCAACTGGCCGAGTTTTGGAACAAACTTGAATTTTCAAGCAGTTCAGGCCCTTCGGCTGAATTCAACGACCGATTGTGGGCCTTGCGTAAGTTGATAGACAGCCTTGACGAGGATTTGCTGAATGTGTTGGCAAGGCGCATGGAATACACCCGCGAAATTGGTAAGCATAAGGCAGAACACAACATTACTTTATTCCAGCTGGAACGCTGGAATGAAATTCTGCAAACCCGCACCCGCCGGGCCGCAGAACTGGGTTTGGATGCAGATTTTATTCGTACAGTCTGGATGAATATGCACCAGCGCGGGCTTGAAATTCAGGCAAAATCGCTTGAATTTGTCCGGAAATCAGACCTTTCACAGAACGATTAAGGGCAGTTTATTTTTTGGGGCGGCAGCCGGGCTTTCGCCTGTAGTCCGCAGCAAAACGGCTTGTGCCCAGCGGCTTTGCGGGGGCTCCTAAAGTCGCCTCCGCAGCTCGCGGGCACAGGCCGTTCTGCTTGGCGGGCTACTTGGCTCAATCCCTGCCGCTGGCCAAATCAAATCTAAAAGGACATTCTTTTTTTTGAGCGGCCCGCGGCAGGGATTGACGAGGCTACCCCGCAAGGGCCGAAACGGCAGCCGGCACTTGACCGGCAGAGCGACGCGAGGAGCTACTGCCGGGCAGGAGCCGGCCCGTTTTCGGCACGCGGAGTAGCCCGGAAAGCCCGATCGCCGCCCAAAAAACAAGTGAAAATTATCCCTTAACCTACAGCTTGCACGAATCTGTTTTTCCGAACATCCGATACCTGTTTCTTGACCAAATTAGGTAGAGCTTGCGCCGAATTGCAGGGGGAATTATGCGGGCAAACTGCGATAAAATGCGCCAAAAACCACCCAAATCATAGCCCAGTGCCAGCACCGCGGCCTCTCCTTTGTACCAGCTTGACCGCCTTGAAAAATAGACCAAATAATCCTGCGAAACTTCCACAGGCCAAGGACATTCCTTAGGCCAACTGCTCTGGTCAGCGATTTGAAAATGCTGAGCCCCGCGCCGCTTGCGCAACCAATTTCCCAATCCTGAACAAAACCGACAATTCCGATCCAACAATACCAGCATGGCTGAAGTTTTAACGTTATTTTCGATGAGGTACGACTTTGGCAATCTGCGAATGTCGTTGTTAAATAATAACTTTGTCAAAGATACTGTTTACTTATGCGCTACATTATCCCCTCCTTGCTATTTGTTTCGATTTTTTACGCCTGCGGCGGCACCAATGCAGATGAAAATCCCTTGCAAGCCACCGTTGATTCTTTGCAGTTGGTAAACAGCAACCAACAAAGCGAAATCGATTATTACCTGGCCGATTTTATGGAGATTCAACAGGTGATGGATTCGGTGAAAACACGCCAAGCCATCATAGCATCTGCCGGAGGAAGTCCTGAGCTGAGTTCAAATACCCGTGCAAACCTTACAAACGATCTTTTGGAGCTGGAAACCCTTTTGAACGAAGGGAAGGCCAAAATCGAACTGCTTAAAAAAGAGGTGAGCCAGTCCAAAAAGAACATGAAATCTTTGCAGGCACTCATCAGCAATCTTCAAAAGAATCTGGAAGAAAAAGACCAACAAATTGTTCAATTGAAGGTGGAGTTGGAAAAAGTCAATGTGCGCGTGCAAACCGTGGAAAGATCTTTTGATAGCCTGGCCATCTCTCATGCCCGCCGTGGAGCTCGAATTGAACAACAAACCGAGGTTATCAATACTGTTTTTTGGGCCACAGGCAACTTCGCTACTTTGAAAGAAAAGAAAGTAATCAGTTCCGGAGGATTTTTGAATGCCCGAAGTGGGGCCCGAATTTCTTCCGACTTTAATCAAGGTTACTTTAAACCGGCCGACCGCCGCAAGCTTTCAGAAATTCCCCTGGGCACCCGAAATATTCACTTTGCCACCAACCACCCCAGCACATCTTATGAATTGGTAAAAACCGATTTTCTGATTGAAAAGCTGGTCATTACTGACCCGGAATCCTTTTGGAGCTCTTCCAGATATCTGGTAATTATACTTGACTAAACCCATGCCTGAGGAATACCTCAAGCGCACCCGGACCATTCAATCTCGAAAACGCGAGGTAAATGCTTTGTTTTCGAACATTGAGCGTTGGAAACCGGCTCGGCAAAATTCAGCTTTTCATTCGGCACACTTGGAGGCTTTTGAAGTTACCGATTGCCTGGCCTGTGCCCGCTGTTGCAAAGAAACCGGCCCTTTGTTTACCAACAAAGATGTGGATAGGTTGGCTTCCCATTTAAAAATCAGTCCCGGTCGGCTGCAAGAAACCTACCTTAAATTGGATGAAGATGGCGACTGGGTTTTGAAGCGGACCCCCTGCCCGTTTTTGTTGAACGATAACCGCTGTTCGGTATATTCTGCAAGGCCCAGAGCCTGCCGCATGTATCCCCATACCGACCACCCGGCCATGTCAGAAGTACTTGACTTGACAAAAAAAAACGCAAGCATTTGTCCCGCCGTAGCCCACATTGTTTTGAAATGGCTGGAGCAGCCGCCTGTTGCCTAAACATAAACTGCCTACCTTAGCACATGCTTCCGGTACGCATTGTAGGAAATGGATTGGCGGCCCATGTGCTTGCCCAAACTTTCCTTGCCCAAAATATTGATGTTGAGTTTTTCGCCTCAAACCTGCCGGGTGCTGCATCGCAGGCCGCTTGGGGGCTTTTGAACCCCGTGCATTTGAAAACACGAACCTTAACCTACGGAGCCAATCAATTTGACCAAGCCCTGCAATTTTACAGGTGGGCAGAACAACTTTTGGGGCAAACTTTCTTAAAAGAAGTGCGGCTGCGGCATTGTTTTCGTGATGAACAAGATGCCAAATTCTGGCTGCAAGCCTGGCAAGAAAACCTGCATGGTCATGTAACTTTAGAGCATGAATATGTAGAGGTAATCCGGGCTGCAAGTGTTTCCATTCCTACCTTTATCTCTGCTTCAACGAACGCTTTGCAGAAAGCCGGTGTATTTTACAATCGGCTGGCCGGCGAATCGGAAATGCTTGAAAGCCCAAAATGCCAATGGGTGGTTTGGGCTCAAGGCCATTGGGCCACACAATCCCACCTTTTTGGTTGGATTCCTTTGCGCCCTTCTGCCGGGGCACAGGTAGAATGGGAACAAAAAAGCTCCGATTTTCAGCCGCTGGTACAACATCGAGGCTTTTTTTTTGGACAAGACCCCGTGAATACTCAAATACACCGACTTGGCAGCACCTACAGCTGGAGCATGGAGCCGGCTTATATTGCTGAGGCAGAGGCAGAACTTAGGCAAGCAATGGTAAATTTTCCAGATGTTCAAGTGGAAGGAAATTTGCATTTTCGGTTGGGATACCGGCCTGCCAGTGGAGATAGGAAACCCATCTTGGGGCCTCATCCCATTTTTTCAAACCATTTGTTATTTAATGGATTAGGAAGCAAAGGACTGCTATTGGCACCCGGAATGGCCAAGTTGCTCGCAGCAATTTGCCTACATTCGTCCTATGAAATTCCACCTGAAATGGATATTCGGAGGTTTTACAAACGCTGCAAGTCAATGCGGTAGCTTACTTTGCTTTGCCTTTTTGCTCTTTACTACCCGGGGTGAGGCCCAAAAACCAAAGGCCATCAATGTGTTGATGTTGGGCGACAGCCACATGCTAGGTTACTTTGGCGAGCATTTGCAGCGGCATCTGCACCAAAAAGGGAGATTCCATATTTTGTCGGTAGCCATAGGCGGAGCCGGTTCGTACACCTTTGCCGCCCCCGTTCTAAAAAACAATTGCTGTGGTTTTGGAATTCGCCGCAGCTGGGCCGACGATAGCATTGGATACAACAGCCCAATTCGAGTGGTAAGCAGCAACCAACTGGCCACCCAAAAGGCAATCGGAAATTCTTGGAGCAGGAATCTGGATAGTTTGCTTTTGTACTGGCAGCCCGACCTTATTGTTGTTGAATTGGGAAACAATCGCTTAGACAACCACCGGGGTTTGATTCAAAAAATCAGAACGGTTTGCCCCTACAGTCCAATTTACTGGGTTAGTCCCTTTTTACGCCTTGAATTTAATGCCCGATTGGCAGGAATACAAACAGCGGTGAAGCAAGACCGAAACACCTTGCTAATAAAAGCCTGGGACCTGGCAGGCCACGACACCCTGTCGAGCTTTCACATGACATCAGGCAAGGCAAGAAAAGCCTCGGAACGCTTGGCTAACAGGATTTGCGACACCTTGCGCCTGCGTCATTTGAATCAGATACTTTCCAGATAACAGACAAAACAATCAATTGGCATCGGAGCGAACCCAAGAGAATTGCCTCTTTTCATTTTCCAATTGAATTTCAACCCTGTAAAGGCCGTTTGGCAAGGCTCCGGGCTCCCACTCGCGGTTTGCCTGACCTTCAGCCCAAAGGCGGCCGGTGGCATCAAAAATACGCCAAAAGGTAGGACTTCCGGCTCCCTGATACCGGATGACATCTAACCCCGGATTTGGCCAAATGCTTTCAGAAACAGCACTGTTTGAAACGAAGCCTGAACTGCAAGGAAGCCGGTTGATGTATTTCCAGATGTCGTTGGTAAAAATGGGTGTAATGGAACCATTTCCACTGATGGGGCTTTCACCCATGCGCACCCAAACCATCCCTGTCGAAGGAACAACACAGATAATTTGCCCGTCCCTGCCCTGAGCCGCGAACATGTCTGAAGGAGCATCCGGAAATAAGAAACCCGGAAACACAAGTTGAACCTCAGGAAGCATAAACGAAGTCTGACCGTTAAGCCAGGTTAGGTAGCCATAAGAACGGTTTAGAGTTTGAGAGGGACGTGTCATTTGCCCAAAAAAGGCGGTGTCTGTCAAAACGGGGGTGGTATTCCAAGTGCCACGGTTTAGCAACAATAAGCCATACCTGGCCATGGTCTTCAGGTTGCTGAAAAACACGTTGTTGTAATCAATACTTAAAAACAAGCCGGCCATTCCCGTGGCCGGGCGAATGCGGTTTTGAAAATACGAATTGGCATTCTGGCCGGTGGCATAAAACAACACCGAATCAAGTAAGGTATAAACCGCATTATGGTAAGCCCAACGGCCGCCGGCATCGGCTAAGTATTGCAAACAGGTGTCAATGGTGCAGTCTTTGTCTGCAACCCCGTCGTCAAGCCCTCCATCCATAGCCAACTGATTTCGAATGGTTATTAACCCTTCTTTCGAGGCGGGTGCCGAAGTCCAACCCGGTCCAAGGTAACGGCTGCTGCTGTCGGAAATAGATAAATGCCCCTCTTGCTGAGCTATGCCCACCAGCATGGCAGTGAGAGTCTTGCCCGCAGAAGCCCAATACCAAACACTGTCTTTGGTAAAACTGCCAAAATAGGACTCCAACACAATTTTACCCTTATCAAGAAGCAAAAATCCCTTGCTGTTGTTGGTGCCCAAAAATGCGTAAAGGCTGTCAATATTCTCTTGACACCACCCTAAATCTGCGGGATTTCGGTTGTCCCAATTGCCATTTTGAGGTGGGAAATACAAGGGTTGCCCCAAAAGGGAACTTAAATTTAAAGAAACCACAAAGGGCACTGCCAACAAGAAAGAAAACCGCATACCAATTGAAAAATTATATCAAGGTAGCAATAAAAAAAATGGAGGGTTTAAACCGATATTGGGGTTTAGACCTAAAAGACAAAGAAGAACCAAACGGAAAAAAACCAAAATGCAGATGCAGGGCCAAAAAAATTCTGAATTATTGGTACATTTCAAGGACAATCTTGCGAGCAAAACGGGCAAAAATCCGGCTGATTTACCTAACACCTAGAGTTGGTAAGGGCCAACCAACCTGAAGGATTGCAGATGGAAGGAGGGGGTATAACTTAGAAATCAAAAAAAATGCAAAATTGACTTGACAAATTAAAAAGACCCCGGTACCTTTGTAGCTCATCGATGAAAAATATTTGGCTTCGCCACGTATAGGGGTGGCGAGGTTACGGTTAGGGAATTTTTAGGAGTGAACTACGGGGACTTGGGGAAAGCTGAAAAGTGGAACCCGGTTCGCCTTGGGGGTCTCAGAAAAGCTTTCCGGATCATGCAAAGGCAACTTTGTTGGTACGGAAGGCGGGAGCTTGGGTATGAGACGGGTGAAGAGGCAGATTCACCCTTTACAGGTAGGGATGATGGAAGGAAGTTTGGAGGAGGAGAGGAAGAGGAGAGG
>Ga0214917_10001550_pt1 | contig 29422 bp, 19 predicted proteins | sample LL_1208_BB_MetaG_FD_177983 | JGI IMG/M metagenome (GOLD analysis project Ga0214917, IMG submission 177983) | Freshwater microbial communities from Lake Lanier, Atlanta, Georgia, United States - LL_1208_BB | ecosystem: Environmental > Aquatic > Freshwater > Lake | place: USA: Georgia | collected... | reverse complement strand
TGGGCGTGGGAACCGGGGCTGGCTCGCTGGCGGTCGTTCCGACGAGCGCGAGGTTGCGCAGCACGGCGGCGGATCCGCCGGGACTGGCCGTGAACCCGAAGGTCGTCGCCGCTCCCGCCGCGAGCGACCCGTTCCAGTGCTCGTTGCGGACGGTGTACCGGGTGCCGGCCCGCGCCGCGATCACGCCGTTCCACAGGCTCGAGATCGTGCCCTCGAAATCGAAGGTCACCGTCCACGACGCGAGCGGCGCCGTGCCCGTGTTCCGCACCGTCACGTCACCGTTGAAGCCGCTGCCCCAGTCGCTCGTGACCGCCAACGACACGCTGCCGGTGGGGGACGGGGCGGGCGGGGTCGGGGTGGGCGTCGGCGTGGGCGTCGGGGTCGGCATGGGCATCCGGCCGTGATCGTGGTCCGCGGGGGGCATCGCTCCGATCGAGGTCTGTTGGCCATCGGTCACCTCCCCGGCCGGCGCCGCGGGCGTCAGAAGTGCCATCCGGCTGACGAGCGTGAAGTGCTCGGCGGGATGGCCGAAGGGCACCTCCAACTGGTCCTCGACGATCTGATCGTGATGAAACTCGACGTTCGCCGGCACGAGCCGCGCCTTGGTCATACCCGCCAGGAGCACGCTCTGATTGGTCGGCTGCACCGAGATCAACAAGCCCTCGGCCGTGTCGGTGAGCGAGAGCCGTTCGCGCGTGCCGAAATACAGGAAGCTGAGTTTCATCGTGGCCGGATCGAAGCCCTCGATCCGCTCCTGCACGCCGTATTCGTGCGACCGCACGTAGACCGTGCCGGCCGAGCGGGGGCCGACGCCCTGCTCCCACGACACCGCGCCGCCAATGTCCTGTCGCAGGTGCTCGTTCTGCACGATCCCGAAGTTGGCCATCGTCAGGTCGCGGTAGGTGATCCCGCGCACCACCTGGTACTCGGGCGTGGAGGCCCAGGGATTCACGAACGCCACCTCACCGGAGCTGAGCTTTCCGAGGATCAGGTTGTGGACCGAGACGGCGCCGAAGTCGAACCGGTCGCGGGCGGGATTGAAGCCCACGATGTCGTCGCCCGCCGCGCTGACCGCGAACACGCGGCCCGTCATGCCATCACCTGGCGTGGGCGTGGGCGTGGGCGTGGGCGTGGGCGTGGGCGTGGGCGTCGGGGCCGGCGGTGGCGTCGGTGCAGGATCGTTGTCGGTGATCGTGATCACGCCGGTTTGATCGGCGAGCGTCGCCCGGCGGGGCGTGGAGAGGTTCACGACGAAGCTCTCGGTCGGCTCATAGAGGCGGTCGCCCCGGATCGCGATCGGCAGCACCCTCGTGGTCGTACCGGCGGGGAAGGTCACGGTTCCCGACTTGGCCACGTAGTCGCTCCCGGCCAGCGCGGTGCCGTTGGCCGTCGCGTAGCGGACCGTGACGTTCACCCCCACCGCCCGCGAGAGTCGCAGCATGATGGCAGCCGACTGCGTACCCGCATCGGGCTCGACGATCGTGACGTCGTCGATCGTGATCGCAGGGGGCGTGACCGCGAGCATGGCCCGCGACTCGAGCCGTTCCGAGCCGAGCGTGCGACCCGCCCGGGCGGCCGCCGCTGACACTCGGCGACAGAATCTGCGGCGCGCCTGGCGCGTCCAGTGGCCAAACAAGTCCAGACTCAAGTCGGTGCGGCCGTTCATGGCAAAAACCTCCTGGACTGTGCCGATCCCCCGTGAGGTCAATCCATATGCGCGGCTCGAGACCGCAGGACAGTCCCCCGAAATGCCCGCACCCGTTCGGCGGCCGGCGCCAGCACACGTCCGACCGGCCAATTTCGCGTTGTGTTCGGCTGTCGCAGGGGAAACTCGCGACCCGTTCATGCGCCGTTCATACGGCATTCATCCGGATTTCATGGCTCCGGCACGCCCTCTGGCCGCCATGCCGACCGCTCCCGATCGGACACTTTGGCGGCGTGATGGGCCGGGATCGGTGATCCGGGCCCGCGCATGGGGCCGCATGGAGAAGACCGCGAACGGCACGAACACGGAGCCCGCGATCACCTCCTGCAGGATCGTGAGCTGCCCGAGTGAGAGCTGCGTGGAGCCGATTCGGTTGGCTCGCACTCCGCGGCCACTGACACCCGCCCGCCTGCACGATCCGACTATGATTCCCTCGGCCGCACCGCCTCCATGGCTTCCCCGCGCGCCGGTCCTCGATCATCGACCATGGCATCACTCCTCGTCCTCGTGCCGACCGACGGCGAACGCCGGGTGCTCGCGCCGGCGATCGCGTCGACCCTCGACGCCGTGGCCCGCGTCGAACTGTGCGGCTTCGGTCCCGTGGCCGCCGCCGCCCGAACGGCCGCGCTCGTCGCCCGGCACACGCCCGACCGCGTCGTGCTCGTGGGCATCGCCGGGCGACTCGACGAGCGACTCGCGATCGGCTCGGCCCACGCGTTCCGGGAGGTCGCCTGCTTCGGGATCGGAGCGGGATCGGGAGCCTCGTTCGAGCCGGCCGCGGCCCTCGGCTGGCCGCAGTGGCCCGGCGACCCGGTCGGCGTCGAGGCCGGGATCGGCGACGTGATCGACTGTGGGCCAGCCGGTGCGGCGGCCTCCTCGGCGGCCGGCCTGCTTGTGACGGCCTGCGCCGCGTCGGCCAGCGAGGCCGAAGTCGCGGATCGACGGCGGCTCTTTCCCGCGGCCGTGGCCGAAGACATGGAGGGCTACGGCGTGGCGCTCGCCTGCCGACTGGCGGGCGTGCCGCTCAGGATCGTCCGCGGCATCTCCAACGACGCCGGCGACCGCGACAAGCGCCGGTGGCGCATCACCGACGCCCTCGAGGCGGCCGCCGCCCTGGCGGGCACGATCCTCGCGTCGGCGGGGCGGGAGCCGTCGCCGTGAGCCGCGCGATCCGCCTGGGCATCTCGACCTGCCCCAACGACACGTTCGCCTTTCACGGCCTGTTGACTCGCGCCGTGGACTGGCAGGGACTCGACTTCGAGGTTGAGTTGCTCGACATCGAACAGCTCAACTCTCGCATGCTCCGCGGCGAGTTCGACGCCTGCAAAGTCAGCTTCGCCGCGGCCCTGGGCATGGCCCGCGAGATCGTGGTGCTGCCGAGCGGCTCGGCCCTCGGCTTCGGCGTGGGGCCGCTCCTGCTCGCGGCCGAGCCCGCGACACGGCCGGCCCATGCCAGCCAGGTCACCCTCTGCCCGGGAACTCACACGACCGCGGCGCTGCTGTTCGACCTCTTCCACCCGCGTTCGACCCGGGTGGAGCAGGCCTTGTTCTCCGAAATCATGCCGCGGCTCGTGGCCGGCTCGGCCGACTTCGGCGTCTGCATCCACGAAGGACGCTTCACGTGGGAGGCACTCGGCCTCCACCTCGTCGAAGATCTCGGCAGCCGCTGGGAGGCGGAGACAGGCTGTCCGCTGCCGCTCGGCGGAATCGTCGCCAGCCGCCGGCTGCCCGCCGAGGTGACGGCCGCCGTGCAGCGGGTGATTCACGCGTCGCTCAAGCTGGCGCTGGCCGATCCCGCGGCCCCGCTGCCGACGATGCGCCGCCACGCGCAGGAGTTCGACGACCGCGTGCTCATGCAGCACGTCGACCTCTACGTCAACGACTGGACGGTCGACCTCGGCGACGCGGGCCGACGGGCCTTGGACGAGCTCTCCGCCCGGGCGGCGGCCGCCGGCCGGGGCTCCGGCCAGCTCGAATGTTTCAGGCCATGACGTTTCAGCCCACGTCGAGCCACCGCGGCAGCGGGGCGTCGGCCGGGAGGCCGAGGATCTCGCGGAGCTTCGTCAGGTCGTCGTCGCCGAGCGGCACGAACACGACCGGGTCTTGCACCAGCTCGGGGTCGACGAGCCGGTAGCCGCTCACCCGGCCGTCCTCCACGATCGGCGCCCGACCGTAGCCATACATCATGTTGTCGACCTTCTCGAAGAAGTCGCCGAGCGTCACGGCCTCGGGCAGCGGCTTGCGGATGAAATAGAGTTCGATCACGTCCCGCCAGAAGTGCGGCACGAACTTTTCTCCGACGTCGGCATGGCCCACGCAGGCCCGATTCGTGCCCGCGATGCAGACCGGCAGCGAAGCGAGCGGCCGGCCCCGTCGGGCCGCCTCGCGGGTGACTTCGTCGAGCAGATTGATGTGGAAGTCGGCGCTGAAGCAGTCGTCGCAGATGATCACGATCCGCGAGCAGTCGACCGGCGCGGTGCCGGCGGCCCCGTCGAGCAGCGCCTTCGCCAGCCGTTCGAACCGGATGTGGTAGCTCTGGATCTCGGTGGGCAGGCCGTGGCCGAGCACGACCACGCTCGTCGGCTTCCCGGCCCCGACGGCGGCGGTGATGGCCGAGAGAAACTCGCCCGCGACCGCGTCGAGCGTCTGCTCCTCAGCCTCCTTCTTGTGGATGGTGGAGTCGCAGCCGTAGGCATCGGCGATGGCCGTGATCTCGCGCGGCCCGAGCCCCTGGGCGGGGTCGAGCAGGCCGATCACGGTGCGACCATCGGCCAGGACGGGCGTCGCCGCGGCGGCCTTCCGCTTGCCGTCGATGAACTCGGCGAGCGCCACGAGGGCCGCCAGCCGATCGGCCTCGGTCATCCTGCCGAGGGCGGCGGCGTGCCGCGTCGCGAGGTGGTAGAGCGAGGGCGCGATCTGCCGCCAGTGCTTCGCCGTGCAGCTGAGTTTCGCCGCGACCTCGCCCCCGAGCCCGGCGTCGAACGTCGCGAAGTCGGCCGCGATTGGCCCGGCGGCGGCCGGTGGCTCGGCACTGGCAGGCAGCGCGACCGCGACCACCCAGGTCACGATGCCGGTCAACGCCGTCGCAGCGAAGCCCACCGCATCGCGTCGTGATTCGTCAGCCATCAATACCACCTCCGTTCCGCATGCCTCGCCGCCGTCGGCTCCTCCGCCCTGGGACCAGACGCCGCTCACCTTCGACTAGTCCTTTGCCGGCACGAGCACGAGCGTGCCCGGCTGGCGACCCGCAGGCGTCACGCTCGTCACCGCCGCCGCCTGCTTGAGCAGCTCGTCGAGCGAGCTCTCGTACGAGAGTGCCCCGGACTGGCCCACGCTCCAGTTGACCTTGCCGCTCGACACCTCGGCCAGCCCACTGAGCGGCTGCACCGCGCCCGTCGCGGTATCGACCATCACGCCCTTGATTTGCCCGGCCTTGCTCACCGCCAGTTGATGGAACACGGTGGGCTGCCCGCCGGCCCGCGCCGGAGACGAGAACACGCCGAGCGACAGCCACTCCACGTTCGTCGAGGCCGTCAGGCTCGGATTGGCCCCGCCGTCGGTGCCGAAAAACGCGCTCACCACCGCAGCCGGCGGGACGGGGGCCGCCCGCCATTCGGCGTATGGCTTCGGGTGCTGCCAGGCGTCGGGATGCTGGGCGTACCATTCCGGAGTGAAAGGCGGCGGACCGGCGACGCCCCGCGCGGCCTGAGGCCCCGACGGCGGCACCTGCGGCACGGCGACCGCAGCGGGCGTCGCTGGCGCGACGGGAACCGGAACGCGCGGGGCCGTGCCCACACCGGGCGCGCCCAGGCCCGGGCCACCCGTCCCGGGCGCTCCCAAGCCGGGCGAACCGGGGCCACCCGGCGACGGCCCCGATGGGCCACGTCCGGCACCGGGGCCCGCACCAGGCCCCGGCGCGCGGCGGCCACCGGGCTGCCCCTCCGCCGAACTGATCACGACGGCGACGGCCGCGACGAGCACCACCGTCAGGCTTCCCCAGCGTTCTATCGCTTCACCGTTTCGAGCCCGCATTCAGCATCCTCCTCCATGATTCCTTCGATTAGCTAGCCAGCATTCTGCTCCGAAACGCGGGCGGCTGACTAGAACCGATTCATCCGGGCCTCGGGGACCGATTCGAACTCGAATACGTTGGGATTCACGAGGCCCCGCCCCGCGTTGCCATGAGTCTCGCTTCGACGACGGACCAGACGGCCAGCGGCACACGAGCCGGTCACGTCACAACGCCAGCCCCGCATAGGCGAGGAGCGACGCGACGGCCGCCACGATCACGCGGCCCCAAGGCCGCTTCATCGCCACCGGCAGCACGGCGACGGTGGCCGCGAGGATCACGGCCGCGACGGCCGCCTCCACCGCGAGCACCTTGGCGGTCGCGGCCTGCCCCACTCGGATCGCGAGGAACGCAGCCGTCACGAGGCCGCCCGCCGCGGCCGCCGCGACGCGACCCCGGCTGGCGAACTGGCCGGCGAGGTGCGCCCCCAGCGCCATCGCATACGGAAAGAAGAGTTCGCGGTTGCCCGTGAGCTGATGAGCCGCCAGCCAGCATGCGGCGGGCAGCAGGCCCACGAGCGGCTTCAGGCGAAAGTCGGCCGCGACCTGCCCGGCCAACGTGAGCACGCCGATCACCACCCACGGTGGGCCGCCCAGAAGATGCGCCGCGGCAAGAAACGCGAGCTCGACCGCGATGAAGGCGACGACCGGCGGGCGCTTGGCTACCTCGAGGCCTACGGCTCGCGATGGCTCGTCGTCGCCCATCATCTTCACGTGCGGCCCCGCGGTGGGCACGTCGAACGGCTCCGACATCACCGTCCACCCGAACTTCTCGTAGAACCCCACGGCCGACGTGCGGGCGTTGCACCAGAAGATCCGCTCCGGTGCGTCGCGCCGCGCTTCGGCCAGCGCTGTCTCGAGAAGCAGTCGGCCGAGCCCCCTGCCCTGCACGCCCGCATCGGTGGCCATGCCGCGGAGCTGCCAGGCCGGCCGCCCCTCCCACTCCGAGACCATGAGTGAGAGGCAGACCACGGCATCGTCGCCCTGGAACGCCGCGTAGTGCCGCGTGGTGGCCTCGTCGTCGCCCTCGAAGCGGGCCGTCTCGAAGGGCAGCCCGGCCCGCAGGATCCGGTGCCGCAGCGGCATGATCTCCGCGACGGCCGCGCGGCGGCAGGTGATTTCGGGGAGCGTTCGGCCAGGTTCCATGAGGCCCTCTTTATATGCTGCTGGCGACACCGACCTCGGAGCCAGCCTCGCCCGTGCCTGCATCCGTCACGCCGCCTCTCGAGCGGCTCGCCAACGCCTTCCCGCTCTGGGTGGCCGCCGCCTGCGGGCTGGCGCTCGTCGAGCCGCGGCTCTTCACCTGGTTCGACGGGCCGCTCCTGGTCGGCGGCCTGGGGCTGATCATGCTCGGCATGGGGATGACGCTCACGCTCGCCGACTTCGCCCGCGTGGCGTCGCAGCCGGCGGCGGTGCTGGCCGGGTTCGTGGCCCAGTTCACGATCATGCCCACGGCGGCCTGGGGGGTGGCGCGGGGGCTCGACCTGCCGACACCCTTCGCCGTGGGGCTGATCCTGGTCGGCTGCTGCCCGGGGGGCACGGCCTCGAACGTGGTCACCTACATCGCCCGGGCCGACGTCGCGCTGTCGGTGACGATGACGACCTGCTCGACGCTCGCCGCGGTGATCCTCACACCCCTTCTGACGCAGTTGCTGGCCGGGGAACTGATCGAGGTCGACACCCTCGGCCTGCTCCTCTCGACGCTGCAGGTGGTGATCCTGCCGGTGGCCGGGGGCGTGGTCCTCAACCGGCTCGCGCCCGCCTTGGTGAGCGAGGTGCTGCCGGCCGCGCCGCTCGTGAGCGTGGCGGCGATCGCGCTGATCTGCGGGAGCATCATCGGCCAGAACGCGGCGGCCGTGGTGGCGAGTGGGCCGCGGCTCCTGGTGGCGATCGTGCTCCTGCACGCCCTGGGCTTCGCGGTGGGCTACGCCTTCGCGCGGGTGTTCGGGTTTCCGGTGGTCGCGGCCCGCACGATCTCGATCGAGACGGGCATGCAAAACTCCGGCCTTGGCGCGTTCCTGGCGAAGCGCCACTTCCCGGCCGAGCCGCTCACGGCGGTGCCGGCGGCGATCTCGGCGCTGGTCCACTCCGTGCTCGGCAGTCTGCTCGCCGGCTGGTGGCGGCTGCGGCCGGCCGGGCCCGTCACAGCCGAAACCGAAACCGCTGCTCGCCACGCTGAAACAGGCAGTTATTGACCGGCTGGACTGCCCCCTGCCCAGTCTTCTGCGGCCGCGAACAATCGCTCGGCTGGATGCTTGACAGCCCGGTCACGCTTGAATAATGTACATGCGTACACACCTCAGCCGCGGCCGCAATCGGGCGGCCAAAACGCCGGACAAAAGGGCGTGCCATGGTGACGATCGGACTGGCCAACGTTTCTCTGCCAAGCCGCGAGGCAACTGCCGAGGCGACCCGCGGTTTGGCCCTCGGCCTACCCGCCGCCCTGGCTCGGTCGGGCTTGGGGCTGGGGTCGGGCCCGGGGAAGACCAGCCTGCTGAGCGCCGGCGAGCTCGCGGGCCGGGAGAATGCCCGCGAGGTGATCGCGAGCGGGTTCGCCGCGGTCGATCGCCTGCTGCCGGCCGGCGGCGTGCGGCGGGGCAGCCTGCTTGAATGGCTGGCTGCCGGAAATGCAGCTGCCGGTGACACGGCTGGCGATGTGGGTGGCGGGGCCGGAGCCGTCTCGCTCGCCCTGGCGGTCGCCTGCCGTCTGGCCGCTGCCGCCGCCGGGCCGCGCTTGATCGTGGTCGTCGATCGGGCCGGCTGGTTTCATCCGCCGGCCGTGCTGCCCTGGCTCGGCGACTCGCGACAGCTCGTCGTGGCCCGCCCGTCAAACGACGACGACGAAATCTGGGCGATCGATCAGGCGCTGCGCTGCCACGGCGTGGCCGCGGTCGTAGCCTGGCCGCGATCGGTGGTGCGGCAACGGGGCTCGATCACGGCGCCACACGCCGGCCGGCCGGTGTCGCGCGGCCAAACCGCCGCCCGCCCGCGGCCCACCGCGCAGTGGACCACCGCGATGCGCCGCTGGCAGCTGGCGGCGCGGTCGAGCGGTGCAGTCGGCCTGCTCGTGAGGCCGGCGGCGACGGCCGGCGAGCCCTCGTGGGCCGAGGCACGGCTCGCCGTCGCACCGCTGCCCGGCGGCACGCTCCTCGAGCGGCGCTTGCGGCTCGAGCGGGTCGGCGGCGCGTGGAGCGGCGGCGCCGAGGGCCAAGCAGCCGAGACGGTGCTCGATCTCGCGCGCGGCCGCGAAGGCTCGCCGGCTCGTGGATCAGACCGTGCGCTTGTCACGCGGCGCCCGCGCGAACGATCCGGCCGCTGGTCGGCCGGCAGGGCGGCCGACGGCGAGGGAGGTGTGGCATGCCGCGCGTCATGACGATCTGGCTGCCGCGCTGGCCGGTGCAGCGACGGCTCGTCGAGCACCCGGAGTGGCGGAAGCGGCCGGTGTTCGTCTGTCGCCGCGAGAAGCGCGGGCTCATGACGGTGATGTCGTGGGCCTGGGCCGAGCCGCCCAAGCGGCGGCGGACGGTGATCCGGCCGGGCATGTCGCTGGCCGAGGCGATGGCCGTCTTGGCGCTGGCCTACGGCTCCCAGGCCTGCCATGCCGCCGAGGTCGATGCCGACGACCCAGCCGCCGATGCGGAGGCGCTTCGCCAACTGGCCCGCGCCTGCCGGCGGTTTGCGCCCCTGGTGGGCGTCGAGACGGTGCCACTGTCGTCGGGCCGCAAGGAGGCGTGCCCGGCGGCTCCATCGGCCACGGCGGAATGCCTCCACCTCGACGTGACGGGCACGGCCGGTTTCTTCGGCGGCGAGGGGCCGCTTGCCCGCACGGCCGCGTGGACGCTCGCGGCCCGCGGCCTCCACGCCCGCGTGGCGATCGCCGACACGCCGGCCGCCGCCTGGGCCGCGGCCCACCACACCGATCTCGTGGCGAGGGCGGAGCCACGGCCTGAAACCGTGCCCGCGACCGGCCCGGCCGCAGTGACCGCGCGCCCGCAGCCCGGCGGCCATCGCCGCTGGGCGATTGTGCCGCCGGGGGCGCAGCGGCTCGCGCGGGGCGAGGGGGCGGTGCTGGCCGGGCTGCCGCTCGAGGCCCTGCGGCTCGAGCCCGTGGCCGTCGAAATGCTCCGCGAGGTCGGCATCGATACTGTCGGGGGCGTGGTGCGACTGCCGGCCAAGAGCCTGACGGCGAGGTTTCCGGCGAGCGTGGCCGGGCGGCTGGCGGAGTTCACGGGCGCCCGGGCCGAGCCGATCGTGCCGCCCCGCGGCAGCGAGCTGCCCCAGGCCGCGCATGCCTTCGAGCTGCCCTTGTCGCTCGCCGCCGTCGACGAAGCCGCGATCGCCGGGCTCCTCGAAGGGCTCGTCACGGAATGCACGGCGACGCTCGCCGCGCGGGGCGAAGGGATCGTGTCGCTGCAGGTGCGGTTCGAGCCGGCGGCGCGGGTGGGCGCGACGACGGCCGCACCCACGGTGATCGACACGGGCCTGTTTCGGCCGAGCACGTCGCCACGCCACGTGACCGAACTCGTGCGGCTGCGGATGGGCCGGATGAAACTGCCCCGTGAGATCGAGGGGGTCGCCGTCGAGGTGGTGGCCACCGGGCCCGTCGAATGCCGGCAACGGTCGCTCTTCGACACCGCCCCGGACGGCGGCCCCCGCCACGCGGTCGAATCGCAGGCGGCGGAGGTGTCGCTCCTGCTCGACCGGCTCGCCGGTCGGCTCGGCCGGCCGGCCGTGTATGAGCCGCGGCCGGTGGCCGACGCCCAGCCCGAACATGCCTGGATCGCCGCCCCGCCCGGCCCCGCCGCCCGCAGCGCCGCGCCGTCACCACGCGCCGCCGGCCGGCGACCGGTCTGGATGCCACCGCGGCCGGTGCCGCTCGAGCCCCTGCAGGCCGGGATGATCGCCGTCGTGCCCGACGGGCCGCCGGTGCGGTTTCGACTCGGCGGCGTGGTGCACACGGTCGCCACGGCCCACGGCCCCGAACGGATCGAGACGGCTTGGTGGCGGGGGCCGACGGTCCGCCGCGACTACTACATCGTGGAGACGGAATCGGGGGCGCGGTTCTGGCTCTTCCGCCGGCTCGGCGGCCGCGCGCGAGGCCCGCGCGACAGCGGCTGGTATCTGCACGGAGTCTTCGCGTGAAGGAAACAACCCTGCTCACGAACCAGCGACACGACGAACAGGGCTCCGCGAGAGGTTGCCCGTGTCAATCGAGCGGCGTTGCTGGCCGAGCGCAGGACGAAGATCTCGCGAGGGGTTGCCCGTGCCGTGGAGCCGGCCTTGATGGCGAGCGGAGGCAGGATGCCGAGAGCGAGCCAGCATGGAGCGAACGGAGGCCAGGATGGCCGGAGTGAGCGTCCGGCGACACGGCACGGGCAACCCCGAGCCGCGCGTGCGGAGAGGCACGGGCAACCCCGAGCCGCGTGAGACTTCAACAGACAGTCGAGCAGGAACAGTCGAGCAGGAGGAACTGAACCAATGACACCCCACGCACCGCCGCGATACGCCGAGCTCCATTGCACGAGCAACTTCTCCTTCCTCCAGGGAGCCTCCCACCCGGAGGAGCTCGTGGCCCGGGCAGCGGCGCTCGGCTACGAGGCGCTCGCGATTACCGACCGCTCCACGCTCACCGGAATCGTGCGGGCGCACGGGGCCGCCAAGCAACAAGGGCTCAAGCTCGTCGTCGGGGCCCACCTCGAGCCGGTGGATGCCGCACCGATCGTCGTCTGGGCCGGCGACGGCGACGGCTACGCCAACCTCTGCCGGCTGCTCACCCACGGCTATGCGAGGGCGGCCGAGGCGACCGCCGCCGCATCGGGCCAGCGGCGGGCATCACGGCCCACCACCGCTGACGAGCCGGTCGAGCGGTGTGCGGGCGGCTGCCTGCTCACCGGCGACGACATCGCCCGCCATGCCCACGGCCTCCTGGCCGGAGTGCCGCTGGCGGCCTTCGCCCGCGACGACCACGGCGGGCCCAGCGACGACGATCGCCGGCAGGACGCCGTCGAACACCTCGCCCACTGGCGGTGGATTTTCGGCGAACGGCTCTGGGCGCTGGCGGAAGTCGCCCTCGAGGGAGACGACGCCGCGCGGCTCGAATGGTTTGGCCGCGTGGCACGGCTGGCGGGCGTGCCGCTCGCGGCGGCCGGCGATGTCCGCTACCACGCGCGGAGCCGGCTGCCGCTCTTCGACGTGCTCGCGGCCACCCGCCACGGCGGCACGGTGGACGGTCTCCGCGGCAAGCTGCTTGCCAACGGCGAGCGGCACCTCCACGAGCGGTGGCGGATCGCCGAGCGATTCACGGCCCTGCCCGGCGCCGTCGAGCGGGCGGCCGAGATCGCCGGCCGCTGCAGCTTCTCGCTCGACGAACTGAAATACGAATATCCCGCCGCCACCGTGCCGCCGGGCCGCACGGCCAGCGAGCAGCTCGCGCATCTGGCCTGGAAGGGCGCCCGCAAGCGATATCCCGACGGCGTCCCGGAGAAGGTTCGCGAGCTCGTCACCCACGAGCTCGCCCTGATCGCGGAGCTCGGCTACGAGGCCTACTTCCTCACCGTGTTCGATATCGTGCGGTTCGCCCGGCGGCGGGGCATCCTCTGCCAGGGCCGTGGCTCGGCGGCCAACTCGGCGGTCTGCTATTGCCTGGGGGTCACGTCGGTCGACCCGGCGCGGATGAACGTGCTCTTCGAGCGGTTCGTAAGCCGCGAGCGGCGGGAGGCCCCCGACATCGACATCGACTTCGAGCACCAGCGCCGCGAGGAAGTGATCCAATACATCTACGAGACCTACGGCCGCGACCGGGCGGCGATGACGGCCGAGGTGATCTCGTATCGGCTGCGGTCGGCCGTGCGCGACGTGGGCAAGGCGCTCGGGCTCTCGCTCGACCGCGTCGACGCGCTCGCCACCGTGCTCGACGTGGGCGACGGGGTCGAGGATCTGCCGACACGGCTGACGGAGGCGGGGCTCGACCCCGCCGGCGACACCGGCACGAGGCTCGTGTCGCTCGTCGGCCAACTCGTCGGCTTTCCACGGCACCTGGGGCAGCACGTCGGCGGGATGGTGATGACGCAGGGCCGGCTCACCGAGCTCGTGCCCGTGCAGCCGGCCACGATGCCCGGCCGCACGGTCGTGCAGTGGGACAAAAACGACCTCGACGAGCTCGGAATCCTGAAAGTGGATTGCCTCGCCCTCGGCATGCTGACGGCGATCCACCGGGCCTTCGACCTCGTCGAAAAGGCCGGCGGCCCGAAGCTCACGCTGGCCACGGTGCCGGCCGAGGATCCGGCCGTCTACGAGATGATCTCGCGGGCTGACACGGTGGGCGTGTTTCAGATCGAGAGCCGGGCGCAGATGAGCATGCTGCCGAGGCTCAAGCCGAAGTGTTTCTACGACCTCGTGATCGAGGTGGCGATCGTGCGGCCGGGGCCGATCCAGGGCGACATGGTGCATCCTTATCTGCGGCGGCGGGCCGGCGAGGAGCCCGTCACGTATCCCAGCGACGCGATTCGCGACGTCCTGGAGAAGACGCTCGGCGTGCCCCTCTTCCAGGAGCAGGCGATGCGGCTGGCGGTGGTGGCGGCCGGCTTCACGCCCGGCGAGGCGGATCAGCTGCGGCGGGCGATGGGAGCCTGGCGGCGGCCGGGCGTGATCGACGAGTTTCACAAGAAGCTCGTGGATGGAATGCTGGCCCGCGGGCTCGCCCGCGAGTTTGCCGAGCAGGTCTTCAACCAGATCCGGGGCTTCGGCGAATACGGCTTCCCCGAGTCGCACGCGGCGAGCTTCGCCCTGCTCGTCTACGTGTCGGCCTGGCTCAAGTGTCATCATCCGGCGGCCTTCACGGCGGCGCTCCTGGGCAGCCAGCCGATGGGCTTTTATGCACCGGCCCAGCTCGTGCGTGACGCCCGGGCGCATGGCGTGCGGGTGTTGCCGGCCGACGTGAACAAGAGCGACTGGCACGCGACGCTCGAAGGAGGCCGCTCGCCAGACGTTCAGCCCGCGATCCGGCTGGGGCTCGAGCAGGTCTACGGCCTCGGGGAGGCCGAGGCCGGGCGGATCGCGGCGGCCCGCCGCGAGGGCTCCTTCCGCCTGCCGCGCGACCTGGCCCGACGGGCGGGCCTCGACCGCGAGGCGCTGCTGAATCTGGCCAGGTCCGGGGCGCTCGCCTCGCTCGGGCTCTCCCGGCGCCGCGCGGTCTGGGAGGCGATGCGGAGCCTCGACAAGCCCGCGAGCCAGCCGCTGCTCGAGGGGCTCGACGACGACGACGCAGACGAGGAAGACTCGCTCGGCCTCGAGCCGATGACCGAGCAGGAGGAGGTGATCGCCGACTACCGCACCGGCGGCCTCTCGCTCACGGCCCACCCGCTGGCTTTCGAGCGGGCGCGGCTCGCGGCCCGGGGGGTGAGCGAGATCGCCGCGGCCAATGCGGCGCCGGAGGGCCGCCGCATGTGCGTGGCGGGCATCGCGCTGTGTCGCCAGCGGCCCGCCACCGCCAAGGGGATGATCTTTCTCACGATCGAGGACGAATCGGGCGCGGCCAACATCGTGGTTCGCCCCGACGTCTGGGCCGCCGCCGACCATGCCGCCCGCCGCGCGGCGGTGCTCCTGGTGGAGGGCCGGATCCAGCGGCGGGGCGCGGTCGTGCACGTGGTGGCGACGCGGCTCGAATCGGCGCTGGGCGCATCGACGCGCTCTGCGACGGGATCAGGCTCGGCCGCACACGCCGTCGGCTCGGGTGACGAGCCCTCGCCGCCCACCGACGACGAGTTCGCCGCCAGTTCCCCTGCCCTGGCCGCCCTGCCCCGCATGTCTCGCGACTTCTGCTGACCGCACGATCCCCAGGCCTTCACCCGGAGCCCCCGCTGTCCGAATCGTTCGCGGCGGTCACGCCGCCCGGCCGCCGCCGCACCACAGCGGCCTCGACCGGGTGTTGGCCCCGCTCGCCTGCGTTCCGTACAACGGACGCCATGAGCACCGCCCCCGTCACCTCCACGAACCTGCCCCTGGGCAAGCCGATGCGGGGCAAGGTCCGCGACTGCTACACCTTCACGTCGCCCGCCTTCGGCGACGCGCTCCTGATCGTGAGCACCGACCGGATCAGCGCCTTCGACTGGATCCTCCCGTCCCCGATCCCCGACAAGGGCAAAGTGCTCACGGCGATCTCGCGGTTCTGGTTCGACCGGCTTTCGCAGGGCCCGAATCCCATCGCCCATCACCTGCTCACGACCGACGTGGACAGCATGGGCCTGCCCGCCGAGATCGACCTCGCGCCGCTCCGCGGCCGCACGATGCTCGTCCGGCGGGCCGACGTCATCCCCTTCGAATGCGTCGTCCGCGGCTGGCTCGCAGGCTCGGGCCTCGCCGAATACAAGCAAAGCGGCACCGTCTGCGGCGTGCCGCTGGCCTCCGGCCTCCGCCCCGGCGACCGCCTGCCCGAGCCGATCTTCACGCCGGCCACCAAGGCGGCGAGCGGCCACGACGAAAACGTCTCCTTCGACGCGATGGCCGCGGCGGTGGGCGGCGAGGTCGCCGAATCGCTCCGCCGAAAGAGCCTCGAGGTCTACGCCAGGGGCGCCGCGCATGCCGCCGCCTGCGGCATCGTGCTGGCCGACACGAAGTTCGAGTGGGGCCGGCTGCCCGACGGCTCGCTGATCCTCGTGGACGAGGTGCTCACGCCCGACAGTTCGCGGTTCTGGCCGGCCGCCGACGCGGGCCACGGCCGCGTGCCCGATTCCTTCGACAAGCAGTTCGTGCGCGACTGGCTGGAGACGACCGGCTGGGACAAGGCGAGCGAGCCCCCGGAACTTCCGGCCGAGGTCGTGACCAAGACCCGCGACAAGTACCTGGAGGCCTGCCGGCTGCTCACCGGCGGGCCCTTCCAATCAGCCTGACGGGAGTGTCGGCGCGATGCCCGCACCATGCACGACGGACACACCGGCGGCGCCCGTCGCCGCGGCGGCCGTGATCCACCGGGCGAGGCGTGGGGGCAGCTGCCTCGCATGCTGGGCGACCTTGCTCCTGGCCTCGCTACTCCAGGCCTCACTGCTCCTGGCCGTCCAGGCGTTCGCCGCCGATCTGCCCCGCGTCGACTTCGCCCGCGACGTGGCGCCGGTGCTCGTCGCCCGCTGCATGGGGTGCCACTCGGGCGAAAGCCCCGAGGCCGGCCTCACGCTCACCGACGAAGCGGCGCTCCGGCGCGGAGGCGAGAGCGGAGCGGCGCTCGAACCGGGCGACTCGGGCGGCAGCCTGCTGTGGCAGCGGATCGCCGCCGACGAAATGCCGCCGAAGCACCCGCTCTCCGCCGCGGAAAAAAGCTCGCTCGCCGCCTGGATCGACGCGGGCGCTCCGTGGCAAGGCGGGTCGCTCGACCCGTTCGCGCTGACCACGGCCTCCCGCGCCGGACGCGATTTCTGGTCGCTCGCGCCGGTGCAGGACGCCCCGCCCCCCGAGCTGCCGAGGGATGCCGCGTTCGGAGAGTGGGGTCGCGGTCCGATCGACGCCTTCATACTCGCCGGCCTGGCCAAGGCCGGATTGCGACCGGCGACCGCGGCCGATCCGCGCACGCTCGTGCGCCGGCTGAGCTTCGACCTCGTGGGCCTGCCCCCCACGCCCGAGCAGATCGAGGCCTTCGCCGCCGATCCCTCCGACGAGGCCTACCTTCGCCTCGTCGACGCGCTCCTTGCCTCTCCGGCCTACGGCGAACGCTGGGGCCGCCACTGGCTCGACGTGGTGCGATTCGGCGAGAGTGACGGCTTCGAGCGGAACTTCGCCCGCGACAACGCCTGGCCGTACCGCGACTGGGTGATCGACGCCCTTAACGCCGACATGCCCTACGACCGCTTCGTGCGGCTGCAGCTCGTGGGTGACCTGGAGGGCAGCGGCCCGGACGGCGCGGCGGCGACGGGCTTCTGGGTGGCCGGCGCCCACAACACCGTGGTGGGAGGCAGCGAGCGGATGAAGCGGCTCGCCCGCGGCGACGAGCTCGAGGAGGTGATCGGCACGCTCGGCCAGACCTTCGTGGGCCTCACGCTCCAGTGCGCCCGCTGCCATGACCACAAGTTCGATCCGGTCAGCCAGGCCGACTATTACCGGCTCGCCTCCGCGATTTCCGGGCTGGGCCATGGCGAGCGGACGGTGGCTGTGCCCGATGCCGAGCGGAAACTCGCCGCTCTCGACGCAGAACTCGCCGCCTTACGCGCCAGGCTCGCAGCCCTCGACGCCCGGGGCCGCGCCCGGGTGGCGGAGACGCTGGGCGGCCCGGTGCCGCCTCCGGCGCTGGCCCGCTGGGAGTTCGAGGGCGACCTGCGCGACTCCGTGGGCGGTCTCCATGGCAGGGCCGTCGGCCGGGCCCACGTCGCGCACGGCAGCCTCGTGCTCGACGGCGAGAGTCACGTCGAGACGCCTCCGTTGCCCGTGCCGCTCGCCGCCAAGACGCTCGAGGCCTGGGTGCGACTCGACGACCCGGGCCAGCGGGGCGGCGCGGCGATTTCGGTCGAGAGCCGTGACGGCGTGCTCTTCGACGCGATCGTGTTCGGTGAGCGGGAGCCAGGCCGCTGGATGGCCGGCAGCAACAACTTCATCCGCAGCGGCTCCTTCGGCGGAGCGGAAGAGTCGGAGGCGGCCGGGCGGGCGGTGCACGTGGCGCTCGTCTACGCCGCGGATGGAACGATCACCGCCTACCGCGAGGGCGTGCCCTATGGCAGGCCGATCCGCTCCGCGCCGCTGCAGCCGTTCGCGGCCGGCGAGACGGAGGTGCTCTTCGGCCTGCGGCACGAGCCGGCCGGAGGCAACCGGTTCCTGAAGGGCAGGGTCGAGCGTGCCGCGCTCTACGACCGGCCGCTCTCGGCCGCCGAGGTCGCCGCCTCGGCCGCCGCGGGGGGCGTGGTGACCGAGCAGGCGATCGCCGCGGCGCTCTCGGAGGCCGACCGCGCGGAGCGGAGCCGGGTCGCTGCCGCCATCACTCGAGCGGTCGCCGCCCGTGCGGCCAAGGCGGCCCAACGCAAGGTCTACACACTCACCCCCGGCCGCGGCGAGGTGACGAAAATTCTCGGTCGGGGCGATCCCGATCTCCCGGGCAGGACGGTCGCGCCGGGTGCTACTGCCGCCATCCCCAAACTGACCGCCGACTTCGGGCTCCCGGCGGACGCTCCGGAGGCCGAGCGCCGCCGCCGGCTCGCCGACTGGATCCTGCACCCCGACAACCCGCTCTTCGCCCGGGTGATCGTCAACCGGATCTGGCACCACCATTTCGGCACCGGGCTCGTCGACACGCCGAGCGACTTCGGCTTCAACGGGGGCCGACCGAGCCATCCGGAACTGCTCGATCACCTCGCCGCCGACTTCCGTCGCCACGGCCGGCGGCTCAAGCGGCTCCACCGGCAGATCGTCAGCTCGTCGGCCTACCGGCAGTCGACCCGCCCGGCTGACACCGACCCGCGCGGCCCGGAGATCGACGCCGGCAACCGGCTGCTGTGGCGCGGATCCCGACGGCGGCTCGAAGCCGAATCGCTCCGCGACGCGCTGCTCGCCATCTCGGGCGCGCTTGACCCGGCCCGGGGAGGCCCCGGCTATCGCGACGTGGCCGTGACCTACGTCGACGGCACCACCTACTACGCCCCGCTCGCGCCGAAGCCCGAGGTCTTCCGCCGCACGGTGTACCGATTCAGCCCGCGGGGCGACCGGCCCCCGCTGCTCGACACCTTCGACTGCCCCGACCCGTCGGTCACGGCGCCCCGCCGGAGCGTCACCACGACGCCGCTCCAGGCGTTGGCGCTGCTCAACGACGAGTTCGTGCTGGTGATGGCCGACGCGTTCGCCGGCCGCCTGCGCGGCGAGGCAGGCCACGATGCCTCGGCCCAGGTGACCCGTGCCTGGCGGCTGGCGCTCGGCCGCGACCCCGACGCCGAGGAGCGCCGGCTGGCCGAAACGCTCGCGGCGGAGCACGGCCTGGAGGCGGTCTGTCGCGGCCTGTTCAACGTCGCCGAGTTCGTCGTCATCGACTGATCGATCCATCCAGGTAACCGCCGCCATGCAGCCCGCCGCTCCGCTCTCCCGCCGCGAGTTTCTCGACTGGGGGCGCCACGGGCTGGCCGCCACGGCGGTGGCCGCGCTGCTCGACTCCGAAGCCCGGCGGGCATCGGCCGACGAGCCCGCGCCGCCGCAGCGAGCCAAGCGGGCCATCCACATCTCGCTCGTGGGAGGCCTGAGCCACATCGATTCCTTCGACCCCAAGCCCGCCCTCGATCGCCTCCACGGCACGAAGCTCGCCACGACCGAGAAGCCCGACATCTTCTTCGGCCAGATGGGCCTGCTGCGGAAGGCCGACTGGGCTTTCCGGCCCCGGGGCCAGAGCGGCCTCGAGGTCTCCGACCTCTTTCCCCGGATCGCGGAACTCGCCGACGAGCTCACGGTGCTGCGGTCGATGGAGTCGAAGTCGGCCAACCACACGCCGGCTCTCGCGCTCTCCAACAGCGGCTTCGAGTTCATCGGCTTTCCCTCGATGGGCAGCTGGATCTCCTACGGGCTCGGCGTCGAGAACGAGTCGCTGCCGGCCTACGTGGTGCTCAACGACGAGCGGGGCGCGCCCAACACAGGCGCCGCCACCTGGAGCAGCGCCTTCCTGCCGACCAGCCACCAGGGCGTGGTGCTACGTGGCGGCCATCAGCCCGTCGCCGACTTGTTCCCGGCGCGGTCGATCGACCCGACGGCCGATCGTGCGACCCGCGACTTCGTGGCCGCGCTCGACCGCCGCCGCATCGCCGACACGGCCGTCGAAGAAGGACTCGCCGCACGGATCAGGAACTACGAGCTCGCCGCCCGAATGCAGGCCTCGGTGCCGGAGGTGGCGAGCCTCGCGTCCGAGACGCGGGCCACGCGCGAGGCCTACGGGCTCGACGATCCGCGGACCGCTGACATGGGCCGCCGCTGCCTGCTCGGCCGGCGGCTCCTCGAGCGGGGCGTGCGGTTCGTGCAGCTCTTCTCCGGCGGCCCGATCGCCGGCAGCCCGCGGGCCAGCTGGGACGCCCACGAGAACGTGCGGGAGAACCACGCCGCCGAGGCGGCGCGGATCGACCGCCCAGTGGCGGCCCTGCTCCGCGACCTGCGAGAGCGCGGCCTGCTCGACGACACGCTGGTGATCTTCACCACCGAGTTCGGCCGTACGCCCTTCACCCAGTCGGCCGCCGACACAGTGGGGGCCGGCCGCGACCACAATCGCTACGGGTTTTCGTGCTGGTTGGCCGGCGCCGGCCTGCGACCCGGCATCGCCGTCGGCGCCACCGACGAGATCGGCTGGAAGGCGGTCGAGCGGCCCATCCCCTGGCACGACTTCCACGCGACGGTGCTGCACCTCTTCGGCATCGACCACGAGCAACTCGCCTATTACCACAACGGCATCCGCCGCCGGCTCACGAACGTGCACGGCGAGGTCGTCCGGGAAGCGATTGCCTGAGTGCGACCGGATGGCTCCGGGCCCTGCGGCAGTCCGGGGCGATCACCGCCAGGGCGGCGGTTTTTGAGTTTTCTTCTGACCTAGGGCGGCGGGCGGTGCCGAACTAGAATCGCCGGGCAGGTCTTCCGCCCCCTTCCCTTCCCGCTGCGCCACCCATGCTTCGCTACTGGACCGCCGGCGAATCCCACGGCCCCGCCCTCGTCGCCCTCGTGGACGGCTTTCCCGCCGGGCTCACGGTCGACAAGGGGGCGCTCGACGCGGAACTCGGTCGCCGCCAGGGGGGCTACGGCCGCGGGGGCCGACAGCGGATCGAGACCGACACCGTCACGTTCCTGTCGGGCCTCTGGAAGGGCGTGACGCTCGGCAGCCCGCTGGCCCTCGAGGTGATCAATAAAGACGCGAAGCTCGAACGACTCGAAGAGGTCGAGCGGCCGCGGCCGGGCCACGTGGATTTGGCCGGTGCGATCAAGCACGCCGGAGGCGTGCGGGCCGTGCTGGAGCGGGCCAGCGCCCGCGAGACGGCGGCCCGCGTCGCCGCCGGGGCCCTCGCCCGCCAGTTGCTGGCGGTGTTCGGGATCGAGGTGGCCGGCTGGGTGACCGAACTCGGCGGTGTCGTGCTCGGCGACCGCGCGGGATCCCTCGCCGAGTTGCGCGGCCTGCGAGACTCGAGCAGCATCTATTCGCTGCATCCCGAGCGGGATGGCGAGGTGACCGCGTTGATCGACAAGGTCGGCAAGGAAGGCGACACGCTCGGCGGCGTGGTCGAGACGCGGGTCACGGGCCTGCCGATCGGCCTGGGCACCCACGCCCAGTGGGACCGCAAGCTCGACGGCCTGCTGGCCCAGGGCGTGATGGCGGTGCAGGCGATCAAGGGGGTCGAGATCGGCATGGGCTTCGAGTCGGCCCGCCGCCGCGGCTCCGAGGTCCACGACCCGATCGGCTACGACCCGACCGCCGCCGCCGGCCCGACGCAGGGCTTCACCCGGCCCAGCAACAACGCCGGAGGCCTCGAGGGAGGCACGACCAACGGCCAGCCGCTGGTGGTGCGCGCGGCCATGAAGCCGATCAGCACGCTGCGAAAGCCGCTGGCGAGCGTCAACCTGACGACCAAGCAGCCCGAGGAGGCCGCCTACGAGCGGAGCGACGTCTGCGCGGTCAGCGCCTGCAGCGTGATCGTCGAGAACGTCGTCGCCTTCACGGTCGCGCAAGCGCTGGTCGACAAGTTCGGCGGTGACAGCATCGCCGAGATGCAGGCCCGCTGGAGCCAGTACCACGACCCGGCCTGGCGCCGCTGACACGGCGACCAGCGGCCCTTGACCCCGACCGAAGCCCGAGGAACAAGGATGTTCGTCGCCCGCTCCGCCGCCCGCGTCAGGCTGGCCCGAATCGCGTTTCTGCTTCTCGGGCTGCTGCCCGCCGCAGGGCTCGGGGCCTGGGCCGTCCACCGCCGCAGCGACGCCCATCGGGCGGCGATCGAACGCCGCTGGCAGGAGGCCATCGGCCTGCCGGTCACGATCGGCCGGGTCGAGCATCCTCGGCCAGGGGTGGTCCGCGGTCATGACTGCGTCCTGCCGGCCACCGAGGATCGCCCGGCCATCGGCCTGCCGCTCGTCGAGGTCGAGTCATCGGCCGACGAGGATCGGATCCGAATCGACCGCTTCGCCTGCGACACAGCCGCCGCCGCGACGCTGACCGGGCTCGCCCGCACCTGGCTGGCCGACGACGTCCGCTTTCGCCGCACCTGCATCGTCGAAGTGACCGACTTCTCCTGGAGCGTGGGCCGCGCGCCGCTTGCCGACGCCCCGCCTTCGCCCGCAGCGTCGCTGCGGGTCGAGTGCGTCGCCGGCCCGGTCGGCCGCGCGCTCCGGGTGGTGCGGCGTGGCGGCACCGCCGACGAGTTGCGGATCGTGCGCGAACCGGCTTCCGCCACCGACGGCGATACGGCGGCCCAGGTCTTCACGGTCACCGCCAGCTGCACCGAGGCGATCCCGCTCGCGGTGCTGGCGGCGGCGGCCGGCGCTGGCCCGGAGTCCGCTGCTGCGTCGGGCGCCGCCACCGTCACGGGCACGCTCGAGGCGACGCGCGGAGCCGACGGCTGGTCCGGGCGAGCCCGGGGCGCCATCGCAGGCATCGACCTGACGGCAGCGGCCGCCGCCGTGGGCGGCCGGGCCGGCGGCTCGGCCGCGATCGACGTGACCCGGCTCGCATGGAGCGGCAGCCGCGTCACCGACGCCCTGTTCGAATGCGCCGCCGGCGCCGGCAGCCTCGACAGCCGACTGTTCGACAGGATCGTGCTCGCGCTCGGGGCCCGGCCCGGACCGGCCGCCACGCCCCTGCTGCCTGGCGGCGAACGCGGATTCGACGGGGCCGGCTGCATCGTGGGCGTGGGCCCACACGGCGTGCAGGTCCTGCCGTCGACCCGGCTGCCGGCCGGGCTCGCCACCTGGCGGGGCGAGGTGCTCCTCGCGCCGCCGGCGGCGCCGGTGCCCGGTGACCGGATCGCATGGATGCTCTCGACGCCGGGGACCACCTACGGCCCCGCCATCGGCCCCGGCTCGTGGCTGATCTCGGTGCTGCCCCCCTCCGCCCCCCCGGCGAACGGTGCGGGTCGCCAGTTTTGACCGAATCTTGACGGGCCGCCGACCCGATTCTGACGCCGCTGCTCTCATCGAAACCGCGGTCCGATGCGACATTATTCGGTGCCGATGGACCGGTGTCCGTTCGCATGCTCGAGGCTCCACGCTCCAGGAACGCCAACCCATGACTCCGCCCCCCGCCACGCTCGACCCGAAGCGCAAGCCCCTCGAGCCGACCGCAGCTCCGCCCGTCGCCGATCACCTCGCGACGGCCACGACGTCCGCCGAGACGGCGGGCGAATCGGACGACGAGGGCTCGGGCCGGTTCGCGCGACTCGACTGGGCCACCACGATCTGGATCGGCGGCATCCATCTGGCCGCGCTCGCGGCGCCCTTCTATTTCAGCTGGTCGGGATTGGCGATCTGCTTGTTTCTCTACTGGGTGACCGGCGGCCTGGGTGTCTGCCTGGGGTATCACCGGCTGCTGACGCACGGCAGCTTCAAGACGACCGGACTGGTGAAGTTCATCTTCGCGTTGTTGGGCGGGATCTCCGGCGAGGGCTCGGCGCTCGTCTGGGTCTCGAACCACCGCAAGCACCACGCCTTCAGCGACCAGGAGGGCGATCCGCATTCCCCGCGCGACGGCGGCTTCTGGGCCCACATGCTCTGGCTGTTCCCCTATCACTCCAGCGACGAGGTCGCCGCCCGCGTGGCCCGCTGGGCGCCCGACCTCGAGCGCGATCGGGGAATCCGTTTCCTCCACCAGACCTTTCTGCTCTGGCACTTCCTGATCGGGGCCGCGCTGCTGAGCACGGGCTGGTCGCTCTACGGCCGCGACGTCGGCATCTCCTGGCTGCTCTGGGGCCTCGCCGTGCGGATGGTGATCGTGTTCCATATCACGTGGTTCGTGAACTCCGCGACCCACATCTGGGGTTACCGCAACTACGAGACCACCGACGACTCGACCAACCTCTGGTGGGTGGGCCTGCTGGCCTTCGGCGAGGGCTGGCACAATAACCACCACGCCCATCAGCGGATGGCGGCCCACGGCCACAAGTGGTGGGAACTGGACCCCACGCACTGGGTCATCCTCGGCCTCGAGCGGCTCGGCCTGGCCTGGGACGTGGTGCGCGCGCCCCGCGGCGGCCTCGGTCGACAGGCGGTCGGCGGCGGCCGGGGTGAACCCGCATCCGCGTGATTCCGCGATGGTGAGTGAGGCCCGGTTGCATTTTCGGCCGCCACCGTTAAACTTCGGCCATCCTCGATTCGAAGCAATCAATGCCGTCCGTCGTGGGCGGTGAAACGTCTGATGTCGCTGACGAAAGAACACAAGCAAGAGCTGATCGGTGCCCATCGGCGCGGAGTCGCCGATACCGGGTCAGCGGAGATCCAGATCGCCCTGCTGACGGGCCGGATCACGCAACTCACCGACCATTTCAAGAAGCACAGCAAGGACTTCGCCAGTCGGCGGGGCCTGTTGGCGATGGTGAGTCGCCGTCGTCGGCTGCTTGATTATCTCAAGCGGGTCGCCCCGCAGCGGTATCTCGACATCATCCAGAAACTCGAGATCCGCAAGTAGGATCTCGGCCGCTTCGTGCGGCGGATGGCGTTGATTGTGCGGCCCTTCCCGAGTGCCTCGGCACCGCCGGGAAGGCTCGAAGCGAGGCCGACCGGAGCATCGTCGCTTCGGTGCGAAACGCAACGACAGGCCCGCCGCCACCGCGCCCCGAAGGGCCGCCGGCCGCCGGGCCAGAAGAGAAGGAAGAAACGAAATTATGAAGCAGCGCGTGGAACGGAAGATCGGCGACCAGGTGCTCGCCATCGAGACGGGTTTTCTGGCGAAGCAGGCCGCGGGCAGCGTGCTCGTGTCCTACGGTGAGACGGTGGTGCTCGTGGCCTGCGCGACTGGCGCGCCGCGGCCGGGCATCGACTTCTTTCCGCTGACGTGCGACTACCGCGAGCGGGTCGCGGCCGCGGGCAAGTTTCCCGGTGGCTTCCTCAAGCGGGAAGGCCGGCCGACGCTCAAGGAGACGCTCACCAGCCGGCTGATGGACCGGCCGATCCGACCGCTGTTCCCCGCCGGCTTCTTCGACGAGGTGCAGATCCAGGCCAACGTGCTGGCCAGCGACCGACAGAACGACCCCGACGTGCTGGCGATGAACGGCGCCTCGGCGGCGCTCTCGATCTCCGCCCTGCCCTTCATGGGCCCGCTGGGCAGCGTGCGGCTCGCCCAGATCGACGGCACGTTCGTCCCCTTCCCCACGATCGACCAGCTCGAGGAGAGCGACCTCGACCTCGTGGTCTCCGGGAGCAAGTCGGCGATCCTGATGATCGAGGGCTTCGCCCGCGAGATGCCCGAAGACCGGATGCTCGAGGCGCTCGACGAGTGCCACCGGATCATCCGGATGCTCTGCGAGATGCAGGAGGAACTCGTCGCTCGGGCCGGCAAGCCGAAGAAGCAGTATGTGCTGGCCGACTACTCGGGTCTCACCGACCGGATCACACGGCAGTATTACGCCGAACTGAAGTCGGCCTGCGCGATCGTCGGCAAGCAGGACCGCAACAACGCGGTCAAGGCGCTCAAGGAGCGGGCCAAGACCGAGGTCGCCCCGTCCGAGCCGGGCTTCGGTTTCAAGCCGGGCGATGCCGGCGGCGTGAGCGAGGCCGATTTCAGCCACGTCTGGCACGACCTCCAGGAAAAGGCGATCCGCGAACTGATCCTCGAGGGGAAGCGGCCCGACGGCCGCGACTCGAAGACGCTGCGGGCGATCCACTGCGAGGTCGATGTCCTGCCGCGCGTCCACGGCTCGGCCCTCTTCCAGCGAGGCGAGACGCAGGCGCTCGTCACCATCACGCTCGGCACCGGCAAGGACGAGCAGCGGGTCGACGGGCTGATCGACGAATACTCGAAGAAGTTCATGCTCGACTACTACTTCCCCTCCTACTCGGTGGGCGAGGTGCGGCCGATCCGCGGCCCCGGCCGTCGCGAGATGGGACACGGTGCCCTGGCGGAGCGGAGCGTGAAGCCGGTGCTGCCCGATCCCGACGTGTTTCCCTACACGATCCGGGTGATCTCCGACATCCTCGAGTCGAACGGCTCGAGTTCGATGGCGAGCGTCTGCGGCGCCACCCTCGGCCTGATGGCCGCGGGCGTGCCGATCTCGCATCCCGTCGCGGGCATCTCGGTGGGCCTGGTCAAGGAGAACGAGGATCGCTGGACCCTGCTCACCGACATCATCGGTGACGAGGATCACTACGGCGACATGGATTTCAAGATCGCCGGCTCGCAGAACGGCATCACGGGGATCCAGCTCGACCTCAAGATCAACGGCATCTCGCGGGCGATCATCGAGGCCACGCTGAGGCAGTCCCGCGAGGCGCGGCTCGAGATCCTCCGCACGATGCTCTCGGCGATCCGCCGGCCGCGTCCGGAGATTTCGGTCTGGGCACCGCGGCTCCTGCGGACGCGGATCAACCCCGACAAGATCGGCCTCCTGATCGGCCCGGGTGGCAAGACCATCCGCGCGATCCAGGAGAACACCGGTGCGAGCATCGAGGTGGAGGACGACGGCACGGTGACCGTGGCCAGCCACGACGCCGAGGGCGCGATGGCGGCCATGGCCCAGGTCGAGGCGCTCACGGCCTCGATCCAGATCGGCCGGATCTACGAGGGCAAGGTGACGAGCATCAAGGACTTCGGCGCGTTCGTGGAACTGGTGCCCGGCAAGGACGGCCTGTGCCACGTCAGCGAGCTCTCCGACGACTTCGTAAAGAACGTCACCGACGTCTGCCGCGTCGGCGACATCATGCGGGTCAAGGTGATCGCCGTCGATGATCAGGATCGCGTCAAGCTCAGCCGCAAGGCGGCGCTGCGGGAACTGGCCGAGGCGGCGGGCGGCGGGCAGCCGGCCCAGGCGGAGTGATCCGCCGGCCCCCGGGCCGGTGACGGTGGAGAGCGGGCCATGGTGGCCGACGACGACCGCGACTCGACGCGTGCGGAAACTTACGCCGAGTTCGCGGCGCTCGTCGGCGGCCTGGCCCACGAGATCCGCAACCCGCTCTCCACCATCCGGCTCACCATGGAGCTGCTCGCGGAAGACTTCGCCGAGACCGACGCCCAGTCGCCCACCAAGCAGCGCGACCGGCGGGCCCGGGCCAAGATCGAGCTCGTGCGGCAGGAATGCGACCGGCTGCAGAAACTGCTGGGCGACTTCCTCGACTTCGCCCGGCAGGAGTCGCTCTCGCCCGAGCCGGGCAACCTCAACGCCGAGCTCGACCAGCTGCTCGACTTCTTCGCGATCCGGGCCCAGGAGGCGGGGGTCGAGGTGGTCCGATACCTCGACCCCGAGCTGCCGAGCGTCCGGCTCGACCGCGAGACGTTCCGGTCGGCCATCCTCAACCTGCTGCTCAACGCCGTGCAGGCGATGGAGGCCGGCGGGCAGCTCGTGATCCGCACCCGGCCGTCCGGCCTGGGCGTGCTCGTCGAGCTGATCGACACCGGCCCGGGCATGGACGCGGAGACGCTCGGCAAGGTGTTCCGGGCGTTCTACACGACCAAGCAGGGCGGCTCCGGCCTCGGGCTGCCGACCGCCCGCAAGATCGTCGAGGCCCACGGCGGCACGATCGACCTCGAGAGCACGCCGGGCCGCGGCACGAAGGTCACGATCTGGCTGCCGGCGCCGCCCCGGCTCCCGCCCCACGACCAGGGCGAGCCGCCGGGCCGCCCCTGACCGGGCCGCTGGACGCCCCGCGCCACCGCTGCGTACCATCCGTCTCATGCCTGATTCCACACCGCCGACCAAGCTCCCGCCACCTCCGCCGTCATCCGAGCCGGCCGGCCCGGTCCGCCTGCTCGTGGTCGACAACGACATCGTGCACGCCCGCACCATGGGCGAGGCCCTCGGCCGCCTGGGGCTCGACGTCACGGTGGTGGGCAGCGGCGGCGAGGGCGCCCGCCGGATCGGGCAGGAGGCCTTCGACCTCGTCGTCACCGACCTGATGATGAACGACATCGGCGGCCTGGAGATCCTGGCCCGTGCCAAGCAGGCTTCCCCCGAGACCGAGGTGATCGTGGTCACCGGCCATGGCACGATCCCATCGGCCGTGCTCGCGATGCAGCAGGGCGCGTTCACCTATCTCCAGAAACCGCTCGACCTCGGCCACCTGCGGGCCGCCGTCGAGAAGGCGTCGGAGGGCATCCGCCTCAAGCGGCAGAATCTGGAACTGAATCGCCGGCTCGACGAGAAGTTCGGCTTCGAGGGAGTCATCGGCTCGAGCCCGCAGATGCTGGCGTTGATCGACCGGATGAAGCGGATCGCCCCCACCGACGCCACCGTCCTGATCCAGGGGGAGACCGGCACCGGCAAGGAACTCGTCGCCCAGGCCATCCACCAGAACAGCCCGCGCAAGTCGAAGCCGTTCGTGGCCCTCAACTGCGCCGCGCTCAGCGAGAACATCCTCGAGAGCGAACTGTTCGGGCACGTGAAGGGCGCCTTCACCGACGCCTCCAGCGACCGGATCGGGAAGTTCGAGTACGCCAACGGCGGCACGCTGTTCCTCGACGAGGTCGGCGACATGCCGATGGCCACGCAGATCAAGCTGCTGCGGGTGCTGGAGTCGGGCGAAATCACGCGGGTCGGCTCGAACACGCCCGTGCGGGTCAATGTCCGGATCCTCTCGGCCACCAACCGTAACCTCGAGGAGGCGATCGCGTCCGGGGCCTTCCGCAGCGACCTCTATCACCGACTCAAGGTGGTGACGGTCGGGATCCCGCCGCTCCGCGATCGCTCCGGCGACATCCCGCTCCTGATCGAGCACTTCGTCAAGCAGTTCGCGAAGCGACACGGCAAGCAGATCAAGGGGGTCTCGCTGGCGGCGCGGGTCAAGCTCGGCTCCTACCCCTGGCCCGGCAACGTGCGCCAACTCAGAAACGTGGTCGAGAGCATGGTGGTGGTGGACTGCGACGAGACGCTCGACGTGGACGACCTCCCGCTCGAACTCGAACCCGATGTCGCCGCGACGGAAACCGGCTCGGTCGACACCGCCACGGGCCTGCAGTCGCTCGTGGGCAAGCCGCTCGACGAGGTCGAGCGGATCTTCATCACCGAGACACTCAGGCTGACCGGGGGCAACCGGGAACAGGCCGCCGCCCTGCTCGGCATCGGCGAGCGGACGCTGTACCGCAAGATCAAGGAATACCAGCTGACGTGACGCCGGAAACCGGTTCCGTCTGCTAGGATTCCGGGGTCACTCACGGGCGCGAAGGGCATGCCACGGATCGAGAAACTGCCACCGTCGGTGGTCAACCGGATCGCCGCCGGCGAGGTGGTGGAGCGGCCGGCGAGCGTCGTCAAGGAACTCCTCGAGAACGCGCTCGACGCCGGCCCCACCCGGATCGACGTCGAGCTCGAACAGGGAGGCGTGGCGCTGGTGCGGGTCGTCGATGACGGCTGCGGCATCGCGCCGGAGGAACTGCCGTTGGCCGTGGCGGCCCATGCCACGAGCAAGCTGCGGACGGCCGACGACCTCGACCGGATCGGCACCCTGGGATTCCGCGGCGAGGCGCTCGCGAGCATCGGCGAGGTGGCCAGGCTCACGCTCCGGTCGCGGCAAGCCCAGGCGGCCGGG